>Ga0210393_10000339_pt1 | contig 42582 bp, 32 predicted proteins | sample IncBWC27OmetaG_FD_160068 | JGI IMG/M metagenome (GOLD analysis project Ga0210393, IMG submission 160068) | Forest soil microbial communities from Barre Woods Harvard Forest LTER site, Petersham, Massachusetts, United States - Inc-BW-C-27-O ... | reverse complement strand
ACCCATGCTGCCCTCGTCCGCGGCCCATGCGAAGTGGCGCGTTGCGGGTGGTTGCGCCGCGCGCGCCTGCTCGACGCGCCGCGCCTCCTCCAGCTCGCGCTCACGCGTCGCGGTGCGGAAGTAGCTGCGCGGCACCAGCACCACGCCCTGCTCGAGCGCGAACTCCTCGGCGCCGTCGGCCACCAGCAGCACGTGCGGGCTCTTCTCCATCACCAGCCGCGCCAGCTCGATGGGGTTCTTCACGTGGCGTACCCCGGCCACTGCGCCGGCGTGCGGGCCGTTGCCGTCCATGATGGCGGCGTCGAGCTCGGCGTCGCCCTCGTGATTTAGCACCGCGCCGCGGCCGGCATTGAACAGCGGATCGTCCTCGAGGGTGCGTACCGCCGCGATGACCGCATCGACACTGCTGCCACCGTGCTCCAGCACCGCGTAGCCGGCATCGAGCGCCGCACTGAGCCCCGAGCGGTAGCCGGCCTCCTTCTCGGGTGTCATCCTGGCTCGCTCGATGACCCCCGCACCGCCGTGGATCACGAGCACGAGCGGACGCAGGTCGGCCGCCGCCGCCTGCGCCAGGGCCGCCGCGGCCATGACGGCCAGCAGCACGAACACTCTCACACGCCGCATGATTGCGCCGCATCCCCTTACGTTATGATCGTCATCCCGCTTTCCGCGCAGTGCGCACCTGCGCCTGCGAAAGCTCCCGTACGTTACCGACGAATGATATTAGAGTGAAAGCCGCGACGTCGCAGCGGATCCGCAGCATTCTGGTCGCCAACCGCGGCGAGATCGCCATTCGCGTCATGCGCGCGGCGAGCGAGCTCGGGCTGCGCACCGTGGCGGTGTACTCGCAGGAAGACCGCTTCTCGCTGCACCGGAGCAAGGCCGACGAGTCCTACCTGGTCGGTGGCGGCAAGGGACCGGTAGAGGCGTACCTCGACATCGCCGACATCCTGCGCGTGGCGCACGAGGCGGAGGTCGACGCGATCCATCCAGGTTACGGCTTTCTCGCCGAGAACCCCGAATTCGCCCGCGCCTGCCTGGCCGCGGGCCGCCGGTTCGTCGGCCCCGCCCCCGAGACCATGGCGCTGCTCGGCAACAAGGTGAGCGCGCGGCAGCTCGCGGAACGCGCCGGCGTGGCAGTGATGCCGGCTACCGCGGCGCTGCCGGCCGACCTCGCGCAGTGCCTGCGCCTGGCCGAGGCGCTCGGCTACCCGGCGATGCTCAAGGCGAGCTGGGGCGGCGGCGGGCGCGGCATGCGCATGGTCGAGAGCGCGACGCAGCTCACCGAAGCGCTGCCGCTCGCGCGGCGCGAGGCGCACGCCGCCTTCGGCAACGACGAGGTGTACCTGGAGAAGCTGGTGCGCCGCGCGCGGCACGTCGAGGTGCAGATCCTGGGCGACTCCTACGGCAACCTCGTGCACCTGTTCGAGCGCGACTGCAGCGTGCAGCGGCGCAACCAGAAGGTGGTGGAGCGCGCCCCGGCGGTCTTCCTCAGCGACGCGCAACGCGCCGAGCTGTGCACGGCGGCGCTCGCCATCGCCCGCGCGGCGCACTACTGCAACGCCGGCACGGTCGAGTTCCTGCAGGACGCCGACAGCGGGCACTGCTATTTCATCGAGGTCAATCCGCGCATCCAGGTGGAGCACACGGTCACCGAGTGTGCCACCGGCATCGACCTGGTGAAGGCGCAGATCCGCATCGCCGACGGCGCGCGCATCGGCACACCCGAGAGCGGCGTGCCCCCGCAGAACCAGATCCGCCTCGCCGCCCACGCGCTGCAGTGCCGGATCACCACCGAGGACCCGGAGAACAGCTTCATCCCCGACTACGGCCGCATCTCCGCCTACCGCAGCCCGGCGGGCTTCGGCATCCGCCTGGATGCCGGCACCGCCTATAGCGGCGCGATCATCACCCGCTCGTACGACTCGCTGCTGGTCAAGGTGACCGCCTGGTCGCCGAGCGCAGCGGAGACCATCGCGCGCATGCACCGCGCGCTCGCGGAGTTTCGCATCCGCGGCGTGGTGACCAACCTGCGCTTTCTCGACCAGCTCATCACGCATGCGCGCTTCGCGAGCGGTGACTACACCACGCGCTTCATCGACGACACACCGGAGCTGTTGCGCTCACCCGCCAAGCGTGATCGCGCCACGCGCATCCTCTCCTGCATCGGCGCGACCATCGTCAACGGCAACGCGCAGGTGCGCGGCAGGCCACGGCCGGTGCAGTGCGCGCAGGCGTTGCTGCCCGCGGTGGCGCTGCCGCCGCCCGCGCCCGGCACGCGGCAGAAGCTCGCCGAGCTCGGACCGCAGGCCTTCGCGCAGTGGATGGTCGGGGAGCCGCGCGTGCTGTGCACCGATACCACCATGCGCGACGCGCACCAGTCACTCATCGCCACGCGGCTGCGCACGCTCGACATGGTGGCGATCGCGCCGTACTACGCCGCGCTCCTGCCTTCGCTGTTCTCGCTCGAGTGCTGGGGTGGGGCGACCTTCGACGTGGCGATGCGCTACCTGCGCGAGGACCCGTGGGAACGCCTGGCGCGCCTGCGCGAGCGCGTGCCTAACCTGCTGCTGCAGATGCTGCTGCGCGGCGCCAACGCGGTTGGCTACACCAACTATCCCGACAACGTGGTGCGCTTCTTCGTGGCAAACGCCGCCGCCGCCGGCATCGACGTGTTCCGTATCTTCGATTCGCTCAACTGGGTCGAGAACATGCGCGTCGCCATCGACGCGGTGCTCGAGTCCGGCAAGCTGTGCGAGGCCTCGCTGTGCTGCAGCGGCAACTTGAGCGATCCGCACGAGCGCAAGTACACGCTCGGCTACTACCTGAAGCTGGCGCGCGAGCTCGAGCGCGCCGGCACGCACGTGCTCGGGGTCAAGGACATGGCGGGGCTGCTGCGGCCGCGCGCCGCGTACACGCTGGTGAAGGCGCTGAAGGACGAGATCGGTCTGCCGGTGCACTTCCACACCCACGACACCAGCGGCATCGGTGCGGCCAGCGTGCTGGCGGCGGTCGATGCCGGTGCTGACGCGGTCGACGGCGCTATGGATGCCATGAGCGGTCTTACCTCGCAGCCGAACCTCGGCTCGCTGGTCGAAGCGCTGCGCTACGGGCCGCGCGACAGCGGCATCGACCCCGACCGGCTGCGGCTCATCTCCGCCTACTGGGAGCAGGTGCGCCGGCAGTACGCCGCCTTCGAGAGCGATTTCCGCGCCGGCACCTCCGAGGTATACGTGCACGCCATGCCCGGCGGGCAGTACACCAACCTGCGCGAGCAGGCGCGCGCCCTCGGTATCGACGAGGCGCGCTGGCCCGAGGTCGCCCGCTCCTACGCCGAGGTGAACGACATGTTCGGCGACGTGATCAAGGTGACGCCGACCTCCAAGGCCGTGGGCGACATGGCGCTGCTGATGGCCACGGCGAACCTGTCGCGCGCGCAGGTGCTCGACCCCGCCAGCAGGATCGCCTTTCCGGAATCCGTGGTGCAATTCTTCCGCGGCGAGCTGGGCCAGCCCTACGGCGGCTTCCCGCCGGAGCTGCAGCGCAAGGTGTTGAACGGCGCGCAGCCGCTCAGCGGGCGCCCCGGTGCGGCGCTGCCACCGGTCGATCTCGAGGCCGAGCGCGAGCGCATCCGGCAGCGACTGCCGCGGCCGGTGACCGACGCGGACCTCGCCTCGCACCTCATGTATCCGCGCGTGTGGGCGGACTACGCCCGCGAGCGGCTGCAGTACGGAGATCCGGCCATCCTGCCGACCGCAGTGTTCTTCTACGGCATGCAGCCGGGCGAGGAGATCAGCGTCGACCTCGAGCGCGGCAAGACGCTCATCGTGCGCTACATCGCAGTGAGCGAGCCGCACGAGGACGGCACGCGCACGGTGTTCTTCGAGCTCAACGGCCAGCCGCGCTCGGTGCGCGTGCCGGACACGAGTCTGGTGGCGCAGCGCCCGCCACCACGCAAGATCGAGCCGGGCAATCCGCGCCACGTCGGTGCGCCGATGCCGGGGTTGGTCGCGACCGTGACGGCGAGCGCCGGCGCGAAGGTCGCGCCTGGTGATCTGCTGCTGACGCTCGAGGCGATGAAAATGGAGACCGCGGTGCGCGCGGAAGCTGCGGGCGAAGTGGCCGAAGTGCTGGTGCGACCGGGCCAGGCGGTGGAGGCGAAGGATCTGCTGATCGTGCTGCGCTGAGGTGAGCGCTTCCCCGCGGAGCGCGCGCCAGGGGCGGCGGCACGCTGCGGCGGGGTCGCGGTCGGCCGCCCCTCTCGACGATTCGGCCGAAGGGGAGCATGCTGCTGGGCGGGGTGTTGGTCCCTGGCCCGGCCTGGATCCCCCGCAAAACTAACTACCAAGAACAGAGGGAAAAATCATGACGAGGATAATGATCAGGGTCGCGATCGGTCTGCTCGCGGTCACCTCGGGCGCCATTGTGATCGCCCAGGACATGGGGGAAGTGACCGTGCAGGCGACGCGAGTCAGCAAGCAGCGCGTGGGCACGACAGCGAGCGGTATTCCCATCGTGGACAGTTCACTGAGTTATGGCGTGAGCGTGAAGGATCTTGATCTCAGCTCGCACGCCGGTGCCATGGCGCTGCAGAAGCGCGTCACCGACGCCGCCCGTGCAGCCTGCAAGGAGCTCGGTCGCCAGTTTCCGGATTCGACGCCGGGCGACGATGCCGACTGTGAGAAGGCCGCCACCGCCAAAGCCATGGTCAAGGTGAACGAGCTGCTCGCTGCGGCTGCGAAGAACTCCGGCAAGTAGTCCGGCGGCCGCTGCGCGGGCTGCGTCTGCGTGGCGCAGACGCAGCCCTGGCGCTGAACGCGCCGGCTGCAGCGTGGAGCGCCGCGCCGCCGTTGCCGGGGCCGTGCCCTGCAGGTGCCTGGCGTTACTTCCGCGAGAAAGAGATGGAGCTCGTCACCACACCGCCGGAGGCACCGATCAGATCCAGCGTTGCGTTGGTCACGTTGCTCTGCGGGTTCTTTTCGCAGTATTTGCGGATGAAGAGCAGCAGCGAAGTTGCATCCGGTGGGACGATCGGGTTTGGCGCGTCGTCCTCCTGATACGTCTGCGCGAATGCGGCTCGAGTGTTGTAAGCGCTGATGAAGCCCCAGGCCCACTGCACCACCATGTCCATTTGCCCGGTATTGTTGCGCGCATGATCGTATTTGCCGAACTTCTCGCAGGAGAAAGTGCCCGTACCGATCGTTCCGACACCCGCCTTGCTGTCATCCGCCTTGCCCGGCGCGAAGCACACGACCATGAGCAGCGTCGCGATTGCAGAGTACCCTTTCATTGTTGGCTCCCCGGTTTTCGATTTGTTAATCACCACGGCTTGCGCTTTGGCGCAACCTAGACTGTGTCCCTGAGCGCGATGGCGGAGTCGGCGAGCCTGGCCGGATCCGGCCGCGCATGCGCGGCGATGAGCTTGCGTGCGGCCATCTGGTCCTTCGGTGCGTTGATGCTGTCGATGGCGATCAGCTCGCCGTCGCGCAGGTAACATGCGCTGAAGCTGCGCGCCGCCGGCGCGCCGCGCAGGATCACCGTGTCGTAGCCGTAGGCGACGCCCACGATGATCAGCTTCAGATCGAACTGGTCCGACCAGAACCAGGGCACCTTGTCGTGGGGCGTCGGCGTGCCGAGCAGGTTGAGCGCCACGGTCGTGCCCTGCTCGAAGGCGTTGTCGACCGACTCGAGCCGCAGGTGTCGCCCGTACTGGCGGTTGAGATGGCTCGCGCAGTCGCCGGCGGCGTAGATACCTTCCGCGGAGGTGCGGCAGTGCCCGTCCGTGACCACGCCGTTCTCGCAGTCGAGCCCCGCCTCGCGCGCGAGCTCGTCGGCCGGCACGACGCCCACGCCGACGAGCACCAGCTCCGCCGGATATTCCTCGCCGTGCTCGGTCAGCACCGCGCGCACCCGGCCGGTGCGCGGGTCACCGTGCAGCGCCCGCACGGTCTCATTGCAGCGGATGCGCACCCCGGCACGCGCATGTTCCGCCTCATAGAAGGCGGAAACCTGCGGGCAGGTCACGCGACTCATGACCCGCGAGGTCATCTCCAGCACCGTCACATCGAGACCGAGTCCGCGCATCGTCGCCGCCACTTCGAGCCCGATGTAGCCGCCGCCGATGATGACGAGGCGCCGGCCGGGAGCGCATTCGGCGTGGATGCGGTCCGCATCTTCGATGGTGCGCAGGCAGTACACGCCCGCAAGGTCGGCGCCGGGGACCGCCAGGCGCCGCGGGCGGCTGCCGGTCGCGAGCACCAGGGCATCGAACGGCAGCACCAGGCCGTCGTCCAGGCGCACGTGCCGCTCGCGCGGGGCGATGGCGCTGATGCGACGGCCGAGGTGCGCCTGCACCCGATGCTCGGCGAAGTACTGCGCAGGACGGATGAGCAGACGCTCGCGCTCGAGACCCCCGCCCAGGTACTTCTTCGACAGCGGCGGGCGCTGGTAGGGGAGCCAGGGCTCGTCCCCCACCAGCGCCAGTTGTCCGCCGAAGCCCCGCCGGCGCAGCGTGTCGACGGTCTGCACCGCAGCCTGTCCGGCCCCCGCGATCACGATCTGCTGGTACATTGTCGGAAAGGATAGCCCATGGCCCTGGCTGCCGTTGCCGCACCAGCGCGGAGCAAGGAGTGCCGGCGGATGCCCCGGGCTGGTGCACGACAGGCGACCGATGCCTCCGCGGCGGGCTTACGGCCCGCGGTTAGCCCTTAGTTCCATGCGTGGCATGAAAACTGCAAAATCGTTCGCGCCGCAGAATACAAAGGCAGCGCAGTGCCGGAGAATCCGCTCATGAAACTGGTCACAGCCATCATCAAGCCGTTCAAGCTCGACGACGTGCGCGCGGCGCTGTCGGATATCGGTGTCTCGGGCATGACCGTGACCGAGGTGAAGGGCTTCGGGCGGCAGCGCGGGCATACCGAGCTGTATCGCGGTGCGGAATACGTCGTCGACTTCGTGCCCAAGACACGCATCGAGGTGGCGGTGCGCGGCGACCTCGTCGACCAGGTAATCGAGGCGATCATGAAGGCCGCCAAGACCGGCAAAGTGGGCGACGGCAAGATCTTCATCACCGACATCGAGCGTGTGATCCGCATCCGCACCGGCGAGACCGACGACGCCGCGCTCTAGCTGACCCGGCGCGGGCGATGGGCAGCGCGCCGCCAGGGGCGATATGCTTGGCGCCATGCCCGCCGCCATCCGTTTCAACACCAACGGTGGACCCGAGGTCCTGTACCTCGAGGATCTCCCGGTCGGCAAGCCCGGTCCGCAGGAAGTGCAGCTGCGGCACACCGCGATCGGCGTCAATTACATCGACGTCTACGACCGGACCGGTCTGTACCCGGTGACGCTGCCGAGCGGCCTCGGGCGCGAGGCCGCCGGCGTCATCACCGCACTCGGGCGCGGCGTGCGCGGCTTTCGCGTCGGCGAGCGGGTGGCGTACGTTTTTCCCTCGCCGGGCGCCTACAGCGAACTGCGCAACGTGCCGGCCGAGCGGCTGGTTAAGGTGCCGCGCGGCATCTCGGACGAGCAGGCCGCGGCGCTGATGCTGAAAGGACTCACCGCGCACTTCCTCATCCGCCGCACCTTCAGGGTGAAGCGCGGCGACACGCTGCTGGTGCACGCCGCCGCGGGCGGCGTCGGCCTGATCCTCTGCCAGTGGGCGCGCTCACTCGGCGCCGTCGTGATCGGCGTCGTCGGCAGCGAAGCGAAAGCCGAGCTCGCCCGCCGCCATGGCTGCCGGCACGTGCTCATCTCCGGGCGCGATGAGCTGGTCGCGCGAGTGAAGGCGCTCACCCGCGGCGCCGGCGTCGCGGTGGTGTACGACGCGGTCGGCAAGGACACCTTCATGGAGTCGCTCGACTGCCTGAAACGCTTAGGGATGATGGTGACCTTCGGCAACGCCTCCGGGCCGCCGCCCGCGATAAGCCCATTCGAGCTCACCAAGCGCGGCTCACTGTTCCTCACCCGCCCGACGCTCTTCAACTACATTGGCACGCGCGCCGAGCTCACCGCCGCGGCGCGCGAGCTGTTCGCCGCGGTGCGCAGCAGGAAAGTCCGGGTGGTGATCGGCCAGAAGTACCCGCTCAGCCGCGCCGCCGACGCGCATCGCGATCTCGAGGGCCGGCGCACGACCGGCTCTACGGTGCTCGTGCCGTAGGCAGCCCTCGCTCCCTGAATGTCCTGACAGCGTCGCAGGAACGCGCCTCGCCCGCGGTCGTACCCGACCAGGGGGTCGGATGAGCCGGACTCAGTAACAGGGCGCGAATCAGCGCACCCTGCCGCCTCGTGCCGGTCTTCTCGAAGAGCTTCTTGAGTTGAGTGCGCACGGTATTGAGGCTGACGCCAAGTTCTGCGGCCGCCTCGCGCAAACTGAGATCTTCCAGCAGCATTGCCGCCAGCCGCGCCTCTGCCCCGCTCAGCGCAAACAACTGGGTCAGCATCTGCACCGGAGTTTCGAACTGCCCGTCCGGGTCCACGATGAAGACCACGGCTCCCGGCTGCGGCGTGAGGTGAGAAAACACTGCGCCATGAATGGGCGTAATGAGGACTCGAAAGGGCCGGCGACCCGAGGGGCGGACCACATTCACGGCGCCGCCACTGTGCAGCCCGCTGCGGCGGGACGTGGCAACGGCCCCGTGGATCAGTATCTGGAGTCGCTTGTTGCCATCCCAGTTGCAGCTGCGCAGTTCCCCTTGTCTGATGGTCAACCCGTCGGCCTGATCGACGATGGTCTTGGCGTAGCGGTTGATGAGCACGACCCGGTGGTCGGCGCAGAGCAGAACCACGCCGTACGGCAGACGGTCAAGCAGCGACAGGGCCGATTGGGCAGAGGAATGCAACGATCCCAGGCGCCGATGCAGCGCGAGTGCCCTCTGCAGATGGGGCATCAGGGTCCTGAGTAGCGAGAGTTCCTCCTCCCGAAAGGGGCCGCGTCGTCTCGGCCGCAGGGACGCGATCACCGATGCCGTGGAGTCATCCAGGGCAACGATTCCGCAAAACTGGTGAAAGGCGTCCATGGGACGCAGAAAGTCCGCGTAAAACTCTGAGCGCTCGAGCACTCTGTCGGGGCACAGGCTGGCGCCTGAAAGCACCGCTCCGGCAACAATGAGGTGTCGCCCGTGCCGGGGAAACGGATCCACACCGACGTAGTATTCGTTGTACTTGCGCAGGCCGGCCGGATCGAACCTCGCCGAAACCTCGATGTTGCCGGCGCGCCGGTCAGCGTCGTAGAGCAAGAGCGAGGTCGCCGTGCACCGTATGGCGTCGGAGTAACGCTCAAGAAACTTGCGCCAGCCCGCCGGTTCGCTGGCGCCCTCGTAAATGAGCCCGACAAGCTCGAGCGCCAGGCTCGCACTGTAGGTCATCGGGGTACCCCCTCCCCCGGAGTCGACCGGGTGAGGGTAACGCCGCGCGCCTGTTACGCACAGCCTTTCCCCGGCTGCGCGGTTGCTGTGTTGCAGCAGCCGCCAATCATCCGAACGGGTGATTACGCGCCTGACCTCATGCGCTTAGTGTCGAAGCTACGGCGAATAATCCCCAAGAAAATAAGAAACAGGGGCCCGATGAACACCAGGCGTTTGCTTTCTGCAACGACTGTTGCCGCGGGCGTTGGCCTGGCCGTAGCCGCTGCCGGCGCCCCATCCGGTTCCGGGCGGCTCATGGCTTCGCTGCCCTGGCGACACTGTGACCGTGCCCGCCGCCGAATGCGGCGGCGTGGGCCACGCATCTAACCCGCAACTATCGACTATGAGGAGAATGCTATGAAACTCACTCTCACAACCGCCCTGGCCGCCGCGGCCGTGATAGCGGGATCAACTAGCGCCTTCGCGGGAGAGTATGACGAGCATTACCGCGATATCGTCGAACTGAAACAACTACACATCGACTTTCACCGGGCCGTGTCGCATGCCGGAATCAACCCGGCTACCAAGCTGGCGGCCGTCGAAGCGTTACTTGCGCTCTGGACAGAAGACGGCACGGTCATCTCGGGGGGTGTGACCTACAGCGGCAAGGGCACACCCGGCACGGCCAGCTGCGACCCGGGGTCGCTGACGCTGTGCGACTTTTACTTCAATCACGCCGGCGGCCTTGTGTTGGGCCACGACTGGGTGTCGCTGACGCCGATCTTTACGGAAGCCATCACCGTGCTTGATCGCCGTAACGCCGACATCTACTTCCAGTGCATTTATGTTGACGCAGTCACTTATCAGATCAAGTCCAACGTCACCCTCGGTCTTCCCGGAATGCCCGGCACCGGCAGAGCCAGGAAAGTCCATGGCCACTGGCTGTTCTCATATGTCCAGTCCACGTCCGTCGCGCCGCCCACGGTCGATGTTTATCAATAACGGCTCGGCGCATGAGGCATCGATGAGGCATCGATAACTCGAAGAAGTCCGGGGCACGAGTGTCGCGCTCGTGCCCCGCGTTACGCGGGACGATACAAGACGCTCAGGTCACACCTAGGCGCTCGCCGGCGCCGGACGCGTCCGCAGCGGCCGCGCGCTGCGGCTGATGCCGAGCGCGCCGCTGCGCACCACCTCCATGAGCTCGGCGCGCTGGCCGAGATCGCTGACGAAGGCGTTGATTTCCGCCTCGCTCGCAGTGAGCTCGACGATGAATCCCTCGACCGCAGGGTCGAGCACGCGGCCGCCGCTGCGCACCACCTGGCCGCGCACGGTATCGGTGTCTCCCGGTGCGACGCGCAGCTTGAGCAGCACCAGCTCGCGCTCGAGGTGCTCGCCGCGCGTCATATCGAGCACGTTCACCACGTCGATGAGCTTGTTGAGGTGGTTGACGATCTGCTGGATGACCGCATCGGACCCCTTGGTAACGAGCGTCAGCCGCGACACCGTCGGGTCGTGCGTGGGGGCGACCGAGAGGGACTCGATGTTGTAGCCGCGGGTGGAGAACAGGCCCGCCACGCGGGTGAGCGCGCCGGCCTCGTTCTGCAGCAGGATGGCGATGATGTGACGCATGACTAAAGCGCAGGTGAATGAGCGCGCAGCGCAGCGCGGCTTCGGGCAGATTAAAGGATCGGGCCGAAGTTTCCACCTACGAACCCAAGCTGCTACGCTCATTGATCCCTCTGTCGAACAGCGTCAATGAGCGACCCAGGAGTCCAACGCCCGCGGGGCCACCCCCTCGCCGGCCAGCGCATGAGCGGTGCCCGCATGATCATGCAGGTGCTCGCCGACGAGGGCGTGACGGCGATATTCGGCTACAGCGGCGGGGCGATCCTGCCCACCTACGACGCGGTATTCCTTTATAACGAGCAGGCGGCGAAGACGCAGCAGCCGCAGATCCCGCTCATCGTCCCGGCGAACGAGCAGGGGGCCGGTTTCATGGCCGCCGGCTACGCGCGCGCCAGCGGCAAGGTAGGGGTGTGCCTGGTCACATCCGGGCCCGGTGCCACGAACACTGTTACACCGGTGCGCGATTGTCAGGCAGATTCCATACCTATTGTCGTAATCTCGGGCCAAGTCTCGCGCGCTGCCATCGGTACCGACGCCTTCCAGGAAGCCCCCGTGCCCGCGATGATGGGCGCGGTGGCCAAGCATATTTTCCTCGTCACCGATCCGGAGCAGCTCGAGATCACCGTGCGTACCGCCTTCGAGATCGCGCGCACCGGGCGCCCCGGGCCGGTGGTGGTGGATATCCCGAAGGACGTGCAGAACTGGGAAGGCCCGTTCCGCGGCGAGGGACTGCTGCCCATTCCCGGCTTCCGCCGCCGCACCCGCGAGCTCGAGCAGTCGACCCTCGAAAGTGCGGCGGCGGCGCGCTTCTTCGGCATGCTGGGCGAGTCCTCGCGGCCGCTGATCTACGCGGGCGGCGGGGTGATCAACGGCAACGCCGCGCCGGCGCTCGCCGAATTCGCCACGGCCTTCGGCATTCCGGTGGTGACGACGCTCATGGGCATCGGCTCGATCGACACCACCCACCCGTTGTCACTGCGCATGCTCGGGATGCACGGCGCGGCCTTTGCCAACTACGCGGTGGACGATTGCGACTTCCTCATCGCGGTCGGTGCGCGCTTCGATGACCGCGTGGCGGGCGTGCCGGACAAGTTCGCCAGGAACGCCAGACGCATCGCCCACCTCGACGTCGATCGTGCCGAGGTCAACAAGGTCAAGCGCGTGCACTGGAGTCACCTCGGCCGGCTCGCCGCGGCGCTGCAGGCGCTCACGGCGCACGGCCGCGAGCAGCAATTCCGCCGCGACTTCTCTGCCTGGATCGCCGAGCTCGCCGAGCTCAAGCGCGTCTACGCGATGAACTACGACCGGGCGAGCCCGCTCATCCAGCCGTACTACCTCATCGAGGAGATCAACCGCCACACGCGCGGCGCGGCCATCATCACCACCGGGGTCGGGCAGCACCAGATGTGGGCCGCGCAGTACTGCGACTTCACGACGCCGCGCCTGTGGCTCACCTCCGGCAGCATGGGCACCATGGGCTTCGGTCTGCCGGCGGCGGTCGGCGCGCAGATCGCGCAACCCCAGCGCCTGGTGATCGACATCGACGGCGATTCGAGCATCAGGATGAACATCGGCGAGCTCGAGACGGTGACGACCTACGATCTGCCGGTGAAGGTGGTGGTGCTCAACAACTTCGGCGACGGCATGGTGAAGCAGTGGCAGAAGCTGTTCTTCAAGGGCCGCCTGTCGGCGAGCGACCGCTCGCTGCACAAGAAGGATTTCGTCAAGGCGGCGCAGGCCGACGGCTTCTGCTACGCGGTGCGCCTCGAGCGCAAGCAGGACGTACCGCGGGTGGTGGCCGAGTTCCTCGCCTTCGCAGGACCTGCCTTCCTCGAAGTGATGATCGACCCGGACGCCGGGGTCTATCCCATGGTCGGTCCGGGACAGAGCTACGAGGAGATGATTACCGGGGACTTCATTCCCTCGCGGCGCAAGGTGGACATCAAGGCGCCGGGAGCGTCGGAGATGTTCTAGATGGAGGAGCACGGCCACGCGCACGGACACCGGGGGCACAGCAGCGGTTTTCACTGGCTCGACATCAGCCTCGCGCTGTCGGCATTCTTCGTCAGTCTCGTCTCGCTGGGGCTCGCCATTCACAACGGCAGGACGATGGAAAGGCTGGTCGCGGCCAACAGCTACCCGAATATCGAACTTGCCTATGGCAACACCTTCGACTTCCACGACGGGCGCGGCGTTCGCTCTGGCGTCTACGTGTCGCTGGAGAACACCGGCATCGGCCCGGCGCGGCTGCGCGCCGTGGAGCTCAGCTTCGCCGGCCGGACGGTGGCGAACCTGCACGCCCTGCTCGACGTGTGCTGCACGCAGGAGCCGCAAGCAGCGCTGCCGAAGACCAACTACTGGTTCTCCGGAGACGTGCGCGGCGTGATGGTCAAGGCGGGCAGCGACGTCAGCCTGTTTGCCTGGGCGCAGGCCGCGGACGATCCGCGCTGGCCGCGTCTGGAGCAGGCAGTGGTGCACGGCAGGATCGGCATCCGGGTGTGCTACTGCTCGGTGTTCGACGATTGCTATCTGCGCGACATCGGGCACCGCGAGCCCGAGCGGGTGAAGGCCTGCCCGGTGCCTGCGGTTCCCTATGCCGGAGGCTGACACGGCGGCGCAAGCGGAAAGCAGCGGCGCGCACGAATTAAGATTACATACGAGGAGAGCGATGAAGTACCTGCATACCATGGTGCGCGTCACCGACATCGACGCCTCGCTGAAGTTCTACTGCGACGCCCTCGGGCTCAAGGAGCTCTCGCGCCGCGACTATCCGCAGGGGCGCTATACGCTGGTGTTTCTCGCCGCCCCGGGCGACGAGTCCGCGCAGGTGGAGCTCACCCACAACTGGGACCCGGAAGGCTACGGCCCCGGCCGCAACTTCGGCCACCTGGCGTACGAGGTGGAGGACATCTACGCCGCCTGCCGGCGCCTCGCCGAGCACGGCGTCGCCATCCTGCGGCCGCCGCGCGACGGCCGCATGGCCTTCGTGCGCTCACCCGACAACATCTCCATCGAGCTGCTGCAGCGGGGCGCGGCGCTGGCGCCGGCGGAACCCTGGAAGTCGATGGCCAGCACCGGCAGCTGGTGAGGCCGGGCCGATGGCTGACGTGCGCGGGCCATGAAATTCTTTCCGAGCCTGCTGATCGCGGCGGTGTTCGCCACGCTCACCTTCGCCGTGTGGGCCTACCTGAACCGGCCGACGCGCGAGCCGCCGTGGCCGGCGGTGATCCAGGGATTCGCCTTCTCGCCGTTTCGCGCCAACGAGGACCCGACGCAGGGGCAGATGCCGACCGACGCCGAGATCGACTCGGACCTCGCGCTGCTCGAGGGGCACGTCAACGCAGTGCGCACCTACAGCGTCGAGAAGACGCTCGCCGACATCCCCGAGCTCGCCGACCGGCACGGCCTGAACGTCACGCTCGGCGCCTGGCTCGATAGCCACCACGACAAGAACGAAGAGCAGCTGCAGACCGTCATCGACCTCGCCAACACGCACCAGAACGTGGTGCGGGTCATCATCGGCAACGAGGTGCTGCTGCGCGGTGACCTGCCGCTCGTCGACCTTGAGGGCTATCTCGACCGCGCGCGTGCAGCGATCGGCCCGCCGGTGGGCACCGCCGAGACCTGGCACGTGTGGCTGGCGTATCCCGAGCTGGCGCAGCACGTGGATTTCATCGGCGTGCATCTGCTGCCGTACTGGGAGGGCGTGCCGGTCGACAGCGCGGTGGACTACGCACTGGTGCAGTTCAAGCGCCTGCAGCGGGCTTTTCCCCGTAAACCCATCGTGATCGCCGAGATCGGCTGGCCGAGCCGCGGCCGCACGCGTGAATCGGCGGTGGCCTCGGACGCCAACGAGGCGCTGTTCCTGCGCCGCTTCCTGTACCGCGCGCACAAGGAGCAGATCGTCTACTACGTCATGGAGGCCTTCGACCAGCCGTGGAAGGCCTACATGGAAGGCGCGGTGGGCTCGTACTGGGGCGTGTACGACGTCAACCGTCATCCGAAGTTCGCGTTCACCGCGCCCATCGTGCGTGTGCCCGAGTGGCACATCCTCGCGGCCATCTCCGTGGCCGTATCGCTGCTGCTGCTGGGACTGCTGTACCTGAACAGCGCTGCGCTGCGTAACCGCGGGCGCAGCTTCCTCGCGCTGGTGGTGTACGCCGCCGCCACCATCGCAGTCTGGGTCATCTACGATTTCACGCAGCAATACATGACCGTCGCCAGCGTGATCGCCGGCGTGCTGCTGATGCTCGGCATGCTCGGCGTGCTGCTGATGCTGCTCGCCGAGGCGCACGAGTGGGCCGAGGCCCACTGGGTCGAGTACCGGCGCCGTCTCGGTGCGCCGCAGCTGGCCCACACGGCGCACCCGCCCAGGGTGTCGATCCACGTGCCGGCCTACAACGAGCCCCCGGGCATGCTGATCGAGACGCTCGATGCGCTGGCGCGGCTCGACTACCCGGACTTCGAGGTCCTGGTCATCGACAACAACACGCGCGACGAGGCGGTATGGCGGCCGGTCGAGGCGCACTGCGCCGCGCTCGGCGCGCGCTTCCGCTTCTTCCACGTGGCGCCGCTCGCCGGCTTCAAGGCGGGTGCGCTCAACTACGCGCTGGCGCGCACCGCGGCGGATGCGCAGATCGTCGCCGTCATCGACAGCGACTACGTGGTCGACGCGCGCTGGCTGCGCGACCTGACGCCGGCGTTCGAGGACCAGCGCGTCGCCATTGTGCAGGCGCCGCAGGACTACCGCGACGCCGACCAGAGTGCTTTCAAGGCGATGTGCTACGCGGAGTACCGTGGCTTCTTCCACATCGGCATGATCACCCGCAACGAGCGCAACGCCATCATCCAGCACGGCACCATGACCATGGTGCGCCGCGAGCAGCTGGCGCGTTGCCGCTGGGCCGAGTGGTGCATCACCGAGGACGCCGAACTCGGGCTGCGTATCTTCGAGGCGGGGTTCGACGCCACCTACGTGCCGGTAAGTTACGGCCGTGGTCTCATGCCCGATACCTTCATCGACTTCAAGAAGCAGCGCTTCCGCTGGGCCTACGGGGCGATGCAGATCCTCAAGGCGCACGCCCGCAACCTGTTCCTCGAAGGCGGTCCGCTGTCGGCCGGGCAGCGCTACCACTTCATCGCCGGCTGGCTACCGTGGGTGGCCGACGGCTCGAACCTGCTGTTCAACCTCGCCGCTCTCGGCTGGTCGGTCGCGATGGTGTGGGCGCCGATCGAGCCGCCGCTGGTGATGTATTCGGTGCTGCCGCTATCGCTGTTCACCTTCAAGCTCGCCAAGCTCGTGCATCTGTACCGGGTGCGTGTCGGCGCGAGCCTGCGCCAGACGCTCGCGGCCGCCATCGCCGGGCTTGCGCTGACCCACACCATCGGCAAGGCCGCGGTGAAGGGCCTGGTCACCCGCAGCGAGCCGTTCTTCCGCACGCCCAAGCAGGGCAGCACCTCGGGACTGCTGCGCGCGCTGGCGGCGGCGCGCGAGGAGACGCTGATGATGATCGGACTGGTGCTCGCGGCCTGGGCGGTCGGGCACCTCGTGCCCACCGAGGGACCCGAGCGCTTCGCCTGGGGTCCGGACCGCATCGCCTGGATCGTGGTGCTGCTGGTCCAGTCGGTGCCGTACGCCTCCTCGCTCATCGTGTCGCTGATAAGCGCCTTCCCGCTGCCGGCCCGCCTGCTCGGCACCGGCTACCGGCCCATGGCCGGCGGCGGCCGGCATCCGGAAGTCGACCCGGCGGGCTGACTTAAGGCTCGCGGACCGTGCAGGGCAGGTCGCGCGCCATCGGGCTCATGATCGCGGCAGTCGCGGTGTTCTCGGTGATGGACGCGCTGCTGAAGTTACTGTCCGCTCACTATCCACCGCTCGAGGTGGCGGTGCTGCGCGGCGGCGCGTCGCTGCCGTTCATCCTGCTGCCGGTGCTGATCACCGGGCGCTGGCGCGACCTGCGTCCGCACCGCTTGGCGATGCACCTGCTGCGCGGTGCGCTCGCGGTGGTGGTGCTCGGCGGGTTCATCTACGCGGTGCGCGCGCTGTCGCTGGCCAACGCCTACGCCGTGTTCCTGTCGGCGCCGCTGCTGGTCACCGCGCTCGCGGTGCCGTTGCTGAAGGAGCGCGCCGACGCGCGCAACTGGTTCGCCATTCTCGTCGGGCTCGTCGGGGTGTTGATCATCCTCAGGCCGAGCGTCGCCGGGCTGGTGAGCATCGGGGCACTGGCAGCGTTCGTCTCCGCCTGTGCCTACGCGCTGAGCGGGATCGCCGTGCGGGTGCTGACTCGCACCGACAGCACGGTGAGCGTGGTGTTCTGGACCTTCGGTTTCCTGACCGTGTTCTCCGGGCTGCTCGCCGCACCGGGCTGGGTGCCGCTCGAGCACGCGCACCTGCGCTGGCTGCTGCTGCTCGGACTGCTGGCCGCGGTCGCGCAATACCTGATGACCGAAGCGTTCCGTTCCGCGCCGGCCTCGGTGGTCTCGCCCTTCGAGTACACCGCTCTCCCCTGGGGCATCGCCATCGACCGCCTGGTGTGGCACGTGCTGCCGTCGGCGCGGGTGCTGTGCGGCGGCGGCATCGTCATCGCGAGCGGGCTGTACCTGCTGTGGCACCAGCGTGCGCGGGCACCGGCGGCAGCGACGCAACGAGCATGACAGCGGACGGCCGGGAAGGGCAGAATGTTGCGCCCTCGCCGACTGTGGAAGATGTCGCTCGCAAACAAGAGGAAGACACGCCATGAGCAACGCCGAAGTCCTGGGACGATTCGTCTGGCACGAGCTGCTGACGACCGACACGGTCGCCGCCGCAGCGTTCTACCCCAAGGTCGTGCCGTGGCGGACGGCCCCTTCCAACATGCCCGGCTACACGATCTGGATGGCCGGTCAGAGCCAGATCGGCGGCTTGATGGCGCATACCGGCGACGGCGGCGCCGGCACTCCGGCGCACTGGCTGGTTTATATCGGTACGCCGCAAGTCGATGCCACCTGCGCGCGGGCGCAGGGCCTGGGCGCGAAGGTGGTGAAGGCGGCGGCCGATATCCCCAATGTCGGGCGTTTCGCCGTGCTGACCGATCCGCAGGGGGCTGCGTTCGCGGTGTTCACACCCGGTGCAGGACCGCCGCCGGCGGCGACCGCGGGAGCGGGCGGATTTTCCTGGCACGAGCTGTCGACCACCGACGTGGCGGCAGCGCTGCGCTTCTACGGCGAGCTGTTCGGCTGGCGCAAAGGCCCAGGACACGACATGGGCACCGGCATGGGGGTCTACCAGCTCTTCGAGCACGGCGGACGGCAGGTGGGCGGCATGCACGCGGTGCAGGGTCCGAGCACTCCCCCCGCCTGGCTGAGCTACGTTCAGGTCGCGGACGCCGATCGCACCGTGGCAGCTGCGAAGGCCGCCGGCGGACGCCTGCTGCACGGTCCGATGGAGGTGCCGGGCGGTTCGCGCGTGGCACTCTTCATGGATCCGCAGGGCGGGGCGTTTGCCGTGCAGCAGATGCCACGCGTCGCCGCGCAACCGAAGGCCGCAGCGCCGGCGAAGCCAGCCGCGCCGGCGACGCCAGCCGCCCCGCCGAAGCCGGCGTCCGCGACCAAACCGGCCACGGCCGCGAAGGCGGCTGCGAAGCCGGCGAAGCGCGCGAAGAAGGCGTCCACTAAGAAGCCCAGGAAGAGCGCGAAGAGGAAGGCGGCGAAGAAATCCGTCCGCAAGCCGGCAAAGCGCAAGAGCGCGCGCAAGGTCAGCCGCAGGGTCGCACGTCGCTCGCCGCGACGGGCGTCGGCGCGCTCCCGCGGGCGCCGACGCAGGCGCTGAGAGCTGGCGACAGCACGCACTTACCTGGCGGCGTCTTCCGCCGTCCGGCGCTGATCGGCCGCCTGCCTGGCGGCCGCGTCCAGCTGCTGCCTGACGCGATCCTCGGTCTGCTTCGCCTCGGCGGCCTGTTGTGCGGCCGATTGCGCCCCGGCGGCCGCCGTGGCTCCGGTGTCGACCAGCCCGCAGCCTGCAGGCAGGATCAGCAGCACCAGCAACGGCCACAGACGTGTCATGTCGCGCGGAATTTACCCGCTTTGCGTCGTGACGCAACCGCGCCGGCGCTCGTGGCACTATGTCGGCATGCCCAGGGCCGCCCAGACCCGCGTTCCCCCCGCCGCGCCCGTGCGGGTACGGCGCGGCTACTTCGAGTGTCGCTACGGGCAGCTGCACGTGCACAACGCGATGCCGCCCGGCGGCGGATTCGAGGAAGGCCTGGCGCTGCTGTGCGTGCACGACTTCGCGGGCTCCGGCCGCGCCTTCGCGCCCTTCATGGCCGTCGCCGCGCACGACCGTTCGGTGTACGCACCCGACCTTCCCGGCTTCGGCGAGTCCGATGCCCCCGACGGGCGCCCCGCGATTGCCGACTATGCCGCAGCGCTCGGTGACTTCGTGGAGAGCCTGCGCCTGCGGCAACTGGCGGTGCTCGGGCTGCGCAGCGGAAGCGTGGTCGCCACCGAGCTCGCCAGCGCCCGCCCCGCGCAGGTGAGCCGCGTGATTCTGGTGTCGGTGCCGCTGCTGACCGAGGCGGAGCGAGCCGGCGGCGTCGGCGCGCCGGGCGCGGACGGCGCCACGGAAGCCGCGGCGCAGTATCCCCTGCACCAGCGCCTGGCGAAGCTCACCCAGCGCGTGCTGGTGCTGCGCCCGCGCGATGAGCTGTGGGAGGCGACCGGGCGTGTGCGCAATGCTGTGCCGGCCGCACGCTTCACCGAGCTCGAGGTGACTGCAGCTGAGCTGTTCGCTGCCGCACCGCAACGCATCGCCGAAACGGTGCGTGAGTTCCTGCACGTCTGAGAGGGAGGATTTCGCGATTCCTCTCACACATTTATCCGGATCGCTGCGGCGGCGCCGGTACGCGGCGCTACACTTTTCCCCAATGACAGTCGAGTACACCCGATGAGCCTGCGTCCGATGTCGCCGCCGCCCGTGTCATCTCACGCTGCGCCCGATCTCGACGACACTGCGGAGCTGCCGATACTCGACGCGGCGGTCGAGGCGGCGTCCGGCGAGACGGCGCAGGCGCGTTCCGACACCTGGATCATGCCGCCCGAGGAGCGCGCCGCACTCGCCCAGATGCCCGGTGCCGCCGCGGATGGCGAGCACGGGGCGGGCGCGGCGGTGCTCGCGGCGCAGCCGCACGAGCCGCCGGGGCTGCTCGCCGGGCGCGACGCCCGCCTCGCGGCGCTCGAGCAGGAGCTGTCTGCCGCACGCACCGCGCTCGCGACCGCCGGGCAGTCTGCCGTAGAAGAGGCGCAGGCCGGGCGCATCGCCGCCGAGCAACGCGCCGCCGCCACCATCGAGCAGCTCGGCGAGGCGCACCAGCAGCTGCGCGCCGCGCACGAGCGCGCGCAGCAACTGCAGAGCCGCCTCGATGAGCAGGAGAGCGCCAGTCGCGCCCGCCAGCAGCAGCAGCTCGAGCAGCACGAGGCGCTCAACGCACGCGCGCGCGCCCAGGCCGCGGCGGTGATGGTGGAGCTGCACGCGCAGCGCGCGCGCGCGGTGAGCTATTTCGAATCCCTGCAGAACCTCGAGGCGCGCCGCCAGATCGCGCAGATGCAGGTGACGGAGCTGGACACTGCTGGCGAGCAGCGCGCGGCGGACCTCGAGCGCGTGACGCGCGAGCTGGCCGCGCGCGACACGCAGCTGCGCGAGCGCGAGGGCGCCCTGGCACAGCATGCCGCGAACGTCGCGCGCCTCGAGCAGCAGGTCGGCACGCTGAGCGCGGCACTCGCGCAGCGCGAGACGCAGCTGCAGGAAGCGCGCGACGAGGCGCAGGGGCTGCAGGTGAGCATTGCACGCCTGCAGGGCGAGGCAACATGGGGCGCTGAGCGCGTGGCTGAGCTGGAGGCCGCCGCCGCCGTCCACCAGGAAGGCGCCGCGCAGCAGCAGCAGGAGCTGCAGCAGCTGCGCGCCGCGCACGCCGAGCTCAGCACGGCGCTGGAGTCTTCGCGCAGCGAATCCGCGCAGCTGCTGGCGGCGGCACAAGCGCAGGCGAGCAGTGCCGGCGCGCGCACCGCCGAGCTGGAGACCGAGTTGCCGCAGCAGCGCACGCGCGCTGCACAGCTCGAGAGCACGCTCGCCGCCGAGCTTGACCGCAACACGCAGCTGGAAAGCGAGCTCACCACCGTACGCTCGGAGATGGAGGAATGGGGCGGGGTGCTGCTCTCGGCGCAGCAGGAGCGTGGCGGCTACCAGGCGAACATCGCCGCGGCCGAGTTGCGCGCGCGGCAGTTCGAGCAGGAGGCGGTCGAGGAGCGCACCGCCGCGGCTGCGTTGCGCAGCGAATGCGACGCTCTCAATGCCCGTGTGCGAACGCTCGAGGGCCATCTGTCGGCCGCCGAGGACACGCTGCATCGGCTTGAGTCGGAAGCGCGCTCGCGCAGCGAGCGCCTCGCGGAGCTCGAGAAGTCCCCGGCAGCCGCCGACGTGCGGCAAGTTGCGACCTACACCGGTGTGCACCCGGAACTGCCCGAGGCCGCGCGCCAGGCGACCGAGGCCGGCGCCGGCGTGCCGCCGGAGCTGCCGCCCGACGGCGCCGCGCGGCTGCTGGTCCACAGCGACGGCGGCCGCGAGATCGTGCACGTGCTCGGCCGCAAGACCAGCATCGGCCGCACGCCGGACAACGACCTGCAGATCGACGCCAAGTACGTCAGCCGCCGCCACGCGGTGATTCTCGTCGGTCCGGTGCACGCGGTGGTTGAGGATCTCAACAGCACCAACGGGGTGCTGGTGAACGGGCGACGCGTTACCCGCCACACGCTCAAGGACGGTGACCAGATCGCCCTCGGGCGCAGCGTGTACCGTTTCGCCGTGCGCAAGAGCACCGAGCAGCGCTGACAGCCAGGGCCCGCGCCGCTAAGCTTCCTCCCGATCCGCCCGCCTCCGGGCGCGCACGAGTTTAATCCCAGGTGGCGAGCCCCTACATCGAGAGAATCCTCAAGGCGCGCGTCTATGACGTCGCCATCGAGTCGCCGCTCGAGGAGGCGGTACGCCTGTCGCGCCGGCTCGATAACCACGTGCTGCTCAAGCGCGAGGATCTGCAGCCGGTGTTCTCGTTCAAGCTGCGCGGCGCCTACAACCGCATCGCCGGTCTCGGTGAGGCGAGCGCGCGGCGCGGGGTGGTGTGCGCCTCCGCCGGCAACCATGCGCAGGGCGTGGCGCTCGCCGCGCAACGGCGCGGCATCGCGGCGCTGGTCGTCATGCCCGAGACCACGCCCGCCATCAAGGTACAGGCGGTGGCCGGCCTCGGCGCCGAGGTGCTGATGCACGGCGACGACTACGACAGCGCGTTCGAGCGGGCGGTGCAGTTGGCGCGTGAGCGCAACCTGGTGTTCGTGCACCCCTTCGACGATCCCGACGTGATCGCTGGCCAGGGCACCATTGCGGTGGAGATCCTGCGACAGAGCGGCGCGGAGCTCGACGCGATCTTCGTGCCGGTCGGCGGCGGCGGACTGCTGGCCGGCATCGCGGTATACGTGAAGTACCTGTGCCCGGGCGTGAAGGTGATCGGCGTCGAGCCCGAGGACGCCGCCAGCATGCACGACTCGCTGCGCGCCGGGCGGCGCGTTACCCTCGAGCGCGTCGGCATCTTCGCCGACGGCGTGGCGGTGCGGCGCGTGGGCGAGGAGACCTTCGCGTTGTGTCGCGGGCTGGTGGACGAGATGGTGCTGCTCAGCACCGACGAGATCTGCGCTGCGATCCAGGACGTGTTCGAGGACACCCGCTCGATCGTCGAGCCGGCCGGCGCGCTGGCGGTGGCGGGCCTGAAGAAATACGTGGCGCGCACCGGCTGGCGCGGCAAGCGCCTGGTGGCCATCAACAGTGGTGCCAACATGAACTTCGACCGCCTGCGCCACGTCGCCGAGCGTGCCGACCTCGGCGGGCAGCGCGAGGCGCTGCTCGCGGTGGTCATCCCCGAGCAGCCGGGGAGCTTCCTGCACTTCTGCGAGGTGCTCGGCCGGCGCAGCGTCACCGAGTTCAACTATCGCTACGCCGGCCCCGGCAGCGCGCAGATCTTCGCCGGGCTTGCGCTCAGCGACGGCCACGCGGAGAAGGAGGCGGCACTGCAGACGCTGCGCGCGGCGGGTTACACGGTCACCGACATGAGCGCAGACGAGATGGCCAAGCTGCACGTGCGCTACATGGTCGGCGGCCACGCACCCGGCATCGCCGACGAGGTGCTGTACCGCTTCGAGTTCCCGGAGCGCCCCGGGGCGCTGCTGAAGTTCCTGCAGGCGATCGGGGTGCGCTGGAACATTACCCTGTTCCACTACCGCAACCACGGCTCGGACTACGGCCGCGTGCTCGCCGGCATCCAGGTGCCGCCGGCCGAGCGGCCGGACTTCCTGCGCCACCTGAACGAGCTGCACTACGGTTACGTCGAGGAGACGGCCAACCCCGCCTACCGCATGTTTCTCGGCGCCTGACGGCGCGGCAAACCTGCGGTGCGCTTAGCGCAGCCGCGCCCGCCGCCTCACCCGCCCGGCTGGCGGCTCTCGAGCTGCCACTCGCGCCAGATCGCGAGCAGCACAGCGAGAATCACCGGGCCGACGAACAGGCCGACCAGCCCGAAGGCGGCGAGTCCGCCCAGCACGCCGAACATCACCACCAGGAACGGGATGCGTGCCTCGCGGCTGATGAGGAACGGGCGCACGATGTGATCGGTCCAGCCCATGACGATCGTGCCCCAGATCAACAGGCCGACCGCCGCTACCGTGCTGCTTTTCATGAACAGCCACAGCACCACCCCACCCCAGACGGCCGGGGCGGCGAACGGGATCAGGCCGCACACGGTGGTGAGCGCGGCCAGGAACACCGGCGCGCCGGCGCCGGCGACCCAGTAGCCCAGCCCCACCAGCACGCCCTGCACCACCGCCGCCAGCACCAGCCCGTAAACCACCGCCTTCACGGTCTGCTCGATGGCGAGCAGGTAGTGATGCACCCGCGGGCCGAGCACCTGCTCCAGCGCGCGCGCCACCTGGGCGGCGATGCGCTCGCCGCCGAGATAGAGGAAGAACAGGCTCACCACCGACAGCAGCAGCTTCACGGCGTTGCGCCCGATGCCGCCGATGAGGTGCGCGATCTGGTCAAAGGAGTGGTCGGTGATCTTGCGCAGCTCGAGCCCGAGGGCGTTGGGATCCTGAGCGACGCGCGCGCTCAGATCGTGCAGCTGATCGCCGATCCACGGCAGCTTCAGTAGCGCCGGCGGCAGCTGCACGCCACCGGCGAGCAGCGCCTGCGTCGCGTGATAGGCGTGGATCACTTCGATGCGCAGCACCACCGCGAGCCACACCAGCGGTGCGACCACCGCCACGCTCACCGCCACCGTCATCAGCACGGCGGCGACGACCACGCGCCCGCGACAGCGGGCGCGCACCCACAGGTGCGCGGGCCAGGTGACGAAGGCGAGGATCCCGGCCCACACCAGGGGCACGATGAACGGATCCATGACACGAAAGCCGAGCAGCACCAGTCCCGCCAGCAGCGCCAGGGTGATCAGCCGGCGCAGCCAGGTCGCGGACACGAGATCCTCCAGCGGGCCGCCCGGGGTGCTCATTCGAGACCGGCGGCGTCCGCGACGAACATGGTCAGCGCCAGCAGCATGCAGGTGGCAAGCGTGAGTTGGCGGCGCAGTGCCAGGTAGGCCGGCGGCAGCTGCGCGTGCAGCAACCGGTGCTCGTACAGCCACCAGCCGCCGTGACCGACGACCAGCAGCGCGAGGCCGCGCTCGCCAGTCAACACCAGCGCGGCCGCCGCGATCAGCGCCGGCAGCACGCTGCTGCGCGCGCGCTCCCGTGGCAGTGCCCCGGCGAGCGCCAGCCCCAGGTGCAGCGCACCGACGCCCGCCAGCAGCACCGCCCCCCAGGCGAGCGCGATCCGCTGCGCCAGCTCCCGCAGAGCGAAGGAGGGCAGCAGGCCGACGCCCGCCAGGCACAACAGCAGCGGTGCAACCGCCAGGTAGCCAGCCCACTCCGTCATGCCGCCTGCGCGGGCAGCGCTGTCGTTGGCAATTCCCACCGTCTGATCATGCCACGGGGCACACCCTGCAGGCGGCCCTTGACGGCGCAACCCCGCGGCAGGCAGGCTTCGCGCGGCGTGAGGTGTCCGTTCCAACGCAGGCGGTGCGAAGGCTGTGACCGCGTGCGCTGGGGACGGTTAAACGGGAAGTCCGGTGCGGATTCGTCCAAAGCCGGCGCTGCCCCCGCAACGGTAATCGAGATCGGGCGGATCACATAGCCACTGCGCCTTAGACGGGTGCGGGAAGGCGATCCGCCTGGAGTGCCAGTCACTCCAGCTCGAGAGCCCGGAGACCGGCCTCGCGTGAATCCGATGGGCGTCGCGGCGGGCGATGCTGGTTGGGCGGCGGGTGCACGCTCCGCCGCGCGTCCAGCTTCTGCAAATGCCACGGGCCCACGGGCACGGGTGTGTGCATTTTCAGGAGCTAAATCCATGTCAACAGATCTCAATGCGCGCCGCGCGTCCGCGCGCGCCGCGCCGTCGCTGTCCCGCCTGCGTCCCGCGTTTCTCCTGCCGCTCGCCCTGGCAGCCCTGCCGGCGCTGTGCCGCGCCGCCGAAGCAGATGAGCTGCAGATCATCGTGATCACCGCCACGCGTATTCCCACGCCGGTGCTGCAAGTGGCCAGCAGCATCACGGTCGTGACCGCGGCGGACATCGAGGCGCGCCAGGAGCGCACCTTCGCCGACGTGCTCAAGGACATCCCGGGGCTCAACGTCGTGCAGACCGGCGGACCGGGCGGGGAGACGTCGGTGTTCATGCGCGGCACCAACTCCAACCACACCAAGGTGTTCATCGACGGCATCGACGTCAGCGACCCGAGCAACCCCACCGGAGCGTTCGATTTCGGCCAGCTGCTGACGCAGGACATCGAGCGCGTCGAGGTGCTGCGCGGGCCACAGAGCGGGCTGTACGGCTCGGACGCGATCGGCGGCGTCATCGACATCATCACCAAGAGCGGCAATGGCCCGGCGCAGTTCACCGCGGCGGCCGAGGGCGGCACCTTCGACACCTTCAACCAGGCGGGTACGGTGAGCGGCTCCGACGGGGCGTTTCACTACAGTGCGAGCGTCGCGCACTTTCACGCCGGTGCGACCCCGGTGACGCCGCTCGATCTGCTGCTGCCCGGCGAGGCGCGCATCGACGACTACGACGACAATCTCACGCTGTCGACGAAACTCGGGCTCGACGTCACTCCGGACTTCGACCTCGGGCTGGTGGCGCGCTACACCGACGTCCACTTGCGCAACTCCGGCGAGGACTATCTCGCGGTGGCGCCCTTCACCGGCTACCCGGCGCCCGAGCAGACCACCGCCGACACGGTCGAGTACGCCACGCGCCTGACTGCGCACCTGAAGTCCTTCGACGGGGTTCTCGAACAGACCCTCGGGCTCGCATATACGCACGATCGTACCGACACCGTGGAGCCGCAGACCCCGCCCGCCCTGAACACCGGCGAGCGGCGCAAGGCCGACTGGCAGGGGGACGTCAAGTTCGATCCCACCGAGACGCTGGTGCTCGGCGCCGAGTACGAGCGCGACGAGATCGATCAGCCGATCACCGCCGACGTGCACATCGGCTCAGCCTACGGCGAGCTGCAGTCGCAGATCGGTGATCATTGGTTTTCCGCGCTCAACGTCCGCAACGACGACAACAGCCGCTTCGGCGACAAGACGACCTGGCGCTTCGCCCCCGTGTGGCTGGTCACGCAAACCGATACCAAGCTGCATGCGTCAGTCGGCACGGGCTTCAAGGCGCCGACACTTTCCGAGCTGTACCAGAGCTTCCCGGCGTTCTTTTTCTTCGCCAATCCCAACCTCAAGCCCGAGAGCAGCACCGGCTGGGACGCCGGCATCGAGCAGGCAGTGGTGCATGACGTGCTGCGCGTAGGCGTGACGTACTACTACAACCGCATCCGCGATCTCATTACCACCGACGTCACCGGTACCACCTGGGCCAACGTCGGGCGCGCGACCACCGACGGCATCGAGAGCTTCATCGCTTACCAGCCGCTGCGCGAGCTCACGCTGCGGGTCGATTACACCTACACGCAAGCCGAGGACGACGTGCTCGAGCAGCCGCTGCTGCGCCGTCCGAAGCACCGCGGCAGCTTCTTGGCAACCTGGCAGGCGACACGCGCGTGGCAGTGGAACCTCGACGTGCTCGCCGTGGGCAACTGGGTCGACGTCAGCCGCGACGGTCTGACTTCGGGCCTCAGCGCACCGGGCTATACGACGGTGAACCTCGCGACCAGCTACGACCTCACGCCGCGTGTGGCGCTGTTCGCCCGCGTCGACAACCTGCTCGACCGGCACTACGAGAATCCCATCGGCTTTCTGCAACCGAGCATCGGCGTCTACGCCGGCCTCAAAGTGAGGTTGTGAGCAGCGCCCAGGGGAGAACTGTCAGCTGCAGGAGCGAGAGTGATACTCTAACGCTCGATGAGCGAGCCGAGTGAGACTCCGGCGCCCGGCGCCGCGCCCACCGAGGACGAGCGCACCTGGGGGATGCTCGCGCATCTCTCGGCGCTCGCCGGGCTGGTGATGCCGCTGCTCGGCATCGTTCTCGGCCCGCTCATCGTGTGGCTTGCGCGGCGCGACCAGTCCGCGTTCGTCGCCGCCCATGCCAAGGAAGCACTGAACTTCAACATCTCGGTGCTGCTCGCGGCGCTGGTGTGCGCGCTGCTGATGCTGGTGTTCGTCGGCGTGCTGCTCGGTACGGCGCTGTTCATCGCCTGGCTCGTCCTGACGCTCATTGCCGCCATCAAGGCGAGCGAGGGCGGGCTGTACAGGTACCCGTTCTCGCTACGGCTGGTGAAGTAGGCGGCCTAAGCCGGACCGGCTCCGGCGGCGGTCCTCCGTCGCTGCAAACCCCTTGTTTTGAAGGCTTTACGCCTGCACTGTACGGGCGTACAGTACTCCCATGCGCCGCACGATCATGGGCCGGCATGTCTACACCGGCCGCGGAGTTCTTTCGAATCCGCCCGGACGCTTCGACAAGCAGCAGCTCGAGGCGGTCGACGACGGCTGGTACCAGGACGAGGTCCCCGAGAGCCTGGAGACCACGCTCGAGCCGGATCACGCGCGCGAGGTCATCACCAGCAATGATTCACCCGACATTCCATTCGAACGCTCGATCAATCCTTACAGAGGATGCGCCCATGCGTGCGTTTACTGCCAAGCCCCCGAAACACCGGTGCTGATGGGTGACGGGCGCACACGTCCGCTGGCCGAGCTGCGCGTGGGTGACGAGATCTACGGCACGCGCCGCGGCAGTGGGTATCGACGCTACGTGAAGTCCCGTGTGCTCGCGCACTGGAGCGTCATCAAGCCGGCGTTCCGAACGACGCTGCAGGATGGCACCACGCTCATCAGCGGCGGAGATCACCGTTTTTTAAGCGATCGCGGCTGGAAATTCGTAACAGGGACCGAGCAGGGCAGAGCCCGCCGACCGCACCTCACAACATTGAACAAGCTCATGGGGACCGGCGCGTTCGCACCAAGCGTGACCACGAACGACGATTACCGCCGTGGCTATCTTTGCGGAATGATCCGCGGCGACGCTCATCTGGGAATCCACGACGCTCGTCGCGGGGATGGCAGCCCTACCAGACTCCATCAGTTCCGTCTTGCGCTGTGCGATCAGGAAGCTCTGGTAAGGACCCGCAACTACCTGCTCGACTTCGAGGTATCGACCTGCGGATTCCTGTTCCAGGCGGCTGCGGGTGCAAGGCGGGCCCTGCATGCGATAAGGGCCGGATCCGTCCTCAGCGTTCAATCGATCTACCGCCTGATCGCCTGGTCGCCGTGTCCCACGAAAGAGTGGTCGGCGGGCTTTCTCGCGGGGATATTCGACGCGGAAGGAAGCTTCGGTCAGAACGTCCTGCGCATCTCCAACACCGACGCAGTAATAATTGATTGGATTTGCAGGTGTCTGCGCGTCTTTGGTTTCAGGTTTGTCGTGGAACACGTCCACCACGACGACCGGAAACCGATTGACGTCGTCAGATTGACCGGTCGCCTGCGCGAGCACCTGCGGTTTTTCCACACGGTCGGTCCGGCGATCACCCGCAAGCTCGACATCGCCGGTCAGGCGGTCAAGAGCAACGCGCGCCTCGGTGTCGTCAGCATCGAGCCGCTGCAGACGATGCGGCTCTGCGACATCACCACGGAAACCGGGGACTTCATCGCCAACGGCGTCATCAGTCACAACTGCTATGCCCGTCCCAGTCACGCCTACGTGGGTCTGTCACCGGGACTCGATTTCGAAACGCGGCTCTTCTACAAGGCGGACGCCGCGCAGGTGCTCGAGGCACAGCTCGCCCGTCCCGGGTACGCATGCAAGCCGATCATGCTCGGCGCCAACACCGACCCCTACCAGCCGGTCGAGCGGCGCATGCGCGTCACCCGTTCGATCCTCGAGGTACTGACACGCACCCGCCACCCGGTCACCGTCATCACCAAGAGCGCGCTGGTGTTGCGCGACCTCGATCTGCTCGCGGAGCTGGCACGGCAGCAGCTGACGAGCGTCGCGGTCAGCATCACCACGCAGGACGTCGAGCTCAAACGGGTGATGGAGCCGCGTGCTGCATCGCCACAGGCGCGGTTGCGCACGCTGGCGGCGCTGCGCGCCGCCGGCGTGCCCTGCGGCGTACTGGTCGCCCCGGTCATTCCCGCCCTCACTGACCACGAGCTCGAGGGCATTCTGGAGGCCGCCGCGCACGCCGGTGCCGGCTGGGCCGGTTACGTGCTGCTGCGCCTGCCTTACGAGATCAAGGATCTCTTCACCGAATGGCTCGCGCAGCATTACCCCCAGCGCGCCGGGCACATTATGTCGCTGATTCGCGATATGCGTGGCGGCCGCGACAACGATCCGCGCTTCGGCACGCGCATGCGCGGCACGGGTCCTTACGCGGAGCTGCTGCGCAGGCGATTCCAGCTGGCCTGCCGGCGGCTCAATCTCAATTCCGGCGGGCGCGACACACTCGATACAACGTTGTTCCGGCCGCCCGAACCGCCCGCAGCACAGCTACGCCTCAGCCTGTAGCGCATCGGCGACGCCCGGCGGTGCCCGGGAACCCCGATCGCGCCGGGGCGGTCAGACTCAGGCAGGCGATGGCATACTTCGGCTGAACAATTCACGCGTGATCAGCGCCGCGCGACAACGCTGGCCGAGTGCCATGAACGAAACCGCGACAGTGAATTCCCCGCGGCCACTGAAGAGCCGTTACGTGCTGCACGAACGGCTGGGCGCCGGGGGGCAGGGCGAGGTCTGGCGCGCGCACGATCCGGAGCGCGGCGTCGATGTCGCCCTGAAGATCCTGCGCCCCGGGGCCGGCCGCAGCGAAGCGGCGTGGGACGCACTGCTGCACGAATACCAGTGCGCGAGCCGGCTCGATCATCCGTTCATTATCAGGGTGTTTGAACCGGAGCGCGACGAGGCGACCCTGCTGCTGTCGATGGAGCTGGCCACGGGCGGTGACCTGCGCCGTCTGCGCGGCGCCAGTTATCTCGCCGTGGTGCCGGTGCTTCTCGAGGTCGCACAGGCGCTCGAGCATGCGCACGAGCGCGGCGTCATCCACCGCGACCTGAAGCCCGGTAACGTGCTCTTCGATGCGCGCGGGCGCGTGAAGCTTGCGGACTTTGGCGTCTCGGGCAGCGCACCGGATCCTGGCACGGATGCCATGATCCGCGGCCTGTCGCCGTTCACAGCAAGTCCCGAGCAGCTGCGTGGTGAGCCGCCGACGCCCTCGGATGACATCTATGGCCTCGGCGCGTTGGCGTACGAGCTGCTGTCATCGCACCCGCCGCACTACCCCAACTTCGATGCGCGGCGCGTGCAGCAGGAGCCGGTGCCGCCGCTCGTGCCGGTTCAGCAGATTCCGCCGCAGCTCGACGCGCTCATCATGCGCATGCTGGCCAAGGATCCCCGCGAGCGCCCGGCCTCGATGCGCGAGATCATCGACGAGTTCGACGCCGCGCTCAACGACACGCTGACGTTCGGCTCCGAGGACGATGCCGCCGCCGGCACGCCGTCATTGCCGCCGACGCCGGCGCACTACCTGGACGAGCTATCCCTGACGCTGCCGCCGGGCGTGCGGCCGGGGGCCGCGCGGGCGCCCGCAAGCTCGCCCGCGCCGGCGATACCGCCAGTCCGCGCCTCTGGCGCGCCGCCGGCTGCCGCGCCGCCTGCAGCAGCGGCCCGTGCGCCCGCGGCCGTCTCCCGGCCCTCTGCCGCGCCCATGCCCGCGCCTGCCGCTGCGGCTGCACCGGCCGTGCCAGCACCGCTCGTGCCTGCGCCGGCAGGCGCCGTCGCGCCGGGCCCCGCAGCGGCTGTGACGTCCCGTACGCCGGGACTGCTCGACGAGCGGGCACTGCGAGACCTGCAGCTCGCGCCCGTCCGGGCGCCGCGCTTCGCGCCGATGCGCAGCGTCGTTCCACGGGTGCTCGCGGTATGCGTGCTCGTCGCCGCGCTGCTGATCGGCTCATTTGTCCTGCTGCCGCAGCGCTTCGGGGGGTGGGGGATGGCTGAGTTACTCGGTCGCGCACTGAACGGCGCGTCCGTCCCTGCCGCGGCGCCCGCGGGTCCCGCCGCCGCAGCGTCTGCGCCGATCACTGCGCCTTCCCAGCGCGATGCGCACGTGGCGCCCGCCGCGAGTGCCGCGCAGCCGCCCGGCGATGACGGTTACGCGGCGGCTGCCGGGCAGGGGTTTGCAGCTCTCGGTGCCGGCCGGCTCGATGAGGCGCGAGCCGCCTTCGAGAAGGCGCGCAGCATCCGGCCTGCCGGCGGCGAAGCGCTGGACGGATTGCGGCGCGTCGCCGCGGCGAGTGCCGCACGCCGGTTCGCGGCATTGCGCGCACAGGCTATCGACTTCGAGGCTCAGGAGCGCTGGGAGGATGCACTGGCGGTGTACGCGTCGGTGCTGCGGCAGGCCCCGGCGGCCGCTTTCGCGCAGGAGGGCAGCGCGCGCGCTACTGAGCGCCTGCAGCTCTCCGACTCGCTGCAGGCGCTCATCGATCACCCGGGAGCCCTGGCGTCGGCGCGCGCGCGGGGCCAGGCGGTGGAACTGCTGCAGGCTGCCGAAGACCAGCCCTCGCCCGGTCCGGTGCTGCGCGAGCAGATCGCGGGCGTCAGCGCGCTGCTGCCCGGCGCCGACCGGCCGGTGCACCTGGCGTTGGTGTCGGACAGCCTGACGCAGGTGTCGATCCCGAATGTCGGCACGTTCGGCAGCTTCGCGCATCGCGACGTCGACCTGAAACCCGGGCACTACACCGTGATCGGCACGCGCGACGGCTACCGCGACGTGCGGCTCGACGTGACCCTCGCTCCGGGACAGGACGTTCAGACGGTAAGCATCAGCTGCAACGAGCCGATCTGACCGATCCATGAGCGACGACGACGTTCTGGTCATCGGCGCCGGCCCTACCGGGCTGGTGCTGGCGCTGTGGCTGACGAAGCTCGGCGTTCGCGTCCGCATCCTCGACAAGACCGCTGGGCCGGGCACCACCTCACGCGCGCTCGCCGTACAGGCGCGCACGCTCGAGCTGTATCGTCAGCTCGACCTTGCCGACGCCGTGCTGGCGCGTGGCCACCGCGTCCCGGCGGTGAACCTGTGGGTAAAGGGTGAGCGCGCCGCGCGCCTCGGCTTCGAGTCGATCGGCGCGAGCCTGACACCGTACTCCTTCATGGAGATCTTTCCCCAGGACGAGCACGAGCGGCTGTTGATCGAGCGACTCGCCGCGTGCGGGGTGCAAGTCGAGCGCCGCAGCGAGCTGCTCGGCTTCCGCGAGGAGACCGACCGGGTGGACGCCCGCGTGCGCACCGCCCAGGGCGATGAGGTGCAGCTCAGCGCGCGCTACATCGCCGGCTGCGACGGGGCGCGCTCGCTGGTGCGCGAGACCATCGGCGCCGGCTTCCCCGGGGGGACGTACCGCCAGGTGTTCTACGTCGCGGACATCGAAGGCGCGGGACCCCCGGTCGACGGCGAGCTGCACGTGGATCTCGACGAGGCGGATTTCCTCGCGGTATTCCCGCTGGCCGGCACCGGCAGGGCGCGGCTGGTCGGCGCGGTGCGCGACGAGCGCGCCGATCGTGCCGAGACGCTCGACTTCGCGGACGTGAGCGGGCGCGCGATCGAGCACCTCGGGCTCGAGGTGCGCAAGGTCAACTGGTTCTCCACCTACCACGTGCATCATCGCGTCGCCGGCTCGTTCGCCCGCGGGCGCGCCTTCGTGCTCGGCGATGCGGCGCACATCCACAGCCCGGTCGGCGGCCAGGGCATGAATACCGGCATCGGCGATGCGATCAACCTCGCCTGGAAGCTGGCGGCGGTGCTCGGCGGGCGTGCCGACGCGGCGTTGCTCGACACCTACGAGGCGGAGCGCATCAGCTTCGCGCGCCGCCTGGTCGCTACCACCGACCGCGCCTTCAGTTTCGTCACCGCGGACGGTCCGCTCGCGGACCTGGTGCGCACCCGCGTGGCGCCGGTGGTGCTGTCCACGGCGGTGCGGCTCGACGTGGTGCGCAACTTCCTGTTCCGCACCGTCTCGCAGCTCATGCTCAACTACCGCGGCACGGCCCTGAGCGAGGGGGTGGCCGGGGCAGTCCACGGCGGCGACCGCCTGCCCTGGGTCGGCCGGGGCGCTCTCGACAACCATGAGCCGCTGCGCTCGATCGGCTGGCAGGCGCACGTGTACGGTGACGCCGTTGCGGAGCTGCGCGCTGCCTGCAGCGCGCGCCGGCTGCCGCTGCACATCTTTCCCTGGAGCGACGCCCAGGCCGCCGCGGGTCTGAAGCGCGACGCACTGTACCTGGTGCGACCCGACACCTACGTCGCGCTGGCGGCGGCGGCGCCGGCACCGCAGGTGCTGGAGCGCTATTTCCAGGCCCGCGGTCTGCGTTAAGCTTCGCCTCGCTCAAAACAACACCGGTCGCGGCCCAAGGGCAGCAGCGATGGCGGAGGAAAGCAGGATCGTGCTTCTGGCCGGCGCGAGCGGCCTCACGGGCGGTTATGCGCTCGAGGCGCTGCTCGCCGCGCCGGACGTGAGCCGCGTGCTCGCCGTGTCGCGACGCCCGCTGGGGCGCGAGCACCCGCGTCTCGCCAACCGCATCGTGCAGTTCGAGCGCCTGGAGGCGCAGCTGCAGGGTATCAGCTGCGACGCGGCGCTGTGCTGCCTCGGCACCACGCAGCGCAAGGCCGGCTCGCAGCAGGCCTTTCGCGCCGTCGACGTCGACTGCGTGCTGGCCTTCGCGCGCGCCGCGCGTGCCGCCGGCGCGCGCCGCTTCGCGGTGATATCGAGCGTCGGCGCACAGCGCGCCTCGCGCAATTTCTACCTGCTCACCAAGGCGGAGATGGAAGCCGGGGTGGAGGCGTTGGGGTTTGAATCGCTCGACATCCTGCAGCCATCGCTGCTGCTGAGCTGGCGCAGCGAGATGCGGCCGCTCGAGCTGCTGGCTGCCGCGTGCATGCCGCTGCTGAACCCGCTGCTGCGCGGTCGCTACCTGCCGTATCGCGCCATTTCCGCACGCACCGTGGCCGCGGCGCTGGTCGGCGCCACGCGCTCGGGGCGCCGCGGCGTGCAGCGCTATGACTACGAGGGCATCGTCGCGCTCGCGCGCCTGGCGCCAGCGCGCGGCCGCAACGCATTGCCCGCGAAGACACCCGCCGACGCGAAGTAGCGCGGCGGCGGCCGTTTCATTCACGCGCCGCGGGCCGGACACGCGGTGGAATACGCCGATCTGTATAAGGGTTTCTACGCACGGCGTTTCGTCAGCGCCGGCCGCTTCTGGTGAAGGCGCCGCTCAGCGTGAGACATAAGTGGCCGCGCGCGCGCGCTGTCGCCGATGAGTGACACCAGTTGAGAGTCCGGACACATTTTCGGACTTGACTGCGATCCGCGACGATTTGACACTGGGCCTCTGTGAAAAAGGCAAACCCGTCGAAAGACGGGGACGCAAAGCCACCGGTCTAAAGGAACTGGTTCCTATGACGGCGGGGCTGCCGCATCGCGCGCCGGCGCGCGCATTGGCACTTCCCTCCCCGTCACGCGAATCCGCACAGGTCCTGGCCGACCCGTGGCGCTGATGATGTTTCGTCATTCGGGGACGTTTCGGGGAAGTTATGACAGCAACGCCCAATTTAGCTTCCAACGCAGCTGCGGAAGCCGGGGCGGCGCCCGCGACCAGCGGGGCGCCGTTCGTTCTCAACCTGTGCTCATCGTCGACGCCGATGGCGCTCGCGCAGACTGATCTGCCCGAGCTCAGGCGTTTCACGTTCTTCGTCAGCCGGCGCTTCGAGGAGGGCCGCGAGCGCTTCCGGCTGCACATGGGCTACTTCGCCACGCTCGCCGAAGCCGAGGAGTGGCTGAACGTGGTTCGCGAGATCTATCCGGGTGCCTGGGCCGGTGAGGCTCCGGGGCGCAAGCTGCGTGAACGCGCCGCCGCGGCCGCCGCCGACCAGGCGCGGCATGCCGCCGGCCCGCAGGTGCAGGCGCTGGTGTCGCCGGCACGTCCGGCCTCGCCCGCTCCCGCTCCGCCACCGCCGCCGTCTGCCTTGCGTGTTCCGGTAGTGCACGCCGCTCCGCCGTTCGCGCAGCTTGCACCACGCGCCCTCGCTGCCGCGCCGGTTCAGCCGGCCCGGCCTCCAGGCAAGCCGGCAGCCGCGCCGACTGCCGCGCCGCCCGTGGCGCAGCCGGCACAGCGCACCGCCGCCGCGCCGCCGCCGCGCGCCGCCACGCCTGTTGCCCCGCGACCCGCTGCGGCCCGCCCGCAGCAGGCCGCCGCCGCGCCCGTGGCACCACCGGTCGTGGCCCCGCCCGCCCGGCCAGTCGCCCGCGGCGGACGTGGACAGGTGAAGCAGGTATTCGAAGATTCCAACGTACGTGAGGTGCTCAGGGCGCTCGGCGACGCCAGCGCGACCGGCGAGACGCGCCAGATGCATGTGCCGCCGCCGCCGCGCGAGACCACCGCCGAGCACGCCGGTCTCAGCGACACGCAGGTGCTGAAGCTCCTCGAGGTGCGCCGCTCCGCGGACAGCGAGGCGCTGCCGGCGGAGAGCGCCGATGGCGGCGCGATCCCGCTGCTCAAGCCCGATGACACCGGCACGCGACGCGCGCTCAAGGAGGCCGTGGCCAGCAATGCACCGGTGTCCTTCGCGGTACAGCTGCAGTGGTCGGTACAGCCCGCCGAGCTCGACAAGGTGCCGCCGCTCGCGATCTTCAGCGCCTACACGCTGTACACCGTCGAGGGCAGCCGCGACGGCCGCAAGTGGTACGGGCTGCGGCTCGGATTCTTCAGCGATGCGATTTCCGCCAAGCAGGTAGCGCACTACGTGCGCTCGGAGTTCGCCTCGGTGGCGGTCGTACCGGTGAGTCCGCAGGAGAAGGCACGCGCCACCGACCAGGAGATGGCGGCGACGCTCGCAGCGCCGGCACTGGCGCGCACCGAGCAGGATGAATTCAAGCTGATCGACGAGAGCGCCACGCCGTCGGTGCCGGTCGTCCCGGTGCCGCCCAAGGCGGCGGCGAAACCCGCCACCGCACGCGCGCCGCTGCGCGCCGCGGCGGCAGCGGCCAAGGGGCGCGCCCGCGGCACCGGCAAGGTCGGTGCCCGTGATCGTCGCGGACCGCACACGCTCGAGGAGACGCTCGAGATCCTCGGCGCCGGCGAGCTGTCGATCGACACCGGCAACGGCGAGACTCTGAACGACTCCGGCGTGCGTCACCTGCACGTCGAGGTGCAGAAGAACTCGCCGTTCTCCAAGCTCCTCGAGCGCCTCAGCGAGCGGCTGAAGAGGCCGTAGCGGGCGCGGCGGCGTCTGCGCCGCCGGCGAACTCCGCCAGCATCCAGCGGCGGTAGGCATCCAGGTTCGGCTCACGGCCGAGGAACCCGCTCACCAGCTGCGCCGCCGGCCGCGTGGCGCCCGCGGCGAGCACCGTGCGCCGGTAGCGCATGCCCGCCGGTCCACCGAGCAGGTCGTGGCTGTCGAACTGCGCGAAGAAGTCGAGCGCGATCACCTTGTCGAGCACGTAGGTATAGTAATTCGAGCTGTAGCCGTTCAGGTGCGTGAAGCTCGCCCACAGATGATCACCCGGCACGAAGGCGAAGGTGTTGTAGCGCTCGAAGTCGCGCTGGTAGGCGGCATCGAAGTCGAGCGTCGCCGGCGGCAGCGTGTGGAACTCCAGTGAGATCGCGGCGTACATCAGCTGCTGCTGCTGGCCGCTGGCGCGGCCGTAGGTATCGGCGTGGTTCATGCGCTCGTACAGCTCGCGCGGCAGCACCGCGCCGCTCTGGTAGTGGTGGGCGAAGGTCGCGAGCACTTCATAGTCGTGGAAGAACTCCTCGAGCATCTGCGACGGCGCCTCGATGAAGTCGCCCTCGACGTTGAAGGCGCCCTCGCCGGCGTAGGGTTGCTGGCCGCCGATGACGTGGTGCATGAGATGTCCGAACTCGTGCAGGAAGATCACCACGTCGCCGTATTGCATGAGGCCGGGATCGGCGCCGCCGCTGCCCGGGAAGTTGCACACCAGCGTGCCTTCCGGAAGCTGGCCCGGGAGCACGCCCGCCGCCAGCGGCTGCGTCGAGAACCACTTGTCCTTGCCCTCGCGCGGGTGCATGTCGAGGTAGATGCGGCCGAGCTTCGTGGCGCCCTCGTACACGTCGTAGGTGGTGACCGACGGGTGCCAGGTGGGCACGCCTGCAACTGCGCGGATGTCGACGTGAAACAGCCGCGCCGCGGTGGCGATCACGCCGCGCTCCACCGCGGCGTAGGGGAAGTAGGGACGCACGCTCTGCGAGTCGAAGCTGAACCTGGCGCGCCGGTACTGCTCGCGCCAGTAGCTCGCGTCGGCGGCGCTGATGTTCTGCAGCGAAGCATCGCGCGTGCGCGCGAAGGCGAGCAGCGCCGCATCCTCGCGCCTCGCCGCGTCGCGCGAGGCGTCGTCGACGCTCGCGAGGAAATCGTGCAGTTTCGCCGGTGAACCCATCATCTGGTCGGCCATGGCGAAATCCGCCCAGCTGGCGTACCCGAGCAGCTGCGCCAGATCCGCGCGCGCCTGCAGCAGCCCGCGCAGCGTCTCGGTGTTGGCCGGGTAGGCGACCGATTGCGAGGCGAGGAACAGTTTGTGCCGCAGCTCGCTGCTGTCGGCGAATCTGCGCGCCGGCCAGGCGTCGGGCGGGTCGGTGGTGATCTTCACGCGACCCTGCGCGTCGGGCGGGTGCGCCGCGAGGTAATCGGGCGGCAGCCCGGCGAGTTGTTCCCTGTCGACCACCACCGTGTGCACGTCATCATGCACCGCCCGCTCGAACTTCAGCCCGAGCTCGGTGATCCGGTCCTGCAGCGCCTTGATCCGTGCGCGCGTGGCGTCGTCCTTGTCGACGCCGGCCAGGCGGTACTCGAGCAGCGTGTGCTCGAGATAATGCCGCGTCGCGGCATCGCGCGGGGCGGGCAGCGCGGCGAGTGCGCGGTACACCAGCTGGTTGAGCGACAGCGCGGTGAGCGCAGCGTTCACCGTCTGGGTGAGCGCCTGCGCCTTGTCGCGCAACGCGCTGGTCGCTCCGACCCCGTACAGCACGCTCGACTGCACCGTGGCGAAAGTGAGCTCGTTGATGGCGGCGTCGTAGGGCCGCAGCGTGTTGGGCACGGTGCGCGCGCCCTTGACTGCGAGCAGCCGCGCCACGGCCGCATCGGCGCGCTGCATGTGATAGTGCACCCACGCGTCGAGAGCGGCCGGATCGTCGCCGCCGGCCCAGGCGTGCAGCGCATCGGCGAGCGGCGGCGGCGGCGCGGCGGGCAGCGGCGGCGCGCCGGCGCCGAGCAGGACTAACCCGAAGGCCACGAAGCGCCCGTGACGCGGTCGCGAAAACATGCCTGACTCCTTACAACATGCCGCGCGTGCGGCGGCACGGGCTGCGGCGCTGGCCGGCGGATTCTAGCCGCCAGCGCGCCCGTTTTGCGCACCGCACGCGCCGCGGGCGCGCCATGGCGCGCGGTTGCTGCGGTGAGCCGAAGGCGCGCGGCCTCACCCCAGTGCGAGCAGACCGATCTGCACGAAGCGCTCGGCGAGCGACAGGCGGATGTCATCGCCCACCTCGCCGGGGATCTCGCGCACCCTGAAGCGCGGGGTGTTCACCATGTATTCGATGCAGGCCTGCGCGCCGCGGTGCACGTACAGGTGGCCCCCCGGATAGCTGACGTCGATGCGCCCGGGGCTGGCGGTGAGGTGACAGAAGGCGAGCTCGCCCTGCACCAGTTGGCTGTCCAGGTCGATCGCGGGCGCCGCCGCCGGCATCGGCAGCGGGGCGAGCGCGGCAATGACGCGCGATGAGCGCCACTGCAGCGCACTGGCGAGGAAGCCGGGAGTGCGGCAGGCGGCCGCCAGGTTGCCGGCCGCCTCCGCCACCGGCGGCATCAGCCGCTCGAGTCCCTGGCCGCGCAGCTGGAACCCGAGTCGTCCGCCGACGGTCAGGCGCCAGCCGCGGTCGAGATCGGACAGATGATCGAGCGCTGCGATCACCGCCGCGCGCAGCGTCAGCGGCGTAAAGCCGATCGACACGTGCAGCGAGCCGCTGTCCGAATCGACGCTGTGGTAGGTGCCGCGCGGCAGGTACATCAGGTCGCCGGGGTGCACGTCGACCGAGTCGTGCGGGCCGAGGTCGGGGGCTCCCTCGGGAATGCTCTTCCAGGTGTTGTTCAGATCGGAAGGCTTGTTCGACACGTACCAGCGCTTGGTGCCGCGCAGCTGCGCAACCAGCAGGTCATGGTCGTCGAAGTGCACCGGAGCGCGCATGCCGCCGCGGCTCCAGAAGGCGGACACGGTCACCGGCTGGTGCAGCAACACTTCGAGGGCGCGCGCCAGCAGCTCGAGCGGCGGCGACAGCGGCCGCAGCTCCGGAAAGCGCACCGAGTAATTGCGCTCGTGCAACGCGGCGATGCGCTGCTGGAAATCCGCGCTGCCGGTGACGCCCTCGAGGCTCGGGGCGGGGGCGGCCGGGTTGGCGGAGTGAAAGGTGAGCTTCCCCGCCAGGTGCCAGGCGCCGAGCAGTACGCTCTCGGGGTCGGCGCCCAGCAGCCCGGTGCGCTCGCTGCCGGCGCCGCCTTGCACCTTGCGAAAGCCGCCGCTGAGCGTGTGGTCGAAGAACTCGTCGACCGTCAGCGGGCGCAGGAACTGCTCGAGCCGGCGTTGGGCCTCGTGGAACAACATGCGATCGTGACCTCGCTAGCGCTTGCCAAACAGCCGCTCGAGCTCGGTGCGCGCGCGGTCGACGGCGACGGTGTCGGGCGGAGTGTAGGCCGCCGGACGCGGCTTGAAGTGATCGCAGAAGTTGGCGTGCGTCTTGTCGCTCACCTCCTCGGCGGTCGGCTCGCGGCAGTGCTTGGCGACCCGCGTGTCGTAATCCACGCACATGCGGCACACGTGCAGCTCGGCGTGGCAGCCCGGGCACTCCTCGAGACGGCGCAGCGGCAGGGTCAGCTCGGCGAGCGCCGCGCCGCATTTCCAGCAGACGAGATCGTGGGCCATCCCCCTTAAGCCTACTACTGCTGGGCGGGCGGCGCGCTGCCGGCGCTGGGGGCGGGGTGCGCCACGCGGCTCAGGCGGTAGGCGGCGAACGTCGACCAGCCGCCGTCCTTGTCCTGCGACTCGAGCAGCAGCGAGCCGCTGTTGCCATCGGCGGCGAGCACCAGCGTGTCGCGGAACGCGCCTTCCGGGTAGAGAAAGATGAACACCAGCGTCTGCCCGCTGCGCTTGCCGCTGCCCACCACCCGGGCACCGGCCGCGCCGAACTGGTCGAGCCAGTGCACGACGTAGTCGTCGGCCTTGGAATCGTGACCGAAATACACCCGCGCCTGGTAGCCGGGCGCTGGACCCAGGTCGTGCAGCGACAGGCATAGCCACCCCTGACGCAGCAGCCAGCGGCCGCTGCCGTGGTAGTGCACCGGCTTGCCGCGCACGGTACCGGTGAGGATCCACTCACCGGCGAGTTGCCCGAGAAAGGGATCGACCGGCGGGGCGGCGGGAGCGGCGGCCGGCGCCGTGGCGCCGGCCACGATGAGCGCCAGTGCGTACAGCAGCGATCTTGAGTTGCGTGACATGCGCGCTCCTTTGGATAAGGTCAGCTGGGCCGCTCGGCGCGCGTGCGTTCGCGCAGGAAACCCTCGAGCACGCGGCCGGTGTGCGAGTGCCGGCGCCGCCGCACGATGTCGCGCGGCGCGCCCTGGGCGACGATGCGGCCGCCGGCGGGGCCCGCCTCCGGCCCCAGGTCGATGATCCAGTCGGCTTCCGCCATGATGTCGAGGTTGTGCTCGACCAGCACCGCGCTGTTGCCCGCGTCCACCAGGCGGTGCAGGACGTGCAGCAGCTTCTCGACGTCCGCCATGTGCAGCCCCACCGTCGGCTCATCGAGCACGTAGAGCGTGCGCCGCGGTTTGTGGCGCAGCAGCCGCGCATCCTCGCGCACCTTCGACAGCTCGGTGACGAGCTTGATGCGCTGCGCCTCGCCTCCCGAGAGGGTCGGGCTCGGCTGCCCGAGCGTGAGATAGCCGAGTCCCACGTCCTGCAGCAGCTTCAGCGCATGGTGCACGCGCACGTGCGCAGCGAAGAACTCCACCGCCTCATCGACGTTCATGGCGAGCACGTCGCCGATACTGCGCTCGCGCCACAACACCGCCAGGGTCTCGGCATTGAAGCGCCGCCCCCCGCACACGTCGCACAGCACCTTGACGTCCGGCAGGAAGCTCATTTCGATGGTCCTGATACCCTGGCCATCACACGCCTCGCAGCGCCCGCCGGCGGTATTGAAGGAGAAGCGGCTGGCGGCGTAGCCGCGCATGCGCGCCTCGCTGGTGCCGGCGTAGATGCGGCGGATCTCGTCCCAGAAGCCGATGTAGGTGGCGGGACAGGAGCGCGGCGTCTTGCCGATCGGGGTCTGGTCGACCTCGAGCACGCGGTCGAGGTGCTCGAGGCCGCGCAGCGCCGCGCAGCCGAGGAGCTTGCCGGCGGGGCGCCGCCGCGCGCGCCCGTTGCCGTTACCGGGCGCGATCAGCCGCCGCAGGTTGGCATAGAGCACGTCGCGCGCCACGGTGGACTTGCCCGACCCGGACACCCCGGTGATCACGACCAGCCGCCCGAGGGGGATGTGCACGTCGCTGCCGCGGATGTTGTGCAGCGTCACGCGCTCGAGCGTGAGGCGCGCCGTGGCCGCGTTCACCGGGCGATGCGGCTGCGCCGGGTGCAGCAGCGGCTCGCGCAGGAAGCGCCCGGTGGTGGAGCGCGGGTTGGCGGTCAGCTCCGCCACCGTGCCGGCGCCCACCAGCTCGCCGCCGCGCGTCCCCGCTTCGGGACCCAGGTCGAGCACGTGGTCGGCGCGGCGGATGGTGTCCTCGTCGTGCTCGACCACCACCAGCGTGTTGCGGTGGGCGGCGAGCTCGGTGAGTGCATCGAGCAGGATCGCGTTGTCGCGCGGATGCAGCCCGATGGTGGGCTCGTCCAGCACGTAGCACACGCCCTGCAGGTTCGAGCCGAGCTGCGCGGCGAGGCGGATGCGCTGCGCCTCGCCGCCCGAGAGGGTGGGGG
>Ga0210393_10000337_pt1 | contig 42755 bp, 41 predicted proteins | sample IncBWC27OmetaG_FD_160068 | JGI IMG/M metagenome (GOLD analysis project Ga0210393, IMG submission 160068) | Forest soil microbial communities from Barre Woods Harvard Forest LTER site, Petersham, Massachusetts, United States - Inc-BW-C-27-O ... | reverse complement strand
AACGGCAGCCATCAAAACGTGGGGCGCGCACACCGAGCCTCCCAAACACCGTATCGAAACGGCGGCACCGATAATCCTTCAAGTGGCGCCGACGATGACAGCGGGGACACGGCCGCACAGTTTCGCAGTACCGCTGCATTTGTTCGCTGACCACAATCTCTTGTAGCCGCCCGAGAATTGGCTTGGCGTCCGCGAGTTGCAAACCTACATCTTCGGCCGAGCGGCAACCGCCGCGGTCCAGCGTCCCCAATTGCGTCGTCGCGATGCTGCCGTCTTTTCGACGCCAGTTGACTGTTATGGTGAACTCTAATTTCGCTTCTTCCTGCATTGACCAGCCAAACATTGCATGGCCACCACCGTCAACAGGCCCCCAGGTTTTTACCGGTCTCAAACAACCGCCAAGTGCATGCGATCCGATAAAAATCCCTCGATTGCCACCCGCCGGGACATTGCGCTACTACAACCGAATCGACCTTGCCGCAGTATCGGGCGTGTGATATGAATAGCCAGACGAACAACGGAGTACAATACAATGCCCGAAGATCTCCCCCCGGAATTTAATGACATGTTACGTTCAGGCGTTGTCGGCCTGATAGCTAAAATCAATATTGAGGGGTTGCCGGTTGGCGGCGTACTTAGCTTTATTATTGGCCTGCTCTGGCCCGAATCCGATACATCAGAGAAAACATGGAACAGTATTAAGAAATACGCTGAGTCCATGATGAAGCAAGCGTTGGATCGGGAACGAACCGACCGTTTGAGCAAGCGCCTGGAAGGCCTAAGGTCCGTGGCCCGCCTGTATAGGGATACGTCGTTGAGCTCCAAGCAGAAAGGCCAATATCTCACTAGCCTCATGAGTAATTTGGCTCTCTTTGAGCCCGACTATTGGGACGACAGGACCCCCGAGCAGATGTTCCCTCTGTTTGCCTCATTCGGTACGCTTTGGATCTTTGCCTTGGCGGAACAGGCGTTTTTATACAAAGAGGTCTACCACGAGGACGACCCCGACGCAGGGAAACATCGCGAGACGCTGGATCGGAATATCACAAAATATACAAAGGCTGCACAAGCGATGTTTGACAATCTGTATTCTTGGCGATTTAGCCTGCTCCAGATCAAAGAATCGCAAACCCGTTATGCAACGCAGTCCGAATCGACATGGACTTTTGTCGACAATTACGACAATTTTACCGAAACTCACCGCAGTGGCGACTGGGGCCATAGCTGGCACAATCCCGCGGGGCAGCGAGTCGTGGAAGCCGTGGCCGCTAACAGGGTATCTCAGATCAATGCCGGATTTGTGGAAAATCTCCAGAGCATGCTATCGATCGCCCAGCTATGGGAGTATGTGAATCCTAGGATTCCCAGGCCATTGAAAGTCTATACGATTGCCAATGAAGGTCCATGGGGCGGTATGGACGGCGCACCTTTCATGCATAAGCCGCCGGGCGCCCAGTCTCGCATCTCACGGATTCGAGTGCGCCACGGCTCTGTCGTCGATTGCTTGGAGATTTTTTACGATGGCCAGTCCGCTGGCATACATGGTAACCAGAAAGGTGGGGCTCTGGCTGAGTTGGAGTTGGAGCACGATGAGTACGTAGTGGAGGTTTCAGGTCGGAGCGGTATTTTCTTTGATCAGATCTATTTCATTACCAATAAGCAGCGCAGGGTGGGGGGTGGGGGGTCTGCCGGCGGGGCACCTTTTGTCGCGAAGGGACACGGGAGCTGGGAAGGCATCAGCCTATTTGCGGTGGGCGGCCGAAGCGATGAGCGCCGTTTGACTGCCCTGAAATTGCAGTGGAAGCACCTGACCGCAATGCCCACTTACGTCCCGACCTATAAGCGGGAGGGCAAGGCCCTCTCTTCGTCGACCAATCTTCAACTCAAGGCGAAGGATGGCGATTTCGTGTCAAATTTCGTGGAGGAGTACTCGGGCTATGCTGCGAGGTGGCTGTATTGGCCAAAACATGGCGCGGTTCCGATAACCTTGCAATTCCATTTAGCCGATAAAGATGGAAATAGCCCGGCCGCTGCCTTATCGAACAATGACGTCGTCCAAATCTGGACATCAGAGCCCAAAGCCAAAGACTCTCGATACCTGGGCAAATATACTTCGGACTTCGTATACTATTACGCCAAGACACCCGGGGAACGCAGACAGTTATGGGAGCTCATCAAGATGATTCCGTCGGACGGCCCGATATTGTTTGGGGAAAAAGTGTATCTACGTAACGTAGAAGAGTGCAATTACCTGTTTCCCGATCCCGGGGATGATAATTATCTCGGTTCCCGTTCCGAGCCCTATGCTTGGGAGTGCGTTCGATAGGGTTCACCTGACGCGCTGGCAGTTTTTAGCCGAGGCAGGGTCGGTCAAGGTGGAGAACCGCCCGAACCCGGCAAGCGGGCCTAGGACTTTATTCCTAGGCGATCGTTACGGTCAGGTCACTGATCCCTTTGGCCGCCACTGGTCTTTGGCCTCTCGCCAAGAAGATCTCACCGCTGACGAGGTAGCCAAGAACGCCCAAAAATCTTTGTTAGCGGCGGCTGCGCCGCGAATAGCGCCTAAACCGGACTACCTTTTTTCGTAGAGGATTGTTAAATCGTCCCACAGAGGCATCGCTAGCTGCGGGGCAGCTGCTCTCAGCAAAACGGGAATGTGGCTTACTTGCAAAGCCGCTAATCACATTTCCTAATTTCTCGAGCTTATCGCGCTAGTGATATGCACTTGCGTGAGTGTAGATCTAAGGAAGAGCTTATGCTTGTATCCAAATGGGGGTAATAGTCTGGCAATTCGGCTTCCTGCGGCTGTGGTTGAGATTTTGGCATTAAAGGAAGGTGATGAAGTAGAGATTACCGTGGCCGATTGTCCTAGGTTCGATGTCTCGCGCAAGGCGTCTCGTGAGGAATTGCTGAAGCGGGAACTCCTTCGTCCCCGAAAAGGCCTCACGAGCAACAACGAAGCGGGTCAACGGGCCGAAACGGCGTGGTCAAACGGCAAAAGCTCAATCTCTGCCTCAAAACGCGCCGATCTTAACGGAGGTTTTCGGGCCATATTCCGAGTTCCGGAATATTCCGAGTTGTCGATCCACACCGGTGTCCGGAGCCGATCAGATCAGGAGGGCTGGGTTACTAAGCTCGGAATATTCCTGTCAGCGAATTTGGCCGCAGCAGTAGAAGTGGTGGATGATTGAACGTTATTTTCCGCAGGCGAATGTACTTCTTCGTCTGCGCTCTGGCCCAATTGGACCGTTTCTGCCGCGCTTCGTTAGCGCTCTGGAGCAGAGACAGTTCTCGCGGGATACCATCTGTCGCTATATTCGTGTAGCGGACGGTCTGTGTCGATGGCTCGACGACCAAGGCGTTGTGTTGGTCGAAGCGAATCAAAGCCACATCAAACAGTACGTGCTCCACCACCCTCGATTGCCGGATATCCGTTATAAGCAGGGGCGCCTGTCCCAAACGAGGTTAAGCGTACCACTCATCGCGACGATGCTTCGTGAGCAAGGCATCCTTTGCGGATCGGTTCCCCGTTCGATGGCTGACGTGTGGTTAGCTCGTTTCGATGATTATTTGGTGCGCGTCCATGGCATGTCTCGCTACTCCCGCGACAATTATGTTCGCTACGCACGTCGGCTGATCCAATCCCTTCAGATGAGCGATCCGGACTGGACCTTGCTGAGTGCACAGCACATCTCCGATTTCGTTCGTCGTGAAGCCGCCAGACTGAAACCTGGCAGTTGTCGTCAGCCGGTTACGGCAATACGGGCATTGTTGCGCTTTTTGGTTGCTGAAGGAGTCGTACCTCCCAACCTGCATCGAGCCATTCCTGTAATTCGTGTGTGGCGACACACGTCCTTACCACAACATATTTCAACCCAAGAGTTGGAACGGGTTCTGGAGATCTGCCGCACCCCGACCGTGGGCTGCTTTCGTGACACTTGCATCATACTTTTAATGGCCCGCCTCGGAATGCGAGCCGGTGAGGTACGACAGTTAAAACTGGACGATATCAATTGGATTGAAGGTGTGATTCACGTCCGTGTGGGCAAGTCTCGTCGCGAACGGACCCTGCCGCTATTCCAAGATGTAGGGAAGGCTCTAGGTGCCTACCTGCAGCAGGAACGTCCAAAAAGCGCTGATCGATCAATCTTTCTTACATCGCTTCCTCCCTATCGCCCCTTGGCTTGGTCGACAACGATCACTCAGATTAGTAAACGCATTCTCAAGGAAGCGGGAGTCAATGGTCCGCACTTGGGCTCACATCGGTTTCGCCACACCGTTGCTACTCACATGGTGCAGTGTGGATCGTCTTTTAAGGAAGTTGCGGATGTCCTGGGACACAAGTCATTGGGGAGCACAGGCATTTACGCGAAACTGGACCAGAGGAGTCTCGAGCAGATTGCTCTTCCATGGCCTGGAGGTGCGCGATGAAACCTGTCGATTTATTGCTTCACCTCGAAGCCTATATTGCATTGGAGAGCGCGTTGGGATTTTCTCTTCGTGCGCGGGAAAGTCTCCTGCGCGATTTCGTGGCATTCGTCGAAGTCAGCGGCATCAGGGGATTGATCAGTGCCCAAATCGCTCTTGATTGGGCTTGTTCCTCTGAGCATTGCGGAATCAGTGGAAAAGCGGCGCGCTTGAGCATTGCCCGTCGATTTCTGTTTTACCTTAGCGCTGTCATCCCAGGCATCGAGGTACCAAGTGCAACACTGCTAGCCCGACCGCGGCGACAGAAGCCGTTTTTGTTCTCCGCCGAGGAGATAAGCCTTCTGCTAAAGGCCGCTTCGTCATTGGGACCCCAAGCATCGCTGCGACCTCACACGCTTTCGACGTTATTGGGCCTGCTGGCAAGCTCAGGGCTTCGAGCAAGCGAAGCCTTGAACCTTACAGTAAGGGACGTCCTGCTGAAGCTCGATCCCCCGCGACTCGATATTCGCCAGACGAAGTTTCACAAATCGCGATTGGTCCCCATTCACGAAACTGTAGCTAACAAAATGCACCAATACGCTGAGCTACGTCGTCGTCTGAACTACGACGGCTTATCGGACTACTTCTTTGTGTCCGAGCAGGGACGCCGCATCCGCTATATGGCCATATATAACACTTTCCAGAAGCTGGTCAGCAGTCTGGGCATCGAGGCAAAGGGCGGCAGCCGCAGGCCCAGTCTACATTCGTTGCGGCACGGATTTGCGGTAGATCGCTTACGTACCTGGTACCAGCAAGGCGTTGATGTCAGGGCGCATCTGCCACAGCTTTCCGTCTACCTTGGCCATCTGGAGCCGGCTCATACCTACTGGTACCTGAGCGCGACGCCGGAGTTGTTGAATGAGGCAGCGCGCTCATTTGCTGCTTACGCAATCGCCGGGGGTGAGCAATGAGTACCTTGCTTGCTCCAATCCTCCAATACTTCTTCACAGAACACCTCACCTCACACAAGCAGGTGAGTCCCCGGACAATCGTGGCTTATCGCGATTCGTTCCGGTTGTTGTTGCAGTTTCTGAAGAAGAAAACCGGCAAACAGCCATCCACGTTGTGTGTAGACGATCTGGATGCGTCCGCGATTCTGGACTTCCTGGAGCACCTAGAAGAGCAACGCGACAACCAAATCTGTTCTCGGAATGCCCGGCTTACCGCGATTCGATCCTTTTTCCATGTTGTGGCTCTGCGCGATCCGGCCAGCGTCGGTGTTGTCAATCGCGTCCTTGCCATTCCGAGGAAACGAACAGATAAGCGACTGGTGGGGTATCTGACCCGCGAGGAGATCGGCGCTGTACTGGCTGCGCCAGATCAGTCGACGTGGATCGGGCGGCGCGACTATGCGCTGCTGCTGACCATGTATAACAGCGGAGCACGGCTCACGGAAATGACTTGCATGCGGCGTGGACAGGTGAAATTCGACTCCACAACGTGTCTGGAATTGCATGGGAAGGGACGCAAGGAAAGAGTCATTCCCTTGTGGATAAAAACCGGCCGCGTTCTCCGGAATTGGTTTCGGGAACTCGAACCCAAAGCAACGGAGGTGGCGTTTCCTTCGGTACGTGGTACGCCGCTCTCCAGCGATGGCTTGGACTACATCTTACAGCAGGCGGTTAAGCACGCCACTGAAGCGTGCCCAAGCCTACTCACCAAACGAGTGACCCCCCACCTCATTCGACACACCAGCGCTATGCACTTGCTGCAAGCCGGAGTCGACATGGCCGTGATCGCTCTTTGGCTCGGTCACGAGAGCATCGAGACAACGCACATCTATGTCGAGGCAGATCTTGCGATCAAGGAAAAAGCGCTGGAACGAATTGCGCCAGCGAATTGCTCGGTGCGTCGATTCAAGGCCGACGATACACTGTTGGCCTTTCTCGCCTCGCTTTAATATTCCGAGCTCCTCTCAATGAAACACAAGCCTAGAGCCAGACCGCCGCCGACAACTCGGAATATTCCGGAACTCGGAATATCAACCGAAAACCTCCGTTAAGGCATTTCGACATGAAATCACCAAAAACATCGTTGAGCCCCTTCTGCTATTAGGGGCTCCTGGTCACCGCGCATATCAAGATGCTATTGGTTACTCGGGGTGGTCGTCGGAGACGGTGTTGCAGCCGGTGCAGGGGTGATGTTCCAAGTTTGCAGCTTATCCTTCAAAATACCGTTCTCAAGAACCTCAATTGCTGACCAGTAGCCCTTTGACTGTATAGGACCCCAGCCCTTGCCTTGAATAGTGTCACTCCATTCCCCGAACCGCCATAATTCAGTGCCACCAGTTGTCGTTGCTATGAGGTGAGCGGAATATTTTGTGCCGACATCCCCGCTAAAGTTACTGAAATGAACTCGCTTGAACAGGTCTGCCCAATATTTCTCAATGGCCGCCCGACCGTAGACGGGTCCTGTGTCCGTCACCAGAACCGCATCTTCTGTGAACATTTTGGCGGCCAAGGCGGTGGCATCGTTGTTGTTCATTGCCTCGTCATATATCTTTTGGTGGGCAGCAATCAGGTCGATTATTTTTGGTTCGACCGTGTCTTTTTGTTGGGCAAATGTCGGCCAAGCAAAACCGATTGCCAATCCTACAAGGGCGACTACTGAGCAGAATTTCATTGTTTCCTCCGATGTTAGAATGCTTTGTCGCCCAAACGATCTAATAATCTTCGGCGAAAATGCTTGCGTCACCGTAAACAGCTGGGAGGGCGGAAGGATCAACGTTTTCGAGGAAAGGTCGCTTAACGACTACCTAGTAGACGCCTCACTCTATTCGGCGTCAATGAGAAATATTAACATATTTAGCACCCGTCTGATCGCTCTGGCGTTTTGCTTCAAATCCACCTGGTTCGACTGGTAGTTGGGCGCATCGCGCTACTACAATGTTAGTAATGTTTACCGTTATGACGGTGTAGGAAATAGCTCTACCGCAAGCTGTTGGATTTGAGCATATCCACGATATTCACAACATTAAGAAGCTTCAATCTTGGAGGCGGCTCCCAGCTATAGATCAATGGGCTACGTTAAGCGCGGGCCACTCTACGATTTAAGTAAGTACAGTCGAACAACGGCTCCGAGCACGGCAATTCCCGATGACCTTGGCGTCATACTCAGAAGCAACGGAAATACTCCAAAGATGGTATGGGAGAAGCTCAGCACTGCGGACGAGGATCAAATCTCCCCAGGACAGTAGTGGCCGTTGAGATCGCGAAACTGATGTTATGAATTTCGAAAAGATCAATCTTGGAGCACGGATCTGCGGCGACGATCGCAAATGGACCGTTTTTCTCTGCGAGATTCTAGACGAGAACTCTTAAACACCGTCCCGTCCAGTATATCAATAATATCCTGGAACAGGATCATCGGCCATCAAACGCCTGGTAGTTTCCCCAGAACGCCTGCGGGGTTCTTATTGCGGCAAGAAACGTTCTGTTCACGCCGGTAACCCACTGTTTCATGATTTAGTCTAGGCTTACGTTATTAGGTTGTACTGATCCGGTTTCTTAGGAGTCGATAGATCCCGGAGGATGCTCCAATATAAATGCATAATGGGCGCTATGGTCTTCGTCATGAGCTTGCTGATCCACGGGACAGACGCCCTTGCTCGGTTTCCCGACGTCTCTTGGCGTTAGCCGATCCTCGCAACTCAAAGCGCGTTTGAAAAGCCTTTTCCCTGCCCTGCAAAAACATTAGTCCTAGGGCAATTCTACGATTTAGCTACAATCGAAAGCGTGACTGAGAACTAACAGACACAGTAGGCTTTTTTTCGTTCCCACTGTAAAACATAACCTCGTGTCGATATGTCCTGTAAATTGAGAGGGTAGGACAAGGATGGCATTCAGTGATTGTCCAAGTAATTCATGTTCGCTGGCTCGGGCACATAGACAAGGGACATTCCAACCTTGATGAGCGTTTATATCAGCGATAACGCCTTCGGAATTGTGGCGCTGCTTTTCCAGGTTATCCCAGTCGTACTCATAGGCGTGCATCTGGTAGACGACCTTGGTCCAGCCGAACTTCTTCGGATCCGGCAGCACATCTAAACCCCAGCCCATATATTTGCAATCGACCTGCCCGCCCCAGCATCCTTCCAGGGTAATGATGTGATCAGGATCAATCGCTCGGATTTCCCGCTCCGCTAATCTGGCCTCGTCAGCACTGTTCATCCTTGGAAGCTCCGGAGTCCGATTTCATGGCAGGATCCGTCCTTCCGCGGCGATCAGAGCTTCGCAAAGCTCGCGACTTTCTGCTTCGACGTCGGCTGGGGCCGGAACCGTGCGAACGATCTCTTCTCGTTTTCGCTGGCCTTCGCCGCAGTGAACTGGTCAGAGAATACGCCGAGGACCAGGTCTTGGGACACCATTCCGGGGGACGCCCAGTGAAGTGATGCATCGGCAGGTACAGGGATGTAGTAAAACCCGTGACTTGTCACCCTTCCCGGACTAGTCTCCTAATAACAGAAAGCCCCCAATTATGCCTACATCATGGAAAGTTGCCGGATCCTATTTTGAAGCTTGCAATTGTGACGTCGCATGTCCCTGCGTCTTTCTGAGCCCACCTACAAGCGGAGAATGCACCGTCTTGCTTGCCTGGCACATCGATCACGGCCAATTCGGGGAAATCAATTTAGACGGGTTCAATACCGCGCTCGCGGCCTATTCTCCAGGTCACATGCTGGAGACTAAATGGAAAGTTGCCCTTTACGTGGATGAACGAGCAAACCAAGGTCAGCGGGACGCTTTGACCCAAATTTTTTCTGGCCAAGCAGGCGGGCATTTGGCGGGTCTTGCTCCACTCATCGGCGAAGTCATGGGGGTCAAGACAGCTGCGATCGAATATCGCGCAGAAGGCAATCGACGCGGCATGCGTCTCGGCGATTTCGCTGACGCAGAGATTGAGGGTCTGCTCGGCCAGGATGGTGGGGACGTGACTATTGCTGGCCATCCCTTTACTGCGGTTCCGGGCTTTCCCGCGGTAGTGGCCAAATCCAAACAAATGAGGTTCAGTGATTACGGCCTCAGGTGGGAGGTGTCGAACAAGAACGGGTTCTTTTCGCCGTTTGCTTACCAGTCTGCATGAACCCGCCTATCCGTGAGGCTAATCCTGGCAGAAGTGCTCAAGCGTGACCGTGCGATGGTCGCTTTCGGTCTGGCGGGCGTCGCGATTCTGTCTTGGGCATACCTGATCTGCATGGACTGGGGAATGCGCCACATGGATGTCGGAATGCAGATGGTCATCATGCCGGCCATGGAGCATTGGACCGCCTGGGATCTTGTTCTCGTGTTTTTGATGTGGGCCGTGATGATGGTTGCGATGATGGTCCCGGCTGCCAGCCCAGCGATTCTGCTCTTTGCTGAGATCAATCGGCGTCGCTACGAGCAGCAAGGCACGTTTGTGGCGACCGGGCAGTTCCTGCTTGGTTATCTAGCGGTGTGGACCGGCTTTAGCGTCCTTGCCACGGTCGCGCAGTGGGGTCTGCTGACAGCTGCGTTGGTTTCACCAATGATGGCGAGCACGAGCAATGTCCTCGGGGCGGGTTTGCTGCTCATGGCAGGTCTCTTTCAGTTCAGCCATCTGAAATATGCCTGCCTGGCTCATTGCCGATCTCCAATTGGGTTTTTTGCGACCGAATGGCGAGAGGGTTCATGGGGGGCCTTTAAGATGGGATTGAAGCACGGCGGCTATTGTCTAGTGTGCTGTTGGGCACTGATGGCCCTCCTGTTTGCCTTTGGGGTAATGAACTTGTTATGGGTCGCCGGACTCAGCCTTCTCGTCTTGTTGGAGAAGGTCGCCCCGTTCGAGCGATTGGTCAGCAAGATTGCCGGTCTCGTTTTTATCGGATGGGCAGCGTGGCTTGTTTTCGGGCCGAAGTTACGATGACGTTGGCGTTTACCTTCGCATCCTAGTGGATCCAAACGATCCCAAGGATGTTGCCCACGTCCAGGCCTTGCAGGATGCGACCAAGATCGAGCAGCCAGGTGGCCCGGGCCGCTTCGAGGTACCCAACTGGGACCAAGCAAGCCAGAAACCGGATGAGTCATTACTCAAGTTATTACCAAGCTCGCTCTAACGCTCTACAAATGTAAGATCCTCATAATCAACAACGTGCACGGTGAGGGGATCGAACCCCCGACCTACTGGGTGTAAACCAGTCGCTCTACCGCTAAGCTAACCGTGCTTTGAGCCGTTTTTCTGACGGAAGATACTTTCTTAGTTCGATTTCTTGCTGGGGTCAACCAGAGGGTATTTTCACTGAACTCCCGCTGGTCAAGCGACGCAAAGCTCGCTAGACTGCGCGAAATTAAGCAGATTGTCGCATTTTGCTCATGCCCCGCCACCTGTTAAATCCAACCCGAAACGGCACGATCGCAAGGCGGGAAAAGTTCTCATCACCGTATGTATTGCCATGTGGCACGAGCGATGCTAACAGTCGTGCCAAACCCCAGTAAGAAGACCCTTCCGGTGGTTCTTGAGGCTTTTCCTCCGATTGGAGAGCCTGTTCCCGTCGGGCCTTAACCAAAAAATACAGGTCAAATCACGATCAGATTATGTTGAACCGCCTCAAAAAAATGCGTTTGCTCACCTTGGCCGGGGCTGCCGTTGTTCTGGTGTCCGCAAGCGGGACAACCTCGCTGGCAGAAGACACGAACGCCTCGCCTACGGCCGCCGCGTCGCCTGCAGCATCGCCCACACCCGCAGCCGCTGCTTCACCTACGCCGTCTGGAGCCGCCAGTGCGACGACCCCAACTTTGGAACAGAGGGTGGCCGGACTCGAAGCGTATGTGACGAACGGTGATCCGACCGCGCCGCTGAAAGACAAGGATGGCAATATTCCCAAGGACCTCACCATGGCAACGGTCGGCACTCCGGGGCCAGGGCATAACGGGTGGATGATGACGAGCTCGGCGCTGGTCCTTTTTATGACTTTGCCGGGCCTGGCGCTGTTTTATGGTGGCCTGGTTCGAAGAAAGAACGTCTTGTCGGTCCTCGCTCAGTGCTTCGGCATCGCGGGTCTCGTGACAGTACTTTGGTGGGCGTTCGGTTACAGTCTCGTATTTGGCAAGAGCTTCAACAATCCTTTCTACGGCGGATCGGAGTATTTTTTCCTTTCGGGGGTCACTTCCGTCCCGAACACAGACTATGGGTACTGGGTATCGCAGAATGTCTATGCGATGTACCAGCTGATGTTCGCGATCATCACGCCTGCACTCATCGTAGGCGCGATCGCTGAGCGGATGAAATATTGGTCACTGATGCTTTTTATCGCGCTCTGGATGTTTGCGGTTTACTTCCCGATGGCCCACATGATCTGGGGAATTACGGGGTTCATGAACGGAATCTGGAATGCCAACTCCGGCATCAAAGCGATCGATTTCGCCGGGGGAACGGTCGTCCATATGACATCCGGCTGGAGTTCTCTGATCCTCTGCCTGATTTTGGGTCCGCGTATCGGGTTCAAGAAGGAACCGATGGCGCCGCACAGCATGGTTTTGTGTATGGTCGGCACCTCGATGCTCTGGGTGGGCTGGTACGGCTTCAATGCGGGAAGCGCGGTCGCCGCGGACGTGATCTCCTCGAACGCGTTTATGACAACGACGCTCGCGACGGCCATCGGCGCTTTTACCTGGGCCATCATGGAAAAAATCCTGCGCGGCAAGGCGAGCGTGCTCGGGTACTGCAGCGGTGCGGTGGCAGGACTCGTCGTCATTACGCCGGCCTGCGGATTTGTGGACGCGACCGGCGCGGTCATTATCGGAGTTCTGGCCGCCGTAGTCCCATACTTTGCCGTCTCGGCACTGAAGCCGGCCCTCGGTTATGATGATGCACTGGACACCTTCGGCGTCCACGCGACCGGCGGAACCTTGGGCGCACTTCTGACCGGGATTTTGGCCACGAAAGCGGCCAACGCGAATTTGACCGACAAACTGCTATCATCGCTGTTCTTTTCGCAAGTTAAAGCAGTGATCCTAACGATAGTGCTGGCCACCGTGTCGACCTTTATCATCGCTCTTGTTCTGAAGCTGATCATGGGTTTGCGCGCATCGCCCGACGTCGAAACTTCCGGTCTGGATCTCGCCGAACATGGCGAGGAGGGTTATATCACCTAGGAGCGACTTAAACTGATATCAGAACGTCAAGCCTGACACTATATTCGAAATCGTAACTAATAAATGCGGGTTGCTCGGATGGCGGCGCACTCAGTCACAACGACGATATGAAAAAAATTGAAGCGATCATCAAGCCCTTCAAGCTGGAAGAGGTCAAAGAGGCGTTATCAGACCTCGGAATCGAGGGAATGACGGTTACCGAAGTCAAAGGCTTTGGACGACAAAAAGGTCACACGGAGATTTATCGCGGTAGTGAATACACCGTCGACTTTTTGCCAAAGATCAAGATCGAGGTGGTCCTCGGCGACAGCATGGTGGAGAACGCAACTATTGCCGTCGTGAAGGCTGCCAAAACGGGCAAGATCGGCGACGGAAAGGTTTTTGTTTACGCGGTCGAAGAAGCGATCCGTATTCGGACGGACGAGACTGGCGAAAAGGCCATTTAGAAGTTTAGTAATTATCGCGAGGAGCGCGTGGCGAAGGACAGGAATGTGATCATTCCTGTCCTCCTCTATTTCGCCACTCGCTCCTCGTAATAATTTCTAAATCTCTCGCCGCACATGATCGCCTCTGAGCACACAGACTCCGTCAACTCCAAAATCCTGGCAGTCTCGGAAGACAAGATCCAGGGATTTGTCCGCGAACCGTTTAAGGAGATTGCCAGGTTGTCGGGCATCGAAGAGGGATTGGTTTTGGACCGGATCAAAGCGATGCTGGGTGCGGGAACGATTCGACGGGTCCGCCAAACGCTGCTGGCGACAAACCTTGCGGAAGGAGCACTGGTGGCCTGGAAAATGCCGCCCGAAAAGCTCGACTCAGCGTTTGACTACATGTTCCGCCAGGATCCTTTTTCCGGCCATGTGGTTCTTCGATCCACCGATTCGGATACCGCCGGCAGCGCCTACAAGTTGTGGACAACCGTCAAAGTTCCACAGGGCTTCGGACTCGAGGCGCACACGAAAATTCTGCTCCAAGAGGTCGGCGGCGAGAAAGTAAAAATAATGCCGGCCAAAGGCATTTTTACACTCGGCGTGGGTCATGTCCGGCGGAAGGCCATTCAACCCGGCGCGCGGAGTGATCGCCCGGCGCAAATGATTCGCACCGAGATCGTGGAGCTCAATGATTTGGAATGGCGGGTTCTGAGCTCCTTGAAGAAGGAATTCACGCTTGAAGAGGTCACGGCTAACCCTTGGGCAAACCGCGCCGCAGAGGCGGATCTGCCTTTGGAGATTTTCTTCTCCGTGGCCGAGGATCTCGATCGACGAAAGATTATTGGAAGGTTTTCGACATTCCTGGAACACGTAAAGCCTTCGGCCGGAGGTATCCGCGTGACTCGATTCAATGGGCTGTTTCATTGGGCCGTGCCTCCCGGAATGGAATTCCAGGCTGGATCCGAGGTCGGCCGGCACGAAATTCTCACCCACTGCTACTGGCGGGAAGCGGGTACAGAGTTTGGAAGCGTGAACATCATGGCAGTGGCGCACGGCACCGAAAAACAGCGTCTACTTGACCATAAAGCGGCAATCGACGCGCATTTGTCTGCCTGCGGAATTCCGGTCTCCTACACGAACGTATTCTGGGGCGGCCGATCTGAAATCAAGCCCTCGGAGATTTCACCGATCGCGTATCGTGAATGGCTGCAGCAACGTGAAGGTAGACCGTAATTCGGACAGGATTGGCCAACTTTTTGTAGCCACAGATTGCGCAGATGGCAGAGATATGCTCCCTCCTCACCTCTCGCAGACGACCCATTTTGAACGCAACGATCGCGTTGCTATTACTAGGTTTTGTCGCAGCCACCTCTCACGCGGAGAATCTACTCAGCGTTCAATTGACCCCGGACGGTCTCCCGAAAGATGTTATCCCGCGAAGTTACCTGGTCCACCTGGAGCCAAACGTCGAGAAGCGGGTTACGGATGGTGTCGAGTCGATTGAAGTCGAAGTATTGAAACCGACGACCAGGATTGTCCTCAATGCCTTGGAGACGGAAATCACTAAGGCAAAAATCGAGACCGGTGGTCGCCCGGAGGAGATCACCCCGCAGTTCGATTTAAATCGGCAAACAGTCTCGTTCGATTTAAAGGATGAACTGCAGCCCGGGAAGTACACGCTGTCGATTAAATTTCAGAGCAGGATTATCGAACAGCCGCACGGATTATTCATCCAACGGTACGAGAACAGCGTTTACGGCAGCGCCGAAGACCTTTTGGCAACTGCCGGTACCAGACAGATCTTTCCATGCTGGGATGAACCGGCGTTTCGAGCTACCTTCCAATTAAGCGTCAAGACGGGGAGGCAAGATACCGTCATTTCGAGTACGCCGATCTATGTGGAGCAACCACTCGGACCGGATCAGAAGATAGTCGTATTTGAAAAGACGCCATTGATACCGAGTAACATGGTGTTCCTGGTGTGCGGGAGATTCGAATGGCTCGAAGACGAAGTGGCCGGAGTCAAACTCCGGATCTTCACGATGCCCGGAAAGAAGGAGCTGGGGAAGTACGCGTTGGAAGTGACCAAGCAACTCCTGCCCTATTTTAACAATTACTTCGCGATCCCTTTACCGCTTTCCAAGTTGGATCAGATCGCTTTCCCGTCTGACGCCTGCGACGACACGGAAAATTGGGGTGGAATTGTCTATGACGAGGACACGCTCCTATGTGACCCGCAGACCAGCTACGATTCCACCAGGCAAAAAGTTTTTCTGGCGATCGCTCACAGAATTGCGCAGCAATGGTGCGGCGGCCTGGGGACGACGGCTTCGCGGAACGATCTCTGGCTAAACGAAGGCCTTGCATCGTGGATCGCAAAAAAAGCCGCCGACCATTTCGACCCGCAGTGGAAAATTTGGTTGCACGCCGCGGTGGAGAAAGCAGCGGTGATGACCTTCGACGCGGGAGAATCGACTCACGCGATTCAACGCCCTGGCACCGGCCAGGAGCAACCTACGCACGCTCTTGATCTGATCACAATGCAAAAACCCTGGCTATTGCTGCGCATGCTTGAAAATTTCTCGGGCGAAGATCCCTTTCGCGAAGGTGTCCGGGCCTATCTCGCGGCGCACCGAGGTTCGGATACGACGAGCGAAGATCTCTGGGCAGCACTCGAGCATGCAACCGGGAAACCGATCGTAAAATTCATGGTTGGGTGGGCGGAGCAACCCGGATTTCCCTTAATTAAAATCACGACACAATGCGTGAACGGGAACCGGGTCATCAGTCTTGAGCAGGTCCCTTTCGTTGTCGGACAGGGAAGTCCGACACCCATGCAGTGGAGTGTTCCAGTGGGGATTCGGTCGACCTTGAGCTCCAATGAAGTCAAGTACGCCCTGTTGGATAAGCTATCCAACAACTTCGATCTGGCCGGTTGCAGCGGGGTTATTCAGGCGAATGCCGGGGGCGTCGGATATTTCCGAATGTTGTACGAGCCGGCTCTTTTCAATGATTTGCAAAAGAACGTCGAAAAACTCCCGGAAAGCGACCGTCTTAACCTTGTCGCGGACACGTGGGCGCTGGTTGAATCCGGCAATCTGCCTGCGTCCTCCTACTTCGAGCTTCTCGAAGATCTGAATCGCGACAATAGCTTCGCAGTGTGGCAAAGCGCACTTGGGACGGGCGAAACGATCGGTGCTTTGAGACTGATCGATCGCCTCGAGCACGGCCGACCGGGCCGAGAAGCCTACCAAAAGTACATTTGCAGTCTGTTCGGTCCAAAATTTCAGGAACTCGGCTGGGATGAACGAGCGGGCGAAGATGCCGAAATTTGGGACTATCGGGCGATGCTGATTGAGACGCTGGGATTTTTTGGCAACCGGGATGTCATCGACGAGTCTTTCAAGCGATTTGAAAACTATCGTGAAAACCCGTCATCACTCGCGCCCAATCTTCGGTCCGCGGTCATCGCCATTGTGGGTCGCTACAGTTCGCAAACCGTCAGTCGCGAGCTTTTATCCATGGCAGCAAAGACGTTGAGCATCGACGATAAGCGGATGTATCTGCGAGCGCTCGGCGCCGCGCTGGATCCGGAAATAGCGCGAGACACCTTGCAATACCTCTTGTCTGACCAAGTGAAGCCGGGTGACGCGTCTCTCGCCCTGGAATATTTTGCCGCAGAAGGCGAACACCCGGACATCGCGTGGTCGTTCGCGGTCGCCCATTGGCAAGAAATGCAGGAACGGTTCGGATTGCTGCGTCAAACCCAGGTGCTTTCCTCGATTGCCAGGGCATTCACGGACGATCAGCGAGCTGACGAGATCTCGGCCTTCGCGCAGGCGAATCTGCCGCCGCCTGCCCTCCGCCAGGTCGAGAACGCTGTCCACGAAATTCGGTTCAACGCGAAGCTCAAGGCGAAAACATTGCCGGCGATCGAGGACTGGATCAAAGCCAAACTTGAAGGAAACACGAACAGCGCTGTGCGGAATCATTAGACCCAGTGTCCTGTCCCCGAAATAAGGGGTATTTGTTTGGCGGCCGCCAGATCAGCTGGCTGTGCCGGCCTTCGACCGATGGTCGACCCGGTAGGACGGGACCGCGATCACACACTGTTGATCGTTCGGGGATCGAAACGAGACAAACAGGGAGTGTCGCGCAGATTGCTGATGACCGGACGCTTCATTTGTCGTTGCCGCGACGTTGTCGGCCCCGGAAAATCGTGGGGAGGCGAATTGAAAGAGGAGAGGGAATAGTTTCATTGGATCTTTCGCTGGTTTTCCAGCAGCAGGCTTAGTCATTCTACGGGCTGTTTGAAGCGTTCGGGATGAGCGTTCCGAGATCTGACTGGCGCTGGCATTCATAATGATTGTTGGCTGGCTGTTTATGGGGGTTTCTGGTTTTCAGCCGATTTGCCGGCTGCTACTCAGTACAAATGAATTCGGCGGTTCGAGTTTCACTTTTTCGCAAAAAAAGCCAAAACTCCTGCCACGCGTGGTAGAAAAGCTTGGCCGACACCCTGCGCCTTTATTGTCCACCAAGGACGTTTATCCCGCTTCGGCGTCGCATCGGGAACGAAAGTCGCGCGGATGACGGATGTTGAGTCAGGCTCTGAAAACTCATCCCATCCGCAACTTGGAATCGCGACAACGTGGAGCTGATCGTTCGGCGCCCGAACCGCAACCAGGAAGGGGCGCCCCGAACGTCGTTGACTTTTCGGCGCTCCGCAACCGGGCACGACTTCAGCATCCAGCTTGGGATTTCTGGCCGATACGAATTGGAAGAGAGAAGGAAGTAGTTTCACAATTATTCTTTGGTTTCCGGGCAAAATCATGAGACTCCGTCATCTATCTCATCCGTTGTTTCAGCCTCGCTAACAGAGAGGCCATTCGCGGTTACGACCTCTTTCGAAGGATTTGACGCCCGCTACCAATTACAAATGAATTTCGACGCCCAGGTTTCATGTCATCTGAAGCCGCGTGAAAAAAATTTGTCGATCGAGCCCGGCGATTTGTATGTGTATAGCGCCGTGTATCCGGCGCAGCGGGCCGCGAAGCCCGGAATTTACCCCGTAGGCGCTTCTAAGATCAGGGCTGATTCGGATGGTCTTTGCCCCGCAGGGGCTGCAGGACTCAGCCCGGTGTTTCAACGCCGGGAACACCCAATGAAAAGAGTTCGCCCTCACAGGGCGCTACTCCTTAGCGCCCTAGGGAAAAACACCCGGTTCGCCGGGTTGGAGATGCTGAAAGGGCGTGAGATCGGCGGTCGTTACCAGGGTCGAAATGTATGCGAACCTCTCCAGCAGCGAAACGTGTAGCCGCTCATGACGGGGCTGTGTGACCGCGGCAAAACGGTTCTGATCGAGACCAGCGGAGCGCACGATATCTCCGAAAATTGACCCGCCCGTCCAACCGAAGGACAAACCGTTCCCTCAGCTCAATAATCGCACGAGGACCTCGCCAACAAGATTGGGATTCGCCTTCCCTTTTGAGAGTCTCATTACTTGACCCTTCAGGAAGTTGATCGCGGCAACTTTGCCTGCCTTATAATCTTCGACTGACTTTGGATGCGCTGCGATCACTTCGTCGCACAACGATTCGATAGCTCCAATGTCGCTCTCCTGTTTCAATCCCTTCTCTTCGACAATCAGCCCGGGTGCTTTCCCAGTCGCGAACATTTCCGCGAAAACATCCTTCCCTTGTTTACTGCTGATTTTCCCACCATCGACGAGGTCGACCAGTTCCTTCAAATGGTTCGGCGGGATCGGGCACCCGGCGACCGGTTGATTCGCCGCGCCCAGCGCACTGAGCAAATCATTCAAAACGTAGTTGGCGATCGCCTTGGGTTTTTGTGCACCTTTTGCCGCCGCCTCGAAATAGGCCGATAACTCACGGTCGTCCGCCAAGACCCCGGCATCGTATTCGCTTACCCCATACTCCCGGACGAAGCGTTCTCGTTTCTCCCATGGCAACTCCGGCAGAAGAGCCCTGACTTCCTCCATGAATACTCCGATTTTCACCGGTAAAAGATCCGGGTCCGGAAAATAGCGATAGTCGTGCTCAGATTCTTTGGTACGCATCAAAGACGTTTTACCCAGATCGTCGTCCCATCGACGCGTCTCCTGTTGCAGCGTTTCGCCTCGATCCACCGCTTCAATTTGCCGATCAATTTCGTATGCCAGAGCCCGTCGGATACCGCTGATCGAGTTGAGATTCTTGAGTTCGATCTTGGTACCAAACCTGGTCTCCTCGTGCTTGCGGACGGAAACATTGCAATCGCAGCGCAATTGCCCTTTCTCCATATCCGCATCGCTGACACCGCCATAAATTAACGCCTGCTTCAGAGAGGAGAGGTAGGCAAACGCTTCCTCAGGTGACTCAATATCCGGTTCAGAAACGATTTCCATCAGCGGAGTGCCGGCCCGGTTGAAATCAATTCCGGTCGTCGTGCCGAAATGAAAACTTTTCGCAACATCTTCTTCCAAGTGGATGCGCACCAAACGAATCCGTTTGTTTGGATGCCGAATATTCTTCTGAGCATCCTTGGGATAAGCCATATCGTAGAGCGGCACTTCGCCTTGGTGGCAGAGCGGCGCATCATATTGCGAAATCTGGTAATTCTTCGGCATGTCAGGATAGAAATAATTTTTGCGATCGAATTTGCAGATCGGCGCTAAGTCGCATTTGAAAATCAGGCCCGTAAGCGCGGTCATCTTCAGGGCCTGGAGGTTCATCGCGGGCAAGGCTCCGGGCAGTCCCAGGCAGATGGGACAGACATGGATATTTGGTTCCGAACCGTACTCGACGGCACAACCACAAAACATTTTGCTCTTGGTCTTCAGCTGGACATGCACTTCCAGCCCGATCGTTGCTACGTAGTCACTCTTCATGTGCGAGGCGGCTGAGCCACTATTTCTACAGTCGCCGGCAACGAGCCGCAAGGGGAGACGTATCGTCTCATCCCACTGATGAGACGATGCCCTAGTCCAGGGTCTGTCGATAACGTTTCACCGCCACAATGAGCATGATGGCAGCAAAGAGTATGATCGGCCAGAGTTCGCGTCCGACGTCCGCAAAACCGATCCCTTTCAACATGACTCCTCTCGCGATGCGGAGAAAATGCGTGATCGGCAAGATCTCTCCAAGAACCTGCGCCCACCATGGCATCCCGCGAAACGGGAACATGAAACCCGAAAGCAGAATCGAAGGAAGAATCACAAACATCGCCATCTGCATCGCTTGCAACTGGTTCCGTGCAATCGTCGAAAATGTAATTCCGAGCGCAAGGTTTGCGGCGATAAAAAAGAGCGCGGCCACCAGCAGGAGGAGGAGATTTCCGTGGATTGGAACTTTAAATAGGAAACGCGCCACACAAAGAATGACCCCGACCTGAACATAGCCTACCAGAATGTAAGGCGTAATCTTTCCAACGAGCACTTCACTTGCGCGAAGCGGCATCGATAGAAGATTTTCCATGGTGCCGCGCTCGTATTCCCTGGTGATTGCGAGAGAGGTGATCATGACCATTGTCATCGTCAACACCACCCCCATCAGGCCCGGTACGATATTGTAAGACGTATTGGCCTCCGGATTATAGAGGGAATGAACTCGGATATCGATCGATCTGGTTGCCGGAGCCAGGAATTCGAGCGGCCCGACAAAGTCGGCCTGGAACGCGGTATCGACGATATTTCCTAGAGCCCCCGCTCCACCTGCCGTCGCGATCGGATCCGTAGCATCTGCTTCGAGCAAAATGGCAGGTTTATCTCCCCGAAGCAGGTCGTGGCTGAAATTCTGCGGGATATTAAGCACGAACTGAACCTCTCCGCGTGTCAGGAGGCTTTGGCCTTGGTGCTCGGTGCTTACCAATCGGACAAAGTCGAAATAGGTGCTGTTCTTCAAACCCTGCAGCAGGGTTCGCCCTTCCGGTCCATCGTCCGCTAGAAGAACGGCAGCGGGCAGGTGCCGGGGATCCGAGTTGATGACAAATCCGAACAAAAGTATTTGCACGATCGGAAGCCCAAACATGATGGCAAACGTCATTCTGTCTCGGCGCATCTGAATCAGTTCCTTGACGACCATGGCAAGAAGACGCCCTGGAGAAAAGAGACCTTTCATGATGAATAATTGTCCTTGGAGGCGTCCATGAGATGGATGAATGCATCTTCCAGCCCAGATTGAACCTCTATCCATTCGTACCCTCCCTTTCGATAAGGTGAGATAGCTTCCTCTAATGAGCGGGAATCTGAACCGCTGATGTGCAACAGGCTGCCAAAGGCGACCGCTTGTTCAACTCCCGGCCGTCCCCGAAGTTCGTCTGCGAGCTTTTGCAAGTCCGGCCCCGATACCGACCAGGTTTTCAAATGGGAATAAGCAATCACTTCACCGACGGTCCCTCGAATTAAGAGGTTCCCGTAGGCGAGATAGGCGAGACGGTTGCAGCGTTCTGCCTCATCCATGTAATGGGTGGTGATCAGGACAGTGAGGCCCTGGGAGGCAAGATCCTGAATTTGTTCCCAGAACTCGCGTCTCGCCTTCGGGTCGACGCCCGCCGTAGGCTCATCAAGCAGAAGAAGTCTCGGCTGATGGATTAAGCAGGCCGCAAGCGCCAGCCGCTGTTTCCACCCACCAGAAAGCGAGCCGGCTAGTTGCTTTTGCCGGTCTTTCAATCCAAGCCGCTCCAGGCTTTGCTGCACGGCATCGTGCCGATTGCGCAGACCGTAGATGCGTCCGACAAAATGGAGGTTTTCGGCGATGCTCAGATCTTCATAAAAGCTGAACCTTTGCGTCATGTAACCGACCTGCCGCTTGATGGTGGCGCTCTCTTTGATGACATCGTGGCCGAGACAGGTGCCGCTTCCCTCGTCCGCACGGAGTAGACCGCACAGCATCCGGATGAAGGTCGTCTTGCCACTGCCGTTGGGCCCCAGAAATCCGTAGATCTCGCCTTGCACCACCTGTAGATCGATCTTGTTTACCACGGTCCGCTTACCAAACCGCTTGGTCATTCCGCTGACGTTAATGATTAGTGCTGCGTCTCGCATAGCGTGGTCATTTAGTTGCGATCAAATGGGCCTTCACCATTTAAATCGCGCGTCCACCGGTTGGCCCGGGTGGAGTTTTGCCGCAACCTTCGGGTCGAACGAGATCTCTACGAGAAACACCAGCTTCTCGCGCATGTCCTGGCTGTAGATGACCGGTGGAGTGAATTCGGATTTCGGAGATATGTAGCTTATCCGGCCCTCGTAAGCCTCGGTGACTCCATCGACAGAAACGCTGACCGAATCGCCTTGATGAATCAATCCGAGTTTTTCCTGCGCGACGAAGGCGCGCACTTTAATGTTGGCGGGCGGCAAAAGAACGATCACCGGTTTTCCTGCCGCAACCCAGTCACCTTCCCGGTACAGCGTATCGAAGACCAAGCCTTCCTTTGGCGAGCTTTGGTTCTTTTGGGAAAGTGACCATTCGGCGGCGTCGAGCGAGGCCATTTGGGCCTTCAGTGAAGCTTCCGCGGCCACAATTTGTTGTTCGCGCGCACCGAGGCGGGCCGTTTCCAGGGTGGCTTCGAGCTGGGTAATATGCTGTTGATCCTGGTCGCGCGCGGATCGGGCACGATCCCAATCCTGCTTCGATGCGACGCCCGATTTGGAGAGCGCATCCTGTCGCCCGAATTCTTTTTGAGACAAAACCAACGCGGCCCGCGCCTGATCAAGCTGCGCTTGAAGCGTCTGCAGTTCGGTAGGGCGCTGGCCCGTTTTGACGTCGTCGAGGTTCGCTTGAGCTTGGGCCACCTTTCGCTCCGCCTCATCGCGAGCCGCTTGCTCGTAGCCATTCTCAAGATTGAACAAAGGAGCACCCTCCTGGACCTGTGCGCCTCTCAGCACAAACAAGGTTCGCAGTGCCCCGGCCATGGGAGAAGCGACATAGACAAATTCTCCTTCCACGTATCCCTGCACCACGCGATCATCCGACCGATGACAGGAATTCAGGAGCGCCAAAATCGCCATCAAGAGCGTGGAAACCGATCGGCGTCGATCCTTGAAAACCGAATCCTTCATAGTGTGCGGCGAGCTTTTTCGGTAAGAACGCCGTGCAAAAAAGTGGAGAGAATCTGATTCAGGCATTCGGTCACCGAGAGGTTGTGATTCGCGAGATGCTCTGGAACAGCAATCGTCTCCAGGACCGCCAGGAGCACTTCGATCAGAAATTCGACGGGAATATCGTCACGGACGTGGCCGGCGTCGCGCCCGCAAGCGAGAAGTTTGACGAACGTCTTTTCGACAATCGTACGTCGTCGCGCGATCAGATATTCGGCCAGGGCCGGCTCCTCGCGGCTCAGGTCGCGGACGAAGACCGGCTGAGGTTCGCCGGAGTGCCTTTGGAGATGCGCGGTGAGTCGATGAAGAGCATCGATGAAGTCGCCGGAATTTTCCTCGAGAACGCTTCCTAATTCCCTCTCGGCCTCATCGAGTTTTTGGGTCAGCACGCTTTCGACCAAGGCGGACTTACTCGGGAAGTGGGCGTAAACTGTCTTTTTGCTCATCCCGATTTCGGAGGCGAGATCATCCATGGTGACGTTTTTGAAGCCGTGCGCCATGAAATGGCGACGTGCGCTGGACAAGATGCGCTGAGCGACTGGGTCGCGGTGAGTGGACTGTGGAGAGGGGAACGGGCTCATACTCTATGGAAACCATACGAGTATTTTAAGTTTCCGCAAGCCAGGCTTCTGAGCTCCATCCTCCCAATGCGCCGCAGTGCCCCATTCGACTCCGATGCCGACGCGTTCAACGCGGCATCCAAGTCTTGCTGGTTCAATAAGCTTCGTATTTGGGGGTCGTTGAGAAGCGCCACCACTTTTGGGTTCGTGACCACCCCCACAATGTTGCCGCACTTCACGTCGTCAATGATCTGCGGATCCCTTTCAATTTCAAGAATTTGCGGACTTTCCCAAATCCGGCGAAAGCGGGGATATTCCACCAGCTTCTGGATCGATTCCGGGTCCGCGATGAGCCGGCTGCCGCCAACCACGAGCGGCGCTCACGAAAATGCACGCTCCGGCGAGAAGAAAGACCGCAGTTTGCCATAGGTTGACCCTCCCATGTGGTCGACACTCACCATCAGACGTTCTCAGACACCGACTGGGCCCGCTGCCTTAAGAAATGATCACACAAAACAAGTGCCGCCATCGCTTCAACCATCGGAACCGCCCTGGGCAATACGCACGGATCGTGTCGTCCTCGCGCCGCGAGTTCGGTGGATTCGCCGGATACGGTGACGGTCTGCTGAGGCCGAAGAATCGTCGCAGTTGGTTTGAAAGCCACCCGAAAAAAGATGTTCTCACCGTTGCTGATCCCACCCTGAATCCCTCCAGAAAAATTCGTCCGGGTCCGCACTTTGCCGTCTCGCATTTCGAAGACGTCGTTGTGTTCAGTTCCGGTGAGCTGACTCCCGGCAAAGCCTGACCCAATTTCGAATCCTTTTGTGGCAGGCAGACTAAGCATCGCTTTGGCGAGGTCTGCCTCCAACTTGTCAAAAACCGGTTCGCCAAGGCCCGGAGGAACACCGCGTACCACACACTCAATCACTCCACCCACCGAGTTTCCTTCTTTCCGCATCGACTTGATGAGATCGATCATCCGCGCGGCTGCTTCAGGTTCAGGGCATCTCACGATCGAACGTTCGACAGCGGCGATTTCCACGGTTGCCGGATCCACGTCAGCCTCGATTCGATGGACCGACTTGACGTAGGCGACGATTTCGAATGAAGGAAAATGGTTGCTCAGCACTTTCTTTGCGATGGCCGCGGCGGCGACCCGACCGATCGTTTCGCGGGCAGAAGCGCGCCCGCCGCCCTGCCAGTTGCGAATCCCGTATTTTGCCTGGTAAGTGTAATCGGCGTGAGACGGCCGAAACGCTGTTTCCATTTCACGATAGGCTTCCGGACGCGCGTCTTTGTTCCAGACCATGACCGAGATCGGTGTTCCAAGAGTGAGGCCTTCGAAAACGCCGGAAAGGATCTGGCATTTGTCTTCCTCATCGCGCGGCGAGACGATCTCGCTCTGACCCGGCCGGCGCCTGTTGAGATCGAGTTGGATCTCCTCCGCCGTCAGAGGAATACGCGGCGGACATCCATCCACGACCGCTCCAACACCGCCCCCATGCGATTCACCCCACGTGGTCACTCGAAACAAAACGCCAAAAACTGAAGACATGCCTGAAGAGCAAACTAACTCGAAGCGGCAACTGCGATCAAGCGATCATCGTTCACCGTTTGGCGTTCGGCGTTCGGCGGCGCCGTTCACCGTTCACCGTTCACCGTTCACCGTTCGGCGGGTCGCCTTTCAGAGTTCACCGTTCTGCAGATTCGGCGAACCATCCCAGTTTGCTCGATTTTGAAGAAGCGAACCTGCACGCCTTCATCGCACCGCCGAACGGTGAACGCCGAACGCCAGTACTGTAACCAGCTCGGTAACAGTATGGCAGATACTTTCTTTGACTAACTCTGAAGCGAGAACGAAATTCCACCTAATGATTGCCCAAACAAAGCTGACGGTACCAGAAACTTTTCCGCCATTCAGCCTTTCCCGCCTGTTGAAGACCGTGTTCAACCCGAGCGCCGGAGAACGAGTGGCTATCTTGATCGACCTGGATGACCCACACGAAATCAAAGACTTCGGATTTTTGAAAAATCCGGATCTCACGATTCAGCGGCACGCGTACGAGGTCTTTCACCTTGGGCTCAAAAACGGCGTTCTGCGCGAATTGGGTCTGAGAGGCGGCGAAATGTTCGCCTACAAGATCACCGGCGGGAGTAATCTGGATCTTCCTGATCTTGCGGTCGCAGTCGATGGAACCGAGTTAAGCCTCGAGAAAGAGATCTACCCGAACTACAAACTTATTCTTTGTTGCTCGACCTACTCGGCCACAGCGCCATTGACTGCCTTCGCGAAAAAGTATGGATTCAGAGGCGCCACACTGCACGGCCTGAATCAAATCATTCTCAACAGCGGTCTCGCCGTTGACTACGACCAGGTGAGCAAGGATGCGGAAAAGCTGCGCCTTGGGATGACTCGCGCCGACTGGGTCGAAATCGATTTCACTTTTGGCAGGAAAAACTTCAGCCTCCATCTCGATCTCGGCCGGCAGGAAGCGCAAAAAAGCCACGGACTCTGCCGCGGCGGTCCGGACGTTGCCAATTTACCGGCGGGCGAAATTTATTACGTGCCAACCGGGGCTTCAGGCCAGTTTCCGTTGAAGTTCGAGGATGGCACAATCGGGCTAATGAGCGTGAAAGAGGGTCGCATCGTTGATTCGACCCTTCTAAAGGGTAGCCAGCAAACCATCGAAGAGCATAAACGCAAGATTCAATCCGACCCGGCAACGGGTGAATTAGGCGAACTCGGCTTCGGCACACAGCTTCTCCCCGTTTCCGGACGCGACATTCAAGACGAAAAAGTGCTTGGTACATTGCATGTCGCAACGGGACGCAGCGATCATCTAGGCGGGCATCTGACGCCATCCAAATTTCAAAATTCAAAGAATGCGACCCATGACGATATCTTGTTTGCTCCGCACAAGACGCCGGAAATTAATGTGCCGCAGGTCCGCATGCTCCGAAACGGAAAGACGGAAATACTGATCGAGAATTTCCAGCCAGCGGCCTACATGGTCGATCTCCTGCTCTAGCCCGCTAGTGTCCCGCTTCGCCCGGCTCTCAAGGTCGGCGAAACACGCTAAGGAGCGAAAGAAACCGATACGTGACCAACATCTACGAGAGCGATCTTCTGGTAGATCAATATCTCCTGTTCCATTATGGTACCGCGGAGGACCAACTACCCTACTTATACGGTCCGCGGGACGCGCTGTTTTACCCGGTCCGCTGCGTGAGCGATTTCCTGCCGGCCATCGGCATCGTCAGGCGTGCGTTGGATTTGGGCTGTGCCGTCGGACGGTCCACCTTTGAGCTGTCGCGTTGGGCGGCGGAAGTCGTCGGCGTCGATTTGTCTCATCGCTTTATCGCCGCGGCAAACCATGTGCGGGAGACGGGACGAATCGAGATCAGGCGAGTGGAAGAGGGCGAACTGGCTACTCGTTTCACCAGAGAATTGCCGGTCGATCTGCAACGTGAACGATGCCGATTCGAGATTGCCGATGCGACTGCATTGCCAACAAATTTCGGTCAATTCGACGTCGTCCTGGCGGCGAATCTCATTGATCGGGTGAAAGCACCGCGACATTTGCTCGATTCGTTTTCTGGGCTAGTCCGTCCCGGCGGGCACCTGATTCTGGCTTCTCCCTATACCTGGCTGGAGGAATTTACGCCGAAATCCGCTTGGCTGGGCGGCCGCTACGACCACGCGGGCAAGGGTACGCTCACCCTCGACGGCTTGAAGGAGACACTGCTCGGGGCCTTTGATCACAGATTGACGAAAGATCTTCCATTCCTGATCCGTGAACATGCGCGAAAATTTCAGTGGAGCGTCGCGCAAGCGACGGTTTGGCAGCGAAAATTTTTGGGCTAGTGCATCGTCTCATAAGTAGGAGGCATACCGTTGGCTTCAAAAGGGTTTGGATGCTAGGCGCGAGTGAGAAGCGTATCCGCTGCGATACGTAACGAACGAGCAACGACGCAGACTAATGCGCGGGAGGAGGAAGCTTGGCGGCAGGTGGGCGCCGCTGGGGTGGGATGACCTGTCCTCCTGTCGGAGTCAACTGCAGCACCAGACGCATCTTTTCATAGCCGACGACCAGAGTCTCGAGCGTGTAGGTCCGTCCGGCGACCATATCGCGCGTCGAAACGTTTCCGACAAATTCCGCGCGCTCCCCTGGATTGATAATAACGTAACCCGGCGTCTGATTGACCGGTTGATCGTCCGACCACTGGGCAAGCTTTTTACCGTTGATATCTCGAAGGACGAAATCGTATTTTCGGCTGTCGTTGAACAAGAGGTTGGCCGGTTTTTTGGACCGATTGATCAGTTGCAGACGGACTTCCAGGGCTCGCGTGTCGGAGAGCCTGATCACCTCCGGAATGACTTTCACCCGCATCTCCAGCCCGTAATAGATCGGCCCGCTAATCGGACCCAACGGGTTGTTCTTGTCTACTTTCGCGATGGCAGTCTGGGATTGATTCTTTTTGCCGCCTCCCATGAATGGGACCCATCGGTAGACGCCGCTCGAAGACGAACAGCCCGCCAGTGCGACCATCGCAGCGGCACAGACCGTAGCACGAAAGTTCATTGTGACCGTTTAACGGATGGCGCGTTCGGTTGCAAACCCTAACCGATGCCACCAGAATCGTTTATGCGTTGGAGGATCGCTGGCGTCTCTTGCAAATGCTTGGTCAGATCGGCCCTCGCAGCCGTTGCTCAACTGGGATTTTCTGCGCTCGGCCAGCCGGTCAACATCGTCTTGCCAACGGATAATCATGCTTTATTGAACGGTGATAAAGCGGCGTTTTATCAGTACGTCAAACGTGATTTCGAGGGAGAATCCAGCGCTCCGTGGGAAGGCGGACAATACGGATTCGTCCGGAACCCTCGCAAATTCGGTGCGACTGTTCTCGATACCCGATTTCATGAGGGAATAGACATTCAGCCACTTCACCGCGCAGCGAATGGCGAACCGTTGGACGTTATTCACGCAATTGCCGCAGGCAAAGTGGTTTACGCAAATAATGTTCCGTCGTTCTCGAACTACGGCCGGTACATCGTGATTGAGCACCAGTTCGGCGGATGCCCGTACTACAGTCTTTGCGCGCACTTAAACGCAGTGAACGTGACCATCGGGGAGCAAGTCTCCCAAGGAGATGCCATCGCGGTGATGGGACATACGGGCGAAGGCATCGACCGAGAGCGATCTCATGTTCACCTCGAATTGAACCTTCTCTTAAATGCCGACTTTGAGCGATGGTCCAACAAATATTTTCCGAGAGACGGAAATCGCCACGGCAATTACAACGGACAAAATCTGGATGGAATGGATATCGGCCGGCTTTATCTCGAGCTGTCCAAAAATCCGCAAAAGACGATTCCTGAGTTCTTTCAAGAAGAAACAACCTGGTATCGTGTGCTCGTGCCGGCTTCGACACGGATGGACCTTCTCCGCCGATACCCATGGTTGTCCGGAGGCCAGACCGAGGCGAAAACATGGGAGATCTCGTTTAACCAGGCCGGCATTCCTCTCCATTTTGAGGCCAGGACGCAAAGCATCGAGAAGCCGGTCCTAACGTGGGTCAAGTTCTCGCCCTACCCTTACGGGGTTCAGACGAGAGGTTATATTCAGGGAAGCGGCTCGGACTTTAGTCTGAGCAAAGACGGAGAACGTTACCTGGATCTTATCAGTCCCTCAGACTGACCCCGACTCAAGTCCCTGCCCGGGCTTGCCAGCACCAGACCTCTGAGTCACTTTGGCGGTCAGATGCACAGACTCAAACACTTCCGTCCATTCCTCAGACTCTGTGCACTACTGATGCTCTTTCCAATATTTTCCCTCGCAGAAGATCGCGTGAGCCCATCCGTCAGCCAACTCATCATCGGAATAGCGCCAACCTGGGATAGCATGAACGGCCGGCTCCAGCGACTCGACAAAACCCCGGAAGGCTGGCGCGCCGCTGGCCCACCGGTTCCGGTGCTCTTCGGAAAATCCGGGTTGGCCTGGGGAAGAGGTCTGATCAACGGACGAGATCAAGGTCCGGTGAAGATGGAACATGATCATCGGGCGCCCGCGGGCGTCTTTCGAATCGGAATGATCTACACCTACGATCGATCGTTGCCACCGGGGGCAAACTACCCGTTCTATACCGTTGGAGAAGGCGATGCCTGGGTGGACGACATTCATAATCCCCATTACAACGAGCACGTGATCGTGGAGGCGAAAAATCCGCCGGCCTGGTTTGCCAAACAAAAAATGCGCCGCGGCGATTTTGCGTATCGCTGGCTGGTCGAGATTCGGCACAATGCGGACCCGCCTGTGCCAGGATTTGGGAGCGCAATTTTTTTTCATATTCGGCGAGGGCCGATGCGCCCTTCGGCTGGTTGCACCACGATGCCTGAAAAAGATTTGGTGGAATTGATCCGTTGGCTGCGGACCAGCGCGAATCCAGCATATGTCTGCCTTCCCCGATCCGAGTACCTGGTTCGCTGGAAAATCTGGGAACTGCCAGACCCCGCGGCTACCGGACTGTTTTGACTTTCTGCCGGGATGAGGCTCCGTCCGAGCCTGGACCGGCGGATCGGTAAGCGACGCCGCTGTGCAACAAGTCATAGAAAATAACCCGTTCGGGCTATGGAAATCACGTTGGAGTGAGATACACTGCCCGACTAAGAAGCAGTCGTGACCGGTCGAATGAGCGCGCCGGTGGCGGCCGCACGAACTTTTTGCACCAATGATCATACCTGAAATCCTGGATTACCTTGAGGAGGCCGATCTGGAAGATTGGCTTACAGCAGCATTTATCGAAAACGAAAGGCAGCTGCCGCTGGATCACCTATGCACCAACGGCGGATTCCGTTCCGCCAGCCGTATTCCAGATATCTGGATGGTGGAACTGACCAACCGGACAGGGAAACTCTGGAACGGCAGATTCAATGTCGAGTTTTCCGAAGAGCGCCGAAACGGTCTTGGTACGGAGCCAGGACTGGAGTGCCAGACGGGTGAACTTCTTTTTACCCTCGACACGGAGACTGCAGAGGTGACCTTTAACACCGATACCCCAGCATTCTTTCGGCATCAGGAACGCGACGCCAATGTTCTTCTCTCCTGATTGAACCACGAAAATATTGACCCGGACGCGGGGTCCTTTTGAACCGGAGCGTGACGTTTCCAATCACTCGCGCTGACGCTCATCCGTCACGGTAAGCACAGCGTCTCGCTCTGGCTCCTTCGTCAACGTCTCGCTTTCGCCCGAGAGATTCTCGCGGTTTGGCAGAGATATCTCGCGCGAACGTCCTTTAGCGCCAGTCCGGCTCGGACCGCCTCGCGGACGACCCATTTTGAGCGCAACGAAACTCAAGGGATTTAAGAGACGGTACACGACAACGCGAATTCCATTTGAGGAACATGGGCGAGACATCCAATTTAGGAACATGCCTAACAAGCGGAAAAGTTCCCTCGTTTTGGTAGGTCATGGCTCCACGCTGAATCCCGATTCGAGTGCGCCAACCTTTCAGCATGCGGACGAGATTGTTCGGCGCGGCCTTTTCGCGGAAGTTTATTGCAGTTTTTGGAAAGAGGAACCAAGCCTCCGAGAGGTCCTGCAAATGGTCGAGGGCGACGATGTTTACGTCGTGCCAAACTTTATCAGCGAAGGTTACTTCACCGAGATAGTCATTCCGAGAGAACTTGAACTTGTCGGACCGATCACCCATCGATCAGGGAAAATTATCAAATATTGCGAACCAGTGGGAAACGATCCGCGCATGGTCGACCTTTTGCTTCACCGGGCGCGAGAAGCGGCACCCAAGGTTCCGCTCGAAAAAACAAGTCTTTTGATCGTTGGTCACGGCACCAGCCTCAACGAGAAGTCCGCCGAAGCGGCCCAATCCCAGGCGAGGGCCATCAGGGAAAAAGGAATATACGCTGAAGTTTTCGAGGCCTACATGGAGGAGGCGCCGTTCGTCGCGGATTGGCGCAAAAACACCTCTCAGCCCAATGTCGTCGTCGTGCCTTTTTTCATCGCAGACGGCTTGCATAGCTACCAGGATATCCCTGTTCTACTCGGCATTGAGTCCGCACCGACCGTAGCGGCCAGTCAACAGGAAGTTTTCCGCCGAAATCCATATCGTCTGGACGGGCGCGCGCTCTACTATGCAAGCGCAATCGGTACGGAACCATTGATGGCGGACGTTATTCTCGACACGATCGACCGATTTGACCGCAAACATCTGTACGACTCAGCCGCATGATCAGGGATGAATTAGCACGTTTGATCCAGGATGGATATAACGCTCTTGGGGAACTCGAGTTTGCCGAGTCTTCCCACGGATACTTTCTCTACCATTCCGCCGACCGGAATTTGTTGAGCGAAACGCGGGTCTACCACTCGATTGAGGATGCCCGGATGATCGCTAAATATGATTCCTCCGGCGCTTACCGCCCTTTGAAAGGGGCACCCAATTTACCCAGAGGTTGGCGCATCGAGCTAACAAATGTTGACGAACTGAAAAGGGCTCTCGATTCGTTTTACCCTGGGGCCATCGGCTCCTGGCTGGCCTATCAAAACGGAAAAGCGCATCCAGTCTGTTTACGGCAAACGTTGAATCGGCAAACCGGCATGTACCGTGTGACGCGCAAGCTGACCGATGAACAGGCGCAAAATCTTGTCCAGGAAGCTTGCCGCTCGGATAGCCGATGCCTGAGGACTATCTTGTGGGGAATCGAGGATAGTCGCCCGCCAGACTTCCTTCCAAGTTCGAAGTTTGACCCCACTGTTGACCAAACCGGCCAGCAGCGTGCGGCTTTGCCGTTCCTCTGCCTGGAGGCTTGCAATCTGTTAGTGGCAGCAGCGAGAAATACCATGAAGAAGTCCTCTCGATGATTGCCTATCGATGCCGAACGCTCGTCACCATGGATGGCAAACCGATCGACAACGGTGCGTTTGTGGTCGACGGGACGCGTTTTGTGCAGACTGGCAAAGCTGCTGAAGTCCTGAAAGATCACGCCGGAGAGGTGGTGGACCTGGGCGAAGTCGTGGTGATACCCGGGTTAATCAATGCGCATTGCCACCTCGATTACACGCTCATGCGCGGAGCGATTCTGCCCGCGCGGAATTTTTCCCGCTGGGTTAAACGAATTAACGCACTCAAAAGATCCCTTACCGATAGCGACTACCTGCGCGCAACACAACTCGGCTTTGAGGAACTCAGAAAGTATGGAATCACAACAGTTCTGAATATTGTTTCTACACCTCAAATCTTTCCTCTGCTTCCCCCGCCCAAGATCCGGGCCTGGTATTTTCTCGAACTCATCGACGTGCGGCCCAGACCATGGATCGAAGAACATGCTTTTGGATCATGGCTGTTCCTTTCCGGAAACGGCGACCGGCTCGGCGGACTTGGACTGAGCCCTCACGCTCCCTATACCGCCTCTGCGAAAATGTATGAGGTCACGCTCGAATGTTCTCGTTCGCTGAACCTTCTGGTCACCACCCATATCGCCGAATCGAGCCAGGAATACGCGATGTTCGCCGAGAGCTCGGGAGATCTCCATGATTTCCTGAAACAACTGGGGCGACCGATGACCGATTGCGGATCCACTTCTCCCTTGCGGCATCTCATTGAAAACGGGTTGATCGACCCCGATTGTATCGTGGCCCACCTCAATCATCTGGATGATCGTGACCTTGAACTCCTGAGCCGGCCTGAATGGCGAAACCTACATATTGTGCATTGCCCAAAGAGCCACCGTTTCCTGCACCACAGACGCTTTCCGCTCGAAGCATTGACTGAACGCGGCTTGAATATCTGCCTCGGCACGGACAGCTTGGCGAGCAATGACTCGCTCAACCTCTTTTCGGAGATGCGCACGGCCAAAAAAGTCTATCCGACGCTTAACGCCCGAGACCTGATTGAAATGGTGACCATCCGACCGGCGCGCGCTTTAAAGCTCGAGCGTGAATTGGGCCGGATCGCCCCGGGCTACCTTGCCGATTCCATCGCGATTCCCTTTAAAGGCCCCACCGGCGATGTGTACGAGGCAATTATTCAAAACAGAGGAACAATCAAATGGATGATGGTCAATGGACAAATTTTAAAGTGATACGATTACTCGACGTTTTGATCGGCCTGTTCCTGCTGGTGGCGCCAGCGATCGGCGCTCCCTCCAAAGCAGGAGAGGCGCCGTCCGCCGAAAAATTAGATGGAGAAAAGGAACCAATCGTCTTCGCAGAAAGCGCCGCCGTGATCGACTCGTTTACCGGCGAATTTCTTTTCCTCAAAAACGAAAACGATATTCAATACCCGGCCAGCTCAACAAAAATCTTAACCGCTCTGTTGGTGATCGAGGCGGGGAATCTCGACCAGCCGGTCACGGTTGATCTATCCGACACCAAAGTTGAGCCAACCAAACTGGATCTGCAACCGGGAGAGCAATACACCCGGCGCCAGCTTATTTATGGTCTGATGCTGAAGAGCGCCAACGACGTCGCTATGGCGCTCGCTCGCGACAACGCCGGCTCAATCGAAGCGTTTGCTGAAAAGATGGACCGCAGGGCGGCAGAACTGGGAGCAACGAACAGCCATTTTGCCAATCCCAACGGGCTGCACGACCCCAGTCACTACACAACCGCTCATGATTTGGCGCTCATCGCGCGAGCTGCCATGCAGCAGCCATTCTTTCGCCAGGTTGTCGGAACGATTTACTACACCTGGAAGTCGCCCAAAGGCGTTGTCTACCAGCTGCGAAATCATAATCGTCTCCTTCGGCATTTTGCCGGATGCAACGGGCTCAAGACTGGTTACACTCGCGCCGCACAGCAGGTATTGGTAAGTTCCGCTCTCAGAGAAGGGCATGAAGTGATCTCCGTAGTGTTGCACACGAACAAGCCCGGCATCTGGGATGACAGCAAAGCGCTGCTCACCTATGGCCTGATCAAGGTTGGCTGCTCCCCCAGGACCATCGCCAACAGCTCTGAACGCGCTTCCGAGAAGGAAGACGCTTCGGGCGAAGGCGACGACGCGCACTAATCAGTTGTCGGTTGTCGGTTGTCAGTTGTCAGTTGTCAGTTGTCAGTTGTCAGTTGTCAGTTGTCAGTTGTCGGTTGTCAGGAAGGAGGGTGTTACGAAATTCGATGCAAGTTATTGGCAGCCTGTAGATTGCAAATAAAAATGGGGTTCGTCCTATTCTCGTTCCGATACGCCGATTTTCAGGAGGCGCTCCAGGCGGACCACCCATGCCTGACACTCTGAGGTTCCGTTCCCCGGAGGGGCTCCAGGACTAAGCCTTTGGGTTTCGTCCGTGTTTAAGGCCGTTTGCGCGGCTCCGGATGACTACGCCCCGAGAAGAAATCGAGTAGGAGTACGATTGTGCGGACCGATTGCGAGGAAGGAGAGGCATCCGCTCGAACGCGCGTTTCATCTCCGAGCCAGCGGCCTTTTTCCCCTCTCCTCATCCTCCAATCGTACTCGTACTCGAACTCGTCCTCGTACTCGGTTTTTCCATTACGCCGAGAAGAGGCGCCCGGTTGGTTTTATCGATTCGAGTTTCCCCAATTGTAGACCGCTTCTAGCTTCGATATCCAAAAATCGACGACGACGAGGACGATTGGAAACGACGCCTAGTCGATAGCTGCGATCCCGATTAAATTTACGTTCGATCGGAGGAGGCTCTTTCCTCGCAGTCGTTCCTAAAATCGTACTCGTACTCGATCTCGTCCTCAGGCCGGAGAGGGTCGAGGATTGGTCGCCTCAACTCACGCTTCTGCTCCCTACCGGCAACAGACAACTGACAACTGGCAACGAAACCGCCGAACGCCCTCGCAACAGCGAGAATCATTCAAAAATATGAGAATGCCGTATGAAATTTCTGGTAATTGCCGAAAAATTATTATAATCTGCAGAATTCTCATATTAACTTCCTATGGCGCGTATTTTTATTGTCGATGATGAACCCGCATTGGTCGAATGGATCTCCAACCTTTGCCAAGAACGCGGGCATCAGCCTTTTCACTATGATTCTTCCGATGCGGCGATCGACGCTTTGCCCAGTGTCGCTCCCCAACTCGTCATCGCGGACCTAAAAGCCGAGAAAACCGACGGATTCCAAATTCTACGGGAATGCAGAGAAAACCATCCTCACACGGTCGTCGTGATGATTGCCGCGTTTGCTTCTGTCGAATTGGCCATGAAAGCAATGCAATCGGGGGCTTTTGACTACATCACCAAACCCTTCAAAGTCGATGAACTGCAGCTCTGCATTCAGCGCGCTCTGGATCATCAGTCCGCGCTCCCCCGTAACAATACTGTCAAACGCGCCGCGGGCGATCCCTACAAGTTTGAGAATCTTATCGGCACCAGCATCAAGATGCAGACGATTTACCGGCTGATCGGGAAAGTCGCCGACACAGAAAGTACGATTCTAGTCCAAGGCGAATCCGGAACCGGCAAAGAATTGGTCGCCCGCGCACTCCATTACAACAGCCCGCGTCAGCATCATCCGTTCGTCGCGATCAATTGCAGTGCCCTTCCGGACAACCTCCTGGAGTCGGAATTGTTCGGTCACAAGAAAGGATCTTTCACAGGCGCGGTCACCGATAAAGTCGGCCTCTTCGAAGAGGGCAACCACGGCACGCTCTTCCTGGACGAAGTCAATTCGATGTCCCAGCCGCTGCAAACCAAGCTCCTGCGGGTACTGCAGGAGCGCCAAATCCGGCAAGTAGGCGACACGAAACAAATCCCGATCAATGTCAGACTGATCGCTGCCTCCAACGAATCGTTGAAGGCGAAAACACGTGCGGGCGCGTTCCGTGAAGATCTCTACTTCCGACTGGCCGTTATTCCGATCGAAATTCCACCGCTTCGGGAACGAATTGAGGATGTTCCGCTGTTGGTCGGTTGTTTCTTGCAGAAGCATGCGTCGCAAACGGGAACTGAGCAAAAAAAGATGGATGCAAACGCGATGGAACGCCTCCTTCGGTACACCTGGCCGGGAAACGTCCGCGAACTCGAGAATGCAATCGAAAGAGCATGCGCGCTCAGTGACGGAGGCGTGATTCGAGCTTCGGATCTACCCCCTCACGTACTCAATGAAACGGGAGCGCTGGAGAAGACGCCGGATTCGGAGTGGAGAGTCGGCCAACCGCTCGACGATTTCGTGCGCAATCAGGAGCGCAAATACATCGAGATAACGCTCAAGTTCAATCGAGGCTCACGGGAAAAAACGGCCAGCATGCTCGGGATCAGCATTGCAACACTCTATCGAAAACTAGATTTGAAACATCACCGAGTATAAAGGAGCAGCAGGCCCGAGCATTTGCTTATCCGCGGACGCTGAGCCTCTATTCCTTTATTCTGCCTCCTTGAAGTTCGCCCGTTGCTCTTCTAGAGTCACGGTTCGACAGGATAAGCATTTTCCGTATGGCCGGTCCCGGAATCCATCAGTTCCAAAATTTAACAATGCAGCAGGTGCTCGCACCGCAGCTGCAACAGAGCCTGCAGATTTTGCAGGCTCCAGCGCTGGAACTCAGGAATATCGTTCAGCAGGAGCTGCAAACAAATCCTATCCTCGAAGAGGATAGTGACACGTTCGAGGCCGAGGAACGTTCCAAGGATGACTCCGAATTCCAAGAGGAGTTCGAGCGATTGGCCAAGCTGGACGAGGAATGGCGGGATTACATGGCTCAGAATGTCAGCTACTCGGCCAGAAATCTTGAGGACGAGGAACGACGACAGTTTTTCTTTGACTCGATCGCCAGCCAGGAGACTTTGCAGCAGCATCTCTGGGAGCAGTTGAACACCTCCGACGTAGTCGAATCGCAACGTAAAGCGGCGGAACTGATCATTGGCAACATCGACGATCTCGGTTTCCTCCAGACTTCGCTGGAAGAAATCTCGACCAACACGGGGCACCCTGCAGAAGAGTTGCAGGAAATGCTGGACCTTATCCAGACGTTTCATCCTGTCGGAGTGGGGGCCCGCGACCTGCGAGAGTGTCTGCTAATTCAGCTGCGCCGTCTGGGAAAGGAAGGGAGCCTCGAATACCAGATTGTCGACCAACATCTTGAAGATCTGGGGCGCAAGCGACTGCCGGAAGTCGCTCGCCGGCTTGGTGTTACCGTTGAACAGGTGCAAAAGGCGGCCAATTTCATCTCCACTCTGGACCCCAAACCCGGCCAGATTTTTACTCCCGATCCGAACAGCTACGTGCTACCCGACGTCAGCGTCGACAAAGTAGGCGACGATTACGCGGTCTCGCTGAATGGAGATCAAGTTCCACATCTGCGGATCAGCAAGACTTACAAAGATCTGATGACGCAGGGAACGAACGGCACGGACGTCCGGGATTATATCCGAGAAAAGATTCGCAGCGGGAAATTCCTGATCAAGAGTATCCATCAACGGCAACAGACGATCTTGAATATCGCGAACGAAATTGTGAAACGGCAGCATGAATTTCTGGAGAACGGAACGGCCTTTCTCAAGCCGCTGACGATGGCCCAGATCGCTGAGACAGTCGGCGTCCATGAGACCACGGTCAGCCGCGCGATCTCGGGAAAATATATGGCGACCCCTCAAGGGGTCTTCGAAATGAAGTACTTCTTTACACCAGGTTATCAGACTGCGGGCGGCGCTTCCCTAAGCAATACGAGTGTGAAAGAAGCGATCTCCGAACTCGTCCGCAACGAAGAGACTCGAAATCCGCTCAGCGACAAAGAAATTGTGGAAATTCTCTCAGACCGCGGTATACCGATAGCCCGGCGAACGGTTGCCAAGTACCGGGCAGAGCTGAACATTCTGCCGAGCAACCTTCGCAAGCAGTATTGAACAAGTAAGTGTACCGCCAATTTGTTTTAGGATGTTTATTGGCTGTCTGGAGCATGACGGCCTGGTCCAAAGGGTTCGATTTTCAAACGGACACGTTCGGCTTCGCCAACCAGACCTACTTTGACTACAAGCCACTGACGGACAGCCAAACGCAAATCATCCGAAGACACGGACGCGTGCCCGATTTTTCGCGCCACTGCTTCCAGATGTGCCGGGCCGTCCTCCAGTTTTTTCAATTCACGGAATTTCGTCCGGATCTCCCCAAGGTCTCCGAATCGGACTATCAGAAGATTGTCCGCAGAGTGAGCAGGGTCCCTGCCTGGAGCTCCGGGCCGAGTGTCAAAGTGATGGTTCCAGGCTACAAAGATTTGCACGATTTTTCCCTCGGTGAGACCTTGGCGATACAAAAGAACCTCGGTATTTGGTGGCCGGCTTACTGGAGAATCGGTAACTGGCGAATTGTTTTCCCGGTGCCGCGTTCAGGCCAGGAGTGGATCGCAAATTGGCTACGAAACCAACTCGACGATGGGCGAATCAGGGCCGTCTATATCACCCGTTTTAAACCGATTAATCATTGTCTGGTCGTCTACCACTACACCTCCGCCCAGAATGGCGACATCGTTTTTGACGTGTACGACGCTAACCAACCTGGCAAGCTTGTCCAATTGACCTACCGGGCGTCGGACCGGAGCTTTTACTATGACAAAACGTGGTATTACCGCGGAGGGCTGGTGAGTGTCCTCCAACTTTACGTCTCTCCGCTCTACTAGTGCTAGTGTCCTGTCCCCGAAGTAACCTGCAAGGATATGCCCTTTCTTCATTGGTTCAAAAAAAAGTCTGAGAGTGCAAAAACCGAGACCAAATCTCTCCTCATCGAGGAACTCGCCAAGAAACAGGCGGATTCCCCGGAAACGGTGGGCGCCAATTTGCGACAAGAAACCGCTCCAGGGACGCTGCCGAATGAGGAGCAAGCGGCCGATTTCCAGCCCATACCGCAAAACCCGGCCAGCGATTCCACCCTTCCGGTAAACGAACCCGGCACACCGTCGGCCACACCGCATATCTCCGTCCCGATTGGAGCTTTTTACGCGAAGTTGCCCGCTCATTTGCTAGCGCCTATAAAGCCGGATCTCACGCAATCCGTCCAGATTGCCGAAGAAGACGTGGTGCTCGATCAAGAAACCCAAGAAGCGACGCTCTCTCTATCCATTCTAAGTTTGTCGTGTCCCGATTTATTCGTTCGTGCCGTTGAGGGTTCGGACGATGTCCCGGTTACGTTTTCTCTTAACCATCCGAAGGAGGCGGAGCCGCTCCCTGCTGACAGCGCCTTTCTCGCAAAACCGGCATCACCGCTCTCACACGCCGCAGCTGCTTCAGATGCCATGATTGAAGCCGGCGGAACCCCAGGCGGCGCCGACGAAATCAGGCTCCGGCTTCAACCTATCCTCACCGATTTCCCACCCCAGCTTGAGCCCCCTTCAATTCGCTCCCTGATCGGTACTGAAAGCGAGATCGCGCTCCCGCTCGCCCTCATCCAGTCACAACTTGTGCACGGCCGCGTTGTCGTTCCTGGCGAAATATTCTGCAGGGCGCTGCCAAGTGAATTGAAACCTTATTTTGAAGGCATTGATCCTGCCGCGGAGATCCCGATCCCGTTGCAGGAAATCTTTTCCCGACTCCCGCCTGAGGCGATTCAGCGCCGAGAAGACCAGGAAATGGATCGTCTGGAGGAGACGATCCCGACCCCCTTCAGCGCGCATGCGGAAGAAGATGCTCAACGATTCAGCCGCGTTCCGCCCGACGCGACTCCATCTGCAATCGACGCGCCTCAACCAAAGGATGAACCACCGAAAGCCGTCATCGAGGGTGATACGAAAAGATTGCAGGCGATTTTCATGACGGATGAGCCGCTCGACTTGGTCAAGACCATCCAGAGGGTGGCTGAGTTACCCGGTCTCAGATCGTGCATACTGAGCACCATCGATGGCCTCAAGCTGGCGGGAAACCTTGGGGACCCTGGCCAGGAAAGAGCGACTGCCGCCTTGTTGTGCGAACTATTCCAGGGAACGCAATCGAAATTGGCAGCGGTGGGCGTCGGCACGCTTGAAACCATCACTTTGTATTGCGGTCTTCAACAATTGAGCACCTTCGTCCAGGGAAAGCTTTGTCTGACCGTTCTCCATGACAACCGACCATTCAAACCAGGCGTCCGGGAAAAGATCCAAGCCGTGATGAGCGAGCTTGCCGCTCTGAGCGCGTCTGAAAATCCGCTTTGACTCAGGTCACCAATGCCAATCATCAATTACGCCAGCAAAGAGATTCAATTCAAGATCGTGTACTACGGGCCTGCACTGGGCGGCAAAACGACCAACCTGGCCTATATCCATTCCCGAATTTCTCCTGCCCACAGAGGTGATCTAGTTTCGCTGGCCACGGCGGCCGACCGCACACTTTTTTTTGATTTTCTGCCATTGAACGCGCTGACGCTTCAGGGGTTCAAAACGAAGTTCCAGCTCTATACCGTACCGGGGCAAGTCATCTACAATTCGACCCGCCAGCTTGTCTTACGAAGCGTCGACGGTGTGGTATTCGTCGCCGATTCCCAGTGGGACAAAATGGAAGAAAACGTGGCCAGCTTTCGCAACCTTGAACAAAACCTCCAAAAACAAAACCTGCTCCTCGAACAAGTTCCGCTCGTGTTGCAGTTCAACAAACGCGACCTCCTGAATGTGGCTCCAACAAACTACCTTGAGTACTTGTTAAATAATCGGAAAAGAAGAGTACAAAGCTTCGAATGCGTGGCCAGTACCGGCGTGAACGTCTTCTCAACCCTCGACGCAGTCACTCAGCTGCTCCTTCACAAGTTCAAAAAGGAAAACACCCAACTTTTTCCCGGACCCGGAAAGCAACCGGTGCGGTAGTACACCAGCTATATTGAAGCAAGAGCTATTCCCGTCGCGCGCCCTCCTTGGCCCAAGTTGTTGCAGCCAGACCATAGCTCATCTATTAGTTCCCGATGATCGACTACATGCAAAAAGGGGGGCCGTTGATGTGGCTCATTCTGGTTTGTAGTGTTGTTTCCATTGCTGTCTTTGCAGAACGGCTTCTCTATTTTCATCGAGCGACGATCGACTTGGGCGAATTTCTGCAAGGCTTGTCGAACCTGGTCCGGAAACGAAACCTCGCCGAAGCGCGTGTGGAATGTCAGACCACTTCCGTACCGGTAACCCGAGTCATCCACGCAGCGCTGATACGCCATCAACTGCCTCGTACCGAGCTTCGGGAAATCGTCCAGGAAGCCGGGCAACTGGAGGTGCCGCGCCTGGAGCGCAATCTTGGAATGCTCATCGCCATCGGCTACATCTGCCCGCTTATCGGGTTACTTGGAACGGTCACCGGGCTAATCCAGGCCTTTGTCCAATTGTCCGCGAACAACGGGTACGCCACCCTGGCCGACGTCTCCGGCGGGATCTACCAGAGTTTGCTGACCACGGCAGCAGGTCTTGTGGTGACGATTCCAACGATCCTCGGTTATTGCCATCTTTCTGCGCGTTTGAATGCTCTGCTCCATGATATGGAACGGGCCGGAATCGAAGTGATCAATCTCCTTTCCGAAGGCGAAGGCGATTCATCGATCATTGAATTTGCTCCGAAGTCACAGGTTGCCGGCGAGCACCGATGAAACTAGTCCGGTCAATCCATCTGAATCCTTTTTTGATCTTCCTCATTCCGTTGGCGGATCTTTGTTTCCTGCTGCTGCTGCTGTTCCTGGTCAGCTCGACCTTTCTCCTCCATCCAGGAATCAGCGTCAACCTTCCCTTTTCGAAGTTCACGCTTGGGCCGCAAAAGAACCCGGTTATTGTCAGCATTACCGCCGGCCCCTATCCGCTGGTTTACTACCGCGATCAGCAGATCAAACTCGAGGACCTCGCGGATCGCCTCGCGGAAGATCACTCCCCGGACCGATCGATTATCATCCAGGCTGATCGTTTAACTCCCCAGGGATCCGTCGTCGAGGTCATCAATCTCTGCCTCGAGAACGGTTATTCGGTCGTGCTCGCGACTTCGCCGAAAGGACAATGAATCAGCCGGAAGCGCATTTCATATTCGACTGGCGAAAAAGCCGCTGGAATTATCGGTTACCCGTTCTGATCGCGATCTCCTTCTTCGCCCACCTCTTCTGTTTTTATATTTTTCGCGTCGTTTACCCGACGACCACATCCCTTCTCCCTCCCTCAGCGCAAGTGACGGTGCTGGATCCAAACAGGGCGC
>Ga0210393_10000333_pt1 | contig 42986 bp, 42 predicted proteins | sample IncBWC27OmetaG_FD_160068 | JGI IMG/M metagenome (GOLD analysis project Ga0210393, IMG submission 160068) | Forest soil microbial communities from Barre Woods Harvard Forest LTER site, Petersham, Massachusetts, United States - Inc-BW-C-27-O ... | reverse complement strand
GCCGGCGGGAGCGCCGGCGTCGCGGCCGCGGCGGGCGCGCTCACTGCGCGTGTTCCGCGATCAGCGTGCCGAGCGCCTCGATGGCCGCGCGCCGCGCGCTGGTCTTGCGCCACACGGCGCCCACGTGGCGCACCGGGGTGGGCTTGGCGAACGGGCGCAGCGCCACGCCGCGGGCGGCGCGGTAGGCGCCGCGGCCGGCGAGCTCCGGCAGCAGGGTGACGCCGGCGCCCGTGGCCACCATCTGCCGCAGCGTCTCGAGGCTCGTGGCGCGAAAATCCTGCTGCTCGCGTATCCCGGCGCGGCTGCACACCTCCAGCGCCTGATCGCGCAGGCAGTGACCGTCCTCGAGCAGCAGCAGGGTCTCGCCCTTGAGGTCCGCCACGCGCACCGTGGCGTGTGCGGCGAGCGGGTGGCGCTCGGGGAGGGCCACCAGGAAGGCTTCGCGGTAGAGCTCGCGTGCCTCGAGCCCGATGAGCTCGACCGGCAGCGCGAGGATCCCGACGTCGAGCTCCCCGACGCGCAGCTTCTCGAGCATCGTGGCGGTCTGGTACTCGTAGAGCCGCAGCTCCAGGCGCGGCAGGGTGCGGCGGATCAGCGACGCAATGCGCGGCAGCAGGTACGGCCCGATGGTCGGCAGCAGCGCCACGCGCAGCCGGCCGCCGAGCGGATCGCGCTGCGTGCGCGCCAGGGTCACCACCTCGTCGCTCGCCTCGATGATGCGCCGCGCGCGCGCCACGATCTCCTCCCCGGCGGGGGTGAGCGACACGTTGTGGGGCGCGCGCTCGATCAGCTGCACGCCGAGCGACTGCTCCAGTTTCTTCAGCTGCGCCGACAGCGTCGGCTGGCTGATGAAGCAGCGCGCCGCGGCGCGGCCGAAGTGGCGCAGGTCCGCCACCGCCACCAGGTAGCGCAGGTCCTTGAGCTTGAGTTCCATGCGGCGAGACTAGATATATGGAATCTATCGGAAAGATAAAATCAATCGATTGGAATGATAGCAGCGGCAGCCCCATGGTGTCTGCATCCCGCGCCGAGGCCGTTCCCGGAGGCCTTGGGGCGCACGAGTTTCAGGAGGAGAGAGAGCATGTCGATCATCGGTCAGCGTTTTCCGCAGTTTGCGCTCACCGGCGTCGTCTCCAGCGACCCCGCCAAGGCGTTCCAGTCCTTCACCCACGCGAGCTTCCCCGGCAACTGGCACAAGGGCGATGAGACCCTGAAGGCGGCCTGACATGACAACCCTCGAGAGCATTCGCGAGTCGCTGCCCGGCTACGCGCGCGACCTGCAGTTGAACCTCGGCATGGTGCTCACCGCCGCCGGCGCGCCCGGGCTGACGGAGCGGCAGATCTGGGCGGTGGCGCTCGCCGCGGCGAGCGCCTCGTGCAACGCCGCTTTCAGCCGCGATCTGCAGACCCTCGCCGTGCGGCATCTGGACGCTGCACACGTGAACGCGGCGCACGCCGCCGCGGCCGTGATGGCCATGAACAACGTGTACTACCGCTTCCTGCACCTGGTGGAGGACGAGGAGTACGCGAAGCTGCCGGCGCGGCTGCGCATGAACGTCATCGGCACACCCGGCATCGCCAGGGCGGATTTCGAGCTGCTGGCGCTCGCGGTGTCGGCGATCAACGGCTGCGGCACCTGCGTGGCCTCGCATGAGCGGCAGCTGCGCCAGCACGGGCTGACGCGCGAGGCGGTGCAGAGCGCGGTGCGCATCGCCGCCACGGTGCACGCGGTGGCGCGCGTGTTGGAAAGCACCGCCGGCGAGCGGCGCGAGCGCGCTGCCGCCTGACCTGACCCGCGCCGGGGGCGGCGGCCGCCGCGAACATCGCCGCACCGGCCAGGCGGCCGCGCGCGCTGCGCGGCACGCGCCGGAGGGGGTATAGTCGCCTGCACTGATGCCGGATTCGACTCCTATCAAGGTTGCGCTCGCCGCCTTGGCACAGCACCTGGCCGCGCGGCGCGCCGCGATCCTCGCCGCTTGGCAGCACTCGGTCGAACTCGACCCCGAGCTCACCACCTCGGGCGGCCTGTCGCGCGCGCAGTTCAATGATCACATTCCGCAGGTGCTCGAGGCGTTCGAGTGGCGGCTGCAGGCCGTGCATCCGCTCGAGAAGCAGATCGCGTTCGAGCAGCAGAAGCAGGGTGCCGAGGAGCACGGGCTGCATCGCTGGCAGCAGGGCTACCACCAGCGCGAGACCATTCGCGAATGGGCGCACCTGCACTACTGCGCGCTCTGCGAGCTGGAGGACTACGCCCAGGCCCACCCCGAGCTCGACGCCGAGGTGATGTCGATCGCGCGCCGTGCGCTGGTGCGGTTGTGCGGCGAGGGGGTTTGCGCCAGCGCCGCGAGCTACGAGCGGCTGCAGCAGACCGAAGCCGCCAGCCGCGTGCGTGAGCTCGAGGGGGCGCTGCGGCAGGTCCAGGCGCTCGAGCGGCAACGCGCCGAGACCTGGCGCGAGGCGGCGCACGATCTGCGCGGCACGGTCGGCGTGATCAGTAACGCCGCCACGCTGCTCGCGGCGGATGGTGCCGAGGCGAGTCGCAGCAGCACCTCGCAGCTGCTGCAGCGCTCGGTGGAGTCGCTGCGCGCGCTGTTGAGCGACCTCATCGACCTCGGCAGGCTCGAGGCGGGCCAGGAACAGCGGCACACGGCGCCGTTCGATGCCGCGGCGCTGCTGCGCGAATACTGCGAGAACCTGCGGCCGCTCGCGACGCAGCGCAACCTGTTCCTCAAGGCGGAGGGGCCGCAGACTCTCGCCGTCGAGGGCGATGCGGTCAAGGTGCAGCGTATCGCCCAGAATCTGCTTCTCAACGCGCTCGGGGTCACCGAGCGCGGCGGGGTGCGGGTGCAGTGGGCCGCGCGCACGGTGTCCGGCGTGCACCAGTGGCTGCTGTGCGTGCTCGACACCGGGCCGGGCTTTCAGCACGACTCGCCGGCGGCCCCGCTCGAGCGCGCGCTGCAACACGCCACCGCCGAGGCGCACGAGGCGGAAGATCGCGGCAGCGCGCCGTCTGCGCCGCCTGCGCCGACGCTGCGGTCGCAGTCGTCGGTCGCTGCCCGCAACGCTGGCGGCGAAGGCATAGGGCTGTCGATCGTGAAGCGGCTGTGCGAGCTGCTCGATGCGAGCCTCGAGCTCGAGACCGCACCGGGCGAGGGCACTACCTTCCGCGTGGTGTTTCCCTGCGAATATCCCCAGGACCGCGGGCGTTAACGGCGCGCGGCCGCGGCGCTGCGGCAAAGTTTGCGCCCCGGCTCGCGGCGCGGCGCACAGCAAGTGTTGGTGTTATGCTCGAGCGCGGAAAGCGCGCAGCGCGACGAGAGATCGCGCCAGCGGTGTGCCTCGCAGGACCAGGGACGGACCGTGAACGGGCAACAGCCCAAACAACATGCGCTGCGGCGGTATACGCCGGTCGTGCTGATCGTCGAGGATCATTTCCTCACGCGGTGTACGGCGGCCGTGTACCTGCGCGAAGCGGGCTACAGCGTCATCGAGGCAGCGACCGCTGGCGAGGCGATCAGCGTGCTGGGCTCCGGCACGCATGTCGACCTGGTGTTCTCCGATGTCTACATGCCGGGCGGCCTCGACGGGCACGGCCTGGCACGCTGGGTAGCGCAGCACCATCCGGCGGTTCCGGTGCTGTTGACGTCCGCGGCTCCGCAGGACTCCGCACTGCTCGCCGCGGGCAGCGCGCGCTTTCTCACCAAGCCCTACCTGCTGACCGAGGTCGACCGGCTGATCGCAGGGTTGCTCACTGTCGCGATGCTGTGACGGGTTGAGCGCTCCGGGCGCTCAGCGCCCCCGCTTACGCCGCCGCGGCGGACGAGGTCCATGATCATGGCATGATGCGTACCAGAGCTTCGTGGCCGCGGACAGCGCTTGTCGATCATCAGACTCATCGTTCTGGGGACGCTCGCGGCGCTGGCGAGCGGCACGGCCGCGGCGGCGCCGGCCGCTGCCCGCGCCGTCACGGACGACTTCGGCCGAACGGTGCGGGTGCGCGCCCCACCGCTGCGGATCGTGAGCCTTGCTCCGGGTGCGACGGAGATGCTGTTCGCCGCCGGGGCGGGCGACGAGGTGATCGCCACCGTCGAGTATTCCGACGAGCCCGCGCCGGCGCGCGCCGTGCCGCGCATCGGGGACGCGGCGACGATCGACATGGAGCGCCTGGTCGCCCTCGAGCCCGACGTGGTGATCGCCTGGCCCGCCGGTGGTAATCCCGCGCAGCGCGCCAAGATCGCCGCCCTCGGCATACCTCTCTATCAGCAGCAGGTCGTGCGCCTCGCCGAGTTGCCGGCCGCGCTGCGGCGGCTCGGCCTGCTGGCCGGCACGCAGGTGGCGGCGGAGGCCGCCGCGCAGGGCCTCGAGCGGCGCCTCGCGGCCCTCGGGCGCGCCTACGGCGCCGGCGCGGGCGGCGCGGGCCGCCATCCCACCGTGCTGCTGCAGGTCTGGAACCGCCCAGTCTATACCATCGGCGGGCGGCATCTCATGAGCGATGCGCTCGCGCTGTGCGGCGCGCGCAACGTGTTTGCGGATCTGTCCGAGCCGGCGCCGCTGGTCGACACCGAGGCGATCATCGCGCGCAATCCCGACATCATCGTCGCCGCCTCGCCGCCGGGGGAAAGTGCCGCCTGGGTGGCCGACTGGCAGCGCTTCGGCAGCCTCGCCGCGGTGCGCAGCGGCCGCGTCGTGGGTTTCGAGGACCAGGGATTGAGCCGCCTGGGTCCGAGCGTCATCGACGCCACGGAGCACCTGTGCCGCACGCTCGCGCGCCTCAGTCGCGGAAGTTAGTGAACTGCAGCGGCACTTCGAGCTTCGCGCCCTTGAGCAGCGCGATGGCCGCCTGCAGCTCGTCGCGCTGCTTGCCGCTGATGCGCACCTTGTCGCCCATGAGGCCCGCCTGCACCTTGAGCTTCGAGTCCTTGACCAGGCGCGCAATCTTCTTGCCGGTGTCCGCGTCGATGCCGTGCCGCAGCATCACTTCCTGGTGCGCGGCCGAGAGCGTCGTCTGCGGCTCCTTCACCTCGAGGCACGCCAGGTCGACGCCGCGCTTGGAGAGCCGCAGCTTGAGTATCTCCAGCATCTGTTTGAGCTGGAAGTCCACCTGCGCGTGCAGCGTGACGGTGAACTCGTTGAGCTCGAAGCGCGCACCGGTGTCCTTGAAATCGAAGCGCTGCGACAGCTCGCGGCCCGCCTGGTCGACGGCGTTGGCCACCTCGTGGGCGTTGAGCTCCGAAACGGCATCGAACGAAGGCACAGGTCACTTCCGGCCGCGCACGCGCGGCGACTTGCTGCGCGGCGCGCTCCGTCGCCGCGGGACGGCGCGCGTCGCTGCCTGCAGCTGGCGGCGGTGGCCGCGGGCCAGGTCCATGAAGCGCGGCGTCAGTCCGACGTCCTCGTATACCGGGTCGCCCTGCTCGTCGGTGGAGATGACGCGCTTGCCCGCCACGTAAGGCATCGCTGCCGCCACTTCATTGAGCGCCACGGCGAGCAGCTCGCTGATCAGCTGTTCGGTGCTGCGCCCGGGAAACAGGTCGGCGAGCGCCGCCAGGCGCGCGGCGGCATCCACCGGCAGGCGCACCGCGTAGCTCTGGGCCGCGCGCGGTACGGCCGCCCCTTCGCGCCAGCTCTCCAGCAGTTCTTTGAAGCTCACCAGCCACTCCTGCAGCGTTCCGCGCGGGAGCGCATTCTAGCGGAAAGCGCGTAGCATCGACGCCAGGCCCAGGAGGATGTCATGTTCGATCACGTCGGCTTGAAGGTCAGGGATCTGGACGCGAGCGTGCGCTTCTACGGCGCCGCGCTCGGCCCGCTCGGCTACGAGGTCATCACGCAGGATGAGTCGACCGCGGCCTTTGGAGCCGGCGGCAGTTACTCGCTGTGGCTCTACGCCGATGCGAAGCTGGCGCATTCCCTGGTGCACCTGGCATTCACCGCACCCAACCGTGCCGCCGTCGATGGGTTCTACCGCGACGGACTCAAGGCGCGCGGCCGCGACAACGGCGCGCCGGGCTTGCGTCAGGACTATAGTCCGAGCTATTACGCGGCGTTCCTGCTCGATCCGGACGGCAACAACGTCGAGGCGGTATGCCTGAAATAGGCTGCCGACACGGCTCGTCTGGCGCGCGCTGACCGGCGTATCTGGCCCGTCCTCAAGGGCGCGCGGGCGCACGCTTGACCTCGTCAACGCGCCCCGGCGATACTCGCTGCAGCATGTCCCGGCACACTGTCAGCGCTTCGCGTCCGTGGTGGTGGCGCACTTCATAACGGAGTGGGCTGACGGTCGGCTGTTGATTTAAAGATTCCTGCTACTCAACCGCAAACCCATCTCCGGATGACCCCGGGATGGGTTTTTTGTTGCCTTGAAGTTTCCGGAGCGAGCAAGTTGCAGTCTGCTTTCGACATCACCGGCGATCTCGACACCCCGGTGTCGGCGTTCATGAAGCTCGCTGCCTTCGGGCCGCGCTTCCTGCTGGAGAGCGTCGAGGGCGGCGAGCGACTGGCGCGCTACTCGTTCATCGGCTTCGGCGAAGGACTGGAAGTGCGCCTCGATGCCGCCGGGTTCCTGATCGGCGGGCAGCGGCACGCGCCGCCCGCGAGCGCCGCCGAGCTGCTCGCGCAGCTGCGCACCGCGCTCGCCGCCGCGCCGCGGCCGCAGCCGGACATCGCCGGCGTGCCCCTCGCCGGCGGCCTGGTCGGCTTCGCCGCTTACGACGTGGTGCGCCACTTCGAGCGCCTCACGGCGCGCCGCGCCTGCGATGCGGGTGTGCCGGCGCTGCACTACGTCGCGCCGCGCTCCATGCTGGTGTTCGATCACCTGACGCGCGGCATCGCGCTGCTGCACGCCGGCTCGGAAAGTGAGCGGCGCGCGCTGCGCGCCGAAGTGGTGCGGGCTTTGCGCGGTGCGCTGCCGGAAGTGCGCCGCGCCGGCAGCTACGCGCCGCCGCGCGCCGCCTACGCGCGCGCCGACTATCTCGCCGGGGTACGGCGCGTACAGGAGTACATCGCCGCGGGCGACGTCTACCAGCTGGTGCTCGCCAGCCGCTTCGCCGGCCGCCACCAGCTCGACCCCTTCCAGGCGTACCGCGCGCTGCGGCTCATCAACCCCTCGCCCTATATGTATTACTGCGCGCTCGGGGACGTGACGGTCGTCGGCTCCTCGCCCGAGGCGCTGGTGAAGCTGAGCGCCGGCCACGCGCAGCTGCGCCCGATCGCCGGCACCCGGCCGCGCGGCGCGGAGCCCGCCGCCGACGACGCGCGCGCGGCGGAGCTGCTCGCCGATCCCAAGGAGAACGCCGAGCACGTGATGCTGGTGGACCTGGCACGCAACGACCTCGGGCGCGTGGCGCGCGCCGGCAGCGTGCGCGTCGATCCGTACCGCTGCATCGAGCGCTACAGCCATGTCATGCACATCGTTAGCGGCGTGCACGGTGAGCTCGCCGACGGACGCGACGCCTTCGACCTGTTCGCCGCGGCGTTCCCCGCCGGCACCCTGGTCGGCGCCCCCAAGGTGCGCGCCATGCAGATCATCGACGAGCTCGAGCCGGTGAGCCGTGGCCTGTACGGTGGCACCGTCGGCTACTTCGGTGCGCGCGGCGACATGGATCACGCCATCACCATCCGCACGCTGGTGTTCAGCGGCGACGAGTACAGCTACCAGGCCGGCGCCGGCATCGTCGCCGACAGCGTGCCGCAAGCCGAGCACGAGGAGGTGCTCGCCAAGAGCGCGGCGATGGCGCGCGCGCTGGAGCTCGCCGGGGAGGGCCTGTGAAGCCGCAGCTGCTGCTCATCGACAACTACGACTCCTTCACCTACAACCTGGTGCAGGCCTTCCTGGTGCTGGGCGCGGAAGTTCAGGTCTACCGCAACGACGCGCTCACGCCGCAGCAGGCGCGCCAGCTTGCGCCCTCGCATCTGTGCATCTCGCCGGGGCCGGGCACGCCGTACGATGCCGGCGTGTCCATGGACATGATCCGCGCGTTCGCCGGCCACATCCCGGTGCTCGGCGTGTGCCTCGGCCACCAGTCGATCGTCGAGGTGTTCGGCGGCCGCGTGGTGCGCGCCGCGCGCCTGATGCACGGCAAGACCTCGCAGCTGCACCACGACGGCGGCACGCTGTTCGCCGGCCTGCCGCAGCCGTGCGAAGTGGGCCGCTATCACTCGCTGATCGCCTCCCCGGAGAGCCTGCCGCCGCAGCTGCAGGTGAGCGCGCAGACCGCGGAAGGGGAGATCATGGCGGTGCGCCACCACGCCTTCACCGTCGAGGGCGTGCAGTTCCACCCCGAGAGCATCCTCACGCCGCAGGGGCCGCAGCTGCTCGGCAACTTCCTGCAATACACCAGCGGCGAGCGGGCGGCCGCCGCGGGAGCGCGCGATGTCAGCGCCGCGTGAGCTGCTCGCGCAGCTGCTCGAGCGGCGCGACCTGTCGCCGACGCAGGCCGAGTCGCTGCTGGCAACACTCACCGACGCGGCGACCCCGCCGGCACTTGCCGGGGCGCTGCTCGCCGCGCTCGCCGCCAAGGGCGTGGTGGCCGACGAGCTGCTCGGCCTGGCGCAGGCGATGCGCCGCCTGGCGCTGCCCAGCGGACTGCCGCCGCTGCGCGCGATCGACATCGTCGGCACCGGCGGCGATCTTTCCGGCAGCTACAACATCTCCACCGGCACGGCGCTGCTCACCGCCGCCTGCGGCGTGCCGGTGGTGAAGCACGGCAACCGCTCGGTCTCCAGCCGCTGCGGCAGCGCCGACGTGCTGCAGGCGCTCGGGCTTGCCGTGCCGCTCGATCCGCCGGCGGCCGCCGCCTGTCTCGCCGCCACGGGGTTCACCTACCTGTTCGCGCCGCACTATCACCCGGCTACCGCACGCGTCGCGCCGATCCGCGCAGCGCTCGGCGTACGCACGGTGTTCAACATCTTAGGTCCGCTGGTGAACCCGGCGCAGCCGCCCTTGCACCTGGTCGGCGCCTTCAGCCTCGAGGTCGCGCGCCTCATGGCCAACACCTTCAGCGGACTGCCGATCGAGCGCACCTTCGTGATTCACGGCGCGCAGGGCTGGGACGAGCCGACGCCGCTCGGTCCCTTCACGGTGTTCGACGTGCGCCCGGGGCGCGTGGACGTGGCAGTTCGCACGCCGGCCGACTACGGGCTGCGCCTGTGCACCGCGGGCGAGCTGGCCGGGGCGGACGCGGCGCACAACGCGCGCGCACTGCGCGCGGTGCTCGCGGGCGAGGATCGCGGCGCGCACCGCGACTGCCTGCTGCTCGGCACCGCTCTCGCCCTCGAGGTCGCAGGGGTTGTGCGCGATCCGCTCGAGGGGATGGCGCGCGCCGCCGCGGCCATCGACGACGGGGCCGCGCGCCGCGTGCTCGCGGGGCTCGCAGCACTGCCGCCACCCGCGGCGCAGGCAGGTGGCGCTTGAGCGGTGACTTTCTCGCGCGCATGGCCGCGGCCAGCCACGCACGCGTGCGCGCCGCGCGCGCGCAGCTCGACGAGAGCGCGCTCGCGGAGAGCTGCCGGCAGCTGCCCGCGCCGCCGGTGCTGCGCCGTGATCCGCGCGGCTTCGATCTCATCGCGGAGCTGAAGCTGCGCTCGCCGGCCGCCGGGCGCCTCGCCGCCGCCGATGCGGACGTGCCGCGCCAGGTGACGGCCTACGCGCGCGCCGGAGCGGCCGCCGTATCGGTGCTGACCGAGCCCGAGCGCTTCGACGGCTCGCTCGCGCACCTCGCGGCCGCCGCGCGCGCGCTCGCGCCGCTCGCGGTGCCCGCACTGCGCAAGGACTTCCTGGTCGACCCCTACCAGGTGCTCGAGGCGCGTGCCGCGGGTGCCGGCGGCGTGCTGGTGATCCTGCGCATGCTGGCGCGCGAGGAGCTCGCGGCGCTGCTCGCGTGCGCGCACGCGCAGGGGCTGTTCGTGCTGCTGGAGGCGTTCGATGAGCCCGACATCGCGCTCATGCACGAGGTGGTCGTGACCCACGCGGCGCCCGCGACGCTGCTGGCAGGAGTCAACTGCCGCGACCTCGCGAGCCTCGAGGTTCGTCCGCAGCGCCTCCTCGAGCTCGCGCCGCTGCTGCCGGCGCAGCTGGCGCACGTCGCCGAAAGCGGCGTGGCCAGCGCGCGAGACGCGCAGGCGGTGGCCGCGGCCGGCTACCAGTTCGCGCTTGTCGGCAGTGCGCTGATGCGCGCGGCAGATCCCTTCGCCCTTGCCAGCTCGCTGCTGGCGGCGGGGCGCGCCGTGCGTGGGAAGGCTTGCGATGTGGATTAAGATCTGCGGCCTCAACACGGCGGCGGCGGTGGACGCGGCGCTCGCCGCGGGCGTCGATGCGCTCGGCTTCGTATTCGCCGCCTCGCCGCGGCAGCTGACGCCGCAGGCCGCGTTCGCGCTGGCGCGAGCAGCGCGCGGGCGCGCGCGCTGCGTGGCAGTGATGCGCCACCCCAGCCAGGGCGAGGTGGACGAGGTGGTTAACGTCTTCGGTCCCGACCTGTTGCAGAGCGATGCGGCGGATTTCACCGCGCTGCGCCTGCCGCCCTCGCTCGGGCGGCTGCCGGTGCTGCGCCAGGCGCAGGCGGCGGCCGCGGCGCTGCCGCGGCGCGTGCTGTTCGAAGGTCCCGCGAGCGGCAGCGGCACGACTAGCGACTGGCAGGCGGCGCACGCGCTCGCGCGCCGCACGCAAGTGATCCTCGCCGGCGGCCTGCACGCCGGTAACGTCGCTGCCGCGATCGCCGCGGTCGCGCCGTTCGGCGTCGACGTGTCGAGCGGCGTCGAGGAGCGCCCCGGGGTGAAGAGTGCCGAGCGCATCGCCGCCTTCGTGAGCGCGGCGCGGGCGGCGGTCGCCGCGGCTGCAACTGCCACTGGAGGTTTGCCATGAGCGTCGAATCTTCCGCCGCCGCGGGCTTGCTCGCGGATCTCGTGGCGGGTCGCTTCCCCGATGCACGCGGACGCTACGGCCCGTTCGGCGGACGCTACGTGCCGGAGACGCTGATCCCCGCGCTCGAGCGGCTCGAGCGCGGCGTGCGTGAGCACCTGCACGCGCCCGACTTCCAGGCGGAGCTCACCGCGCAGCTGACCAGCTGGGTCGGCCGTCCCACCCCGCTCACCTTCGCCGCGCGCCTGTCGGCGCGCTGGGGCGCGGACGTATGGATCAAGCGTGAGGACCTGGCACACACCGGCGCGCACAAGATCAACAACGCCACCGGGCAGGCGCTGCTCGCGCGGCGCCTCGGCGCACGGCGCGTCGTCGCCGAGACCGGCGCCGGGCAGCACGGGGTCGCCAGTGCCGCGGCGTGTGCGCGGCTCGGGCTCCCCTGCACCGTGTACATGGGAGAGATCGACATGCAGCGGCAGGCGCCCAACGTCGGGCGCATGCGGCTGCTCGGCGCCACCGTGGTGCCGGTGACCGGCGGCGACCGCACGCTGCGGGCCGCGATCGACGAGGCGCTGCGCGACTGGGTGTCCGACCCGGTCGACACTTATTATCTCCTCGGCTCCGCGGTCGGCCCGCATCCGTATCCGTACCTGGTGCGCGAGCTGCAGGCGGTGATCGGCCGCGAGGCGCGCGCGCAGCTGCTCGCCGCCACCGGGCGGCTGCCCGATGCGCTGATCGCCTGCGTGGGCGGCGGCTCGAATTCCATCGGCGCGTTCCACGCCTTCATTGCCGACGCCGGCGTCGAGATCATCGGGGTCGAGGCCGGCGGACGCGGCGCCGGGCTCGGCGACAACGCCGCCACGCTCGCCTTCGGCCGCCCCGGCGTGCTGCACGGCACCTACTCCATGCTGCTGCAGGACGAGGACGGGCAGATACAGGAGACGCACTCGGTATCGGCCGGCCTCGATTATCCGGGGGTCGGACCCGAGCATGCGCTGCTCGCCGCCTGCGGCCGCGTGCACTACCAGACGGCGAGCGACGCCGAGGCGCTCGCCGGCGTCAGGCAGCTGAGCGAGTGCGAGGGCATCCTGCCGGCGCTCGAGAGCGCGCATGCGCTCGCCGGCGCCGAGCGCTGGGCGCGGGCGCATCCCAAGCGCACCATCCTCGTGTGTCTCTCGGGGCGCGGCGACAAGGACATGTCGACGCTGCAGCAGACGCTGCTCGCGGCAGCACCGCCGTGAGTCCGCGCGAGCGCATCAGCAGCGCGATCCGCGCGGCCGCCGCGCGCGGCGCGCCGGCGCTGGTCGCCTATCTCACCGCGGGCTTCCCGGTCCGGGAACGCTTCCGCGACCACCTGCGCTCGCTCGCTTCCGCCGCCGACGTGATCGAGATCGGCGTGCCGTTCACCGACCCGATGGCCGACGGCGTCACCATCCAGCGCGCGAGCCTCGCGGCCCTTGCACAGGGCGTGAGCCTCAGGTGGATACTCGCCGAGCTCGCGACGCTGCGCGGCCTGCCCACGCCGCTGCTTCTCATGAGCTACCTGAATCCGCTGCTCGCCTTCGGCGTGCGGGAGCTGGTGGAGGCGGCCGCGGAGGCCGGGGTCGCGGGCTTCATCGTGCCCGACCTGCCGTTGGATGAGAGCCGCGAATTGCGCGCCGCACTCGGTGCGCGCGAGCTGGCGCTCGTGCAGATGGTGACCCCGGTGACCGAGCCCGCGCGCCTCGCGGCGCTGTGCGCCGCCAGCGAGGGCTTCGTGTACGCCGTCACCATGACCGGTACCACCGGGCGCAACGTCGCGGTGCCGGATGAGGTGATCGCCTATCTCGACAGGGTGCGCGCCGCCGCGCCACTGCCGGTGTGCGCCGGCTTCGGCATCCGCAGCCGCGAGCAGGTGGCGCGTCTCACCGGGCACGTCGACGGCGTGGTGATCGGCTCGGCGCTGGTGGAGCTGCTCGAGCGCGGCGAGGATCCGGTGGCGTGGCTCGCAGCGCTGCGCGGAGTGACGGCATGAAGACGCTCACCATCGCCAGGCGCTTCTGCGGACCGGCGGCCTCCGCCAACGGTGGCTACTTCGCCGGGATGGTGGCGATGCTCGCCGCGCGCACCTTGAGCGTGCGGCTCAAGGTGCCGCCGCCGCTCGACACCGAGTTCAGCGTCGCGGAAGCGCCCGACGGCGCGCTGCAGGTGTGCCGCGGTACCGAGGTGATCGGCGAGGCGCGTCCCGCGCAGCTCGCGCTCGATGCGCCGGGCGCGCCCGAGTACCTGCAGGCGGTGGAAGCCTCGCGCCACTACGCCGGCTTCCGCTACCACCGCTTTCCCACCTGCTTCGTGTGTGGCACGCAGCGCCTGCGCGGCGATGGCCTGCGTATCTTCGCCGGTCCGATCGCCGCGCGCGGCGTGGTGGCGGCGCCGTGGGTGCCCGACAGCTCGCTGGACGCCGGCGACGGCAAGGTGCGCGGGGAATTCATGTCGGCGGCGCTCGACTGCCCGGGCTACTACGCGGTGGCGCCCGACGATCGCATGCTGCTGCTCGCGGAGTTCACCGCGCACGTCGACCGGCGGGTGCACATCGGCGAATCCTGCACGGTAGTGGGCTGGCGCATCGGCGGGAGCGGGCGCAAACACGAGGCCGGCACCGCGCTGTTCGACGGCAAGGGCGAGCTGTGCGGCCGGGCGCGCGCGCTGTGGATCGAACCGCGCGAGGCCGGCACGCCGCCGGCGCCCGGGCCTACGCAGCCGGCCGGGCCCACGCAGCCGGCCGGGCGGGACAGTTAGCCGCGCACCAGCCGCATCATGTTTTCCGCGTAGCGCGCCCCGGCCACCGCGCCGGCCGGGAACACCGCCTCGATCGCCGCGAGGTCATGGCTGCTCAAGCTGACTTCGAGCGCGCCCAGGTTTTCCTCGAGGTTGGCGATGCGGCGCGTGCCCGGGATCGGCACGATGTGTTCCCACTGCGCCAGCACCCAGGCCAGCGCCAGCTGCGCCGGGGTGCAACCCTTGTCCCGCGCCAGCTCCTTCACCTTGTCGACCAGCGCCAGGTTGCGGGCGAAGTTCTCGCCCTGGAAGCGCGGCACGTCGCGGCGGTAGTCATCGGGTCCGAAATCGGCGGGGGTGCGGATGGCGCCGGTGAGAAAGCCACGCCCGAGCGGGCTGTAGGGCACCAGCGCGATGTCGAGCCGCCGGCACGCATCCAGCACGCCGTTCTCCGGATCGCGCGTCCACAGCGAGTATTCGCTCTGCAGCGCGGTGATGCGGTGCACGCGCTGCGCCCGCTCGAGCGTCTGCGGGGCAACCTCCGACAGCCCGAGGTAGCGCACCTTGCCCGCGCGCACCAGCTCTCCCATCGCGCCCACCGTCTCCTCGATCGGCACCTCGCGATCGACGCGGTGCAGGTAGTACAGGTCGATCTGCTCGATCTGCAGGCGCTTCAGGCTCGCCTCGCAGGCGGCGCGCACGTGCGCCGGACTGCCGTCGATCGCGCGCGCTGCGGGGTTGGCTGCATCGCGCACGAAGCCGAACTTGGTGGCGAGAAACGCCTGGCCGCGGCGGCCCTGCAGGGCGCGCCCGACCAGCTCCTCGTTGGTGTACGGGCCGTAGGCATCCGCGGTGTCGAGGAAGCTGACGCCGCGGTCGAGCGCATGCTGCAGCGTCGCGATCGATTCGGCGTCGCTGTGCGCCCCGTAGAACTCGCTCATGCCCATGCAGCCGAGACCGAGCGCCGAAACGATGGGGCCGTTGCGGCCGAGCTTGCGCGTCTGCATAGGTCGATTCCCCTTCATAAGGTGCTGCCCGGGCGCGCATTGTGCACCGCTGCTGCGGCGCCTGGGCATACGCAATTGGAGAGAGTACGGCGCTTACGTTCCGGCCGGCTGCATGTGCGCGCCGCGCCAGCCGCCGAAGCGGTAATAAAGCAGCGCCAGGATGCACGAGAGGAGCGAGGACAGCGGGAAGCTCCACCACACCGCGTCCACCTGGAAGCGCTCGAGGAACAGCTGCGCCAGCGGATAGCGCACCAGCAGCAGCGAGATGGTGAGGATCACCAGCGGAGCGATCACGGCGCCGGTGGCGCGCACCACGCCGAACAGCGCCACCGAGACGCCGAAGAAGATGAACGACGGCGTGACGATGCGGTTCATGTGGCTGGCGACGGTGAGCGCGGCGGAGGCGGCCGGCAGGAACAGCGCGAAGATGCGCTGGTCGAGCAGCTCGATGGCGAGCACGATCGAGCCGGTGAGGATCACGCTGTAGAGCACGCCGACCCGGGCGATGCGCGTCACCCGGTGCCACTTGCGGGCGCCGACGTTCTGCGCCGTCATGGCGGACAGCGCCATGCCGACGGCGAACGCCGGCATCTGGATGTAGTTCCAGATCTGCAGCGCGGCGCCGAAGGCCGCGGTGGTGTCGACGCCGAAGCGGTTGACCAGCGTGATCATGAGCACGCCGCTCAAGGACATCACCAGCATCTGCGCGCTCATCGGGATGCCCTTCCTCACCAGTGTCGCCGCCACCGCCCAGTCGATCTTGAGGAGCTTGAGCTCCTCGCGGTGCAGGCACAGCACGTGGTGCCGCCGGTAGAGGTGGCGGATGAGGGCCGCGAGGCTCACCGCCTGCGCGATGAAGGTCGCGAGCGCCGAGCCGGCGATACCTAAGCGCGGCACCGGGCCCAGGCCGAAGATGAAGACCGGGTTGAGCGCGATGTCGATGCCGACCGACAGCAGCATGAAATAGAACGGCGTCTTCGAATCCCCGGCGCCGCGCAGCACGGCCATGACGAACGCGTACAGGTAGAGGAACGGCACCGCCAGGAAGATGACGCGCATGTAGGCGACGGCGAGCTCGAGCGAGTCGGGCGGGGTGCTCATGGCGATGAGCAGCGGCCGGCACAGGACGAGTCCTGCGATCGCCATCGCCACCGAGATGGCGGCGAAGAACGTGGCGCTGGTGCCGACCACGCGCTTGGTCTCGGCGAGGTTGTTGGCGCCGATGGACTGGCCGATGAGGATGGTGGCGGCGAGCGCCACGCCGAAGGCCGCGCCGATCAGCAGGAACATCACCGTGTTGGCATTGGAGGTCGCGGTGAGCGCCGCCTCGCCCAGGCCGCGGCCCACCCAGATCGAGTTCACCGAGCCGTTGAGCGACTGCAGCACATTGGCGAACAGGATGGGCAGCGCGAACCGGAACAGTCCGGTGCCGATCGGCCCTTCCGTGAGCGCGCGCTGCACTTCAGCGCCACAGGCCGTACGCGATCTTCAGCAGCGCGACGGTGAGCAGCCCCCAGCCGACCCACTGGGGGCTGCGCCCCACCGCGAGCCACACCAGAGCGCCGCTGAGCACTGCGGCCCCGAGGATCAGCGCGTCGTGACGGTGTGCAGCGCGGCGCGGCTCGGGCGGCGGCGCGCTGTCCGCCGCCGGCGCCGGGGCCGCCGCCGGCGCAGCTGCCATGACCTGCGCACGGCGCACCCACGCCAGCAGCAGCGCCGGCATGCTGCGCGCCGCGTCCAGCAGCAGCGGCGCGTGGGCGCGCAGCTCTTTCGCCAGGGCGCGCAGGCTGCCGCGCTCGCGCATCCACTCGCGCAGAATCGGCGTGGCGGTCTTCCACACGTCGAGCTCCGGATACAGCTCGCGCCCGAGGCCTTCGACGTTGAGCAGCGTCTTCTGCAGCAGGATGAGCTGCGGCTGGATCTGCATGTCGAAGCGCCGCGCGATCTCGAACAGCCGCAGCAGGATCGCACCGAAGGAGATGTCCTTCAGCGGCCGATCGAAGATCGGCTCGCACACCGTGCGCACCGCGGACTCCATCTCGTCGAGGCGCGTGCCGGCGGGCGCCCAGCCGGACTCGAGGTGCAGCTGCGCCACGCGCCGGTAGTCGCGCTCGAACACGGCGAGGAAGTTCTCGGCGAGGTAATACTGGTCGCGCGGCTCGAGCGTGCCGACGATGCCGAAGTCCACCGCCGCGTAGCGCGGCCGCCGCGGCTCGTCGATCAGCACGAAGATGTTGCCCGGGTGCATGTCGGCGTGGAAGAAATTGTGGCGAAACACCTGGGTGAAGAAGATGCGCACGCCGTTCTCGGCGAGCTGCGCGATATCGGTACCCGACGCGCGCAGCCGCGCCAGGTCGCTGATCGGCACGCCGTGGATGCGCTCCATCACCATGACGGCGCTGCGGCAGTAGTCGAAGTACACCTCCGGCACGTACAGCAGCTCGCTGCCGGCGAAGTTGCGCTTCAGCTGCGAGGCGTTGGCCGCTTCGCGCATCAGGTCCAGCTCGTCGAGGATGGTCTTCTGGTACTCGTCGACCAGCTCGCGCGGCCGCAGCCGCCGGGCCTCGCGCGCATAGCGCTGCGCGAGCGCAGCGAGCGCGTGCAGCACCTCCAGGTCGCGCTGGATCACGGCGCGCATCCCCGGCCGCAGCACCTTGACCACCACCTCCTCACCGCCGGGCAGCCGCGCGGCGTGCACCTGCGCGATCGAGGCCGCCGCCAGCGGCGTCTCCTCGAACTCGGCGAACACCTGCGCGAGCGGCCGGCCGTAGGAGTGCTCGAGGAGCGCGCGCGCCGTGGCACCGGGGAACGGCGGCACGCGGTCCTGCAGTTTCGCCAGCTCATCGGCAATGTCGGCCGGCAGCAGGTCGCGCCGCGTCGACACCGCCTGGCCGAACTTGACGAACACCGGGCCGAGCTCCTCGAGCGCGAGCCGCAGCCGCTCACCGCGCGGCGCGCCGCGCCGCCGCTCGAACCACACACCCGGGGAGAGATAGAACAGGAAGCGCAGCGGCGGGTACAGGTGGGTGGCGCGCACGTAGTCGTCGAGGCCGTGCCGCAGCAGCACGCGCTGGATCTCGAGCAGCCGCACGAGCACGCGCAGCTTCACGGCGCAGCGTCCGTCACGGTTGAGCGCGGCGGCGCGCGAGCAGCTCGAGGCGCGCCTGCAGCCGGTCGACTCTCTCGCGCAGCGCGTCGACGCCGCGCAGGAACTGCTCGCCCTCGTTGCGCGACACCAGGTCGCGGCGTTCGTGCGCCAGGTACTCGGCGAGGTTGGCGAGGGTGGTGTGCGCCGCGCGGCGCGCCCAGCGCTGACCGCCGCGCGCCAGGGTGCCGAGGCGGTGCGCCGCCACGTCGCCCGTGAGCAGCGACAGCTCCTCCTCCACGTCGGGAGTGAGCAACGCGGCGAGCTCGCGGAATTTCTGCGCGAGCTCCGCATCGCCGCTGATGGTGACCTCACCCCGTTGCAGCACCGCCTGCGCCTGCTCACCGCCGAGCGCGGCAAGTCCGAGCGGGCCGCCCTCGATGCTGGCATCCGCGCCGAGCGCATCGCTCGTCACCGCGAGCGTCAGCCCGTCGCTCGACACCCGCAGCCGCACGATGTCGCGTACTACGATGGCGACGCTCTTGCCGGCGAGCTGCGCGCACAGCTGCCGGGCGCGCGGCGAGCGCGGCAGGCCGCGGTTGAGGAGCTGGCCGAGGGTCGCCGTCAGCACTTGTAACCGCGGTGCACGGCGACGATGCCGCCAGACAGCAGGTGGTAGCGGCAGCCTTCGAGCCCGGCTGCCTGCAGCATGCCGAGCAGCGTGTCGGCGTCCGGGTGCATGCGGATCGATTCGGCGAGGTAGCGGTAGCTCGCCTCGTCATGCGCCACCACGCGCCCGAGCCATGGCAGCACGCGAAACGAGTAAGCGTCGTACAGGCGCTTCAGTCCCGGCGCGCGCGGCTGCGAGAACTCGAGCACCAGCAGCTGCCCACCGGGCTTGAGCGCGCGGTGCATGGCGCTGAGCGCGGCCGCCTTGTCGGTGACGTTGCGCAGCCCGAAGCCGATGGTGATGCAATCGAAGCTGCCATCGGCGAACGGCAGCCGCTCGGCGTTCGCCTGCACGGTGGCGAGGTTGCCGGCGCAGCCCGCATCGATGAGCCGGTCGCGGCCGCGCGCCAGCATCGCCGCGTTGATATCGCTCAACACCACCAGTCCACGCTCACCGACCTGGCGGGCGAGCCCGGCGGCCAGATCGCCGCTGCCGCCGGCCACATCGAGCGCCCGCTGCCCGGGGCGCAGGTTCGCCAGGCTGAGCGTGAAGCGTTTCCACAGCCGGTGTGCGCCCGCCGACATCAGATCGTTCATCAGGTCGTAGTTGTCTGCGACCGAGTCGAACACCGCGCGCACGCGGCGCGCCTTGTCGGTGCGCGCCACGCGCTGGAAACCGAAATCAGTGGAGTGCTCGTCGGCCATGTCGCGAACGGCGGGATGAGATGAGACGCATTCTAGTCGATCGCACTCGCCGCGCTCGCGCAGCGCGGCGCGGCGGCTTTTCCGCGGCAGGCGCCGGAAGCGGTTGCTTTTTCCGCGCGGCGGCGCGCAGAATCGGCGCCGCCACGGGGGTCTTGCGTGCGCAGCGGGCCGGGCAGCGATGCCCGGCCCGCTCATCGTTTGGGATCGCGAGAGCCAGCGGCGCGCTGCGCCTGGCTCTTGCGCTCGAGATAGCGCGCCCACTTCTCCTGGCGCTCGCGCCCGAGCTCGTGCAGGTACTTCCAGGTGTACAGGCCGGTGTCGTGCCCGTCGTCGAACACCAGCTTCACCGCGTACTGCCCGACCGGCTCGACGCCCACGATGCCGACATTCTCCTTGCCGAGGACCAGCACTTCCTGCCCCGGGCCGTGACCCTTCACTTCCGCAGACGGGGAGTACACGCGCAGGTACTCGAACGGCAGATCGAAGCGGCTGCCGTCGCTGAAGCTCACCTCCAGCACCCGGGATGTGCGGCGCAGCCGCAACTGTGTGGCGAGGGTCTCCGACATGATGCGCGCATCAGTATAGGGGCCTTGCGGCTTGGGACTGGACGCGGCTGTTGCTGCGTTGCACCATAGGGCGCCAGGGCCCTCCTTAGGAGCGCAAAAAAGCTTCGATCAGGACGATGAACCTCGAGCAATCGGCCTCTATACTCGCGGTCCTTCATGGCACCACCGAGGGCTCGAGGCATGAGGCCAAGAGCACTGAATGGAACCGACCGATACCTCGCATCCGGACTACTACCATCGAGTTGTGGATTGCCAGTGGGCCTGCCCCGCCCACACCGATGTCCCTGAATACATCCGCCTGATCGCTCAGGGCCGCTTCACCGATGCCTACATGGTGAACCGGGAATCAAACGTGTTTCCGGGCATCCTCGGGCGCGTCTGCGACCGTCCCTGCGAGCCGGCCTGCCGCCGCGGGCGCCTCGAGCAGAAGCCGGTCGCGATCTGCCGCCTGAAGCGCGTCGCGGCCGATCAGCGCGACGACGTGAGCGGGCGGCTGCCGAAGATCCCGCGCATCAAGAACGGCAAGCGCATCGCCTGCATCGGTGCGGGTTGCGCCTCGCTCACGGTGGCGAACGACCTCATGCCGCTCGGCTACGAGGTCACGATCTTCGAGCAGTACGGCGAGCCCGGCGGCCTGATGCGCACCAATATCCCCTCGTTCCGCCTGCCGCACACGGTGCTGAACGAGGAGATCGCCATGATCACCGGCATGGGGGTGGACCTGCGCCTCAACACCCGCGTGGACAGCATGCGAGCGCTGCTCGCGGGCGGTTTCGATGCGGTGTTCGTCGGCTCGGGCGCCCCGAAGGGCAGGGAGCTCAACCTGCCTGGGCGGCAGGCGGGCTCGGCCAACATCCACATCGGCATCGCCTGGCTCGAGTCGGTGGCCTTCGGGCACATCGACAAGATCGGCAGGCGCGTGCTGATCATCGGCGTCGGTAACACCGCCATGGACTGCTGCCGCACCAGCCTCAGGCTCGGCGCCGAGAGCGTCAAGGTGATGGCGCGCAAGCCGCGCGGCTTCTTCAAGGCTTCCGCGTGGGAGCTGGAGGATGCCGAGGAAGAGAGCGTCGCGATCGTCGTGAACCGCGCCCCGCGGGCCTTCGTGATCGAGAACGGCCGGCTCACCGGCATGCAGTTCGAGCAGATGGAGTATGAGCTCGATGCCGCCGGCAACATCACCGCCGAGCGCGTCATCGGGGAGGAGTTCCTGCCGGCGGACGACGTGATTCTCGCCATCGGCCAGGAGAACGCCTTTCCCTGGATCGAGCGCGATCTCGGCATCGATTTCGACAAGTGGGAAGTGCCGCTGGTCGACAAGGCCACTTTCCAGTCGACGCTGCCCCAGGTGTTCTTCGGCGGCGACGCCGCTTTCGGGCCGAAGAACATCATCTGGGCGGTCGAGCACGGCCACCAGGCGGCGATCTCCATTCACCGCTACACCTCGGGGGAGGCGGTGAGCGAGCGGCTGCTCCCGCGGATGAACCTGCAGAGCCGCAAGATGGGCATGCACGAGTGGTCGTACGCCAACGACTACACGCCGGTGGAGCGGCGGCTGATGCCGCACGTGTCGCTCAAGGAGCGCTTCAAGAAGCTCAACATCGAGGTCGAGCTCGGCTTCAGCGCCGAGCAGACCGCGCAGGAAGTGCAGCGCTGCCTCAACTGCGATGTGCAGACCGTGTTCACTGCGAAGCTTTGCATCGAATGCGACGCCTGCCTCGACATCTGCCCGGTCGACTGCCTCACCATCACCCACAACGGCGCGGAAGGCGAGCTGCGCACGCGCCTCAAGGCGCCCGCCAGGAACCTGGCGCAGCTGCTGTACGTCTCGGCCGGACTGCCGCAGACCGGGCGCGTCATGGTCAAGGACGAGGACCTGTGCGTGCACTGCGGGCTGTGCGCCGAGCGCTGCCCGACCGCCGCCTGGGACATGCAGAAGTCCGAGCTGCACTGGCCGCACGCCGGCGACGAGGCCGCCAGCCTCGAGGCGCAGAAACCCAAGATTGCCTGAAGGCCCCGAGCTCGCAAGCCCTTATGCCGCAACCTCCCGCTCAGCACGTCAACGACTTCACCATCAAGATCGCCACGGTGAACGGCACCGGCTCGGCGAGCGCCAACACGCTGCTCATGAAGTCCATCTTCAGGAGCGGCCTACCGGTGATGGGCAAGAACTACTTTCCGTCCAACATCCAGGGCCTGCCGACCTGGTACGAGATCCGCGTTTCGCGCGCCGGCTACGTCGCCCGCTCCGGGCGCATCGACATCATGGTCGCCATGAACGCCGAGACCTACGCGCGCGATGTCAGGGAAGTCGCCCCGGGCGGCTACCTGGTGTACGACTCGACCTGGCCGCGCCCGGCGCTGCTCAAGCGCGAGGACATCACCGTGCTCGGCGTGCCGCTGGCGCGCCTGTGCAACGAGAACTTCAACGGGGTGCGCACCCGCATCCTCATGAAGAACATCTGCTATGCCGGGGTGCTGGCGGCGCTGCTCGACCTGGATCTCGCGCACATCCGCGCGCTGCTGGCCGAGACCTACGCGAAGAAGCCGCAGCTGGTCGAGAGCAACATGCAGGCCATCCAGCTCGGCTACGACTACGCGCGCGCGACCTTCCCCTGTCCGTTACCGCTGCACGTCGCGCCGCTGGCGCAGACCGCCGGCACCATCATGATCGACGGCAATACCGCTGCGGCCCTGGGGTGCGTGTTCGCCGGCGCCACGGTGGCGGCCTGGTACCCGATCACGCCCTCCACCTCGCTGATGGACGCCTTCAAGATGTTCTGCGACCGCATGCGCGTCGACAAGCCGAGCGGCCGCAGGAATTTCGCGTTCATCCAGGCCGAGGACGAGCTCGCGGCCATCGGCATGGTGATCGGCGCGATGTGGAACGGCGCGCGCGCCTTCACCGCCACTTCCGGGCCCGGCATCTCGCTCATGAACGAGTTCTTAGGTCTTGCCTACTACGCCGAGGTGCCGGCGGTGATCTTCGACATCCAGCGCGTCGGTCCCTCCACCGGCATGCCGACGCGCACGCAGCAGTGCGACATCCTCGAGTGCGCCTATGCCTCGCACGGCGACACCCGCCACGTGTGCCTGTACCCCGCCAATCCCGAGGAGTGCTTCTACATGGCGGTGCAGGCGTTCGATCTGGCCGAGCGGCTGCAGACCCCGGTACTGGTGCTCTCCGACATCGACATCGGCATGAACGACTGGATGTGCCGCGATTTGAAGTGGGACGACAGCTACCGTCCCGACCGCGGCAAGATGCTCGAGCTGGAGGAGATCCTCAAGCTCGAGAAGTTCTACCGCTTCGTCGACAAGGACGGCGACGGCATCACCTACCGTACGCTGCCCGGCGTACACCCCAAGGCGGCGTACTTCACGCGCGGCTCCGGGCACACGCAGTTCGGCACCTACACCGAGGACTCCGCCGAGTACCAGCTGGTGCTCGATCGGCTGCTGAAGAAATGGGCGACGGCGAAGAAGCTGGTGCCGCGCGCCATCATCGACGCCACCGCCGGCTCGAGCGTCGGCATCGTGTCCGTCGGCAGCTGCGACGGCGCCATCCACGAGGCGATCGACCTGCTCAAGGGGCACGGCGTCGGCATCGACTACATGCGGGTGCGCGCCTTCCCCTTCAGCGAGGACGTGGAGAAGTTCCTGGCGGCGCACGAGCTGCTGTTCGTGGTGGAGCAGAACCGCGACGCGCAGTTGCGCGCGCTGCTCACCCTCGAGACCGCGGTCGAGAAGTCGAAGCTGCGCTCGCTGCTGCACTACGACGGCCTGCCGATCTCCTCGCGCTTCATCGTCGAGGGAGTGCTGGCGCAGCTGCAGCCGCGCGGTGCGGCGCAGCCGAAGGGGGCCGCTCATGGCTGACGCTGCCCCGCTGCCTGGTGCGCGCCGTTGCCGCCCGGGCGCGCTGCGCCGGAGGACTGCATGACTTTCCTTGCCAAACCCAAAGTTGCCCATCCCTCGCTGCCGAAGAACGCGCTCGGGTTCACGCGGCGCGATTACGAGGGGGCGCTCTCGACCCTGTGTGCCGGTTGCGGCCACGACTCGATCACCGCTGCGATCGTGGAGGCGAGCTGGGGGCTCGCCATCGAGCCGCAGAACATGGTGAAGCTCTCCGGCATCGGCTGCTCGTCCAAGACCACCGCCTACTTCGTGAGCGGCGGCCACGGCTTCAACTCGGTCCACGGGCGCATGCCCTCGATCGCCATGGGGGCCAACGCCGCCAACCGCAGGCTGAGCTACATCGGCGTCTCCGGCGACGGCGACACGCTCTCCATCGGGCTCGGCCAGTTCTGCCACGCCATCCGCCGTAACCTCAACATGCTGTACATCATCGAGAACAACGGCGTGTACGGCCTCACCAAGGGCCAGTTCTCGGCCTCGGCGGACATCGGTACCAGGGCGAAGAAGGGCGAGACCAACTTCCAGCCGCCGATCGACCCGGTGCTGCTGGCCATGACGCTAGGCGCCTCGTTCGTGGCGCGCAGCTTCTCCGGCGACAAGCAGCAGCTGGTGCCGCTCATCCAGGCGGGCCTGAAGCACGAGGGCTTCGCGCTCATCGACGTGCTCTCCCCGTGCGTCACGTTCAACGACCACGAGGGCTCGACCAAGAGCTACGCCTACACGCGCGAGCACTACGAGCCGGCGGTGCACGCGGACTTCGTGCCGCTCGAGCGCGAGATCACCGCCGACTATAAGGAAGGGGAAACGCTGCCGGTGGTGATGCACGACGGCAGCCGCATCGTGCTGCGCAAGCTCGATTCCGCCTACGATCCGACCAACCGCACCAGCGCCTGGGCGCAGATCCAGGAGCGCATGAAGGCCGGGGAATACCTGACCGGACTGTTGTTCGTGGAACCTTCGCAGAGCGAGTTCCACGCGGTGAACGCCACCCCCGACGCCCCGCTCAACAGTATTCCCTACGAAGCACTGTCGCCGGGCTCGCAGGGGCTGGAGAAGGTGCTGGCGCGCTATCGCTGAAGGCGGCTGCGGCGGTGGCGGTGGCGGTGGCTGCGGTGATGGCGGTGGCGGTGATGGCGATGGCTGTGAGCTGGGAGCGCCGTTCCCTGTCCGGCGTCATAGTTGCGCTTTGGCGCAAGTACTTCGGACCAGCCACATCTCTTGCGGCACGTGTAACTCCCCGGTTGAGCTGGAATTCCTGGCTGGCTGCGCGGCTATCTCCTCGATTCAATGGTTGCGCGTTTGCGCAACTATTCACCGAACGTCCCTCATCGCGCCCTCCCGGCGGCGCGCGCCTCACCGCACCGTTGAGCCGAGTGCGTAGCGCACCGCCAGTTGCAGCTGCGTCTCAGTCAGCAGGGGAGGACCGCCGAAAAACTCCTCCCGGCTGGAGGAACTGCTCACCACCTGCAGCCACTCGAGGGTGAAGCGCCAGTGCGCATCGGCATTGAAGATGTATGCCGCAGTCCAGGCATGCCCGCTCTGCGCGCCGTAGCCGTCCGCGCCGAGGGAGTCGACGGTGAACCTGTCGTAGCGCGCACTGAACGTGTGGCGTCCGAAGCGCTTCGACAAGAGCGCATATTCGGCGCGGAACGGCCAGCTGGAAAGACCCCCCGGCACATTGTCCGAGCCGGTGGTGGTCTCACCATCGAGCCACTGCGCGATCGCGGTCCAGCCGTGATCGCCTTCGACGCGCACTCCGGCGCTGTTGAAGCGCGTGTTCTGGGAGTAGTTGGCGTCCGAGCCGTCATCGAGCTGGGGATTGGCGCGGTTGTCGTAGCGCAGCGCACGCAACACCACGCGATCGAGGTAGCGCACTTCGATCCCGCCATAGACGCCCTCGCGATGATCGAACTGCAGGAACGGCTCTGCGCCCTCCAGAGGAGCATCGCCCGGTTGCCCGACACGGCCGAACAGCGGGGTCTGCCGGTCGGTGAGCGAGAAGCCGTTGTTCGCGAGCACAACTCCCGCGCCCTGGTTCCAGCCGAACACCCCGCCGGTGACTCCCAGGTCGAAGGCATGACCGCTGCGCGTGCCGAGCCAGTCGAGCGTTCCTTCCAGTCCGACGGTGCGTACCTCGACGGCCAGCCAGCTGTTGATGGCCGAATAGGACAGCGTGTAGGGGGACTCCCAGCCGGAGGCGCGGTTCTCGAGCGAGATGGGCGGATAGAAGCCGCCCGCCTTCAGGCGAAAACGGTAGCCCGCGCGCGGATAGGGGCGGAACAGCAGGTAGGCCTCGGTCAGGCCCACGGGGCTTCGGTCCTTGTCATCGAACATCGAGGCGTCGAGGTGGGCACTCCACACCTCGCCGAGCGACTGGGTGAGTGCGAAGCGGGCGCGTCCGAGTTGCACACCGGATTCGTCCTGTCCGAAGCGCACCGTGCCGAGGCTTCCCTGCATGAAGGAGGGATTCGCATCCGAGCTCACCAGCCGTCCGTCAAAGCTCACCTCCCACTCGGTGCTGGCACGGCCGATGTCAGCGAGCGCGAGCGCGAGCAGCGCGAATGCGAGGGTACCCGCAGGCCGGGCGCAGTCAGGGGCAACTTTGCGCGGGCACACGATGACCAGGCGCCTCAGTAATCCCAGGAGTGCGGACGATCCGTCAGCTCGGCGGGCTGCAGCGGCTTCGACAGGCTCAGTGTCAGCTCGGCGCGCTCGCCCTCGGCGACCGTGAGCTCGCGCTGCAGGTTCGCATCGTTCTCGCGCAGGCGCGGGTGCCAGAGCGCCACGCGGTAGCGACCGTGCGGCAGCTCGCTCGTCCAGGCACCGGAAGCGTCAGTGCGGCCGTACCAGGGCGCATCCGTCACCACCAGATACGCGAGCATGAAGTCGTGGATGTTGCAGCCGAGCGTGACCACGCCGGGCTGATCGAAGTGCACCGGCGGATAGGGCTTGCCGCGGTACAGCGGCAGCTGGAAGCGCTTGGTAGGAGAGAACGAATAGATCTGGTGGCTGACGGAGTCGCTGTTGGGAAACTCCACCGTCGAGCCGACCGGGATGATCAGCAGGTCGGGTGCGAACGCGCGGTCGATCTGGTCGACCACCGCGCGCAGCGGCGCCACATGGTGCACCTGGCCATCGAGCGGCTCCACCGTCACGACCGCGCCCGGTAGCGCATGACCATCGGCCGTGCGCACGTTGATGAGGAGGGTCGCCGCAACGGCGACCCGGGTGCCGGCCAGCTGGCCGGCGCACACGAGCGTAGCGAGCACGGCAAACCGTGCCGCGGCTGATGTGAAACGACGGCTTCGTGCCGGAGGTCTCATTCCCGCACTCGAATCCTCGCGGGAGCCCGGTCGGGCTCTTAAGCTGTTGCGACATATTCGAGCGCTTTCATGGGTAGTTTCCGCAAACGACTTCTCGTGCTGATCATCGGTCTGGTGATCGTCACTCAAACTGTGACGCTTGCCGCAGTCCTCATGAGCACCCGACGCACCGTCGAGGCGCGCGCCGCCCTCGAGCTGCGCTCGGGAGGAACGCTGGCCGAGCACCTGATCGACTTTCGCGCCGTGCAGCTGGCGATCGGCGTCGGCGTGCTGGCGGCGGATTTCGGCTTCCGCGAGGCGGTGGCGAGCGGGCACGTGCCCACCATCCTTTCGGCCGCCAGGAATAATGCACAGCGCATTGGTGCCGACGTGATGCTGGTGCTGGACACACACGGCCGCGTACTCGCATCCACCGTTCCCGCCGACAGCGGGGCGGCTGCACTGCCGGACCTGCTCGATGAGGGCGCCGGCGCGCGCGAGGAGCCGAACTTTCGGGTATTCGGCGCGCACGCCTACCAGTTGTTCATCGCCCCGATACGCACCCCGGACACGATCGCCTGGGTCGCGATGGGCTTCGTGGTCGATGATTCCCTCGCGAAACGCATTCGCGATCTGGTCGGCTCGCAGGTCGCCATCGTCACGCACGGTTCGGGTGGTCTGACACGGGTTGCCGCAACGCCTGAAGCGGCGGCCGTCGGCAGCGCTGCGCTGCTGACCGTCCCGGAGGCCAGCGACGCTCCTCATATCGCGCACCTGGCTGCGTCCGACTACCTGAGCTTCGCGCGGCGCCTGCCGGGGCGCGGCGATTCGGTTGACGTGATCCTGCTGAAGCCGCTGCAGGAGGTGCTGGCGCCTTACCTCGAACTGCGCAAGGCGATGCTCGAGATCGACGGGGTCGCACTGCTGGTTGCTGCGGTGATCGGCGCGTTACTCGGCCGCAGCGCCAGCCGTCCGATCGGTGAGCTGGTGCGTGCCGCGCAACGCATCCAGCGCGGACATTACGAGACGACAGTAGATGTCTCCGGCGGGGATGAGTTCCGCAGCCTCGCGGCGACCTTCAACGCCATGCAGAGCAACATCGCCGCGCGCGAAGCGGACATCACCTATCACGCTCAGCACGATCCCCTGACCCAGCTGCCGAACCGCGCGCTGCTCAAGGAGAGACTCGACAGCCTGATCAGTGCCGCGCGGACCGAGCCCGATTCGAGCGCAGCGCTGCTGCTGGTCGACATCTCGAACCTGCGCGACATCAACGCTTCGCTCGGACTGCAGGTCGGCGACGAGGTGCTGCGCGAAGCCGCCCGCCGCCTGCAGCAGGCGGTGGCCGCTGAGCACACGCTGGCACGCCTCGGCGAGACGCAATTCCTGGTGCTCGTGCCCGGCTGCACGGCCGAGCGTGCGCTGCTGTACGCCGAGCAGCTGGCCGCGGTGATCCGCAGTGGCTTCCACCTGGCGGGTGTGAGCCTGGATCTGCGGTTGGCGTGCGCGGTATGCCTGTTCCCGGCTCACGGGGGCAGCAGCGACGAGCTGTTGCAGCGCGCGCAGGTGGCGCTCGAGGATGCCCACGAGACACGCGTCGGCGTGGCCATGTACCGCCCGGGTCGCGACGAGCAGCATCGGCGCCGGCTGGCGCTCATCACGGATCTGCGCCGCGCCATCGATCAGGACCAGCTGAGCCTGGTATATCAGCCCAAGGTCGCGATGGCCACGCGCTCGGTGCGCAGCCTCGAGGCGCTGGTGCGCTGGCAGCACCCGCAGCTCGGCGCCGTTTCCCCGGGGGAGTTCGTGCCGCTGGCCGAGCGCACCGGCGGCTCGCGCGCGCTCACCAACTGGGTGCTGGGCGCCGCCATACGCCAGATGGGTGAATGGCGCCGCCTCGGGCTGGGACTCGACCTTGCCGTGAACCTGTCGGCGCCCGACATTCTCGACCCGGACCTGAGTGAGCAGATCCTGGCGCTGCTGCGCGCGCACCAGGTCGACCCCAGCGAGCTGCTGCTGGAGATCACCGAGAGCGCGGTGATGCGCCAGCCGGAGGTGGCGGCGCGCAACATGCAGCTGCTGCGCATCGCCGGGATACGCTTCGCGATCGATGATTTCGGCACTGGGCACTCGTCGCTGTCGCAGCTGTCGGTGCTGCCGGTCGACGAGCTCAAGATCGACCGCTCGTTCATCTCACCCTCGGCCGGCAGCGGCGCGGTCACCATCGTGACCTCGACCATCGAGCTTGCGCACAGCATGGGCCTGAAGGTGGTCGCCGAGGGGGTGGAGGACGCGGCGGCCTGGCACCTGCTGCGCCAGCTCGGCTGCGACTTCGCGCAGGGCTACCTGATCAGCCCGCCGCTGCCGGCGCCCGAGGTGCCCGCCTTCGTGCGCCAGGCGAACCAGCTGCTGCCCGAATCGGACTCCACCATGCTGCAGATCCGCGCGCTCGATGAGCTCGCCGGGCGCTCGCGCTCCGGCCGCTAACGTTGCCGCGGCGCGCACCGCCGGCGTGCACTCGTTACTGCCTCGTCTCGAGCAGCGCGTCGACGTGCTGGCGGTACTGGCGGAGCAGCTCGGCGGCAAAATCGGCGAACACCCTGATCTTCGGCGAGTCGCGCAGCGCCCGCCGGCACACCACCGAGATGGGCGCACCCGGGGCCGACCACTCGCGCAGGATGATCTCGAGCTTGCCCGCGGCGAGCGCCTCGGCCACCACCAGGTCCATGCTCTGTACGATGCCGGCGCCGCGGTTGGCGGCGAGGATCTGCGCTTCGACGGAGTTGAACGCCACGTTGAACGGCAGCTGCAGCTGCCGGCGCTGCGTGCCGCGCTGGAACTGCCAGCGCTGCGGCCGGCGGCTGCCGGCGCCGAGATGGCCGACCAGCCGGTGGTGGCGCAGCTCCTCGGGCTCGGCCGGCACACCATGGGCGCGCAGGTACTCGGGCGCCGCGCAGGTCAGCAGCCGCGTCGTCACCACGCGCCGCGCGATCAGGTGCGGCTCGCGGACCGTCCCGACCCGCACCACCAGGTCGATCTCCTCGGCGATGAGATCGACGATGCGATCGTTGAACTGCACTTCCAGTTGCAGCTCGGGATAGCGTGCGGTGAATTTCGGCAGCGCGGGGATCAGCAGCGCGCGGCCGAACACCACCGGCACGTCGACGCGCAGCCGCCCCTGGACCGACAGGCGCGTGCGCCGCAGCGCCTCGTCAGCGGCATCGAGCTCGGCCAGCACCCGCTGACAGCGCGCCAGGTACTCCGCGCCGTCGCTGGTGAGTCCCACCCGGCGCGTGGTGCGCTGGAACAGCTGGCAGCGCAGGTGCTTCTCGAGGTCGGCCACGTGGGTGCTCACCACCGCGCGCGACAGGCCGAGCGCGTCCGCCGCCCGGGTGAAGGAGTGCAGGTCCGCCACGCGGACGAAGCTGCGCATGCAGGCGAGTTGGTCCACTGATCTATTGTAAGGAATTCTCGAACAATAAATTCGTGATTAGCTTATTTTTCGCAGCGAGCGCCTGGCCTACAGTCGCCGGCATGTTCATCTTCGCGCGGCCGTTGCGCGCGGTGGCCGCCGGGCTTGCCGTGGCGCTGCTGATCGTGTACGCGGATCGCTGCACGGAACGTACCCGGTCCGCTGAGGCGCAACCTGCGGCTTGTGCTGCGCCCGCCGGCTGCGGTATCTTGCGCGCCGGTTCGTGACCTTTCCCTTTCCTGCCGCCTGCCGCCCGCTTTTTTATCGCGAGTTGGCTTCCGAGTCTGAAAAGCCGAATCGTTCTCGACCAGGTGGCAGTGTGTGCGCCCGCGAATCAACCGATCTTCGGTATGCACTCCTGCTAGTACTTTTTGTTTCAGGAGTTTGATTGCATGACGAAGATCTATGTTGGCAACCTGCCATTTTCCGCCACGGACGCCGAGGTCCGCGAGCTGTTCGCGCAGCACGGCACCGTCGAGTCGGTGAGCATCATCACCGATCGCGACACCGGCCGTCCGCGCGGCTTCGGGTTCGTCGAGATGTCGCGCGCCGACGCCTCGCGCGCCATCCAGAACCTCAATGGCAAGGAGCTCGGCGGACGCCCGCTGCGCGTCAACGAGGCCCAGGAGCGCACCGGCGGCGGCGGCGGCGGCAATCGCGGCGGCGGTGCACCGAAACGCTGGTAAGATCGGGCTGCCAGGGCCGGCCGCCACTGCCTGTAGGGCATCGGCGGCCGGCCTTTTTCATTGGCTGAAGGGAGTCGATTCTCATGGGTAAAGGCGATCCTCGAACACGCCGCGGCAAGATCTACCAGGGCTCCTTCGGCAAATCGCGCGCCAAGGACCCGGCGAAGAAAAAGAAGAAGGCTGCCCGGCGCGCGCGGCGCTAGCTGAAGGGCGGCACCCCGGGCGGTCGCGGCCTGAGCTTGCGCTCGTGCAGCTCGGCGAGCAGCTCGAGCGCCGATTTGTCGTTGTGCGGCAGCGTCGCGGTGCTCGTGCCGCGCGGCGCGACGCGTTCGCCCCAGCGCACCAGGTGCGCGCAGTAGCTCAAGCCCCCGCCGAACCCGGGCAGCAGCAGCCACGCGCCGGGCCGTACCCGGGCTTCCTCGAGCGCTTCGCACAGCGCCACCGCCACAGTGGCGGCCGACATGTTGCCGTAGCGGTGAATGTTGAGATACACGCGCGCCGGCGGGACCTGCGCGCGCCTCGCCACCGCCTCGATGATGCGCAGGTTCGCCTGGTGCGGCACCAGCAGGTCGATGTCGCCGGCGGTCAGTCCGCGGCGTTGCAGGACGCTCTCGCAGGCGCCGCTCATGCCCTGGACCGCGCGCTTGAAGATCTCCTGGCCGGCGAACTGCCAGCGGGTCACCCCGTACAGCACGCCGCGATTCGCGTAGCGGCCGCCCATGCCCTCGACGCGCAGCGTCTCGCGCGCCTCGGCGTAGCAGCCGAGCTTCTCGGCGAGCAGCCCCTCCTCGCGCCCGCTCGCTTCCAGCACCACCGCCGCCGCGCCGTCGCCGAACAGCACCGCGACGTCGCGGTTGCTCCAGTCCATGAATGGCGAGATGAGCTCGGCGCCGATCACCAGCGCATTGCGTACCACGCCGGTTCGGATCAGCGCGGTGGCGGTCGACAGGCCGTAGAGAAAGCTGGTGCAGGCGGTGTTGATGTCGAAGGCGGCCGCCTGCTGCGCGCCGATGCGCAGCTGGATGGCGGAGGCCATGTTGGGCACCTGGTCTTCGTGGCTGCAGGTGCCGAACACGATGAGCTCGACCTCTGCGCCCGCAAGTCCCGCGGCCGCCAGCGCTCGCGCCGCGGCCACCCACGCGAGCTCCTCGAGTCCGACGTGCGAGATGCGCCGCTCGCGGATGCCGGTGCGGCTCACGATCCATTCATCGCTGGTATCGAGGATGGTCGACAGATCGTGGTTGGTGAGCACCGCCGGCGGCAGGCACTTGCCCCAGCCGGTAATCGCCGCGTGGATGATTTTCGCGCTGGCGCTCATGACGGCCCGGCAAGGATAGCAGCCCCCGTGCGCGCATCCGGCGCGTAATCGAACGAGTCGAAGTACAGCCGCTCGGCCGGCAGGCCGTGGCGTGGAAAGCTGGCGCGGATCGCCTCGATCATCGCCGGCGGACCTGCGGCGTACACCTCGAAGCCTGCCAGTTGCGGATGATCGGCGAGCACCGCCGCATGCACCAGGCCGACGCGGCGGTGCGCGGCCTCGGCGGCGTTCGCTTCCGAGAGCACCGCGGTGAATTTCAGCTGCGGGTAGCGGCTCACCCACTCGAGCACCAGGGCTTCCTCGTATAGGTCGCGCTCGTGGCGCGCTCCCCAGTAGAAGTGGATGTCGCGGCCGCTGCCGCCCTGGAGAACGTGGCGCAGCATCGACTTCAGCGGCGCAAAACCGGTGCCACCGGCGATCATCAGCACCGGCAGCGCTCCGGCGCGGTAGCTGAACTGACCGATGGGCCCCTCGATGCGCAGCAGCGACCCGGCCGCCAGTGCTCCGCCGGCGCCGAACAAGCGCTCGGTGAATCCCCCGCCGCTGACGCGGCGCACGTGCAGCTCGATGAGGTCGCTGTCGTGCGGCGGGCTGGCGATGGAGAAGCTGCGCCGCCGGCCGCCCTCGAGCAGAATGTCGAGATACTGCCCTGGTTGATAGCGCAGCCGCTCGACCGCCGGCAGGCGCAGCAGTACCTGCATCACGTCCGCCGCCAGCGGCGTCAGGCGCTCGATACGGCACGGCAACGTCTTGATCTCGACGTCCGCGACACTGGCGATGAGCCGCGCCTGCACCGTGAGATCCGACTGCGCGCGTGCCTGGCACAGCAGCACGTAGCCGTCACGTTCCTCCTGCGCGCTCAAGCCCAGCGGCCGCCCGCCGCGGTAGCGGATTTCCCCGGCGAGCAGCCGCGCCCGGCACGAGCCGCAGTGACCGGACTTGCAGCTGTGCGGCAGGTTGAGTCCTGCGGCGAGCGCCGCATCCAGCACGCTGTCGGCCGCCGCCACGCGCAAGGTGCGCGCGTGCGGCTCGATGCGCACGCTGTGCTCGTCCTGGTTCAAAGCCGCCATGCCTGTCTCGACGCGAGCGTAGCCGTGATCAGCGGCTAGACTAGACGCCTGCGGCGCGTAAGGCCAAGGAGTCGTCATGTTCGCCAACCCCCCGGCACAGGAGATCGCCCGACTGCTGCGCGAGGCGCGCGTGATTGCGATCGTCGGCCTGTCGGCCGACCGCACCCGTCCGAGTCACGGCGTGGCCCGCGCCCTGCAGCGCTTCGGCTACCGGATCATCCCGGTGACGCCCAACGCCGAGTCCGTCCTCGGTGAGCCGGCGGTGGCGACGCTCGAGCAGCTGCCGGAAGTGCTCGCCGCCGACGAGCGGGTGGATATCGTCGACGTGTTCCGCCGTTCCGAGCACGTGCCGCAGATCGTGAGCGACTGCATCCGGCTGAAGCTCCCGGCGCTGTGGCTGCAGGAGGGGGTCGTCGATACCACCTCGGCCGAGCGCGCCGTGCAGGCGGGCATCTTCACCGTGATGGACCGCTGCATCTTCAAGGAACGCGCGGCGCTGCATTAGCGGTGCGCGTACCGCCGCCGCGCGCGGCTTGTTTTCCGCTATGCTTCGCTCTTGATGCGCATCGCCTTCACGAAGATGCACGGGGTCGGCAACGACTTCGTTGTGTTCGATGCGCCCGCCGACGAGTCGCTGCTCGAGCCCGCGCGGCTGCGCGCGCTCGCCGACCGCCGCACCGGCATCGGCTTCGACCAGGCACTCGTCCTCATGCCCGCGCGCCGGCCCGATGCGGCGGTGTTCTACCGCGTTTTCAACTGCGACGGCGACGAGGTCGAGCAGTGCGGCAACGGTGCCCGCTGTATCGCCGCGCTGCTGCACGCCCGCGGCCGCTCGCGCCACGGCGCGCTGCTGCTCGACAGCCCGGCCGGACCGATCGCGGCGCGCATCGGGGCAGACGGCGAGGTGTCGGTCGACATGGGGGTGCCGGACTTCGACCCGCGCGCGCTGCCCTTCGAGGCTGCGGGTGAGGCCGACTCCTACGCCCTCGAGGTGGCCGGCCGTACCCTCGAGATCGGCGCCGTGTCCCTCGGCAACCCGCACGCGGTGCTCGCCGTGGCAGACGTGGCGGACGCGCCGGTCGAGCTGCTCGGGCCCGCCATCGAGCGCCACCCGCGCTTTCCGCGGCGGGTCAACGCCGGCTTCCTCGAGATCGTCGCGCGCGATGCGGTGCGGCTGCGCGTCTACGAGCGCGGCGCGGGCGAGACGCGCAGCTGCGGCACCGGCGCCTGCGCGGCGGTCGCCATCGGGCGGCGGCGCGGGCTGCTCGGTCCCGAGGTGCGCGTGGCCGTACAGGGCGGCGAGTTGCGCGTAAACTGGCAGGGGCCGGGAGCGCACATCTGGCTGTCCGGGCCTGCGGCAGTCTCCTTCGAAGGTCAGGTTGAGGTGTAGAACGCTATGACGACAAGAGAGGCGCGTGGTGTTGCGGCAGTCGACAGCGAGGAGGAAAGCATCGCCGGCTACCTGCAGCGCAACCCCGAGTTCTTCGAGCGCCACCAGGCGGTGCTGGCGCGGCTGAAGCTGCCCCACGCGCGCGGCGGCTCAGCCATTTCGCTGGTCGAGCGGCAGATCGAGGTGCTGCGCGAGAAGCTCGGCGGCCTCGAGGGCAAGCTGGCGGAGCTGGTGCGCGTGGCGCGCGCCAACGACGCCATCGCCGAGCGGCTGCACCGCTTCACGCGGCGGCTGCTGCGCAGTGCGCCGCGCGGCGAGATGCTCGCACGCATCGAGAGCGGGCTGCGCGAGGATTTCGATGCCTTCCACGCCGCGCTGGTGCTGATCGGCGCGGCGCCCGATCCGTGCGCGCCGCGCTTCGTGCGTGCGCTTGCGGCGGATGACCCGAATCTCAAGTCCTTCGAATCGCTGTTCGCCAGCGGCAAGCCGCGCTGCGGCCAGGCGCGCGATTCGCAGCGCGAGTTCCTGTTCGGCCCTGAAGGGCTGGAGATGGGATCGGTGGCGCTGGTGCCGCTCGGCGAGAAGGGCGCGCTCGGCCTGCTGGCGCTCGGCTCGGCTGATCGCGATCGTTTTCACCCCGGCATGAGCACCGAGTTCCTGGCGCGCCTCGCGGAGCTGATCGGCGACTCGCTGGCGGGGGCCGGCGACTGACACCCGCGGCGCTCGAATGGCTGGCGCGTTTCCGTCGCTACCTGAGCGCCGAGCGGCGCCTGTCGCCGCACACCGATGAGAGCTACGCGCGCGACCTGCGCGCACTGGTGACGTTCTGCGAGCGGCTGCGGCTGCGCGACTGGGGCGCGCTCGATAGCCAGCACGTGCGCGCCTTCGCCGCGCACGCGCACGCCGCAGGTCTGGGGGCGCGCAGCATCCAGCGGCGCCTGTCAGCGGTGCGCAGCTTCTACAACTTCCTGCTGCGTGAGCGCGCCGCCGCGGTTGCCGCCGGTGCGCGTGAGCGTAGCAGCGTGCGCGGCAATCCGGCCCAGGACGTGCGCGCGCCCAAGGCGCCGCGCCGGCTGCCGCGGACGCTCGATGCCGACCAGATGGCGCGCCTGCTGGCGATCCCGCCGGCGGCGGCCGCGCCGCTCACCGCGCGCGATCGCGCCATCATGGAGCTGCTGTATTCCTCGGGGCTGCGGCTGGCCGAGCTGACCGGCCTCGAGCTCGGCAGCCTCGACCTCAGGGACAAGGTAGTGCGGGTGCTCGGCAAGGGGCGCAAGGCGCGCATCGTGCCGGTCGGCCGCCAGGCGGTGCAGGCGCTGCGGGCGTGGCTCGCCGAGCGGCCGGCGCTGGCGCGCCCCGAGGAGAGCGCGCTGTTCGTCGGTCGCAACGGCCGCCGGCTCGGTGCGCGGGCGGTGCAGGTGCGCATCGCCGGGTGGGCGCGACGCCAGGGGCTCAACGTGCCGGTGCATCCGCACCTGTTCCGGCATTCCTTCGCGTCGCACCTGCTTGAGTCGAGCGGCGAGCTGCGCGGTGTGCAGGAGCTGCTCGGCCACGCCGACATCTCCACCACCCAGATCTACACCCATCTTGACTTCCAGCACCTAGCCCGCATCTACGACGCTACCCATCCACGGGCGCGCCGCAAGGCCTGATTCGAGCGGCGGCCCTGCCCGCATCCTTAAGGCCCGAGGCTTTGGCGCATCCCATGACTGATACCTCACACTTCAATCCCCACGGCACGACCATCCTCGGCGTGCGCCGCGACGGCGCCATCGCCTTGGGCGGCGACGGCCAGGTGACCCTCGGCAGCACCGTCATGAAGGGCAACGCCCGCAAGGTGCGCCGCCTCGCCAGCGACAAGGTGCTGGCCGGCTTTGCCGGCGGCACCGCGGACGCCTTCACGCTGTTCGAGCGTTTCGAGGGCAAGCTCGAGAAGTACGGCAACCTCACGCGCGCCGCGATCGAGCTGGCCAAGGACTGGCGCTCGGACCGCTACCTGCGGCGGCTCGAGGCGCTGCTGCTGGTCGGCGACCCCGAGAAGCTGTTCGTGATCTCCGGCAACGGCGATGTCATCGAGCCGGACTACGACGTCGCCGCCATCGGCTCGGGCGGCCAGTACGCGCTCGCCGCGGCGCGCGCGTTGCTCGAGAGCTCGTCGCTCGATGCCCGCAGCATCGCCGAGCGCGCGCTCAACATCGCCGCCGACATCTGCATCTATACCAACCGCAACGTGATCATCGAAGAGCTGCACGCCGCGCGGCGCGCCGGGGCCTGATCGCCATGTCATCGCTCACTCCCCGGCAGATCGTCCAGGAGCTCGACAAGCACATCATCGGCCAGCACGCGGCCAAGCGCGCCGTGGCCATCGCGCTGCGCAACCGCTGGCGGCGCATGCAGGTGCAGGAGCCGCTGCGCCAGGAGATCACGCCCAAGAACATACTCATGATCGGTCCCACCGGCGTCGGCAAAACCGAGATCGCGCGGCGCCTCGCCAGGCTCGCGAACGCGCCGTTCGTCAAGGTCGAGGCGACCAAGTTCACCGAGGTCGGTTACGTTGGCCGCGACGTCGAGTCGATCGTCAAGGAGCTCGCCGACGTCGCGGTGAAGATGACGCGCGAGCAGGAGATGGCCAAGGTGCGCGAGCGCGCGCTCGATGCCGCCGAGGAGCGCGTGCTCGATACGCTGCTGCCGAAACCGCGCATGATGGGCTTTTCCACCGACGAGCCGGCCGCCGCCCGCGACGGCGAGACCCGCCAGAAGTTCCGCAAGATGCTGCGCGAGCACGAGCTCGACGACCGCGAGATCGAGGTCGAGCTGCGCGCCATGCCGGCCGGCGTGGAGATCATGGCGCCGCCGGGCATGGAGGAGATGCAGCAGCAGCTGCAGTCCATGTTTCAGAACCTGGGCGGCAACCGCACTCGTACCCGCAAGGTGAAAGTGCGCGAGGCGCTCACGCTGCTAACCGACGAGGAGGCTGGCAAGCTCATCAACGAGGACGAGCTCAAGATCCGCGCGCTCGCCAACGCCGAGCAGAACGGCATCGTGTTCATCGACGAGATCGACAAGGTGACGCGCCGCCAGGAGACTATCGGCGCCGACGTGTCGCGCGAGGGCGTGCAGCGCGACCTGCTGCCGCTGGTGGAGGGCTCCACCGTCGCCACCAAGTACGGCCCGGTGAAGACCGATCACGTGCTGTTCATCGCCTCGGGCGCCTTCAGCATGTCCAAGCCTTCGGACCTGATCCCGGAGCTGCAGGGCCGGCTGCCGATCCGCGTCGAGCTCGATTCACTCAAGGTGGGCGACTTCGTGCGCATCCTCACCGAGCCCGACGCCTCGCTCACGACGCAGTACCAGGCGCTCATGGCGACCGAGGGCGTGCAGGTGCAGTTTGCGCCCGAGGGCGTGCGCCGCATCGCCGAGATCGCCTTCCAGGTCAACGAGCGCACCGAGAACATCGGTGCGCGGCGCCTGCACACGGTGATGGAGCGGCTGCTGGAGACGGTCTCCTACGAGAACGACGCGGCGCAGGTCGTCATCGACGCGAAGTACGTCGATGATCACTTAGGCGCACTGGTCAAGGACGAGGACCTGAGCCGCTACATTCTCTAGGTCGGAAAAAGAAGAGCGCCCGGCATCGCCGGGCGCTCCTCTGCACCGCCTGCGGTTACTAGAACTTGAACGTGAAATCGAGGCCTGTGGTGATCGGCCGATTCACGAGGTAGCGCACGAAGGCATTCAGCTGCAGATCGATCTGCGGCTGCGGATCGAGGATCGCTTGCTTGTTCGTCAGGTTGTTCACGTACAGAGAAGCGGTCCAGGAATTCCCTGCGAACCCGAGGCGCGCATTGAGCAACCCGTACGCCGGCAGGTGGATCAGGAAGTTGTTGATGTAACCCGGCGACGTCGGATAGATCGTGATCGACTCGCCGTACGGCGCATCGGTGCGGGTGCCGACATAATCTCCCTCGAGCGTTCCGACCATCGACAGGTCGCTGGTGAGCGGATGCTTCCAGCGCAAGGTCGCCGACGCCGTCACATCCGGTATGTCGGGGACGTTGGACCCGCTCGGGTACCCGGCGATGGCGCTGTCCGCGGTGAACTCCGCATTGATGTAGCCGAAGTTGACCCCGAGGGTCCACTCGCGGCTCAAGAGGGCCTGCATCTCCGCCTCGAGGCCATAGATGCGTGCATTGGCTCCGTTGACGGTGATGCCGTATCCGTTGAGGTTGGTCGCGACCTGCGGGTTGCTCCAGCGCTCGTAGTAACCCGAGACATTGAGGATCAGGTGCTTGTCGAGCAGCTCCGACTTCTCGCCGATCTCGTAGCTCCACACCGAGTCCGAGGAGAAGGTGGCAGGCGCCGCCAGCAGTACGCTGGAACTGCAGGCGGTGTTAAGAATCTTGGCCTGCAGAGCGCACTCGTTGCCCTGAAGCGGGCCCGAGGGTATCCCGCTGGGAGGCGGCTCAGCCACCGGAATCGGCTGGTTCGCGCCACCCAGGCGAAAACCCTTGGCGGCAGTGGCGTAGAGCAGCACGTCCGGGTTCACCTTCCAGCTCAGATCGAACTTCGGATCGGTGCCGCTCGCGGTGTTTGAAGCGGCGGTGTAGTAGGGCTCGTTGGGCATGCCGAGCCCGCCGTTCACCGTGAACACGCCGTATTCCTCGTTTGTCTGGTTGAAGCTGTAGTGGTAGTGGCGCAGTCCCACCGTGCCCTTGAGATCGGAGGTGAAATTCCAGGAGGCCTCGCCGAACTCTGCGTTCTGAGTGATGGTCTGCGGCTGGTAGTCCAGGTACAGATTGCTGGTGGACGGAAGCCCTATGGCGACAAATGCCGGGCCTCCCTGCGGCGCGAGGGCCCACTCATCCCACTCGGAATAGAGGTCCTGGTAGAAGTAGCCGAGGATCCACTGGAAGGGACCGACGCCGCTCGAGGTCAGGCGCAGCTCCTCGGTGAACTGCCGGGTGGAGTCTTTCTCGGTCACCGCCGGGCCGTTGGGGGCCGGACCGGACGGCCCGATGCCGAGCGGGACGACGGTGGGCACGCCTTTGATCGGGACGACCGCGGTACCGGCGTCGTATTGCGAGAAGCCGAAAGCATCGTTGTTCTCTTCGGTACTGTCCTGCGACACGAGCGTGCTGCGCGCCCAGTTGGCCGTGGCCGAGGTGACCGTGAAGCCCGGCGCCTGGTATTCAACCTTCAGGCTTCCGAGAGTGAATTTGTCTTCCTGCGGCTCGGGCGAATCGAAGGGCTCCCAGTGAGCGAGAGTGTTCGGCACGGTCGGGTGAGTCGGATTGCCATTCACGTCGACGGCGTCCGGGGCATCCTGTCGGGTCTGCTGGTACATGACCATGGGTGTGATCGACAGATTGTCCATCGGCTTCCAAAGCACTGACATGCGCACCGAGTCGATGGTCGTGGTGTTAGCGCCGTTGATCTGCTCGAGCACCGGGTACGTGTAGAAATTGGCTGGCCGCGCATTAGTCCCCAAGGCAAAGCTCCCCGTGTCGACCGGGAGCCCGTCCTGGAAGACGATGCGTTTGATCCAGCCGCTGTCGGACAGCTCTGTTGCGACGACGCGTACCGCGATGGTGTCCCCGATCGGCAGGTTTATCATGCCGTTGAGCTTCTGGTTGTAGCTGCCGCCGGACCCCGTGTAACTCGAGTCGATCTCACCCGAGGCCGCGAAGGTGCCGAGCTGCGGGGGGTTGGGAATGAGCTTGACGGTGCCGCCCATGGAACTCGAGCCGTAGAGGGTCCCCTGGGGACCGCGCAGCACTTCGACTCGTTGCAGATCGTAGAGCGTCGGGTCGATCTCCTCCTTGCCGAGCTGCGCCGAGGCCGGTGAGGAGAGCGGCGTTTCGTCGAGGTAGAAGCCGACCATCGAGGTGTTGCCGCCGGCGGAGTTGAGTCCCCGCATTTCGAATTCGGTCTGCCCGGGCCCCGAAGTGCGCATGGAGATGCCGGGTACCGACTGGGCGAGGGAGTTGAAGTCCACGATGCCACGGTCGGCGATCTCCTGCGACGACACAGCCGTGATGCTTGCGCCGGTATCCTGAAGACTCGTGGTGCGCTTCTCCGCTGTGACGACTACCTCCTGGAGCTGATCCCCGGATCCGCTGCTCGCGGTCGCCTCGGCCTGGGTCTGGGCCTGGGCGTATACGCTTTCGCCGAGAGTCAGTCCCACTGCCAGCGCGATCCCCTGCGCGATCAGGCTTCTTGTCAATCTCGAGATCATGGTTTGCACCCTCCCCAGTAACTGTGGCCCCAATGAGTACGGCTCATGTGATACCGATGTTATTCTCTTATTATACGTATAGATGCGAATCGAAAAACCTCGGTCGCGTCGTTGTACATTCGCGACACGCCCTTTGTAGCCACGCAAACATTCCGAGCGCAGCGACTGTGCCTACCCGCCCAATGAGATCCCGATTTCCCGAGCTTCTGATATGCCTGTGTGCCGCCCTGGCCCCGGGGCTTGCAGCTGCGGCACAGACGCCCACGAGCTTGCCCCGCAGCATGGATCGCGACCTGATCGAGGTCACCATCCCGCAGCTGCAGCGCTATTACGCCGAGCACAGGTACACCGTGTCGCAGGTCGTCGACTGGTATCTGGCGCGCATTGCCCGCTACAACGGCGTTTATAAACCGATGGAACAGGTGTTCGACACCGAGGCGCGCGCGCTGGCGGCTCGCGAGGACGCGGCCAGCACCGCCGCGGCCCATGGCCCCCTGTGGGGAGTGCCCATCGTCATCAAGGCCAACACCAGCATCCAGGGCAAGGTGACGACCGACGGTTGGGAGGGGTTCGTCGTTGCAGGTCACGAGCTGGTTGCGCCGCGCGATGCCACGGTCGTCGCGCGCCTGCGCGCCGCGGGAGCGATCATCCTCGGTCACACCAACATGCCGGATTTCGCCAACTCCGATACCAGTCGCAGCAGCTCTTTCGGCCGCACCGGCAATGCCTATGACGTGCGCTTCTCTCCCGGCGGCTCCTCCGGGGGGACGGTCACGGCCGTGACGGGCAACCTGGCCGTGCTCGGTAACGGCACCGACACCGGCAATTCGATCCGCATGCCGGCCGCGACCAGCGCGCTCATCGGTGTATTCCCGACGCGCGGACTGGTCAGCATCGCCGGCATCGCGCCGCTCGACTGGTTACTCGACAACACCGGGCCGATCGCCCGTACCGTGTCCGACGCGGCGATTGCCCTCGGGGTGATGGCGGGTGAGGACCCGCTCGATCCGCTCACCCAGGGCGCGGCCAGCAAGGCCCAGCCCGGCCCATACCTGCAATATCTCAAGCGCGACGCGCTGCAGGGCAAGCGCTTCGGTGTACCGGCGTTCGTGCTCGAGGGCATCGGGATTCCCTTTCGCGGCACACCGGTGGTCGTACCGGAAGTCGCGGCGGCGAAGCAGGCGGCCAATGAGGCCGTGGCGCTTGATCCGCGCACCCGCGCGGCCTTCATGAAAGCGCTCGAGGAATTGCGTTCACTCGGTGCCACGGTCGTCATGGATGATTCCGTGCTGCCGGCGAGCTTTGCCCATACGGCGGCCCGCGTGAGTACCTATCCGTATGGGCGCGAAGGCACCGACCTGTTCCTGAAGGAATTCGGCCCCGCGGAGTACCGCTCGAGCGCCGACTACGAGCGGGTGATGGGCGCACCGCTCGGTGCGCCCATGATCGGCACCGAGCCGAGCAAGGCGGAATTCGAATACGGGGACATCAAGATCAGGCAGCGGATGCTGGAAACCGACCCGGATGCGGAGCGCAACTACTGGGGTCCGCGCCGGCGTACGCTGCAGGACTACCTCGACACCATGGAGCGGCTGCACCTCGACGGCTACGTCTATCCGGCGAGCCAGATGCCGCCGGTCGATGAGACGATGCCCCAGGACGGTAAGGTCACCGACGGGCCGCACTCAGCGACCAGCTGGGTGAACATGCTGGGCGTTCCCGCGGTGGTCGTGGTCGGCGGCTTCTATGAGAGCGGACTGCCCTTCGGCATGGAGTTCTCGGCACGCCCCTTCCGCGACGGCGACCTGCTCGGCTTCGCCTATGCCTGGGAGCAGGCGACGCATCACCGCCATCCTCCGGTGCTCGTGGAGAGCGGCCTCCTGCCGATCAGATCCGGAAGCGCTCCTTGAGCTCGCCGGCCATACGGCGGCTCACCGGCAGCGGCGTCTCGCAGCCG
>Ga0210393_10000331_pt1 | contig 43023 bp, 33 predicted proteins | sample IncBWC27OmetaG_FD_160068 | JGI IMG/M metagenome (GOLD analysis project Ga0210393, IMG submission 160068) | Forest soil microbial communities from Barre Woods Harvard Forest LTER site, Petersham, Massachusetts, United States - Inc-BW-C-27-O ... | reverse complement strand
GTGGAGGCGGATCAGAAAGCGTATGACCTGACTCGTTCGCTCTACGAAGCCGGCATCGACGACCAGATCTCGGTGGTCGAAGCGGAAACCACATTGCGAAGCGCGCAGGCGGGAGCAACCAACGTGGGAATCGCGCGGGCACAGTTTGAGCACGCGATCGCCGTGCTCGTGGGCAAGGCGGCTTCTAATTTTTCCATTCCCGTGAAGCCGATGATTGTCGCTCCGCCGCCGATCCCGGTTGGCGTCCCCTCGGAACTCCTCGAGCGCCGGCCGGATATCGCCGCTGCCGAACGCACAATGGCCGAAGCCAACGCGTCGATCGGCATCGCCTATGCGGCCTACTATCCGAACTTGACTTTGAGCGCGGACGGTGGCTTTGAAAGTTCATCCTTCGGTAAGTGGCTCTCCTGGCCCAGCCGCTTCTGGTCCGTCGGCGCATCGGTCTCGGAGACTATCTTCGACGCCGGCCTGCGCCGCGCCACGGTGCGCCAATTTGTCGCCACTTACAATGCAGATCTCGCCAGCTACCGACAGACAGTGCTGACCGCATTTCAGCAGGTAGAAGACTCGCTCGCCGAAGTGCGCATCCTGTCTAAAGAGATCCAGCAGGAACAGCAGGCCGTAGATTCGGCGCGGCTCCAACTGAAACTCGAACAGGGCCGGTACGATACCGGAATCGACCCTTACATTGATGTCGTTCTTGCTCAGACCACGGTGCTGGCAGATGAGCAGACTCTGAATAATCTCCAAGTGCAAGAAATGACCTTTGCCGTGGCGTTAGTGGATAACCTTGGTGGTGGTTGGGATCGCTCGCAGTTGCCGACTCCACATCAGGTGACCGCCAGTCCACCTAAATCAGAGACGACCATAGAACAATAGAATAATAATGATACAAAATGCGAGTCCGCCGGATCCGACCGGGGATGTGCACCGCATCCTTACCTATTGAGAGTATTTGGGAGGTGAAGCCGTGAACGACACAGCGGAAAATAGCGCAGCAAAGTTCGACTGGGTAACTGCACGTTCCTCGTGCTCTCTGCCGAAGGTATTTCAGGAACTCAGATTACAAGCTGAAGGAGATGTTAAGACCCGCAACGGGCTGCGCCCCAACAATTCCCCGTACGAATTTTCGGTGAAGGATAACGTCAACGAATTCACCGTACTTCTGGAAGCGAAAGTAGAAGGAAAAGATGTGCACCGGTCCGTCATATTCAGCCTTACCGAGCATGCGATTCTAATACAGGATGAGAGAGGCACTCAGATGTTTGAGGTGACCCTGACCCTTAACGAGCAGGGCGAGTGTAAGCTCACCGCCGGCGGGAAAGAGCGCGACTTTTGGCAGGTGCGGCGGATGGCTCTTGAAGAGCTGCTGTTTCGGGGATTTTAGGCCGAAGTCTCTCTGCCCAGGGTCGGCCCCGCCCCATCAATTAGTGGCACTGATCGATTCAGTCGGCATCAGCGGCTTGATGGCGGAGGTGGCCAAGCCGCCCCTGCAAAGAAACTTTCACTATCCAGATCGTCCCCCTCAAGCCAGTGTTTTCGAAGTGCTGGATGGTAAAACGTCAGAGCGAACACTGGCTCGCTGACGAAACCGGCGGGAATGTGCACACCATCGTCGTGGGTATGCACGATGCTTTGCCTGACAGCATCTCGACAGGACATGGCATGAACGAGTCAGCCCAAATGGAGACAAGCGGTCGTCGAATAGACCAGGATCTGTTGGCGTTCCGCAGCGAAGACCAACAAATACGTTTATGTGCTTGCCAGCCTCTCGCACTTTCTCATCGAGGATGTCTACAACGACGCTTGTCATCAAAGACCGGAAACTCTATTGCCTGGCTGGATAATCGGAACTGCGGGAGCAATCCGCTACCGTCTTCCCGCAAATCTCGCCGGAGCAAAGCCAGCGGGAACGGACGTTTACGGATATCTGCTTGGACCCGTACAATCGAGCGGCGAAATTCATTTTGCCTTCCAGGAAGTGCAGCCTGCGAATATTCCTCGACTGCTCAGGGAACGATATGGAAAGCAGGTGCAAGCGTGTTTCGAGGAAAACAAGTCGACATATGCTCCGTCCGGGCCTAATTGTACGGCAAGCGTTCCGGATGGCAATTGACGAGCCGAGGTTTAACTTTGATACGCCTACCCCCCAGACGCTTCACGTAAAGCTCCCGTAAGATCGCCGTTACGCCCCAGTTTCAAATGCCAATCGGCTGTTCACAAGTAGCAGCGGGTGTAGAATTGCTGCCATTTCGGAATGCGGAAAGAAATTCCAGTTCTCAAGGTATCAGGACACCTGGGCAACAAACCATCAAGGAGGTCATATGAAACGAAAGATTACCTTTTGCATTTGCTCGATTTCGGCTTTGATGTTCCTCTTCGCACCTGTGTTGGCTAATGCTCAAAAGCCAAACGCTCAGGTTGGCGGCAACCTTCTGCCCGATGGATTTTACATTACTCCCACCGCCGCGCCCGGCTCGATCTTTCTGCGCCTCCGAACCGGTTTGCGGCCAGATGGCTCTGCTGATGCTGACGGAGCGGTCAATACTGCGCTTAGTCCCGACGGCACGGCTTTGCTCATCCTAACGACCGGCTACAACACAGGCTTCAACACTCAAGCATCAGATGGCAGCCCGATCCTGTGGCCTGCGCTGGATCCCCTCACCGGCAAGCCGACCTCCACCACAACCCCAAATGCTGAGTGGGTTTACGTTTTCGATGTTCGCGGGCCACGTCCCATGCAGAAGCAGCTGATTAACATTCCCAATACGTATCACGGCTTACAGTGGGATCCTTCGGGCATACGCTTCTACGTGGCCGGGGGTATCGATGACCGCATCGAGATCTATAAGAACGCGAACAGCGGAGTCAGTGCTGACGGAAACTATGTACCCGATGCACCGTTCGTGTTGTTGAATCATAATCAACCTGCCGACGTGCCCGTACAGGAGTTCCCCACTGGGGGGCTCTTCAGCACGACACCCATTAACACCAACCCTTTTGCCGAAGATATGTTTATGCCGTTCAGCGCGCTTGCAGCTGGACTGGCCATCAGTCCGGATGGAAAGACGTTGTATATCGCCAACTACCAGAACGATTCCCTGTCGATCGTGGATACGGCAAGCCGCCTGGTGTCCAGCGAGATTCACTTTTTTGTGCCGGGACAAAGTACGGCGATTGGAGAAATGCCGTATTGGCCGGTGGTGCTTTCGAATGCGACAGGCGGAACAGTCAAGACGTATTTAAGCAGCCAGCGCGATGGGCAGGTACTTTCGGTAGATCCGACGGGATCGTACAAGATAATCCGTGTGGGTGGCGAACCAAACCGAATGATTCTATCCGCGGATCAGCTTCGACTCTATGTTTCCAACGGTGATCTTGACGAGATTGAGGTGATCGACACCACCAAGGATGTAGTGAAGAGCCGAATCTCAGTGGCTCGCCCGGGATACAAATACAAGGGTTCGAATCCAAACTCTCTTGCGCTCAGCCCCGACGGTAGACACCTTTATGTGACCTTAGGCGGTGAGAACGCCGTGGCTGTCATTGACGTAGCTTCCCAGCAACTGCTCGGCCGCATCCCCACCGGCTGGTATCCAAGCTCGGTGACGGTCAGCGCTGACGGCACGCGCCTTTTCGTAGTGAACATGAAATCCAATGCGGGTCCCAACCTGGAATACCGTTCCGACTGTCCCGGCACGGGTATACCCCCGCAGTATTCGCAGCTTCTCTGCCCTCCACCGAATCCGACCTCTCGCAACGAGTACATTCTGGCTTTGTTAAAAGCTGGATTTCTCACAATTCCCATTCCAGACGCAGACACTCTCCGCTATTTGTCCAGCCTGGTCGATGCTAACAACGGCTTCGATAATCCTCAGCACGATCCCATGATGGCGTTCCTCCACGACCACATTAAACACGTGATCTACATTCAGAAGGAGAACCGCACATACGATCAGGTGTTGGGTGATCTGAAAGAAGGCAATGGCGATCCCAAGCGGGTACAGTTTCCACAACCTATTTCACCGAACGAGCACCTGCTCGCGCAAAGGTTCGCACTGCTCGATAATTATTACGATGCCGGCGATGTGAGCGGCGACGGATGGAATTGGGATACTCAAGGGCACACGAATGATGCCACGGTCAAGAATGTGCTCGTCGGGTACGGCAACGCGAATTTTAACATCCCCTTCGACTGGAACGGCAATCCTCGCAACATCGGAATCGCCTTGCCTGACAAGACGAGCGGAACCCCTAGCCCGAGCACGGTTCGTATGACTACGCTATTTGATCCGACCGGTAATTCCTCCATCGAACCAGGATCGAAGGACATCACGGCCTCGGAAGGCGCGGATGATCTGGATCCTGACGCGTTGGGTGGCTATATCTGGGACAGTGTACTTCGCGCTGGCAAGACGGTTCGCCACTACGGACTGTACGCCGACGAGAATTATTACGTCGTTCCGTCAGCTGCGGGAACTCCCTTCTACATTCCAATCGTTCGCGACGCGTTCGCGCAGAAGGTGGTGCAGGCAGTACCGGTGCGGAAGTCTCTTCTGGGCCACACCGATGTGTACTATCGCGGCTGGGACCTCAACACTCCGGATCAGTATCGGTTTGAAGAGTGGAATCGGGAGTTCAGCGAATATGTGAAGAACGGTAATCTGCCCAACTTCGAGATGGTCGATTTTATGGAAGACCATTTCGGCAACTTCTCATCAAACGCCGGCGGCCTCGAAAATCCACTCGCGCAAATGGCGAGCAACGACTACGCAGTCGGCCGCCTGGTTGAGGCGGTTAGCAACTCGCCTTATTGGAAAGATACGGCGATTTTCGTGGTGGAAGATGACGCGCAGAATGGTCCAGACCACGTGGATGCCCATCGCTCGACCGTGTTCGTGATCTCTCCTTATACGAACAGTAGCGCGGTCGTTCACACCATGTACAACTCCACCAATGTACTTCGAACCATTGAAGACATTCTCGGCGTAAATCACTTGGGTCTCAATGATGCGAACGCCTTCCCCATGTCAGACGTGTTTATCAGAGAACCCAATCTTCAGCCCTATATCGCGCCCATACCGGGTATCCTTTGCGAACCACCGGTTGATCCAACCCTGGTACCAGAATGCAAGAATCCCGGAAATCGGCCAATCACCGCGGCAGTGAAACCTCTGCATGATGGTGCGTGGTGGGCGCAAGCAACCAAGGGATTCAATTTCAATCACCCCGACATGATCAATTCCGATCTGTTTAATCGTATTTTGTGGCGGGGCATCATGGGAGATGACAAACCTTATCCTAAGGCTGGCATTAAGCTGGCCGGACGAGAGGCGGAAGATACTGATCGCGATTGATTAAGCATTTCCCTCATTTCCTTCGTCTTATCGGGGTGGTGGCATTCAGGCCACCACCCCACATCCTCGTGTTGGCGCGTTCGTCGTTAGGTTGCGGCAAAAAGTGAGGGGCGATGTTTCAGAAACCCGTTGACTTCGACCGGAAGAAAGAACGTGGGTCCGGCAGCCACCAGTCCGCGCTGAACCGTAAACCAGCAATACTGAGTCGGCGCTCAAGGGGAAGCGGCGGTGAGAGATACAAAGCGAAATGTGAACTTCACCGGCGCAGGTCCTCGTTCCGATGGCGAAGCGATTCCACAAGAGCCGACTACAAAGTGAACTACGGAATGTAATAAAAAGGATTCGGCAGCTTAACCGAGCGGTCCGCCTGCGGGTTTCCATTCAGATCGCTCAATTGGTCACCCACATTGAGGATGATGCGGTATCCAGCATCGACAATTTTCTTCCGCTCGCCCGATTTATATTCGGTAGTCGACTGTTCTTTAGGGTGTGCTCCGCGCAATGCTAGCCCCGCCCAGCTATCGTAACCTGCCGATTTCAGGTTGTCTGCGGTCGCGTCTCGTTGCGCCTCGCCGCGTCCGGTGATGAAAAATACGGAAACTCCGTGCGCAACCGCCTCTTTGTAGAGCCGTAACGTCCCGGCGATCGCGGATGCCTGCTTCTTATCGACCCAATCGTTCCAGTCCTTCGCGATGTAGCCGAAGTCGTCTTGCATCTCCTCATTCCAGTTGGAAAGAGCCGTTTCATCAACATCGAGCACCAATGCCAGTCTTTCTCCCGGTTTGGCTCCGGCGGCGCGTCGCCGCAAAATAGAAATGGCCAGGTCGCTCTGCCGATCGAGGTCAGCGGTATAGCAGCCCTGGTTCGCGGTGCAGTTGTGGTACGCGATGAGCCGCGTCTTCAGCTTGCCGAGATTGGGCGTTGGTTCCTGCGGAATGAGCAGCCGACTATTGGGCGCGGACTGTCCGTTCGAAACCAGCGAAGCGAAAATCAGGGTCAACAAAATAAGTAGCCGTCGAGATTGGGTCATTTGAACCTCATCTTGCTGGGGATGGCACACTTTCCCATGGGAGATGCGTGAATTAACGCGATTTCCAGATCCATTATTTTCTTAACGATTTGCGTAGAATGGGCGCCAAAACCTTTAGATCTCCGTCCGTTAGTGTTGTGTCGAGGCCGAGAATCTTTGCAATCAGAGGATAGATATTCACGTTTTCAAACGCGGGGACCGTCGTGTTCGGCCGGATGTCGGGGCCGATGGCGTAGAAAATGGCGCGCATGGTTTTGAGTTGTTGCGGGTCGTAGCCGTGACCGCCCTTGTTCTTCGGCACCGTGTCTGCCGGATTCGTTGCATGGGCCCGAAGCGCATAAGGCCCCGTCGCAACCACTACCGGATCGCCTTCGCGCTCATTCTCGTCATAATGCAGGCCCTTCGGAATATCACGCCGGCGGTAGATAACAAATTTATCGCTCGCGCCTTTGAGGTGTTCGTATGCGTTCTCCGCGTCGCTTTCGGTTGAAGAGTAGAGGAGCATACCTTCCGTCTGAAAAGCGGCGAGGTCGGCAAAGTGATCCAGTTCGATCCAATTGCCGGAAATGTTTTCCATGCCGTGATCGGAAACCACGAACAGATCGATCGGCAAGGTCAACTCTTTGAGCTTTGCTTTCAGCATTCCGATCAGATCATCGACGTGACGCACGGCCTCTGCAGTTTGCGGGCTGTCAGGGCCGAACTCGTGGCCTGCGTGATCCACGTTGGAATAGTAGAGCGTGATGAAGTGCGGCCGTTGGGCCGAAGGCAAGCGCAGCCAGGCGACAACCTGCTGGATACGTGCCTCGTCAGGAAAGTGATCGTCGAAGTGGAGGTAGTACGACGGACGTTCGCCGGCGATCTCGGCCTCCGATCCCGGCCAGAAGAAACAGGCGCTGCGCATTCCTTGTTTCTCCGCCAGCGACCACAATGGAACTCCGCCGTACCAACTGCCGTCGCTGTTGGCCGAGGGATCATTGAAGGCGTATCGCTGTTTGCGCTTCGGATCGTAAAAACTCATGGCGACGATTCCATGATGCTCGGGATAGAGCCCAGTTACGATCGAATAATGATTGGGAAAAGTGAGCGACGGATAGACCGGAATCATCCCTTCCGGAGCGCTGGCTCCCTGAGTTGCGAGGGCGTGCAGATTCTTTGCGCCATAGCGTTCGGTATAGTCGTAGCGGAAACCATCGAGAGAAACGAGCACGACGTACGGCTTCTTTTCTTGTCCGGGGGCATTCGGTCCGTGCGCGGATTCGAGAACCGGCGCGGGATTCTGCCCGTGCACGTGTGCGCACAGAATCGCAACAAACAGCCAAACAAGACGAGGTTTGCACCAGCTTTCAACCCAAGTCATTTCTCCTCCGATGACGGAACCCAAACCTATGCGCAAAGGTCAGGTGTGTACAATCTTTGCAAACGAAATCAGTGAACCTTGGAACTCTGGAGACCACCGTTTGAACTCTAGCAAATGTGCAGTCCTTTTCTCATCCCTCCTTCTTTTAATATTTTTTCCGCCGGCTTCGCAGGGGCAAGTCGATGATGCCACCAGGAAGCTTTCTCACGATATTTTCAAACAACTGATAGAAATCAACACCACCGACTCGCTAGGAAACGTGACCACGGCATCCGAATCCATGGCACAACGCTTTCGGGATGCCGGTTTCGCCGAGTCCGACATGCAGATTCTTGGCCCGAACGACCGAAAGAAGAATCTCGTCATTCGGTTGCGCGGAACAGGCAAGAATAAACCGCTGCTTCTCATCGGCCACCTCGATGTAGTGGAAGCCCATCGCGAAGACTGGACCACTGATCCCTTCAGCTTTGTAGAGAAGGGCGCCTTCTATTACGGCCGGGGCACGCAGGACATGAAGAGCGGCGATGCCATTATGGCCACCACTCTGATCCGCTTTAAGAGGGAAGGTTACATCCCCGGCCGCGACATCATTCTTGCTCTGACTGCCGACGAAGAAGGCGGCAAGTCGAATGGGGTCGACTGGCTGTTGAAGAACCATCGTGAACTCATCGATGCCGAAATGGTTTTCAATCACGACGGCGGCGGCATCCTGAGCGATCATGGCAAGCCGTTGATGATGACCGTGGATGCCACGGAGAAGCTCTATGCGGATTTTCAGCTTTCGGTGACGAATCCCGGGGGCCATAGCTCATTGCCCAGGCCGGATAACGCGATCTATTTGCTTGCAAATGCGCTCATGCGGCTGGAGCACTACCAGTTTCCCTTCGAACTGAATCAAGTCACGCGGGTGTATTACGAGCGGATGGCAAAGGTGGAAACGCCAGCCCGCGCCGCCGACATGAGGGCGATATTGAAGACTCCTCCTGATTCCGCAGCCATTGCTCGGCTTTCGAGCGATCCGATTGACAATTCAACTATCCATACCACCTGCGTTGCCACACGCCTCAATGGGGGACATGCGAACAACGCTCTGCCGCAACGGGCAGAAGCCAATGTGAACTGCCGCATTCTGCCCGGGCATACTGCCGAAGAAGTCCGGCAGGACTTGATCAAGGTGTTCGCGGACCCTACCATCACCGTGCGTTACGTCGACAGCTTCGGCAATATCTCCGACACCGCTTCTGGTCGCAAAAGCTTCCCGCCTCCACCCTTGCGGCGCGATGTGTTTGGCCCTCTGGAGAAAATCACCGAAGAAATGTGGCCGGGAACTCCCGTCATTCCGGATATGGCGACCGGTGCATCCGATGGCGTGTACACGATGGCGGCGGGCCTGCCAACCTATCAGATCTCAGGAATTGCGATTGATCGCGATGATATTCGCGCCCACGGACGGGATGAGAGGCTCGGCGTCGATTCCTACTACAAAGGCGTTGATTTCTACTATCGCTTCCTAAAAGCGGTAACAGCAGAATAAACAAAGGATGGAAGCAGAGCACGAGCACAAAATTCTCGGGCAGGAAGGCATGCTTCGCGTACTGGCACTTCCACAACCGCGAGGACATGGGATTGGTCGCGCCCAAAGGACGTCGCTTCAGTGACGCCATAGCAGCCAGCGCCCACTTCCGCGCAGTGTACCGGCCGACCGGCGATTACCAGCTCATCACGAATCCCGGCTTCAATGCTGCCCGTCCGCCCGTCAACTTCTTTAGGGTGAGAATCCATGGCCAGTTTTGAATCACATCATAGCTGCGCTTGCGCGTTGCTTGCTGGATTGAGCTTCTGGCCCCGCTCGCAGACGCGCAGCAGCAGGCGGACGGTTTCGCAGTCGAGCGTCTTTATCAGTCAGCTCCCGGCGCCGGTTGGTTCGTCATGGACGACCTCGACATCAGTGGCCGGCTTGGAGGAGCGGTCTCACTCACTTCGGGCTACGCACGAAACCCGCTGGTCATCACGGGTCCGGACGGCAAGCAGAAGCTCGTGGTCGTGTTGCAAGAGGCATTCGTCGATTTCGGATGGGGAACCTAGAAAATGATCTTCGCCCCGAATTGCAGCCGACGCCTTCCTATACCGTCGGTGATGATGTTGCCGGCAAAAGTATCGCCGCCGTTACCGTTGAACTTGTTAGTTCCGAATTGAGTGACACCATCCGTAACGTTCGCAGCTTGGTTTACGTTCTGTATCGGTATACCCAGCCACTGGTGGTTAAACAGGTTGAAAGCGTCCGCTTGGAACTGTATCGTGACCCGCTCCGTCACCCTAGTGTTCTTATAAACGCTCATGTTGATGGTGCTGATCGGCTGACCCTGTGCGGTGTTTCGGCCCACTCCCAAGAATGGCGAACCGAGGATCGTGGCGGCCGTCGGGTTGTTGATAACCCAATGAGCTCCCGTAATAGGAGTAACGGCGCACTGGCCCGCGATTCCGCCGCTGCCTATGCACCCCTGAGCGTTAGCATTCACACTGACTAAAGTCCCAAGAGGGAGTCCCGTAGTGCCTGTTGCTGTAGCCGGGCAGGTCGACAGTGTTCCGTCGCAATACTGCCCCACCGTGTTGAACGGCAAGCTTGCGTTACTAAGGATAGGCCGGCAAGCATCGAGCCCGCCTCCAGTAAAATTAGTAGGGTCGCACAGGGATCCAGGTTGTGCATTCTGTTCCACGGTGTAAGGCTGTCCGCTTGAGTAGCGGTAGGTTCCGTTGATCTGCCAACCACCCATCAAGTGTCCCAGGAAACCCGATTGTTGACGATGGAACGGCAGGTCATACAAACCAAGCACGGTAAGGACGTTGGGGAAGTTGTAATTGCTGACCGCACGTTCCGAACCGGTGACATCGAACGGATTCTGTGCAAGCGCGAATACTGTGCCGGTATTAGTCGAAAAAGCTTCCGAGGCGTTGTCAATGGTCTTGCTGTAGGTATAGCCCGCCTCTCCTGTAAAGCCATGCCAGTTCTGCAGACGAAACTGGGTTTGCAAACCATCATAAATGGAATAGCCGCTGTTGGCGTACTGGATGACGCGACTGAAGTTGCAGTTCGCATATCCAACCGGATTCCCTGCCGTGTCCGTTCCCTGCGCGCCCGGCAGCGCGGTATTGGTGCACGGTGTTAGACCCGCAGGAATAAAGTGGCCAAACCCCGCATTGACCAAGGGCAGGATATCTGGATTGCCATTGACCTCCTGAAAATTGGCGAGGGTGTGACTCCCGACGTAACGAACCTCCGCCGCCATCTTGCCGCCGATTTGGCGCTGAATACCGAGATTCCACTGTTGTGAATACGGGTTACGAAAATTGTTGCCGAACTGAAGTTCAGTCGCCACACCTGGATTCCCCTTGGGAGCTAGCGGAAAAAGCGCTGAGGCGATGTTCGCGCCGTCAAGGCTAGAGATATTCGGCAACCCTGCAGCAGCCGTGCCGGCCGCGTTCGGAATGGTTGCAAAGTTGGTGTAAGGCGCGCTCCCTTGAACATTGGTCGCGAGATTGTAGTACGCGAAATCATAGGCGATACGGAAACCACCTCGAACTACAGTTTGGTTATTTCCAAGCAAACTTGGAAGAATTCGCGGTGTCCACGCAAATCCCAGCACCGGCCCAAAGTTGTGGTAGTGATTCGGAAGGGAGGGAACCGTCGTCTGGCTGAGCGGAAGAGACGTGCTCCAAAGAGGATTGGATCCAGTCTGTTGCGCGACGCTCTCATTGTGCAGCAGGTTGCTGGCCTGCTGATAGAAATCCCATCGCAGTCCCAGATTTAGCGTCAGGTTACTCTTGACTCGCCAATCATCTTGAAAGTACAAGCCAAAGTCGTTCTCTTTAAATCGTGTAACAGGCACCCCGTATGCGACTTGGGTCTGCTCTGGAGTGTTCGCGATGAGTGAATCGAAGTTAGCGAATAGGAATGTACTATTCGTCCCGAACAGAGAATAGTTGGGGGACCGCTGTCTATCGTACTCCCCCCCCCATTTCATCACATGCCTGCCGCGGACCATCGAGGCGTTATCCTGGGTCTGGTACACGTTGATGATGCGTCCTTGAGGAAAAACGTCGAACTGTCCGAAGCTCAAGGCCGTTGGATCTTGAATGTTGATTTGTGGAGGACAAAGTCCAAGAGTCGCCAGAACGCAAGTGGGAAATCCGCCCCCATCGAATTCGGAGCGCGCACGAGAATAGCTGAAGCGAACCTGGTTCAAGAAATTAGGACTAAAAGTATGCGTGAGATCCAGACCAATTTGCTGACTGAGCCCCGGAACGCTCACGATTTGGCCAGCCGCCGCCGCTGCATTGCCGATGAAAGATTCGTTGGATGTAATGGTCTTTTGATATATGTAGCGCGTAAAGAATCGATCTTTGCTCGTAAGCTGGAAATCGACCCGCCCTGTAGCCTCGTAGTCGTTGAACGGCTGTGCTAGAAATCGGGTGAGCGTACCCATCTCAATGGGCACACTCGTGGCGCCTAGCGTAACAGGCACCTGTTGAATGCTGCTGAACGTCGGATTTCCTAAGGCCACAGTCGTGGGACCGAATTGCGCCAGCGCCGCGACCCCAGGATTGTTGGGGAAAGCTGTTTGCAGTTCCTGGATTCCCCTAGCATCAGGGGTCAAAGACGAGGTCGAGGAAAAAGGAGCACCAGAAGTACGCACGCGCTCGAAGTTGGTTGATCCAAAGAACCAAACTTTGTCCCGCTTAATGGGACCACCGACGGTTCCGCCGAATTGATTCTGTACGAAAAAGGGAACGACTGGAGCTTCGCAAGCGCCGGCAGCAGGACTTTGGCCGGGAGCGCAATACGGTAGGCCCTGTGGGCCGTTGAACAACGGCGATTTCTCCTGGTTTTGCAATGAGTCAAAGTGATCGCCTTGCCAGAATTCGAAACCAGTTCCGTGAAACGCGTTCGTCCCTCCTTTCGTGATGTAGTTGACGACCCCGCCCATGTTGCGTCCGTATTCGGCGTCGAAGTTGGTTACCACCTGCAGTTCCGCAATACTATCTTGATTACCGAAAAAGATAGATGGTCCGCCGATAGTGTTGTCATTGTTATTTTGCCCGTCCAGCTGAAAGTTATTTGAGCGGGAGCGCTGACCGTTGATCGACAACTCCGCACCGTTGTTATTGCTAAAGCCGCCGCTACCTGCCGTGGATACACCTGGTGTGAACAACACGAGTGAGTCATAAGTGTTGCCCAGAGGAACACTGGCAACTTGTTTAGTATCGAAGGTCTCCGACAACTGGTCAGTCGTGCTCTCAACGAGCGGAGCAGTGCCTTCGACTTCGACAGTCACGGCCGAACCACCGAGCTTGAGACCGATAGAGCCAAGAGACGTATCCTTGCCCACTTCCACCCGCACATTTTCCACCTTGTATGTGGAGAATCCCTTGGCCTCCACCGTCACTGTGTACGTGCCGATAGGCAGCGACGGAAGCTGAACGACTCCCGCATTAGAACTGGTGGTAGGAAACACGCGGTTGGTTTCTACCTGCGTGGCTCGCACATCGGCTCCGCCCACTACCGCGCCTTGCGGATCTAACGCTGTTCCTGAGATTGAGCCAGTCACGATGCCCTGACCGAAAATCAAAGGAGTAGTTAGGAGCAATGCAACAATAACAAAGAACAATCGTTGACTGTCGAGAAGCTTTCTCATGGGATTCTCCACTTTCTTGGCATTGATCGAAATCCGATCATGAAGATTTTCGATCAGGAGTTATAAGAACCGCCAACCTGGTGGTACCGAACGAAAGCGCAGGGTCAATCGAATGGGACTCACTGATGGTGTCGAAGCAATTCGCATGCCACAGCCACAGACCTATTGGGCGCTGCATTTTGTTGAGACTTGCTTGACGAAAGGGACAACAATCTTATGTTAGTTAGTAGAACTCGATTTCGCATATACGGTTAAATGTAGAAGCGTGTAGAAGCCTCCTGATCTGCCCCTGCTTTCGTTCACGTGAGAGTAAGACAAACTCTGTTCGCTGATCGGTCCCCTTTTTCTTTAACAAGCCAACAGTTAGTTTCGGACTGTTATTGAGTTAGTCAGATCGCGGCTAGCCGCGATCTGACTTGCAAATTCGTGAGGCGTGCGCTCTCCAAGGATCGGCGAGGACGACTCTCGTTGTATTCTCGCCTCCAAGCCTCGATGATGTGTCGAGTACCCGATTTCCCAACGGTGATTTCGGGTCGGCGAGGCGGTTACAGTTGGCTTTGAAACTTGAATTCTAGTCACGTGTCACGTTTTGTTCACCACCAAGAACACGAAGTCATGATTGTTGGACGCCTTATTGATTTTGGGGTTTTTCGCTGCACCCAAAGCTGTCAGCGCGGTGGGGAACAAACCATTACCATGGGATGGGAATATAAAAACCCTGTGGCGCCTGAACCGCGGAGTTAAAATTCCAGGCCGCGGCGCCGACAGAAAAACATACCAGAGCTGCGAAAAGTGAACGGACGAGCGAAGGCATGATACCCAACTGTCCCGCAGATGAGAACCAATGGCGAAACTCTAAAACTATTATTCCGTGGGAATGCGTTCGCCTTGGATTTGACGACGAGGTGCAGTGAATCGAGCGTTCTCCGGGCGAGCAATTCGAATATTCAATAGCCATCCGGCTTGCAAGCGGGATTAGTCCTCAGGAAGTCCTAGTGTTGTATCAGACTTGACCGCAGAGGAGAAATTAATAGCCTCATCGGAATCTGCGGCGGTCGCTTTTGAGGGAGCCGATCGCGGTTGGAACAGATTGTGGGTCAGGGACAAAAACTTTTTTCGGGGGCAAGGTGCACGCGGGCGGATCGAGCCGAAAGACGGATCGGGACTTGCGGTTTTGGAAACTGGTTTCGTGCGGCAACGGAGGAACGAAGGAGGAGAACGGAGCCGGATCTGAGCGGGCGGTGAGGGTCTGGATGATGACCATGGTCCCGCCGCATTTGGGACAGCGCCAAAGAGAGCTAGGTTGCTCGGGGGGGGATGCTGCTGGTTCTATCTGCCGTTGTGGTATGCGGCCGAGTAATTGAAATCGAAGTAACCGGATCACATGCATGACGCAAGACAATTACGAGGATACCCACGCCAGCTAGACCGGTGCTATGGGTTATCCAACTGTACCTGCTTGTCTTGGGGAAGGTTTTGCTTGACGACCTCCAGCTTCTGAAATCCATCTTTGAGCACGGTCTGTTTCGCGTTTTCCCGAGTGACACAGATCGGCGTCAGCAGGATCGCTTTTGTGGTCAGCGCGCCGTTCGGCACCTCCTCCGCACTCTTCAGGTCTTCGTGCCGCGCAAGTTTCATCGCGGCTTCAGCCGCAGCTCGCGCCTCACTTCCAAAAGGCTTATAGACGGTCATCAGTTGAGAGCCATCGAAGATTCGCTCGATGGCCGCGAGATCTGCGTCCTGACCTGAGACCAGCACTTTGCCAGACCACCCCTTGTCTTCGAGCGCCTGGATTGCGCCGCCGGCAATCGCGTCATTCGAGGCAACAATCGCGGTGGGAGCAGCCTTTAACTTGTTCAGTTCTTTCGTGACCATGACGTAAGCCTCGGTGGCGCTCCACTCCGGTACCCAGAGATCGGCAAGGGTATGAATGTCGCCACGATCGATGAAGGGCTGCAGCACTTTCATCTGTCCGGCGCGAACGACTCTCGAGTTGGCGTCGAGCAGTGAGCCTCCCAACAACAGGTAGGTGCCTTTTGGCGCGCGATCCACCAGGCTTTGCGCCTGTTCGAGTCCCACCGAGAAGAGATCAAATCCGACGTAGAGATCAACCGGCGCACTGGCCAGGCGGTCATAGCTGATCACCGGGACGTGTTTCGCGTGCGCGGCCTCCACAATGCGCTCGGCCTTGCTGGTATCGTGCGGCAGAAACACGAGGACATCGATGCCGCTCTTGAGCAGTTCGTTGATCTGGCGAAACTGCAGGTCATCGTCGCCATTGGCGGAGCGGGTGAGGACGGCACCTCCGAGTTCGTGGGCTCGCTGCCGGAACTCGTCGAGGTCGGTCTGCCAACGCTCGCCTTTGACAGCCTCGATGGAAAATCCGATCTTGACTTCCTTTTTCTGCGCCTGCACAACACCGAGCGTCAGGACAATGAGAACGAAAGAAACTCCTGTGAAAAAACGAGGCGAAGCCCGCATGAAAATATCTCCCCAGGCAGCAGCTCTCCGTACGACCGAGACTACGAGCCCCGAAGGACGCTGGGGGGATGATGGCACCGGCCGTAATCCGGGTCAATTTACCTTCGTAACGAGGATCTCGCTTGCTGCGAGATTGTGCTAACGGACTGCCGGTCTTCCGCCTTTGCACGGGCGAAGTGTCATTGGAGCGTATTAGAAGAATGGAAAATACTCGCGAGCAATGTCGTAATGGGGCGTGAAAAAGGCAAAAGGCGCCGACTGGGCCGTTGGTGCACCGGCTGGAGCGTACCATGTGGCCGCGAAGCCCCGGAAGTGATTCAGCCGAATCGCATCCACGCGTACGAGCTGGGCACGCTCTCTATCAATCGACCACCGATAACGGGTCGCGCGTACGGTGTCCCAGTTGTAGACGGGATTCCCCACCACCGTCCCTGCGCGCTGAAATAGTCCGGGGAACACCGGCAACGAATCGTGGCTGGCGATGCTCGTCAGGCAGGAATAACTCCGGGTTTGACCAGACGTCGCTGGAATCGGGCGAAACAAAGAATGGCAAATCACTCTTTGCCCATATATATAAAGGACCATCAATTCCTTGTCCCCGGCGGTAATCGCAAATTGCCTGGGTGATAGCCAGGATGTGCGCTTCATTGAAGCGCCCCGTGAAGAACCGCGGTGTCCGCTGGTGCCACAGGCAACCAGCTGGTTGCGGTAGCTCACGTCAGGTTTGCGTTCGAAATACTCTCTCCCCAACCGAGCGACATCAACCAGCGATTTTGTTCGGTGCAGGTTTGCCGGCCGGCGACGAGAGCACCGGGCCTCCGGTCACAGAATGTTTTTCTAAGGTATTGGGCACGGTTCCGCCTTCCAGATTTCAGTCGCGTATTCGTGAATGGTACGGTCACTTGAGAACTTTCCTGAACTGGCCACGTTCAAAATTGCTTTTCGGGCCCATTCGCTTGGATTTGAGTAAAGGTCGCCCAGCCGGTCTTGGGCCCGGGCGTAAGAGGTGAGGTCCGCCAAGTGCATGTAATGATCGCCGTGAGTCAGCAACGTCTCCCGTATCGGTTCGAACGCCCCGGGCTCGTTGCGGCTGAAGTAGTCGGAGAAAATCAGATCTAAAGCTGCTTTCGTTTCCGGCTCGTGCTCGTAGTGCCAATGGGGGTTGTACCAGGATTGGCTTCCCTGCACTTGTTCAACGGTTAAGCCGAATAGGAAGAGGTTCTCCTTCCCTGCTTCCTCGGCCATCTCGATGGTCGCGCCATCAAGAGTCCCAACTGTAAGCGCTCCGTTCATCATAAACTTCATATTGCTGGTTCCGCTGGCCTCGTAGCCAGCCGTCGAAATCTGGTTCGACACATCGCTTGCGGGGATGAGGCGCTCTGCCAGCGAGACATTGTATTCGGGGAGAAAGACAACTTTCATGCGACCTCGAACAATCGGGTCGCCGTCAATCGTGCCTGCCAGATTATTGATGAACTTGATGATGAGTTTAGCCAGCCGATATGCCGGCGCAGCTTTACCGGCAAAAAAGAATGTGCGCGGGACCATCTCTAGGTTCGGATTTTCTCGAAGCCGGTTGTAACAGACGATGATTCGCAGGGCATTTAACAGTTGCCGCTTGTACTCGTGGATACGCTTGATCTGAGAATCGAAGATAGTGTGGGGATCCACGACTTGTCCGGTCGTTGCTTTGAGCCAGTTTGCGAATTCTACTTTAGCTGCGCGTTTTGCGGCATGAAACGTTTCCTGAAGACTAGAATCACCGGACAGCGCTTTGAGACGGCTCAGTTGTCCCAAGTCAGTGATCCACCTGTCGGAGATAGCTCCTGTGATTGCACGTGACAATCCGGGATTTGCTTGGAGAAGCCACCGCCGTGGAGTAACTCCGTTTGTCTTGTTGCTGAAGCGATCGGGAAACATTTCAGCAAGATCCTTCACCGTAGTTGTGCGCAGCAATTTTGAATGGACAGCCGCCACACCATTCGTGCTGTGCGAGCCGACTATCGCAAGATTAGCCATGCGGATCTTGCGTGACGGTTCTTCTTCCAGCAAGCTAATGCGTTCAACCCGATTTGCATCTCCCGGGAAACGCACGCGCACTTCGTCGACTAGCCTTCGGTTGATCTCGTAGATGATCTCGAGTTGTCGAGGAAAAAGTACTTCGAACCATGCAACCGGCCACTTTTCGAGCGCTTCAGGCAGAAGAGTGTGATTGGTGTAGCCCAACGTTTTCCTCGTAAGATCCCAGGCCTGATCCCACCCAAGATGTGCATCGTCCAGCAGGATGCGCATCAATTCAGCGACCGCCAGCGAAGGATGGGTATCGTTGAGCTGAATCGCGGCTTTGTTGGGCAATTCTTCCCAATCCGTGTTATGCCGCAGGAAGCGTCGCACCAGGTCAGCCAGCGAGCACGCCACCAGAAAATATTCTTGCATGAAGCGCAGTTCCTGGCCGGCGGTGGTGGAATCGTCGGGATACAAAACTCGCGTCAGCGATTCCGCTTGGAGGGTTCCGCCCAGCGCACCCACGAAATCGCCAGTGCCAAATTCCTGAAAATCAAAGAAATCTGGTGCACCGGCGGCCCAGAGGCGGAGAGTGTTGATCGTCTTCCCACCGTACCCTACAACTGGACGATCGAAAGGAATTCCGAACAGGCTGGATGGCCGATTTGGAATCACATCGAACCTTCCATCCCGCAGCTTGAAGCTGCAGCTCAGCTTAATTTCCACTTTCTCGTGCTGGCGAGCGATCTCCCATGGGTCACCGTCGCGCAACCAATTGTCGGCACTCTCCTGCTGCGATCCATTCACAAATGATTGCCGAAACATGCCGTACTCGTAGCGCAAACCGTAGCCCGTCGCCGGAAGCTGCATGGTGGCCATCGAATCCAGAAAGCACGCCGCGAGCCTTCCCAGGCCGCCATTACCGAGGCCGGCATCCGGTTCCTGCTCGATCAGCTCAAGCCAGTCGATTCCTTTTTCTTTGACGGCATGCTGGACTATAGGGTCAAACAATAGGTTCGTTACATTATTAGCCAGCGAACGCCCAAGCAGAAACTCCATTGACAGGTAGTAAATCCGTTTCGCATTTTGTCGCTCATAGGTGGCCTTCGTTTGCACCCAGCGCTGCGCCAAAACGTCGCGCACGGAGTGCGCGAATGCTTCGAAGCCTTCGCGCGCGCTCGCTACTTTTGGGTCGATCGCGCGATCAAAGATCAGGTGCCTTTCATAAATGGCGGCTTCGGTCCCGGCAAATCGAATCAGATTGCCGCCGTATTGCTGGAGAAGCTCGGAAAGATTTTCTGGCTTCGTGGCCATCGGCACCACTTTAGCGGAATTTGGCGGCGTGACGGTTTTTGTGCTCATTCCTAAACCTCGCGTTTCAGGCGATATTCCTTCGCTGCACTTAATAGCAACTCATCATGCGATTCATTTTGGAGCGCTGCGGTTTCAACGTGATGGTCATCGTTCCAGAGCCGGATGACTGGCCGGGACAGGTTATGTTCATAACTGAGTGCACTGAGGCTGGCCGGGCTTAACAGAAAATACCTGCCCCCAACTCCCGGGCCGAGGCCCAGCCAGCGCGCAGTGAACACCCGAATAAAGTGTCCGCTGGAAAAGACCAGTACATCACCCGCAACATGACGGATACGTTCAACCACACGGTCCGCCCGTTCGCCGATTTCTGCGGGCGACTCACCCTCCGGGGCGCCGTCGCGGAACAGGTCCCAGTTCGGGCATTTCTGGAGGATTTGCGCCGAGGTCAGTCCTTCATAGTTGCCATAATCCCACTCCACCAAGTCAGGATCGGTTTCCGCTCCAGCTCCAAACCCGGCCAGTTCGCAGGTACGTGATGCGCGCTGCAATGGGCTGGTGAACACCTTTGCGAAGGTCATTCCCTTAAGTCGTTCTCCAAGCCGCATGGCATTGCGCTCGCCATCGGGTGTCAAGGGAAGATCGGTAAGTCCGGTATGCTGGCCGGAGTGAGTCCAAGCTGTGTTGCCGTGTCGCGCGATGTAGACTACTGGGAGGTTTTCACTCATGCTGCTTCTCTGGTTTTCACCCTCAATCGGTCGCTCGAATTTCGACTGCTGTGTGAGTAGATGTCTAAAGGCCGAATAAGAACCCGCAATATTTCGGCCAAAATCGACGATCACGCGCAATCTCTGAACCGTAATGGCTTTCCACGCACTTTCGCCCACGGATCTCAGCTCGCCACAGCATTCCCGGCGGCACGGCCAGCCAGAATCCGTCACTTGCCAAAGGCTTGCCAGACTCCGGGACCTGGATGTAGCTCTGGTATGAATCGTTCTTGTAGTTGTGAATCTAACGGACCCCTCGACGCTGATCTCGCACTTGCTGCGGGTGCAGTGGCCATTTCCGGCCTCTGAACTATGAAGGGGATCACACCGGCGCTTATTGCCCGGGGGCAGGAGCAAAATGGAGACAATGTCAGCAGTGGAAGAACTCGACCGCCGCTTCGGAATTCCCGGCGTGGCTAGAATTTGCGAAGGCAACGGCGGTCTGCCGCGAATCCGGATCACCGGTTCGCGCGCCGACGGCGAGATGTATCTACACGGCGCACAAGTGACCTCCTGGAAGCCGGCTGGGAACGACGAGGTTCTCTTTCTGAGCACAAAATCCCGTTGGCAGGAAGCCCAGGCAATCCGCGGAGGAATCCCGATTTGCTTTCCCTGGTTTCGCGCCAAGGCAGACGATCCGAAAGCGCCCGCACATGGGTTTGTGCGCACAAGAAGTTGGCAGCTCGAGTCCATTTTCGAAGACAAATCTGAAGACAAATCTGGAGTCTGCGTGAACATGTCCAGCGAGAGCGACGAGCAAACTCGGCGCTGGTGGCCTGCTGACTTTCGCCTTCTGCATCGCGTTGTTTTTGGTCCCAAGCTCACCCTGGAGCTCATCTGCACCAATACCGGAAAAACCGGTTTGCGGTTCGAGGCGGCCCTGCACACCTACAACCGAGTGGCCGATGTTGCGAACGTGCGGTTGGAGGGTCTGGATGCGGTGCATTTCCTTGACAACACCGACTCGAACGCAGCAAAGGTGCAGCACGGTGATGTGACGATTGCCTCGGCAACCGACAACGCATTTCTAGGCACTGAGAACGACGTTGATTTGATCGATCCGCAGTTGCGCCGTCGCATTCGATTGGAGAAGGCCAATTCGCTCACTACTGTTGTGTGGAATCCCTGGCGCGAAGGCGCTGCGCGATTGGGAGACTTAGGCGATGGCGAATGGACTCAATTCCTCTGTGTCGAGGCGAGCAATATCCTGGCCGCATCTGTCACTCTGGCGCCCGGAGAGGAACACAAAATGACGGCGGTTCTGAGCGTAGCGAAATCGTAGCGAGCCGACTCTGCCGGTCGCGAGAGTACAGCGCTATGAACCTTAAGACGAGACCGCTCTCGGATCGGCCGATGCGCTGACAAACGCCGGCCTGTGTCACTTGCCAATTGCTTGGCACTCTCCGTCCCGGAACCCAGCACCAAACCGGTTGATGCGCAAACGCTGGACGGCTAAACCATTCTCCGGACAAAGATTGGCGAGTGATGTTACGCGCTCTCGAATGGAAGGTGGCATGCAATGAAGGATGCTCGAGGATTCTTGAAGCACGCCTCTCTCAGTTCGAACGACGGCCTGGTGATCAACGTGGAGGGCAGCGAAAAGATGCACTCGTGCGCTTGCAGGGGGCGTCTCGGTGTCGATTCGTCGCCAGATCTCCGCAGGGCTCCTCGTCATCTTCCAAGGGGCAAGCGCCTTATGGCGGCGGTGCTGGCTTCGCTCCAGGCCCAGGTTTAGGTGAATCCTTTCTGACCTGGGATGGATCACAGTATTTAGCTCACGGCTCCGAGGCGGGCATTCTGATTTTGCTCCCACGGACGAGCGTCAAATCCGTCTGCTGCATTATCTTCTTCCTCGTTTCGGACACGTGGGAGTGGAGCGTCTGCTCTGGAATTGGCGTTCCCAACATTTACGAATTTCTAAGCGACGAGGAAAACATCCTGAAACGGCCGGAAATTGCTCAATTGTTTGAATCTGCCAGAGATCACACCAATCGTGCAAGCAGCTTTCGATCCGCAGCATCCAAGCGAATTGTGCCTGGCGACGGTTGATTTGCTCGTCGCGATACTGGCAAGCGAGGTCGGCAATCTCGCACTAAAGGTTGTGGCGTCGTGCGGTGTGTACTTGGCTGGCGGCATTGTCCTTCACCTCGTGAAACTGCCGCAAAAACCGCAGTTCGTGGAGACTTTCACCAGAAAGGGAGGCTTCAAGGATTTAATGGAGCAGATCCCGATTCACATCATCACCGCACACGCGGCTCTTCTCGGAGCTGCCCAATTCGGACTGCAGAGGCTGCGTAACCTCAACAAACGCGAAGAAGTAAAAGCTTCCCTCGCGCCTATTTAGTTCGCGTGACAAGATGGTAGAAAAAATAAAAAGGAGATCAGAATGGCAGCGAGCCCTCAACCGCAAGTGAAGAAACGAGCGAGCAAACAATCCGCGTGGAAACCTCTGACAGCGCACTACAAGGCAGTCTCAAAGCTCCACTTGCGGCAGTTATTCGCAGACGACCCCAAGCGCGGGCAGCGCATGGCAGTGGACGCGGTAGGTCTATATCTCGACTACTCCAAGAATCGTGTTACTGATGAGACCCTCAAGCTCCTTCTCCAGCTTGCCGCGGAGTCCGGCTTGCGAGCACGGATCGACGCCATGTTCAGCGGAGAGAAGATCAACATCACCGAAAAGCGAGCAGTGCTGCACGTGGCTCTGCGTGCTCCGAAAGATCAATCGATTCTTGTTGATGGAAAAAATGTGGTACCAGAAGTCCACGCTGTACTGGATCGGATGGCTGACTTTTCCAATCGTGTGCGCAGCGGCGAATGGAAAGGTCATACCGGAAAACGCATTCGGAATGTGATAAACATTGGAATCGGCGGCTCCGACCTTGGACCGGTTATGGCGTACGAGGCGCTCAAGCACTACTCGGAACGCTCGATGACCTTTCGCTTTGTCTCGAATGTGGATGGAACGGACTTCGCCGAGGCGGTGCAGGATCTCGATCCGGCGGAGACACTATTCATCGTCTCGTCAAAAACATTTACCACTCTCGAAACCATGACTAATGCTCAGACCGCTCGTGCTTGGTCGCTGACAGGGCTAGGGGGCGATGAAAAGTCGGTGGCAAAGCATTTTGTCGCGGTTTCGACCAATGATCCGGAAGTCTCGAAGTTCGGTATTGATACCGCGAACATGTTCGGATTCTGGGATTGGGTTGGCGGTCGCTATTCCATGGACTCGGCAATCGGCCTTTCCACCATGATTGCTGTCGGTCCCGAAAGCTTCCGCGCAATGCTGAGCGGCTTCCACGAAATGGATGGGCACTTCCGCACGGCTCCATTTGAGGCCAATCTGCCGGTTCTCATGGGGCTACTAGCAGTGTGGAACAACGACTTCCTTGGTGCAGAGACCGTGGCTGTACTGCCGTACGAACAGTACCTCAAGCGCTTTCCCGCATATCTGCAGCAGTTGACGATGGAGAGCAATGGCAAGCATGTCACGCTCGATGGGAAAGCAGTAGGCAAAGACACAGGTCCGATCTACTGGGGTGAACCTGGGACCAACGGTCAACATTCTTTCTATCAGCTGATACATCAAGGCACGCGCCTCATCCCCTGCGACTTCATCGGATTTGCGAAGACCTTGAATCCGCTGGGCCGGCATCATGACATGCTGCTCGCCAATGTTTTCGCTCAAGCGGAGGCGCTGGCATTTGGTAAAACGCCAGAGCAAGTGAAAGCGGAGGGCACTCCGGACGGGCTTGTGCCGCATCGCGTCTTTGAAGGCAATCGACCCACCAATACGATCCTGGCCGAGCGGCTCACCCCCGAAACACTGGGCAAGCTTATAGCGCTTTACGAGCACTCGGTCTTCACTCAAGGCGTGGTATGGAATATTGATTCGTTCGACCAATGGGGGGTCGAGCTAGGCAAAGTCCTGGCGCAGCGCATCATTCCAGAACTCGAGAACCCGGCTGAGCCTGTGCTGAATCACGACAGCTCAACCAGCACATTGATTCGTCGCTACCGCGAACTCAAGGAGGCCCAATGACAACCATCGGCTTTAACGATCCTTTATATATCTTGCCCTTCGACCACCGGGGATCGTTCCAGAGCAACATGTTTGGTTGGTCCGGCACGTTGAACTCAGCACAAACGGCAGAGATCGCCGCCGCCCAGCAAATCATTTACCATGGCTTCAAAGCCGCCGAGTCACGCGCCTCCCGCTGGCGACGCACTTGATGATTTCCGATGCGGATTGTCTCCTCGACGAGTTTGCCGAGGTCGGCTCGGATTCATTTCTCATTCATTGGGAGGTAACAACAATTTGCACCGCACGGTGCAGCGTATTAAGGCTCTTGGAAAACGCGCTGAAGTGGCAATTAACCCCGCTACTCCTGCGTCGGTTCTGAAAGAAGTACTCCCAGACCTCGATCAGGTGCTGGTCATGACTGTGAATCCGGGCTTCGGACATCAGCATTTTCTTGGATTAATGTTGCCCAAAATCCGGCGGGTCGCGCAAATGATCGAGTGGATCAAGCCCGACTGTGAGTTAGAAGTCGAGGGGGGAATTGATTGGGCGACTGCTCCAATCGCAGTCGCAGCGGGAGCCAATGTCCTGGTCGCAGGTACGTCAGTATTTGGTGCTGACAAAGACGTGACGACCGCAAGGGATTCGTTGCGTGACGCGGCGACGCAGGTGACGCAGTGAATCAAACGCAATTTCTTGAAGAGGAGAATTTATGGAACTCGGAATGATAGGGCTGGGCCGGATGGGCGCCAACATGGTGCGTCGGCTAATCAAGAAAGGACACAGATGCGTTGTGTTCGACAGGTCACCACAAACGGTGGCCGGTTTAGTGAAAGACCACGCGATCGGAGCAGATTCGCTGATCGATCTGGTGAAGAAACTGGAGAAACCACGCGCAGTGTGGCTGATGGTTCCGGCGGCGGTCGTTGATCAGACCATCGCCGATCTGTTACCGCACCTCGAAGCAGGTGACATCCTCATCGACGGCGGAAACTCCTATTACGTGGATGACATTCAGCGTGCAAAAAATCTCGCCCCCAAACAGATTCACTACGTGGACGTGGGCACCAGCGGCGGCGTGTGGGGTCTCGAACGTGGCTACTGCATGATGATCGGCGGCGAGAAAGAAGTCGTCCAGCACCTCGATCCCATCTTCTCGGCGCTCGCTCCCGGAATCGGTGACATATCACGCACGCCTGGACGCGAGAAACTCGATGGCACCGCGGAGCAAGGCTACCTGCACTGCGGCCCAAATGGCGGCGGCCACTTCGTCAAGATGGTGCACAACGGAATCGAATACGGGATCATGGCGGCCTACGCAGAAGGATTGTCGGTGCTGCGCTCAGCGGATGTCGGCAAACAACAGCACGGCGCTGATGCGGAAACCACTCCGCTACGCGACCCGGAACACTACCAGTACGACTTCAATCTGCGGGACGTCGCCGAAGTGTGGCGCCGCGGCAGTGTGATCGCATCATGGCTGCTGGACCTGACTGCAACCGCCTTGATTCAGGATCCCGGGCTTTCGAAGTTTGCGGGCCGCGTGTCCGATTCCGGCGAGGGCCGCTGGACGATCAAAGCCGCGATCGACGAAGCGGTGCCGACCCCCGTGCTGACCGCTTCACTTTACGAGCGTTTCAGCTCACGCGGCGAAGCAAACTATGCCGACAAGCTGCTGTCCGCGATGCGGTTCGAATTCGGCGGTCATTTGGAAAAGCCGAAAGAAAAATCTGAGGCTGCTTAAAGGAGGGATATTCATGACCAATTTCCACTCAGACGCGCTTGTTTTCTTCGGCGCCACCGGCGATCTCGCTTACAAGAAGATTTTCCCCTCCCTGCAAGCAATGGTGAAGCGAGGACATCTCAATGTACCCGTCGTCGGCGTAGCCAAAGCTGGATGGAATCTCGATCAACTTCGCGCTCGCGCGAAAGACAGCTTGGAGAAACATGGTGGGGTGGATTCCGCCGCTTTCGAAAAGTTGACCGGCTTGCTGCGCTATGTCGACGGTGACTACCAGGATCCGGCAACCTTCGCCGCGCTTCGCCAGCAGCTCAAAGACGCGAAACGCCCGGCACATTATCTGGCAATCCCGCCGGTTCTGTTTGAAACCGTGGTCCAACATCTCGCCGAATCCAACTGCGGACGTGGCGCCAGGGTTATTGTGGAGAAGCCTTTCGGGCACGATCTGGCGTCCGCGCAGGAACTGAATAGGGTTCTGCTCGGCGTCTTCGATGAAGCCGACATCTTTCGCATCGACCATTACCTTGGAAAGCGCGCTGTGAACAATGTGGTGGCGTTCCGCTTCGCCAACACTTTTGTGGAATCTTTTTGGAACCGCAACCAGATCGAGAGCGTCGAGATCACGATGGCGGAAGACTTCGGGGTAGAGGGCCGCGGAGGGTTTTACGATCAGACTGGAACCATCCGCGACGTTGTCCAGAACCACCTGTTCCAGGTGTTGTCAAATCTGGCGATGGAACCGCCCGTCCGCTCCGATAGCGAGTCAATCCGCGACGAAAAGGTCAAAGTGTTGCGAGCGATTCCACCGATCGAGGAGAAGAACCTGGTGCGCGGCCAGTTCCGCGGCTACCGCGATGAAAACGGGGTTGCGAAGGATTCGCAGACCGAGACCTTTGCCGTAGTGAGGCTGGAAATCAATTCCTGGCGGTGGAAAGGTGTGCCGTTCTACATTCGCGCTGGCAAGTGTTTACCGACGACTTGCACCGAGATCGTCGCTAAGTTTCGCAAGCCGCCGACCCTGATTCCCGATAGCCAGTTGGTCGAAAATCACCTTCGCCTCCGACTGAGTCCAGAAATCACCATCGCGATGGGGATGATGAACCTCGCCGCTAACGCTGAAGGACTCGCGCTCGAGGCCGGCGAGATGGTAGCCAGCCATTCTCCACATGCGGATGAGATGGATGCGTACGAACGCGTGCTGGGAGCGGCAATGTCCGGAGACAGTACCTTGTTCGCGCGCGAAGACTACGTCGAAGAAGCGTGGCGGATCGTGGAACCGGTACTGAAAAAGAGCACGCCGGTTCATGAGTATGCGCCAGGGACCTGGGGCCCGAACGAAGTTGATCGAGTGGCGCCAAGCGGGGGCTGGAGCAATCCGGGCGAGAAGAAAGTACTTGCACGTGCGAGCGAGGCGGCCTGATGAAGATTAAAGTCTATCCCGATGCCGACGCGGTCGCTCTCGAAGCCGCAAAACTAATCGCCAAAGCGGCCCAAGAGGCAGTCGCGGCTCGGGGCAAGTTCGTGATGGCGGTGAGTGGTGGAAAAACACCGTGGATCATGCTTCGCGATCTCGCAAAGCAAGAAGTGCCGTGGAACGGCGTGCATATCGTGGAGGTGGACGAGAGAATTGCACCCGAAGGCGACCCCGATCGGAATCTTACCCACTTGCGTGAGAGCCTGCTGGAGCATGCACCTTTACGCCCTGACCAGATCCATGCCATGCCGGTAGAAGCGACCAATTTCGAGACGGCTTGCATGCGATATGCACTGACTCTGAACGAAATCGCAGGCTCACCGCCTGTGCTCGATCTCGTTCACTTGGGACTCGGACCCGACGGCCACACCGCTTCGCTGGTGCCGGAAGACCCGGTCCTCGATGTGAACGAGACAGACGTTGCACTCACGGGAATCTACCAGAACCGGCGGCGCATGACGCTAACCTACCCGATTATCAATCGCTCCCGTCGCGTCCTTTGGCTAGTAACCGGAAGCGAAAAAACGCGAATGCTTGCCCGCTTGCAAGCTGGGGATGTTTCCGTTCCGGCCGGCCGCGTCAGCAGGGATCATGCGGTGGTTTTGGCAGATCTCGCCGCCGCGGGCCAGATTGGTAAGGCATCGAAGACAGAAGTGGCTTGAGAGAACGAGGTTTGTCTGCAGTGACGCCGGATTATTCTGCGACCTGATCATGAAGGAGAGAACATGCGCATTGGAATCGCCGCCGATCACGGCGGGTTTGGATTGAAACAGGACCTTCGCAGCCGCCTGACTGCCGCCGGTCATAACATTGTTGACTTCGGTGCAAACCGCCTTGAGCCGGGCGACGACTACCCGGATTTCGTTATTCCGTTGGCGCGGGCGGTGGCTTCAGGCACGGTAGAGCGCGGGGTTGCTGTTTGCGGAAGCGGGGTGGGTGCTTCCGTCTGCGCCAACAAAGTTCCGGGAGTCCGCGCCGCTCTAATCAATGATCACTTCTCGGCTCGGCAAGGGGTCGAGGACGATCACATGAACATTGTTTGTCTCGGTGGCCGGGTCATGGGGGCCATGGTTGCCTGGGACCTTGTCGAAACTTTTCTGGCAGCTGACTTCAGCCAGGCTGAACGCCACCGGAGACGTCTGGGCAAAGTTGCCGGACTTGAAAAACAAGCCGCCAGTGAGGTCGGAGCCGGGACTTCGGCTATTCCGGCGTAGTCGAAAGACCGAATTTGAAACAGGACTCTTCAGTTCCTCTCATGCTCTTCATTTGATCCTGCTGCTTCCGGAGATAATTCGGGCGAGCGAAATGTGCCGATGGGGATCGTACCCGCCAATCCGTTCCCGGTGGACTCCGGGATCGAAGACAGTCCGTGGCGAAGAGCACGCCAAGGCGCTCGTTAAGTTCGCCTATACTACTTTCGACCCTGGATGGTCGGTATAACTTTCCTTTGTGCATGGGCGGGCCACGGTGCCGCATCGGAGTGATAGCCTGATTTAATGGCAAAGGACGCAGCCGGCACAGTGCTCTCGGTCGCGGGACGTGACATCCAGATAACGCATCCCGGTAAGCTCTATTTCTCATCGCAAGCACAAATCTCAAAACTCGATCTTGTGCGTTACTATCTATCCGTGGCGCCGGGCGCGCTCGCCGGAATCCGCGATCGTCCGATTGTTCTAAAGCGTTTCGTCAATGGCGCCGAGGCAGAGGCGTTTTATCAAAAGCGTGCACCCACCCAGCGGCCCCCTTGGTTGCGAACGGTCACGCTGTCATTCCCTTCGGGCCGGACTGCGGAAGAGATTGTTGTAGATGACGCGCCTGGGCTTGCTTGGATCGTTAATCTCGGCTGCATTGAACTACACCCGCATCCGGTCCGCTCCGGCAATCTTGATCACCCAGACGAGTTGCGGATCGATCTCGATCCGGTTCAGGGCGTTAGTTGGGCGGATGTTCGCCGTGTCGCTCTCGAAGTGCAAGGGCTGCTCGAAGAGTTAGGGCTTCGCGGCTGGCCCAAAACTAGCGGTTCACGCGGCATGCACGTCAATGTACGTATCGAACCGCGCTGGACGTTCGCTGAGGTGCGCCGCGCCGCCGTCGCATTTTCGCGCGCAGTGGAGCGGCGGGTACCCGCTCTGGCCAGTTCGAAATGGTGGAAAGAAGAGCGTCACGGCGTCTTCCTCGATTACAACCAGAATGCGAAGGACCGGACCACCTGCTCTGGGTATTCGGTGCGTCCGCTCCCCGACGCCCGTGTCTCAGCGCCGCTTCTCTGGCACGAAGTTCCTGACTGTGACCCAGCCGACTTTACGATGTTCACGGTACCGGAGCGCTTCGCGAAAATCGGTGATCCGCAAGCCGGCATGGATGCAGAGCCTGGCTCGCTTGACAAATTACTGGAACTCGCCGCCAACGACGAAGCCAACGGTCTCGGCGACGCACCCTGGCCGCCGCACTTTCGCAAGACGGAAGCCGAAGCGCCACGAGTGGCGCCGTCGCGCGCTAAGTCAGGGGTAAAGAAGCCGCGAGTCAAGATGCCGCTCATCGTGGTTGCAAACTCTCGTGACAAAACAGCAGCGCTGGCGGGCCTGGAAAGATGGAAGAGTAAACATGCCCAGATAGCCGGTTCCCTTGCCGCGGACGACGTGCTGGTCGACTCGATGCGAGGCAGATCTTCGACCTGGACACGCGTCCGAGTCAATCTACGCCACGTAGCCGAATCACTGCGGCCGCCACAGGAGACTCCTGACCCTGATGACGATCCAACGCGTGAATGGCGGCAACGGCGCAAGAGAAGGGCCGGGAAAGAGGATTGACAAGCGGCTGGCGTAGGCCTAGCGACCGGAGGGGAAAATCGCTGTCAGCTCTTGCGGCGGAACGATTTCGAGTTGCGCGTAGGTGCAGTCGCCGGGCTTCTTGTCCGTTCGCCATCTGCGAAACTGTGCTGTATGACGGAAGCGGCTTCCTTGCATATGGTCGTAGGCGACTTCCACCACCAGTTCGGGTCGCAGTGGTTCCCACGATAAGTCCTTGCCTTGACTCCACCGGCTCTGGCCACCCGGCATGCGATTGACGGCTTCATCGGTCGCGTTTCCATGGTCCGCCCAAGCCTTCCACGGGTGCCCAGTGAGCGCGTCTTTGCGATAAGGCCTGAGGAATTCTGCCAATTCTCCGCGCTTCTCAGTGCTGAAGCTGGCACAGACCCCAACGTGTTGCAAAGCCCCGGAATCGTCAAAAAGTCCTAACAGTAATGAGCCGACGAGCGTGCGATCACCCTTCTTGTGCCAACGAAATCCTCCAACCACACAATCACAGTCGCGCTCATGCTTGACCTTGAGCATTACGCGTTTGTTTGGCTCGTAGGTCCCTAAAGTGGGCTTGGCAATGACTCCGTCAAGACCTGCGCCCTCAAAGCGCCGAAACCAATCAGTGGCAACGCTGCGGTCGGCGGTTGCCGGTGTCAGATGGATGGGCGGCGCTACCGATGCAAGCAGCGATTCCAGTTCGCGACGCCGGGTTTGGAAGGGCTCCCCCCGGAGATCCCGGTCTCCCTGGCAGAGCAGGTCAAAGAACACGAATGACGATGGAATTTGTTGGGACAAAAGCTTCACGCGCGATGCGGCGGGATGGAGGCGCAGTTGAAGCGCGTCGAAGTCGAGTTCGTTGTCCTTAACGATGACAATCTCTCCGTCGAGGACGCAGCGGGGAGGTAATGCCGAGCGTAACGGATCGAGCAGCTCCGGGAAATAGCGATCTAGGGGCTTCTCGTCGCGGCTCTGGATCAGGATCTCATCCCCGTCGCGAAAGACGAGTGCACGAAACCCATCCCACTTCGGTTCGAAAACCCAATCTCCATCGGCTGGCAATTCACCGACTCGCTTGGCAAGCATGGGCAATAGCGGCGGGTTTACGGGAAGTTGCACGCCTCATGGTATACCGCGCACTTCATGCTTTTCTAATTGTTCGGCAAGCCGGAAATAATTCCCTACTTTCGGTTTGCCCGTGACTCGGGGAAAACCAGGGTTCACCCGATCAAGCGTTGTAGCTGAATTGCGTTCCTCACTAAGTAAACGGTGGGTCACGCAGTAGAGACCGGTGGGTACAATTCTGGCTTCCTGCCGATTCTTGTAGGTCGATCTTACGAAGTGTATAGAATGCGTCTCCTGTTTTTGTTTGGGTCGTTACCAGCGTGGCGGCTTCGCGCCGTCTCAAGCGACAAGAGATTTACGCGCAGCCCGCTTTCGTTGGCAGCGCGATCGGCCAGAGGCCGCTGCAATCGAAATTGCTAACGCCTACACCAGTGCGATTTATTTGGATAACGACGGAAACGAAATGTACTTCGGTATGAGCGAGGCTGAGTTCACTAAGACACTCTACTCCAAGTCGCTCGTATGGGCACCTGATGGTAATGATGAAGCATTCGATGATGGCAGCTATGTGTTGCAGTTCGATGTGGGTGATCGAGTGCGACTGATTGCGTTCAAGAGTCCCGAATCACTCGTCGATCCGGCTAGCGTGCGAGAGGTCTGGCTTTCGTCCGACAGCTTCTACAGCACTCTCCGCGAGTGGAGGAACACTTTCTTGGCTGAGTGGGAATCACTGCCGAAACATAGTTGACGAACTCGGGATTGGGTGTTGAGAAAGTCCATGCTGTCGGATGGAGCGATCCATTTCCCGGGCGGGAGCCTCACCCGCACGATGTCGAGCACTTCGGGGTTATCTGTGTTGTTCAAGCGGAAACCTCAAATTCGTGGACACGCAGAAATGGTGGTCAGGCCGAGGCGACGGGCAACCTCTTCGTGTCGGGCGAACAGCCTCGCGTAGTTGCGCCTCGCCCGCGAGGACGAGCAGTCGGGGTAAGCGCTTGGGTTTTTCCCGATTGATGCCCACTTAAGGAGCTTTTGGCTTATCAAAATCTGTTTCACTTCGGGACGTGCGTGCATTTGTCGATCTCCTCCGTCAGAGTCTCGTGTGAATTTTTCCAGTGGCATTGGAAATCCTGCTGATCCGGCAGATTGACAGAGCCTGCCGCAGCCGCGAAAACTCCGCTCCATCAGAGGGGTTTGAAAGTCGCGGAATTGTGCGTGAACGGTGCGGGAAAGTGCCGTCGAAACGGCTGACAGCTACGATTCTGGGATTCTCGGTTGGCCGGCGATCCCTGGATGGCGCAGAAGTTACAAGAGTAAAATAAAGCGGTTCCTGAAGTCATAAAGGAGGTTCCCGCCGACCGTGCGATTTCTTCCTGTCACGCTCGTAGCCTCGATAATTCTGGTGCCGTTGGCTGCACGCTCCCAAATGGGGTGGCGTAAGAGGCGTTGTCGTTGATGACGCTAGTCAGCCGCTCCCGGGAATGCAAGTGGGACTCGCCGAACGAACATGGGACGGTGGTCAGAAACCTGTGGGAGGAACGGTTACTGACAACTCCGGGGCTTTCGAAATTGACGACGTTCCACCCGGAACGCACTACGAGCTAGGCGCAAGCAACGACTCGTTGGTCTATCCCAGCAGGCTCCCTCAACCGATTTCTGTCACAGCCCCCGGTCCGTGTACCACCATAACCTATAACGCAGGGACACGGGTGGGGGCGGCAGAACTGAAATTCAAGGTAACCGACGCCGCGACAAACAAGCCCATCACCGACCTCACGGTTCACGCAGCGGCAGGGGCTTGGAGCACTTGGCTCCCAGTCGGAGACATGCTCCGCGCAGGCGTGGCATACGCTCAGGTGCCATCTTCGAGCAAGCTGCACGTTGAAATTACTGCCAAAGGGTACTCTCCAGCCATCCTCGATCTTCCGGCGATCAAACCCGGCGACGTGCGGGAAGTGGTTGCCCAGCTTCATGCGGAGGCTTTGGGATGTATCACGGGCACCGCCGTCGATGAGAGCTTTGCTCCGGTCAAGAACACGCTCATCGACGCAAGACGCATCCCAAATGCCGGGGACGGGTACAACCCCGTGCATGCGGATGAAAACGGGAGATTCCGGTTGGATCGCCTACGCCCCGGGGACTACGACCTTTATTTCGAAAACGAAGCACAGGGCTTCTCGCGTGTTTGGGTTGGCTGGGTCAACCAATCCGGGCTGGCGAAACTGCTGAGGGTCACGGTGCCCGCCACTGGTGGTTGCAAGAATGTCACGTTGAACATGGGGTCGAGAGGTGCTTGGCTGGACGTAGTTGCCATTGACGCGGACACCCAACAACAATTATCGAGGCTCACCATCACCGTCGAGAATTCGAAAAATGATCGCCAAGGGGGAACATCTAATCTTCCGGAACCCCAGCCGGTTCTTGTCCCTTCGCATGCCAGCTTTACGGTTCACGTTCGAGCCGAGGGCTATCGCGTCTCTGACCCGATACACATTGAGCCGCTGAACCCTGATGAAAAAAAGGAGCTAACTGTGCCGCTCCGGCGTCGGTCAACAACCGCCGACAACACGCTATAGACGATTCCTCTTCAGTGATGGCAGGGTCGGATGTTAATCCGAAGCGAATGCTGACGAGGTAGGGGTTTTCATGTTTTGGCGAATCGCGCTTGCGATCTTCGCGCTTTCCATTAGCTTTTACCTCTTACGCTCAAGGCACCCCGGAACGAGGATGAAAAACAGAAGCCGAATACTTGCAGGTAAATAGAGAAGTGCCCTTTGTCTCATGGCTGATTAGACAGCAAAAGCCTGAATTCTGTCTGGCCGATTGCCGAATCCAAGTCCGCACCGTCGCACGCGGCTCAACGGTCTGCGGCTCACTACGGGCTTTCTTGCGCGATCATCCACCAGTGCTACGGTTGCTATGCTGCTGCGTGTTCGAGCGCAAGTAAACGGCAATCACAACAGGGTGCATGCCTCGCTAAAGTCGAGCCGAGGGCCCCGCGGCATGAGCGTCGCAGGGTCGCCGTAGCCGATGTTGCAAAGAAAATTCGATTTCACATGCCCTTCAGGGAAAAACTCCTGCTCGCAAGACTCACATTTGCCCGCCGCAAAGAACTCCTCATCGAGTTTTGCGTTATCAAAGCCTGACATCGGCCCGCAGTCCAGTCCCAGAGCCCGCGCCGCAAGCACCATGTAGGCTCCCTGCAAGGTAGAGTTCCGCAGCGCAGTTTCGTGGATAAGCTGCGGGTTGTCCACATACATATTGCGCATGGCGGGGTAGTGTGGAAACAGCCTGGGCAACTTGTCGTAGAACTTCAGATCATAGGCGATGATGACCGTGACCGGAGCGGCCATCGTCTTCTGTACGTTCCCAGGCGCGAGCGATGGACGGAGACGCTCCTTTGCAGCCGTGGAACGAATAAATACGAACCTCGCGGGACTGTTATTGGCGCTCGTGGGCCCCCATTTCAGCGTGTCGTAGAGCTGCCGTAGCAACTCCTCGGGCACTGGCTTGGGAAGCCATGCGTTGTAGGTACGGGCTTTTCGAAACACCAGATCAAGCGCATCGTCACTCACTCTCATTTTCTCGATCCTCTCCATCATTGTCACGGTTTCTTCCTATTCATTCGGTTTCACAAAACCCGATTGACATGCTCGAACTCCGCTGCCATCAGAGGCAATTCGGAGATTCATTCGCTCGACCCGAACCGGCAGCACAACTATCATCGACACGACAGCAGAACGTTTTTCCATATCACTCCGGAAGGCAGGCAAGCGCCTCCACTCCATCTGCAAGCCCGGGTCCTGGCCAAGGGAGGTCCATGGCCTTCCAGTTTCGTCCTGCATCACCTGATCTGAAGAGGCCGCGGTTGTTGGCGGCGTAGATGACGCCAGGTTCGCCAGCATCAGTGGCAAAACGGCTCACCGTCGTGTCCTTCGCCGCGGGCAGGCCGCTCATTGACTGTTCCCATCTCTGAACCCCAGTCTTCCTATACACGTACGCCTCGGCCCCTCGCGGCGAATAGGCGGAACCGGGTCCGTCTGTTGCGGACACGATCACGGTTTCTGGATCAGCAGGATCCACGGCAATACCCACGAGGTAGAGGTGCTTCAATCCATCCTCGGGCAATCTCCACGAGTCCCCAGCATCGGTGCTTTCATAGTACCCATCGCCGGCGGCCGAGTAGATCCGCCCGGGTGCAAACGGATGCGTCATCGCTGTGTGCGTGTCGTACGGACCGCCGCGAACACGATCACGCCAGGTGCGCCCGCCGTCGAACGTGCGCACGAGCGCGCCAGCCTCGATCGCGACGAACACGCGATCCGCGACGCTCACATCGGCTTCGATCCACCGAACATGATGCGTCTGGGGCCGTGGGGGAAAACTCCAGGTGTCAGCAGAAGGCAGCGCGCGCAATCCGGCGAGGTCCACCCAGCTATCGCCGCCATTGTCGGAGCGAAACACCGCACTCGGTTCGGTGCCGGCATAGACGACGCCGAACCCGTCAGCTTGTTCCGCGCGACCCACATCAACCGCCGTGATCATCGGGTGGTCGATGCCCGGTCCGACTGGTTCCCAATTCCGGCCGCTGTCGCGGCTTCGGGACAGACCGGCACGCGCAGTTCCGCAGTATACTTGGGCCGGGCTGCTCTGGTCGATCGCAACACATCCGGGCGACAGTCCGGCCAAGTGTTCGTCGACCGTCCAGGTGGAGGCGCGCCGAGCGATCAACAGGGCCGCTCGTGTTACGACTGCGATGCCGACCATGACTCAATCTCCTCCATTACCCCGCTAGGCCACACGAAGCACGATCTTGCCGTGTTTCTTTCGTCCTGACGCTCCCGGCCCACTGACCGACATCCCATGAACCCTCGGCAGTTTCTCGGCGATGTCCTTCCAGGCCTGGGTTGCATCTTGGAGCGCGTACACGGTCGCAACGTCTGGTCGTATTGTCCCCTCTTCCAGCAGTCGCCCGATTCTGCTGAGCACGTCCCCTGACGGCGCGAGCCGCATCATCACGCCCGACACATGGTGCATCGCTGCCTCTTTCTGCGATACGGGCTGAACGGCGGATACGAGATGGCCACCTTCCTTCAAGACCAGGAACGCCCGCTTCTGTGCATCACCACCGACCAAGTCGAAAACCACATCGACCTTCTCTCGCAGAATCTTCTCGAACTGCGCCTCTCGATAATCGAGAACCCGGCTGGCCCCGATGGAGTTGAGGTACGCCTCATGGTCGCCGCTTGCTGTGGCACTGACGGTGGCACCGGCGTGCGATGCCAATTGCACCGCATAGGCTCCCACAGCGCCGGCACCACCATCGATCAGGATCGTTTGTCCCTTTTCCAGGTGACCGTGGGTGAAGAGTCCCTGCCACGCAGTTTGGGAGGCCACCGGCACAGATGCTGCCTCCTCAAATGAGAGGCTGGATGGTTTCGTCGCCATGGCCGCCGGCTTGACAGCCAGATACTCCGCGTACGCGCCGCCCGTCTCGTTGGCAGCGAACACGGCATCACCTGGCGCATATGCCGCAACGTCACTGCCAGTCTGTTCGACGGTCCCTGAAAACTCATGGCCAGGTATCCAGGGCAGGTCGATCGGGAGTATCTGTCTTGCGGTTCCCGAAGCCTTGACGAGATCCAGATGATTGACGGCGGTACTCTTGATCTTCACCAAGATCTCGTCACGTGCGATCGCCGGCGTTGGTACATCGTTGAACACCAACTGCCCACCATATTCCAACAATCTGACAGCTTTCATGCGTGCTCTTCCTTAAATCTGCCTAATGGGGCGCCATACGCAGTCTCATGAAGACTGAGCCAGCCGCCGGTGTCCGCCTCTATGCGCTCGGCAGAAACGCATTCCAATCCCGCGTCTTTGCCCAAGACTCGAAATCGTGGAAGGTGACGTCGGGAAACTCACGCCGGAGCGCGGCGCGATCCACCGCAAAACCGACGCGGTCGAACCATTCCTACATCCTAACGGCATCGTCGTCCATGCGCTGGCGGATGACCATCAAAATTGAAGATCGCACGAACGCGCCGGTGGCGAGAGATTGAACAGCTAGGCTCCTAAATGTTGAAACATCTCGATTGTTATGGCGCCAAGAGCGCGTCAACTCCGCTACATCGAATGGGAGACCATGTATCCAGCGCTTCTTTGATTCCGGCATCCTCTCGCCGCTCGCCTCCAGCCAACTTCGAAGCCTTAGAACCTTCGAAAATTCGAATAGAGTTCTATCAAAAAACATAAGTTGACATTGCGATTTACCTCTAACTCATTGAAATCTAGCTTAGACATCGTGGACGCACAATTGCATATTCCCCGAGCAATTAGCGCTGCGGTCCCGGTTCGTTTTCCCGAAGTGCCGACGTATCCCCTGTAAGCGGAGAACACTCCAACCGAAGCCAGAAGCCTGAGGAAAGGTGTAGCTATGCGACTTCAAATGGCGAGATCACATCGACTGTTGCTGGCAGTAGTTCTGTTGGTTCTGTCTATGACTGTTTTGTTTCGTGCCGACGCGAGAGCGCAACAGGCAACCGCAAAGATCGTTGGCACGGTCACAGATCAGCAGAACGCAATTATGGAGGGAGTCGGGATCAGCGCCACAAATACGTCCACGAATGTGGTCAGCTCGACGGTTAGCGGCAAGGACGGTTACTACCAGATTCTTGATCTGCCTATCGGAATTTATCACGTTGTGGCGCGCCGTCAGGGTTTTCGTACATATGAGGCAACCACAGCTAAGTTGGAAATCAATCAGTCGCTGCGGTTGGACTTTCATTTGGAGATAGGAGCGGTCAGCGAGCATGTGTCGGTGGAAGGACAAGGGTCGGGCGTTGAAACAGTAAACCCGACGCTCGGTCAGTCAGTGACTGAGCGCCCCATCGTTAACATGCCGCTGAACGGACGCGATGTTCTCACCCTCGCTCTTTTGCAGCCGGGCGTGACCGACGATAATCCCGACGATACGAGCGCCAGCCACGGGTTTAACGTCGCCGGCGGACGCACCGATTCCATCACCTACTTGCTGGATGGAGGTATCAACAACGATCTCGTCGATAATGGTGCAGTCCTCGATCCGAACCCTGATGCGATCGCTGAGTTCCGCATTCTGACCAGCAACTATACGGCGGAATACGGTCGCAATGGTGCAGGCGTGATCAGCGTTGTCACCAAGTCCGGGACGAACAAATTCCATGGCAGCGCATTCGATTTTGTGCGCAACACCGATTTCGACGCCAATGCCTATTTCAATATTCAACAGGGAATACCGCGAAATAATCTTAAGAGGAATCAGTTTGGCGGCACGTTCGGCGGTCCCATTGTTAAGAATAGACTTTTCTTCTTTGTCTCTTACCAAGGACAGCGACAGGTAGAGACAGATGTGGAGGCGGAGCAGACTGTGTTTACACCTGCCGAACTGACCGGCAACTTCTCGCAGGCTGCGAACGGAGGTCCCGACCCAAACGTGGCTGCGTTCCTGCAGGCGAATCCATATTTTCAATCGAACCCGGCTCTTGCGGCCAACGCGATCATCGACCCCACCAAGATTGATCCCGCTGCGACCGCCTACATTGCCACAGGACTGGTGCCAGCATCGCCGACCGGGACGCTATTGCCTGCGGGAGGCGCTCAGAACAATAACAATGAACTGACCGGCAAAATTGATTTCGAAATCACTTCCAAAGATAAGCTCTCGGGCACCGTCGGCGGCATCCGAAATCCCCAGCTTGAGCCCTTTGGCGGCTCTCCGGGCATTGAATCTTCCACCGTAGCCGGATTTCCCGCCAACGTGCAGAACAACAGTTATTTTCTAAATGTGGCCTACACTCGAACTATTTCAACGGAGAAGCTGAATGAACTGCGCTTCACGGGTCAGCGCCGCACCAGTCTGTCGGAGTCGCCCGCTTCGAATCAGGCCACGATTCCTGAGTTCGGCATCGCTTCGGACCTTCCCAATGGTCCTCCCTTCATGTCTTTCGATAACGGATTGGCCTTTGGACCGGACCAGGCAGGCCCAGCTCACTTCGCCGGCACTACGTACGCGATTTCAGAGGCATTCACCTGGGTCAAAGGGCGGAATACGTGGAAGTTCGGCGGGGGATTTTCCGGCTATCAGCAAAACACACTTTTCGGTTTCTTCACTGACAGTAACTTCGTTTTCTTAGGATATGCCGCGGGCGGTACCGGGAGTGGAAACAGCTTTGCTGATTTTCTGCTGGGCGCCCCGAACAATCTGTTTGAGGGCCCAAACGCGCGCAACAACGTTCGCAGCAAATCGGTTAACGGCTTCGCGCAGGACGAATGGCGGGTGAGACCAAACCTGACTCTGACATTGGGAATTCGCTACGAGTACAGTTCTCCCAAGCTCGACACCCAAGGGCGAAGCTTCTCCATCACTCCCGGCGACCAGTCGACGCGGTTTCCAAATGCGCCGCTCGGCTTGGTTTTTCCCGGAGACCCGGGGGCCCCGCGAGGAACGAACTTCCCGGACAAGGACAATTTCGCGCCGCGAATCGGCTTCGCTTGGAGTCCAGGGAGCGGAGCCAAGACCAGTATTCGCGGTGGGTTCGGCATTTTCTATGACGTGCTCAAGGGCGAGGACAACCTGCAATTCAACGGTGCTCCTCCGTTCTATAGCGAGCCATTCGTCGCCTATCCCTGCTTGCTGCCTTCCCCGACGACGACAACGAACTGCGTCCCGGGCACGCCCGTCCAACCCGCCGCCACAACCGCAGCCTTTCCGTTTTACAGCCAACCGTGGGCCAGTTCCACGACTCCCATTGTTCCAAACCCGTTTCCATCGCAGCCGCCGAATCCTTCAACCGCGTTTAGCACCACTACCGGAGATTTCCTTCCCTTTGGCGCCGGCAGCATCTTCTTCGTGAATCCACGCCTGCACACTCCTTACGATTACCAGTACAACCTGAGCGTGCAGCATCAACTGCCACAAAGCATGATATTCGAGCTCAACTACGTGGGCAGCAGCTCGAAGGGGCTCACCTCGCTGGTGGACGCGAATCCGTTCGATTTGACGACCGTGACCGGCGCAAACGCTAACCCCACCCGCATCCTGAATGAGAGCCAGAACGCGGCTCTCACCGCGTTTTGTTTGGCCAACGATGGTGGATCCGCGATCTGCCCGCTTTCGAGCGCGCCCGAGTTTTCTAATGTCGCCTTCGGCAGCTTTAACAGCATGGAAGCTTCGCTCACGAAGCAGAACGGCGACAACCGGATTATCGGCAACACTTACTTCACTTTGGCCTATACCTTTGGCCACAGCATCGACAACGCATCCGGCTTCCGTAATCGCGATTCGCAAGTGCCGGCTTACAACATCCGTCAGTTCCGCGCTTCCTCCGATTTCGACGTGACGAACCGGATCACTTTCAGCGGCGGCTGGGACTTGCCTTTTGCACGGATGTGGGCGTCGGGGCCGAGCTGGGTTGTGAACCGAGTTATGAAGGGGTGGAGTCTCTATCCCATCTTTAGCTGGCGAACCGGTTTCCCGCTGAGCATCAATTCGGAGTTGACCTTGGACCCCGGCACGCCGGGACCCTCGGGAGCCGGCGACGCCTTTCTTGCGAATGCTGATTTTGCGCCCGGAGTGAACAGAATTGCGCTAAAGAATCCGCGGCACAGCGGAAGTTGCAGTAATCCCAATACCGGTTCCGTCGATACTGGGAATCTCTACTTCGACTGCAGCGCGTTCGTGGCGCTGGCGGACGTTCCCAATTTTAGCGACCCCTACGGGAATACTTCACGAAACTTTTTCCGTGGCCCGGGCCGAACCAACCTCGATCTGGCCCTGGCGAAAAACACAGCTTTCACTGAGCACGTGTCCCTTGAACTGCGGCTCGAAGCATTCAACGTTTTCAACCACGCGGAATTTGCCAACCCGGATACGAACCTGACCAGCGCCACCTTCGGCCAAGTCTCCAGCACGACGCTAGGTACCGGTGTCACCGCTCTCCAAACCCAGCGTATCGTACAGATCGCGGGACGGCTAACATTCTAGCCGCCCGCTTTGTGCGGGGAAGCGCAGATGTTCGACTGTATCTGAAGCGTTTGGAGTAGAGAACCACTACTCAAACAATCGATCTCGTGTTCAAAACTAAAGATCAAAAAGACTACGTGATTGACCCTCAATGAGCGTGTTTGGCCCGGTGCCAGTTGGGTGTTCTCATTTCAGCCGGTTCCCAGGAGAGCAGAACAAGGCACTTCTGCTGAAGCCTTCAATGTTCTCTTTAACAAGCGTGATTTGTCTGGTGCGGAGAAGTATCGGTCGCCGAATTACATTCGGCACAACCTCACATATCGAACCGGGCCGAGATGGATAGTGAAATCACTGCCCACTGGATCCAAATAGGAGCGCGGCAACATGATGGCTGAAGGCGACTACGTTATGGTTCATAGCCGCTGCTCCAGCCGGACGGCTCCGCCATTATTGTCGTCGACATTATGCGTATCAAAGACGATGTGTTCGAGGAACATTGGGGCGTGATCCGGCGGTCGTATTGGACGCGTCGGTTTTCTTGGACTTCCGCCGCCGCAACAAGCTGCCCTTATATTGATCGACGGCCTTGTCCAGCATGAGGGTGCCAGCCGGGGATGGCAGAATGGTTGAGCCGCTACTGCTTAGTCACAGCCTCAAAAACAGCCACAGTGGTCACAGGAAGCCGCCAACTTCATGTTGTACTGGATCCCATTACAATGTAACATTGACAGCATGGCCATTACTCGTACCTCCCGCGTCTACACTATCAGCCTTCCTCCCGAGTTAGCGCGGAAGGCCGAAGCCTTGGCCAAACGCGACAGCCGCACGATGAGCGAACTCTTCCGCGAAGCGTTCCGCACCTATTACGCTCAGCAATCTCGCAAAGTCTTGGAGGAGATCGGCGAATATGCGAGCCGCCGCAGTCCCGGTTACATGGAAACCGACGTACCAGGCCTCATCAAAGAGGTCCGCTCTGTAACGCCTGCTCGTCGGCGGCACCGAGTAGGGGCGCTTGGGGAAAAAAATAGCCGCACGTGAGCCTAGTGCTCGGTCCGGCTTTTGCATTCCGGGTGCTGTTTGTTTTTAGTGCGTCCTGCGCGGCAGGCGCGGTGAAACTTGCCGGTGCGCGTTCGCGATAACGGCCTTCGCTAGCTCATCGATCCTTGAGCGCTTAACTCGCGAAAAGTTTTGCTTGACGATTGTCGCAACCTGTTCGCTGGTTAAACGGTTAATGGCCTGATGAGTTTTGCCACGTTCTGCCTTGCTCATCGGTGCGGTACTTCGTTGCGATCAGGTACGGGTTCTTGCAGGCTGGACTTCGCACTGCTATCGGCTACAGCAAGCAAGGCCGCACGCTCCGCCTTGCTATCTCCACGCTGCCCGCCGTCTCGGTCCTCGATTTTGAAATCGCTAGCCTTGGCCGCGCCTGGATTGAGCTGTGTTGGAGTTTGCTCGATAAGCTGGTCTTGATCTGGTGAGTTGGACATTTATTTCCTTTCCGTTGTTTTTTCTGTGTTTGTGCGCGATTGTGTTTTGCGATGCCTTGCCCGCTACTACGTCGGGCAACCCCAATCAATCGTTGCTTGGTTCTGTTGTGGTCTGTATTGCTGTCCGGATTGTGAACTGACTGGCGTGGAACTGTGTTCTTTATGGTCTAGGCGGCAGTTAGTCCCATTGCGAGGCGGCGGTACGAGGATCGTGCGCAGAGTCTACCTGACTCCTCTATCCCATTACTTTCTCTAATGGGGATGGCTATCTGGTTCAATGCCCGTGGTAAGGCAAGCACGTTTTGCGCGAGTAGCCATTGCACTGCGCGAAGCAGTAGCATGGGCCGCTGTGGTGGTCGGGGCAGCAGTTCGCCCGCCCAAAGCGCCGGTGAGCGTAATCGAGATATTTCGCCAATTGACCGCGTGGA
>Ga0210393_10000330_pt1 | contig 43061 bp, 71 predicted proteins | sample IncBWC27OmetaG_FD_160068 | JGI IMG/M metagenome (GOLD analysis project Ga0210393, IMG submission 160068) | Forest soil microbial communities from Barre Woods Harvard Forest LTER site, Petersham, Massachusetts, United States - Inc-BW-C-27-O ... | reverse complement strand
CGGCGACGACGGTGCCACCATTAAACGATGTACTGCCGCCGTTCTGATTTGCCCCGCCTGCCGCGCCCACGGCATAAGTGACGGTCGCAGGAAGAACCAGATTGTTGGATCGAACCCACGCACCACCGCCACCACCGCCACCGCCTCCCGCGCTGCCGCCGCCGCCGTTGACGCCGCCAGCACCGCCGCCGATGCAATCGATTGTCCCGGCGCTGCTCCAGCCCGGAAGTGCGGTGTCTCGATTGAACGACGTGCCGGAAGTAAAGAATACGGTGACCGAGAGAACGACATCTGGTCGCGTCTGATGCGGCTGGCTGACGTAGGAGACGGCACGCTGTTGCCCGGTCGCGATCTGCTCAAACTTGTGCCAGAGGCCAAGCGAGAGCGCGCCGATCACAAGCGTGCCAAGGAAAAGCTTCTTCAGCTTCCTGCCACGCAGACCCAGATAATCGTTCGGGTCCTTGAATAGGACCGTCGTCATTGCAGCGCCTTGAAGACTACGGTCGAAACGCCGTTGATGCGGCGCATCGAAAAGATGAACATGCTGCCGTTCGTCGTCGTATACGGATCGCCGTAATTCGAGCCAACAACAAATCCTGTCATCGAGATGGCGCCAGCGTTTGGGCCATTGGTGATCAGAAGATCGACGGCGCAGTCAACGATTGGCGGGGCGATTGAGAACGCACCGTTGTTGGTGATGTATTGATAATTGCCGAGCAGTGGGTTGAGCGTGAAGCTGCCGCTTGGCAGCGCATACGCCGCGACGGCGAAGCCGCCCGTGATGGTCTGGCCGCCAGCCACCAGCATGCACTGTCCGACGCCCTGATCGACGTAGTGCTTGGTGGCGGCGTCGAGCGGATTGGCGGGATCGACGGCGAGCGTCAACATGCCGGTCATGGTGTCGCCAGCTTTGGCGACCTTCTCAGTGTCGAGTTCAGCCAAGGCCGACTGCACGTTGGTCGATGCGATGTTGCCGACCGGCGTCACGCTGATGCTGGTCGAGCCCGCAGCGGCGCCCCACGCGCCCCAGACACCCGCGCTCTTCTGGCGCAGATAGAGTTGCTGTGTGGTGGTGTCGCGCGCTTCGATAAACATATTGTTGGCGTCGGCGGCGTAGCAGATGCCGGTGAAGGCATGCGCCGCGACGGGAGCGCCGGTCGCGGTCGCATCAGACCAGAACGAGCCAGCCTGTATCGGGTCGCTGTCGTAGTTCGTAACCTGCTGGTCGGCAAGCTCGCCGCCAAGGTTGGTCATCGCGTCGGTTTCGTTGGTCGCGCCCGTGCCGCCCGCGAGCACCGGGCGTGGATGGTTCAGGTCTTGCGCGATGTCGTCCACGAACGCGTTGTAGGGCGCGCTCGCGATGGTGGTGTCTTCGACACCGTAGGTGCCGGGTGGCACGTTGTAGACGTCAGACCCGTCGCGCGGCATGGGCTCACCTCAGGGCAAATTGGTGGTGTCGATGATCACGCGCCGGGGCGATGCGGTGTCGTCCTCGGACACCGGGACGCCCTGCGGTTCGCTGTACATTTGCATCAGTGTTCGAGCCATCGTGTCGCGTGGCGTCACACCGGGGTCGGGGAATAGGTCTTGGCCGGGGAGCGACTGCTCGAACATCGGCGAACGCTGCCGCGTTGCCTGTTGCACTTCACTCAGTGCTTCGGATGTGCTTTTGCCGGTCGCTTTCTTCAGGGCCGCGCCGATGGCCGGGACCGCCATGCCAATCGCGCTTGAAGCGCCTTCTCCAAGCCCCAGCATGCGAGCGCCCGCACTGGAGAGCCCCATCGCAGCGCCCGCGCCAAGACCGCCGCCGCCGCCCATGAAGTTGCCGGTCCAACGTAGGATATTATTTCCTACGCTGCCTTCCGGCACCTGCTCCAGCATCGCCTCTTCTGCAGGCGTGAAACCCTTCAGCGCCTTAGCGTTGAGGATTGCGCTCGTAACTCTAGATCGAATGGAATTGTCGAGGTTCTGTCCTGAATTTGCAGAACGGGAGCGGAGACCGGCCTCGCGCTGGATGCGCTCAAGCTCGGCGTCACGCATGCCTGCGGAATAATTGCCTCGACCTTCTTTGTAGATGGAGGCGCCGAGTGCGGCGCCGATTTGGTTGTCGAGCGATCCGGCACTCGCGGTGGCAGGGGCTCCAGCCAGAACAGCTTCCGCAGGAGGGTTCTCCAAGAAATCGTTGAACGCCCCGTGCGCCACTCCCACCCCGTGCTGGTTCTCGCCCGCTTGCCCGAATTTGTTGGCGATGTTTTTTCGGATCGAGATGAGGTTGGCGGGGCCGACGCTGATGGTCGCGCTGGGGTCGTCACTGCGCGGGACGTAGTCGTTGAGACGACGGATCGATTGGTAAAGACCGGGGGCATCTTCGGGGAACACTCCTTCGTTGACGAGTTTCTGCTCGATCTGGGTTGCCAGCGTTCCCATATAGCTGGGGTCGTATTTGATATCCATGTTTTTGAAGGCTTCGATCTGGTCGCCGCCCTTAGCCAATAGTTCAGCACTGGACGGCGTCTTGGCCAGCGTCATGTCCTTCGGGGCCATCCTGACGCCGGGGATCGCGGGGTCGCCGGATCGCACCATCGGGTTGACGCCGGGACCGAATGCGCCAGCAAAATTCAAAAGCTCGCCCATCATCGGCGCGGTGTTCGGATCGTTCGCGGCTGGGTCAAACGTCGATGGCATCGGCGTCTCGCCGCTCATCACGCGACCGGGCAACGTGAACGCATGCTTGATCGCGGCCAGCGGGCCCGCGCCGGTCGGGTCAAAATAAACATGACCGGAACTGTCGCGCGAGAATGGCAGCAACGCGCCGTGGTAGACCGGGACCGGGTCTGGCTGCGGCGCCGTGAAGCCAGCCGGTGGCAAGCCGCCGTAAATATTTTCTGCATCCCCGCCCGAAGCAGCCGCAGCCGCCTTCTTCTGCGCGAGCGCGTCTTCGTCGGAAAAAATATTCGGCTCGGCCATCACTTCACTCCCGACAGACCGGAGCGGCGCTTGGCGCGTTCAATTTCCAACTGCGCGGAGCCCGACCCGAACTTCTGATCGAACTGGTCCCTCGCCGCCTTGTTGTCCTGATTGGCGAGAAGCTTCTTGGTGTAGGCGTCGGCGACGGCGGGATCGGGGTGGATGGGATCGAACGGAACATCGAAAAGTTTTTCGGTTTTGGTGCCACCGAGATATCGGTCCTTCAGGTCTTCGTAGGTGTTGATCCGCTTGTGAACGTCGTCCAACTGGGCATCGAGCAACCTCATTTGCGTCGCCCTTTGCAGTCCGAGATCGGCGCCAATCATGCCCGACGCCACGACGACGTCGCTGTTGGTGACGCGCGTGTCACCCGGCTGGAAGTTTTGCAACGCGTTGCCGACCGTCGATTTGACCGCCGTCAGGAACTGCTCGCTTCGAGCAGCAAGATCGGCGGCGTTCTTGGAGCCGAAGAGCGCCTTTGCCCTTTCCACATTGAGCCTGAACTCTCCGGCAACACCGGACACGACGCCGCTGTTAAGCGCCTCTTTGGCGATCCTCAACTGCTGCAACGCGTAGGCATCCTTCTCCGCGCCCTTCTTCATCGCGTCGAATTTCGCGACGGCGTCGGCGGCGGGTAGCCCGGTCTTCGCGCTGATCACGGCAGCATCGGCAGCAGCCGCCGCCTTCGACTGCGCTTCGGTCGTCTGAGCCTGCCCCAGCGGGGAGTTGCGCTGATCCCACTGCAGAACCTTCTGATCAAACAGCGAGCGATCACTTTCGTACTTCTTCATCGTGATCGCTTCGCGGCGAGCGCGCTCGGCTTCAAGCGGCGCGATGCGGTCCTGATAGAACTGCCGCATCACCGGGTCCTGCTCTTTCGCCTTCAGGTCTTCGTAGTATTTTTGAGCGTTCGTGCGCGGCTCCGGCGGCGGCGCGGGCGGCTCGGTCGGCCTGTTGGCGATGGATGGGTCAGTCGGGACAACCGGCGCGGGCGTCATGTTCGGCTGCGGCGCGGGACGCGCGACCGGGACCGATGGCACGTTCTGCGCCATCTGCGCACCGGGTGCTGGCGCGGGCCCGACAGGCATCGGCGTGACATCGGGCACCACGATAGGCCGGTTGCCCGCCGCCTCAGGCGGTGAACCAGCCGTCGTCGTCGTCAACATCGATGGCGGCAAGCGCGTCTCGGTCGGTGCGCTCGCCGCTGGAGTAGGGTTTGCTTGCGGCACCTCCGGTGCCGGTGCATCGCGCTGCATGATCGCGTTGGTGATGGCGTCACGCATCTGCTGCGTGGTGTCGGTGACGGCGTTGCCGACCCTCGGACTGACACCCGTGATCGGCGGCGCATCGCTCTGAACATCGCCCACGCGGCCAAGCGAGGCCGTGGGCGCGTAGTCGTAACCCTTGTCGCCAACACCCATGCCGGTCACGTCGCCCAACAGGCGCGCCTGCGCGGCGTCCTGCGACGTCATCGGAATGGCGCCAGCGCCCGACAGTTCGGCGACGTTCGGTTGCGGGTTCAAGCGGTCGAACGAGTAGGCCAGCCGGTCGCCTTGCTCGGGCGTGCCGGACATCGCCTGCGACACTTGCTGTGCCTGCGGTGCTTGCAGGCTGGCGGCATATTGCTGAAGGGCTGCGGCGTTTGCCGTCTGATCTCCGGTTGGGTTGCCAATCTGGTACGGCGCACCGACCCCATTTGGCGCGGGCGCTTGCGGTGGTGGTGCTTGCGGCTGCTGCTGCGCAAGCGTGGCCGCGACGGCGGCGCGAGGATTGCCACCGACCGGCGTGTTCGGGAGCCCGTAGTAGGACATGATCTTGTTGGCTGCAGCGGAAGGCGAGGCGTTGGGAGAGACGTTGTTGACAGCGAGATTGCGTGGCGATGCGTTGCCCGTGCCAGCGAGCATCGCCGCTGCGGTGACCGGTCCCTGCTGATGCGCCAGCGCCAGTTCGGCGAGCGTCGGCGGTCGGCCCAGCTTGTCGGTCAGCGTTGCGATGTTGTCGTTGGTAAAAGCCTGCATCGCCTTCATCGAGGCTTCGGGATTGGTACGGTTGTCGAAGCCAGGACCGTTGAGGCCATACTGCTGGCCGGTCGAACGCAGAAACTGGAATGGCCCCGCAGCACCGGTCGGAGACACTTCGGTCGGGCTCCCCGCTTCCTTGGCCGCCATCGTGCCGTAGTATTGGCGCATCGCGGGATCGGGCTCCATCCGGGAGATCACGTCCTTCATGTAGGGCGGCGCCGTGAACGCAGGTACAGCGGTCGGCTGGCCCGGAGCCTCAGGCGCAACGACGCTCGGGGCAACCGGAGGCGGCGCGGGTTGCTGCGGTTGTTCGCTTGTCTCCGACGGCGTCAGCGAGGCCACTTTGGCTGGCGGTTCGCTGTCTGGCGTCTCGGTGTCGTCACTGGCGAGCGGCCCCGTCGTCGCCGGAAGCGAGGCGCCCGTCGCGGCAGCGTCTCCGGCTCGCTGCTGTGCCGTTCTGGCGGCAGTGAGCGCAGCCTGCTGCTGCAGCATCATTCGCGCCATGCCGATGTCGCCGAGACTGTTGCCCAGTGACGCGAGACCCTCGCCGAATGTTTTCGGGTAGGGATTTTTTTTGTTCATGAGTTGCAGCGCAATCTTCTGGCGCAACTCCATGTCCGCGTAGCTACCCGGATTACTCGCATCGAACATAAATTCGCCGGTTGCCATCACACGCCCCCTGCCACCATCTGTGGCTGCTGGTCTTGCGCTTCTTGCTGTTGCTCAAGCAGCCTGCGGCGCTCGGCATCCTGTGCCGCCTGCTGCAACGCCTGCTGCTGCGCCAGATACTGCATCACGTTGGCATCACCCATCGGAGGAGTGTTGAGGGCAGACGTTGCGATTGTTCGCGGCGCGGCGTGCTGGCGCTGCGCCATCATTTGCAACGCGATCCGCTTGCGTAGCGCGGTCTGTGCCGCGATCTGTTGCATCGTGGGAGGTGCCGCCATCACGCTGCCCTCAGGATTGAGCCCATGACCTGACCGTGGTCGAGGAATTTGCGGCCACCGATGTCAGCGACAGCCTCGGGTTTGAACTTCTCGACGTCCTGCGCCATCGGGCCGATGTGACGCTGCGATGTCGGATCACGCTTGAACGAGTAGGCATAGATCGGCAGTTCGTGACGATCACCATCATTGTCGGCGGCGAACACGGTGGCGATCTTGTCGAGGTCTTCCTTCTCGCGGCGATCCGACATGCCCATGCCGAGTTTTGCCACGCCGCCCAGCATGCCGAAGATGCCGCCCATCAGCGAATTGTAGTTCTGGCTTTGCTGCTGATAGACGCTCATGTCCTGCGAGAAGCGATTGTTGATCAGGCCAGAAACGTCGGTGGTCGGAATTTGGTTGTTCGGCGTCGTGACGAAGTTCGGGTTGGTGACCTGCGTGCCCGACAGCAGCGATGTGATCTGGTTGATCGGCTGGTTTTGCGCAGCGTACTGCTCATTGAGCCAGTTCGCGCGCGTCTGGTTCTGCGCGCCGTAGACGGTGTTCGCCTGATTAAGCTGCGCCTGCAGCGCGCTGTTGGTGAAATCGCCTTGGGTCGCGGACTGCTGGAATGCCTGCTGCTGCGCAGCGTTCTGAAACTGCGCCTGCGCGTTCGCGGTCTGCATCGCCTGCGCCTGCTGCGCCGTGGCGTTGGTGATCGACTGCATCCACGCGTTATTCTCTTGGTTCGCGAACGGCATCATCGCATTGTTGTAGGCGGCTGATCCGTACTTGATGCCTTGGTCGGCGAGTTGCTGCTGCAGTTGCTGCTTCTGGACATCGAGTTGAGGCTGCATCTGCCCCATCAACGCCTTCTGCACAGAAGCGAGATCGAAGTCGCTGCCGTAGTTCGACTGGATGTTCGAGGCACCGGCGAGGCCCGACGTATCGAGTTGGGTCTGCTGTCCCGGCACGCTCGCGAGCGCATTGGGATCGCCCGCCGCAGGCGCGGAGCCGAGATTTACGTTCTGGTTGAGCAGTCCCGGCAGGCGCGCCGACTGAGCGTTCGCCATGCCCGCAAGATTAAACTGCGCGCCCTGCATCTGGTCTTGGATCGCCTGCTCTTGCGGCGACAGGGTCTGCGTGGCCGTAAACTCGGGGATGTTGACGTTGAGCCCGGTGTAGGGATCGTTCCACGTATAGTTGCCGGTCTGATTGTAGGTCAGGTTGCCGGTCGGCGTGATCTGGTTCGTATTATTCAGGAACGCGTTGGTGATCGCGGTGCCGACATTGGTCGACGTCGAGGCGGCAGCGGTATCGACCGGGTTGGGTGCGGCAGGCGGGTCGGGCTTGCTCATTGGTTATACTGTCCAAGCGGTGATGGCGGCTGCGGCGCGGGCATCGTTGGCTGACCGGCGACAGGCGGTGCACCCGGCGGCATGCCGGGGTTTGGCATCAGGTTCGGCGGCACCTGCGGCATCGAGCCCGCAGGCATCGAGGTGTTGGTGGGCACCGGCTGCAGCGATGGCGATGGCTGCGGGACCGGCGGCGAAGGCGGCTGCGCCTGCATCGGCGGCGCCTGCATCGGCGGCGAAGGCTGCTGCTGCGGCAACTGTGCGCGCGGCGGCGGGTTTGCGATGTTCATCAGCGCCTGCGTGATCGCGTCACGCTGCATGTTCTGCTGGTAATTCATCCGAGTGCTCCAGCGGCTGATGATGTTTGAGCCGCTTGTTGAACCTGTTGTTGCACCAGTCCTCGTAAGTCAGCGTGCAGATCACGCCGTCGTGGTCACGACCCAGCATGCGCGGCACTTTGATGAAGGTGTAATCGTAGCGTGACAGCATCCACAGCAGACGCTCGTCGCGCGCCGAGTTGCGTTGAAACACCATCTGGCAACCGACCTGCAGGAACGGGTACTCGTACATGCGGCGGATGGTGTCGCGGGTCAGCCAATACTTGCCGGGAAGCGCCGCGCCGCTGATCTCGATCACTTCCGCCTTGGGGTCGTAGTTGTGATAGACCAGCCCCGCGATGAGATGACCGCCATCATCCATAATGCCGATGGCTTTTGCATTTCGCTCGAAGCCGCGATCCCGGCACATCGGGATCAGTTGCGCGACGAACTTCGCGACTGCCTCGTTGTGCCCGTAGAGATACAGAACCATCAGCCGCTGCCATAATATCCGTAGGGGTTCACGGCAGGCGGCACGTAGGCAGCCTGCGCCGCCGCGTTCTGCGCCAGTCGTTGCGCGATGGCGGCGCGGCGCGCATCGACGTCGTAGGGGCCGCCTTGCGACATGGCGGTCAACGCGGCGGGATCGACCTGCCCCAGCGGATCGCCCAGCGTCTGGCTCTGCGGGATGCGGCCTTCGCCGTAAGGACCGCCGCCCATCGCCGGTAGATTTTGCGAAGGTGGTTGCCACAGCGCGGGCATCCGCAACTGGTTGACCAGATCGGGCGTCACCGCGTGGTTCGCGGCGTTATAGGCCGCGACCGCGTCCTCGGACGGCTGGAAGCCGGGAATGTAGGCGGGCGCGAACAGGCCGTTGTCGGCGCCCTTCGGATTGTAGGTGTCGAACAGGTCTCCCATCGCCGGAGTACCGGCGAGGGCCGCAGCGGCGGCGGCGGTGGCGACCGCGTCTGCGGGTGGCGGCGGCGCCGGGGTTGGCGCGGCGGTGGCGGCGGCAGATGCGGCGGCCATGGGCTATTCCTTCAGACGTTGACGCCGAGACGCTCGAACGTCGCGGCGAGTGAAATGAATTCCACATTCGGCTTGGCGGCCTGCGCCACCTGCACCTGCAGCACGGGCGCGTGCGAGAAGCCGGTCAGTCCGACCGAGACCCAGCCGGTGTTGCGGACGCCGGGGGCGCCCTTCGATGGCTGATCCCACAGCGCCTCGTCCCACAGGCCCTGATCCCAGAGGTCTTCCACACCGGGGTCCTTGCCGGGATTGGGCGGTGTCGTCACCGAGACGACGTAGTCGGTGCAGGCTGTAATCTGCGGGATGAACGGCTCGGCGATGCCTGCCTGAAACGATGCCCTCGCCTGATGCCAGACGCAGGTCTCGGACGGCGACTGAAACATCTCCCAGCCGCCGACCAGCGTGCAGACGTAGGGCACGCCGTCGTCGTAGCCGGTGCGGTCGGCCTGCATGATGTAGCCGTCCTGCGTGCCGAAGAACATGTCGCCGCGCATGCGGATGAAACAGGTCGCATCCCAGCCGACGAAGCGACACCATGCGCCGGTCGCGGTGTTGACGACGACGCACATGCGGCTCCCGACCGGACCACCGGGCCACGTCACGAACATGGCGCCGTACTCGTCCCAGCGTTCCATCGTCCACGGCAGGTTCGACTTGGCGAGCACCTGATCGCGCCACGTCCTGCGGATCGTCATCGTCAGCATCGCGAGTTGCAGTTGCCCAGCGTCCTTGGAGATCGCAGCCGACAACGGACAGACGCCGTCCACGGTCGCGATCAAGAGGTCGCCGCCGAGAAGCACATGCGCGTTCATGCCCATCGGCTGCGGCACCTGATAGCGGCCCTCCTGCCGCCAGTTCGCGGCGTCGGAGGGATTGGTGCCGGAAAAAATCAGAACCTCGCCCTGATCGGTGACGAAGCAGCACTTGTCATCGAGCCCGTCGCCCGCATCAATCGTCCACGTGGCGCCGAACAAAAGCTTGCCGCCCTTGTTGGCTGCGCCCGACAGCGGGATCAGTTGCAACTCGCCACCGATGCTGTCGATGTCGAGGTAGTAGGCGTTCATCGAGCCGCCCTCGATGAAGAACCATCGATTGGCATACTTCCAGACGTAGGTGAGATTTTTGCCGTTCTCGACCGTGGTCCCCGGCGGTCCCGTGATCAGCGGCACGGGCGGCGTCGGCAGCGTCGGATCGAGCACCACCCAGTTGGTGCCGTCGTAGCGCAGCGGATAGTCGCCAGCGTCGTTGACCGCGAGCAGATAGTCGCCTGCCATGGTCGCAAGCTGGCTGGCGCAGTAGTTGCCGCTCGACTGGCCGCTTTGGATCAGCGTCGGGGCGCCGTTGAAGGTCACGTCGTACAGATTGGTCGCGGTGGCGGCGAACATTTTCTGGATGTTGCCGGAAGCATATTCAAACGCCGAAGTCACCATCGGCTCGGGCAGCGTGCACCACCGGATGCAGCCGCCCCGTAGCTGCGCGCCCCGCATGGTTGGAAACCAGTTGTCCATCACCAGCGCGGCACCGGGGGCCATGTAGGTGTAGTTCTCGCTCTCGATCAGGCCGCGCGTCGGTGCAGGCAATGTCACAGCCTGCAACTGCTGCGCCATCTGCTGCGGCACGGGCTGGCGGCGGAACGCTTGATGCGTGCTCATGGCAGCGTCGGCACCGGCCACGGATAAGCGACACCGATGGTGGTGCTCTGCGACAGCGGCTTGCGTCCAACGATGATCGGCGCGGGGCTGTCGTGGCCCATGATATTGACGAGCGCATCGCCGTAGGTGCCCATGTCCTCGGCATAGGGCGAGCCCTTGTTCGCCTTCCACTGCCAGATCATGCCCAGCTTGAGGACACGCTCATCGAGCACGAAACTGTCGCCGTCGTTCAGGAAGCTGTCGCCGTAGCCGCCGCTCGAAAGCGCGATGCAATTCTTTTCCATGTAGCCGAACGTCGCGCTGACGCCGACACCCATCACCGGCCAGAGCCACATCTGGCCGCCGACAATCGTCCACTCGCCCCACGCTGAGAAACGGTTCAGCGCGCGGCGCTGTATCCACTCGTTGAGATCGGGCACGAACATCATCGGTCGCAGCGCCGACGTCGAGCGCCAGACTTCCGCCGTCAGCAGCAGGCGCTTGAAGTCAGCCGGGAGATCGAACTTCTGGGTGACGCCGTCGCCTTGAAACACCTGCAACGCCTTGAACTGGGTCCAGTCGCGCAAGTCGTAGGAGATGCGCTGGGCCATCTCGTTGGCGAGCGCCAGCATCTCCTGCATGGTGCGATTGCTGGTGATGCCGGAAAACACGGAGGACGGCTGCAGGACGCCTACGTTCGAACAGACGTCCTTGACCACCGTCAGCAGGGTCATGCGGCCTTCTCCGGTCGCGCATCCATCGCCATCCGCATCAACTGCTTGCGCTGGTAGGAGCCATGCGGCGCGTGGCCGGTGTTGGCGGTGATGTACTCGCGCAACTGGTCGAGCGACATGCCCTCGAACTCGGCGTCGATCCGGTTCGCCTTGGCGGCCTCAAGGTCTTCCTGCAGCACCGCGTTCTTGGCGCGCAGCGCCTCAAGCTCGGCCTGAAGCTGAAGGTTGGGCACTCCCTTCATGCTTTCCTCGATGAAGGCCATCGCCGCGTTCTTCAGTTCGCGACCGCCCTGCCCGATGTTCTTCAATTCCTGGCCGTCGATCCCGGCGAGTTGCTCGACGGTGTAGATGTTGAGCGCACGCATCTCGGCGCGGCGCGCCTCGGTGAGGAACGGCGCGTGCGTCAGCGGCGTGCCAGCCTTGGTCTGCGCCGATTGCAACTTGAATTGCTGGTATTGCCGCTGGAAGCGTTCAGCGTAGCTGATCTTGACCTGACCTCCGGTGTTGGGATCAACGTCCCAATGCGACACTGCCGTCGCCGGAAAGATGTTGAAGTCGCGGGCGCCGGGGCGCCGGATTTCGATCACCTCAAGGTCGTCACAGATCAGCCGACCGGCAGCGACACTCTTGGCCTCGTTCGGCAGCGCGTGATGCTTGAACATCACCAGAAGCTTGTCGTCGGGATTGGGCATGCGGATACTCCGTGAGAAAAGAAAAACGGGCGGGAAAAATCCCGCCCGCTTCGGATCAGGCCGCTGGGTTGCTGTCGTAGAACCGCCAGTTGAATAGCGGGTTGACGACGGTCAGTTCACCCATCCAGCCGATGAACTGGGCAATCGCGTCCTTGTCGATGGGCATCATGCCGTCGCCGTCGAACAGCTTGTCGAAGTTGCGGTTCGGGTGATAGCGAAGCCGGAAGCTGTCGGTGTTGATGCCGAACGTGGTGTTGCTCGGCATGTTGGAGCCGATGCCGCCATCGAGCACGATCTCGGCGCGCTTGCCGCCGCCGATGTACTCCAGTGCCGAGAAGCCCAGCTTGCCCAGCGAGGTCTCGTTGGTCTGGCGCTGGATCGCCACGGTGGCCGCATCGTAGGCCGCATAGTGCTCCGGCGACATGATCAACAGGTCCGCATAGTCCTTGCCGCGCGAACGATTGGTCATGATGTAGTTGAGCATCGGGCGGATCGTCGCCGCCGTCACCTGCGTGCCCAGTCCCGCGACCGGGAAAGCAGTGGCGTCGAACGTCGAGGTGCGCCAGATCGCGGCGGTCGAACGGTCGATGCCGCCGTAGATGCCCGCATTGGTGACGATGGGGATCGCGGTCGCCAAGCCGGTGATCTGCTTGCCGCCGTTTGCGGTGCCGTCGGAGTAGACGCCCGCATCCATCGTGTCTTCCAGCGCACGCTCCGCAGCCGAAATATAGCTGTCGTAGACGTCCATCAGTTGCGCCTGACCCTCGTTGTTGAGGATTTCCTGCATCGACAGGATCACAGGCACCACGACCATTTTCGGGTCGTAGTAGGCGTCGTTGAACAGGTCGATGGCCGGGTTGAGCAGTTGGTCGTAACCCGAATACCACTGCGCAACTTGCTTGCTGATCTGCAAGGTCTGGCGGATGCGAGGTCCGCTATAGGTGTGCCACATGCCCTTCCTGCGAAGGACCGCAAGCATGGCGTTGTTGTTCGACACAAGGTCTTCGTAGCTGGACGAGCGATCCTCCAGCGCCATGCTGAGTATCTGCTGATACGCAGCGTTCGTGTTGATGTTGGGCATGACTGCTCCACAGGGTCAGAGGGTCAAAGCGCCCCGTTGACGCGACTGATCGCGTTCTGGATCGCTTCGCGGCGACCGACTTTTTTCTCTGACTTCCTCGACGCTCCGTTTGAGGGAGCCACGCCGGGTGCGCCGGAGATACTTTTGTCGGTAGGTCGGGTCTGAGCCGATGTGGTGCGGGTCTGAGCCGCATGTGTGGTCGGGCGGAGTAGCTCCGCGCGCCGGTAGGCCGTTTCCAGATCGAAACCGAATTGCAGTTCGTTCTGGATCAGTTCGCCAAGTTCATCGAACCTCGGATGCGCGTCGGCGAACTGATCGACTGCGCTCCGGGTGTAGGTGTATTGCTGCTGAGTATGCATCTGGTTCAGGGCATTTTTCAAGCCTGCGATTTCCTGATGCAGCGCACCGATTTGATGACTGTTCGCCGCCTGCGCGTTCTGCTGCTGCAGCAGCTTGTGCTGCTCGGGCGACTGGTTGAGGACGTGGTAGGCGATGTCGCGCAGGTTCAGCTTGCGGCCATCGGGCGTGCGCAAGTTGAGATTGTTGACGATGACGTCGAGGCCACCGACCACGTCGGAGCGAAGCTTCTGCTCCATCGAAACGTAGTTCGAGAGCGCGCGGTTGAGCGTGGTGCCGTGGCTCGTCGCCATTTCCTGAAACTGGCGGATCGAGTTCATGGTGTCGTGGTCGCCGCGATACTGCTTATAGGCTTCGCCGAATTCGTGCTGCATCCGATGCACGTCGCCGCGCACGCTCTCGGGCGTATCGGCCCAATCAACCTTGGCGCGCTCGGCCATGCGGCTCGGCGGCTCATGGAACGGCACCGTCGGCGGCAGACGCTTCACCTGCCGCTGCTGGTCGGCACCCGGCTGCTGGCCAGTCGCTGACCGCGCTTGGCTATTGTTGGCCGCGCTTTGCTGCTCTTGACTTTCGCGCGGCGCGAACTGGCCGCGCTCGCCACGCGGCTGATCAGAGGGGCGCCGCTTGAGATCGAGACCCTCGGGCTCGTCCTTGTCGGGCTGTTTTTCGGGCGGCGGATTGTTGTGACCGGGCTTGGCGTCCGCAGGCTTTGCGGCGGGGCGCGGCGCTGGCTTGGCGTCCTTGGCTGGCGGATTGTTGGCGCGCTCGAACGCGCGCTGAATGGCTTCCCTGCGGCTTTCTGGACGGTGCTTGGAGCCATCGACTTCGGTGACCGGCTTGTCAGGCGCCTGCGAGCCGACAGGCTGCGGTACGTTGACCGGAGCCGGATCGATGACCACCTCGTTGACCGGCGCTGCCGGGGCCGCATCTACCATTGTCTTCTCCTACAATTTGGCGCGCTCCAGCGCGGCCTTGATCGACCGACGCCGTGCGTCCTTGGCGGCGCGGGTTTCACTCGCGCGTTGCTTGGGTTTGGGTTTTTCGTTGCCGACCTCGGTCAGGCCGTGAGCCCTGCCGACGGCGCGAAAGGCGCGCTTGCTGGTGTAGAATTTGCCGTCGACCTGTTCGGTCGGCTCCATCTGGTCGGAAATGATGTAGGGCAGCGGAAGGTCGGAACGCGCGGGCTTCAGCGGCGGTCTATCGACGCGCCATTTTCCCGGCGCGACTTCGATCAGCTTGACCATTGTCTTCAAGAACAAGGGGCGCGGTGACGTAGACCACCGGCAGGCCGAACGCGGCGACCTGTGTGACGGGCACGCCGAGACCGTTGACGGCTTCTTCGACCGGCATGCCGGGACCGGTCGCCGTCACGTCGATCACCGGCAGGCCGCCCTTGGCCACCGTCACCACGGGAACACCCATCAGCGTTTCCTTCTGGCCGGATGCATCGGTTGGAAGTCGCCGTCCTCGGCGGCGGCATCGATCTCGTCCTCCAGATCGTCGGGATCGGCTTCCGACTTGTGCTGTGCGGCTTCCGGCTGGTCCTGCGGCGAGAAGGTGAAATCGACTTCGTTCGAGAGCAACGTGGTGCCGTTCCTGACCTGCACCTTCACCACGTCGGGGTTTTGCCACAGCGACGGCTTGACGCCGGTCGAGAGCGTGCCGTCGTCGTTCACCGTCGTCGGCTCGTCGTAGCCCGCGAAATGGATCACGCTGCCTTGGTAGAAGCCGGTGCCCGCGACAAACAGCGTGAAGTCGGGACTGCCGATGACGCAACTGTTCGGCATCAGTCCCGAGATCACCGGTTCGACATCCGGCATTTCCGTCGGCAACTGCGGCGGCTCGTTGATCGAGACCGGCGTCACCATCGTGGTTCTGCCGGGACCATCCGGCTCGTTGATGCTCTTGATGCCCATCACACGAACGTCCAGTTCGAGGCCGCCGACGGCGTGCCGTTGGTCACCACCGTGACCGGCGTGGTGCCAGCGGAATTCCGGTGCGGCGCGTTCGGCGCTTCCAGCGTGGTCGCGTTGACGAAGTTGGTTTGCTGCGCGATGCCGCCGACAGCGATGATCGAGTTTTGCTGGAAGCCGGTGCCGGTCACCGTCAACGCCCCGCTGCCGCCCGTGCCCGCGATGTTGTTCGGCGCCAGAGCGGTGATGGTCGGCGGCGTCACAGGCGCTTGGCTCGACGGGTGCGAAGCGTTCGGCGTGTTGGTGTAGTTGCCCATCACGGTGATCGACTGCGTGTTGTTCGGATCGTTGTCCACCACGACCGTGCCGGTCGCCTCGGGCGCGGGGCCGGAGCCGCCGGTCGGCGCCGCAATCGCGGTCGGCGAACCGGCTTCGTTGGGGCTGGCGGGGCCGACGGGCGGACTGACGCCCGCTGCGGGCACCAGCGCCGCGTCTGCCGAACTGATCGGCGGCGAGCCGGTGGTGACGTAGGAAATGTTGGTCGGCGGCGTCGGGTTGGCGACGGTGACGGTCAGACCAGAGGCAGCAAGCGGATTGACCTCGGCCTTGGTGTCGCGCTCCATCACTTCGCCGTCGTCATCGTGCTTTCGCTTGTCGTCCTTGTGCTTGATCATGTCAGTCGTCTCCCGGTTGGTAATCATTTTGCGTAGCGAGGCCGCCCATCGTCACGCCGCCAAGTCCCAATAGCGGAGCCTTGCCGCGCATCATTTGCGACAACGCCTCTGCCGGTGAGATGCCGCGCGCCGCTGCGGTTTTGTTGGCGCGATTTTCCACCGACCGCATGAACGGATCGCCCGCCACGCTTTCGAGCCCGGTCAGCTTGCCGCCACCGGCCCACGCCGCCGCCTGCGCCTGCGCTGGCGTCATTCCGGCATCTGCCGCGAGCCGTTTATAAAACTGCTCCATCGCCCCGTATTCGTTCGGGTTCGGTTTCGAAGCCCAGTACACCGGGCGCTGCACCGCATCCTGCATGCTGATGTCGCCGCTCTGCAGCATCCGCCTCGGATAGATCGACGGCTCGCCCTTCTCCAACTTGATCGAGGTGGCGATAAAGTTCGGGTCTTGCGCGATCATCGCGGGCAACTTGAAGGCGTGCGCGTCGACCGTGACCGGCGCAAAATTTCCCTGCAGGTTCTGGCTGAACGACAGCGGCTTCGGATTGTCGGTGGGATCGAAATATTCTCCCGACCGGATTTTCTCGGCGTTCATCCGGTGCAGGTTCTGCGCCATGTGACCATACGGCTCGGGGTTGCTGCCGCCTTGAGGCGGTACCGGCTCGCCGCGCCGTTCGAGGCCGTAGTAATAGCTGGCGTTGCGCGCGTTGGTCTCGACGTCGGACCTCGGCGAGGTCGCGGCGACATAATCCATGTATCGCTCGAACCCTTGCGGACCCTCGGTCTTGCCAAGCTCGTCAATGAACGCCTGCCGCAGCGGTTCATTGTGATAGAAGGTCTGCGCGTTCATGTTCTTGCCCGCATCGATGTAGTTGAGCATCTGGTCCTGAACGTCCTTGTTGTTGACCAAATTTTCGACCCGCCCGCTGACGCCGCGAGGCGGATCGTAGCGCGGCAGATCAAACTGCGGGACGTCGGGCACCTCGTTGATCTTCGAATAATCGAACAAGGTCGGCTTCGGCGCCTCGGCGACTTCCGACGACAGCACGCGGCCCATCGTCGGGGCCTTGGTCGCCAGTCCACCGCCCGAAAACCCCATCGCCAAGCCCATCGCATCGCCGATGTCCTGCTCGGTGATACGAATTCGAGGGTTCGAACTTGGCACCGCTATCGGCGAATTCGGGTCTCGCGGCGGCGGTGGCGCCAGCAAGCCTTGGACTGCACTGCCGACCACGGGGTTGGCAAACTTCTCTGCAGCGAACGGGTCGTAACTGTCTTGATCGGCGAGATCGCCCATCGACCACGTGTCGCTCATGGCTGAAACGGTCCTGGCTGCGTCATCTTGAATTGCTGCGCGGCCTGACGCTCACGTTGGCGCTGCTGCATGTCGTCCATCTTCATGGTGTGCTGCTGCTGCGCGAGGTCGGCCTTTTGCCGGTCGGCTTCGATCTCGGCCTGCGTCTTGATCATGTCCTGCTGGTGGCTCTCGCGGTCGTTCATCATTTGCATATTGAGATGCTGGGTTTTCTCGGCGGTCTCGGCGCTGGAAGCCTGCACCTCCAGTTGCTTCATGTTGTACTGGTTCTGCAGTTCTAGTTTTTTATGAGTATCCTGCATTTGAAGCTTCTGGGTCTCGAGCGCGGTGTCGGCCTTTATCTTCTGTTGCGCGGTCTGGTCCTTCATGGTCTCGATCTGCAGCGCAGTCTGGTTCTGCTTGTCGGCTTGGCCGGGTTGCGGCGGCTGCTCGGCCATCTGCTTCATCTGGTCGACCAGATCGTCCACCGCGCCGTCGAGCGAGCGGCCTGCACGGAACGGCGCCACCGCGAACTTCAAAATCTCGCCGCAGAATTCCGCCGTCTTCGGCTGCACCGTGATCATCTGCGTCAGTTGCGGCAGCAGTTGCGCCAGCATGCCGACAAACTCGCTGCGCTGCTGCTTCTCGGCCTGCTCGTTCGGCACAATCGTGCTGTCGGTCTCGATGTCGAGCACGAAGCTCTTCATCCGGCTGTCCTTGATCAGTTTCAGCACCTGATCGAGCGTCGGCTGCGCCATGATCTTGGCAATGGCCTGCTGGCCCTGCTGGATCAGTTGCTGACCCATCTGCTGCACCTGCTGCATCTGCTGCGGGTTTTGCTGGGCCATTTGCTGGAGTTGCGGGTTTTGTTGCACGGCCCTTGGCAGCAACTGCATCGCCTGTTGCTGCTTTTGCATTTGATCGGCGATGTCGGTGGCCTGCTTTTTCTGCATCGCGTTGGTCGGCAACTGGGTCTGGGTCATGTCGATCATCGTCGCGGTCGAGAACTTCTCGGTGATGATCTCGGTGGTGATCTCGACAAGGTCACGTGACAACCGCACCAGTTCGGCCTGCTTGTCGCGGATGCGGGTCGAGCCGTACTCCGACTTCATCTGCTGCGCGCCCAGCGTCTCCTGCGGATCGGTGGCGCCGCGCATGATGTCGGACAGCCCGGTGATCTGGTAGATATCCTGAATGAGTTGCTGGCGCAGCGTCACCAACTGCGTCACGGTTTGCGCGATCATGTCGATGGGCAACCAGATGATCACTTCGCTGGAGCCGCCGAACGCAGCCCAGTTCGAGATCGGCACCAGCACGCGACCCGGCGTCTTGACCGCAATCGCGGCCTGTATCGCATCGGCAAGCTCGGCGCCGCCCGCCGGATAGAAGCCCTTGGCTTCCAGCGCATCACTGAGCGCATGGATGCGCCCGGTGAGCAGGTTCACTTCCTCAAGCTGGTCCTTGTACTGCATCACGTCGGGAACCGGCACCAGCGAGCCGCGCTGCACGGTGCCGTAGGCGGGCTTCGGGCACGGGAAGAATTGTCTCAACTCAAGGTGCGGATCGTCCTCATCGAGGATCAGTTCGCAGCCTTTGGCGACCCACAGCACACGCTGGTCGGCCTTGCTCCAGATTTCCCAGAATTTGGCGCGCTCGCGGTTGTCAGCGCCGCCGACCTGCTGGGTGTCCTTGTCGACGCGGTACTCGGCCTTCTGATATTCGTCGCCAGAGGTCTTGCGAAACCGTTTCCTCGCCTCGCCGCGCGTCAGGTAGCTCGCGGCGGCGACCCATGTCACCTCGCGCCAGTTGCGCGACACCGAGTGCAGGAAATCCTTGCGGTGCTTGAAATCGATGCAGACCTGTTCGCTCTGGTAGTAGCCTTCCTTCGCGCTCTCGTAGCGGCACCATGCCACGCCGCGATCAAGGATCGCGAGGTCGTCGCGGATCAGCTTCATCAACTCGTCAATGCCGGTGAGATCGAAGGCGACCACCGCGCACCGCTCCATGAATTCCGCCGCCGCCTGATACACCGGCCTGCGGTCCATGAACTTCGGCACCACCACCGGGACCGGCGGCCTCGCATAGATCGAGGGCGCGATCACCTGAATGTTGGCCCAGAACATCTGGAATTCTTTGTCGCGCAGCATGTTGGCGAGACGGTCGAGCGAAGCGAACTGCTTGTCGATGTTGTCGGCGTGGGTGTTGTATTTCTCGAAGGCGTCCTCGCTCTCCTCCAGCAGGTTGAGCCACGCCTTGGCCTTCTTGGGCTCGATGGCCGGGTTGAACTCCTCGTCATCGAAGCGAATGTCTTCGGCAACCGGCTCGGTGGCGTAGGGTTCGTCAGCCATCACGCGTCACAGGGCCGGGAGTAGACGTTGGCGTTGCGGATATTTTCGTTGAACGCCTCGGCGAAATCATCGAGGTCGAAGGCGGGGCTGCTTCTGGCGGTGTGCATCATTACGGTGAACAGCGCCGAGAGCGCCTCGCCAATTTCCAGCGGCGTGTCGCGATGCTGGACCGAGAACGTGTCGATGGTGTCGATGATGGCATCGATCAGGCCACAGACGTTCTTGACGGTCTTGGGATCGGGCGTTCGGTTCATAGAATAATTCCCCTTCGCGGTTCAGCCGGTGGCGGGATCACCCACCCCGACTGCGGCACGCTGGTCGTCTTCGGCTTCATTCGGTTCGGACCTCGCCATGCTTGGGCCAGGTATCGCATCGCGTCGGCGAAGTGCGAGGTCCAGTCGTGGACGGCGGAAGCACGGAACGCTTTGCGCTCGTCGTCCCATTCCCTGCGATATTGTTCGAGCGCCGAGATGCCTTCCTCGCAGCGCGGATGAAACACGCACAGCGGCAACAGCCGCCGCACCGCGTTGATGCCGTCGGCAACCGTCGACAGCGGGATCAGCATCGGGTGCAGGTTCATCGAGGTCATGGTCTCGACGCGCGTCCTGCCCGTCCCCCACTCCTTGATCTTGGCATCGTGCGGCACGTAGTCGGTGCCGTCGCGCCAGTTGTGGATGCGGCAGCGGCTCTCGATCACCTCGGCGAAGTGCTCGACGCCGACGCCGCTCGCCGAATAGCAATCGAGGATGAAGACCTGCGAGCCGACGGTCTGGAACCACCAGATCGCGGTGTCATCACGGACACCCAAGTCCCATGCGCGGTGAACCGGCGCATCGATGGCCTCGATCTCGACAATGCGTTCCTCGGAGCGCACCGCCGCCATTTCCAGCGCATAGAAGGCGCCGAGAATGGCGGCGTTCCAGCTACACAGATACTCTTGCTGAAAGGCGGCGCGCCCCATGTCCTCGCCGTAGAGCGCGATGTACTCGGCGAGCGCATCGTCAAGCTCGGCGTCGGTGAGCGCACCGGTATCGCGCGCCGTCAACAGTTCGCAGAACCAGTTTGGATTGCCACTGGCGTGGTCGTACATCGACTTGGCGTGGTTGTGACCGCGCGGCGTGGTGATGAAGATGCCCCAGCCCTTGTTCTCCTGAAGCATCGGGCGGTGGTAGGCCCACGCACTCGGGTTGGCCAAAGCCCATTCCGAATAAGTAATCCCGGCGACACCAGCGCCGACGGTGGCGTCGTAGCGGTCGGAACCGATCAACTGCCACGTCGAGCCGTTCTTAAATCTTATGAACATTTCGTTATCGGAAATGTTTTCCCGCAGCGCATCGGGGAACGCTTCATCGATCCGGCGGCGCCCGGTATTCGCATTGATTGCGGTCCAGATCGCCTTGCGGGCCTGCAGGTATTCCGGCAGACAATGCCAGTAGTTACCGGGACGTTGCATTGCGCTGACAGCAGCGTGGTGCAAGCATATTTCGTCTTTTCCGGCCCTGCGGTGCCACACCGCCAAAGCCCGGTCACCCCCGCCTTGCAAATACTCCCATAGTCGCATTTGATGGGAACGGGGTAGCCAGCCGTTATGAGGCAACTCAATGTCAGGCAAGGATCACCACACCAATCTCGGCGACGCACCCATCGAACCGCAGTACGTCCAGCAAATGCACGCGGTCGCACACGTGCTCGATGACTTGTTCAACGGTGAACTCAGAGGCAAAGACCGCCCGACCGGTTTCGTGCTGATGGTGTTTCCGTTCGAAGGGCCGTCGTCGGGCGATGGCCGCTGCAACTACATTTCGAACGGCGCTGCCCGTGACGACATCGTCACCTTGATGAAGGAGATGATCGCGAGGTTCGAAGGCCAACCGGAGATGAAGGGGCGCGCGTGATGCTGAACGCTTCGATCAAAGACATTCCAATCCCGCCACGCATGGCGCGCAGGCCGGTCGACCGGCGCGGTTTTCCGGTGCCGTGGTTCGTCGCCAAGATCGACGGCGAGTGGGACTTCCGCGTCATCGCGCCCGGCGCAATGGTGCGGGCCTATCGGCAGCGGCTGTGTTGGCTGTGCGGCGAACCGCTGGGCCGTTACCTGACGTTTGTGATCGGGCCGATGTGCGCGATCAACCGCGTCAACAGCGAGCCGCCGTCGCACCACGACTGCGCGATCTACGCGTTGAAAGCCTGTCCGTTCATTGCAAGGCCGAACATGCGCCGCAACGAAAAGGATTTGCCGGAGGAGTACCTCAACGCCGCTGGCATCCACATTCCGCACAACCCCGGCGTCATGCTGCTGTGGGTCACCCACAGCTACAAGCCGTTCGATGCAGGCAACGGCGTGCTGTTCGAACTCGGGCCGCCGTGCGAGGCGGTGTTCTACCGCGAGGGACGGCCTGCCACGCGCGCCGAAATCCTCGACGCCATCAACAAGGGCCTGCCGCATCTGCGCGAGGCCGCAAAAGCCGACGGCGGCGAAAAACAACTGGACGCCGAGATTGAGCGCGCCATGAAACTGCTCCCGGCAGCGTGAGGCCATGCGATGAGCGATGATATTCTCAAGGACATCGAGCCGATCAAGGACGCCCCGATTGCGCCCGCGCACGGCATTGCTGCGGTCGCCCTGACGCTGGCGCTGAAGTATCACGACATCAACACGGTGCAGGACGGCGCGCTCTACCAGCAGTACAAGCTGGAGGGCCGGAACATGACCGCGTTCCACCTCGACCACGTGTTCGAGACCGCGATCAGGATGGAAGCCTTCCTGCTCGGCTCCAGCGAGCGGATCGCCAAACTGATTGTCGATGTGATCGATGAGCCGCCCGCATGACGCCCAAAAACCTGATGCGGCTCGCTGTCGCGTTCTACGTGCTCAACATGCTCGGCATCGTTGCCGTGTTGATGGCCACCCGATAATCAGCACCCCCGGCAGATTGACGGCGGCGGCGGTGGATAAGGCGGCAGCGGCTCGGTGCTATCGGTGGGGAAAGCCGAAGGTGCCGCCTCCTAGGCACGAAAGCAATCCGAAGACGATGTAGACCAGCGCGATGGCGACGACGGCCCACAGCAGGATCAGCAGTATCTGACCGATGATCGGCATCCCGGTCAGCGACGTGATGAACGGGATCACCAGCTTGATCACGGCGATGATGGCGCCGACGATGATCAGCCAGACGATGAGTTGTTCGATCCACTGCAGCGAGAAGCACATAGGGTCACCTCATGATTGAAATTCTCGCCGCGATCCGCTCGGAGAAGCCAAAATTCACCGCAGGCGTCGTGCTGTGGGACGACGTCGTGATCGAGGCCGCGCCCATCGTCGGCTACATGAAGAAGCAGCGGTGGACGCGCACGCGGGTGCGCGACTATTGCCGCGAGAGAGGCTGGAGCATTTCCGTGGTCTACGAGCAGAGGCGCGAGGGCCGTCAGCCTTGAACGGCGGTTATGGACATCACTCCCACCGCCGGGGCCGCAGGCTGACTTTCTGGGATCAAGCGACCCCCTCGCTGGCCGCCTGAAGGTAGCCCCCGGCGGTTGTCTTCTTGGCGCGGTGCTTGCGGACCCGCTCGGCTGTCGTCATCGGCGGCTTGGTCTTCAACGCCAGTTCACGCTTGAGCATCGCGATCTCGACCCGCAGTCGCTCACAGCAGGCGCACGTAACGACCGGCGTTACAGTAACGGGCTTCGTTACAAGTGCACGGGGCTCGGGCGGCGCGAAGGTGTTGCCGGTGCCGGGGCAAATGCGATCCCAGTGCTTGGTGCCGCAGGTCCGGCAGAGTGGCGCATCCATTGGGAGTGTTCCCGAAGTGTTGGGAGGGTGCGGGAATGTGATCATGTAACCGGTACAGACCCTTACCCCCCTATTTCAATCCCGACATACCACCCGGTAGGCTCCCCCACCCCTACTAAAGTAGTACCTTCAAGGCCGCGGGTGGGATAGTGTCGCAATATCAATGAGATAGAGCGGCGATCGTGAGCGTGGTGTGCTAGGCAAACGACCGTTTACTTGTCACAGTGCTCGATGGTCTCGACGGTCTTCATTGGCAATTCGTGAGGCTTTTCAATGATCTGGCGGATGACCACACGGATCGGCCCTCCATCCTCATCGCCTGCAACCACAGATGGTGCTTTGCCCCATCCACGGTTCAAAAGTTCTGACGCTGCGTTGACGCGCGCATTCTCGTTCTTCCCATTAGCCGCGACATCCGCCAGCGTTCGGATCGCCATGGTGGTGTGAGCGCGACAAAGTGATCGGATTTCCGTTGGAGGCATAGGCATTTATGAGTGTTCCGCTCTCATCACTTGCGCTGCGCGCGTCGACTGAACTTTTTCAGGCTGCTGACCCTGACGCCCTTGGTGTTTCGGAGTAGCCTTTTGGCCTGCGCTTGCAGCGATTTCAGCTTCGGCAACTTCACACCCTTCGGCTTCGAATGATGGATCATCTGGCGTGCGACCTCATAGTTGTCTTGGCGTTGGGGCTTGGCGTTGGGGCTTGGCGTCATTGTCGGCGCGTTGCTGCACAAGCTCTAAGAAAGGGGCTGTCCGATGTGGTGCTTGGGATGCTCTCAGACCGTCACTGGCGCCTGTGAGCGCGACGACTGCCCGATCAGGCTGGCCGCTCAAGCCGAACGCATGGAAGAGGCCCTGCAGCGCATCGTGGCATGGTCCGAAGCCTACCCGCTCAGTGCTTTCCCTGAGCCCGATCTCAAGCGCGCCGCCGACCTGCTCAAGGCTGGCGGCATCACCCTCGACGCCGTCAGCGCTCACGCGATGCGTCATGTGGTGAAAGGGGTGGGTCAGATCGCAAAGGATGCGCTCCAGCAATAGGCCGCTCGCTGAACAGCGCATTGCACTTGCAACACCGCAGCCAGTCGATGGGCTCGTTGTTGGCGTCAATTCCCTTCAAATATGGCCATTTCACGTGGTCGGCTTCTGAACCGCATTTTGGGCACTGTTTCATGTGAAACGCCTTGACAGGGCAATTTGCCCTGTGGTCTAAATCCCAAAGAAGGCGATTTTGCCTCAAGGGGAACTTCCATGGCCATCACCTACAAACAGTATTCCGACGGCAAGCGCCCGAACCTGAAGCATAGCGACGGTCTCGTGCTGGGCTGGCTGGTCGAGGACCGCGTCAGCGATCTCGAATATCGCTACGCCCTCGACAAGGCCGGTCGCGTGCTGCGCAGCGAAGCCAAGCTGGGCGCCGATGACTTCGACACCCGCCAGCGCACATGGTGGCCGGTTTCCAGCGTGCCGCCCTGCGCGCAGTTCATCGGCCACTACAATCCACCCCGCAAAATCGCAAAGGCAGGCTGACATGGCTTTCAAACTGAGCAAGGCCGACGTCGAGCGCAAGGACGGCTACGTCGCCGACTTGCGCGAGGCTGAAGGCAAACTGAACGACGCGGTCTCGACCTACAACACCGAGGTCACCACCCGACGCGCCGCTGTCGAGGCGGCGGTCGAAGCCTTCAACGAAATCTTGGGCGAAGCCGGAGGCTTTTGTGAAGACATCGCCAACGAGGCTGAAGGCCAGATCGATGACAAATCAGAACGCTGGCAGCAGAGCGAGACCGGTCAATTCGCCATCGCATGGAAAGACGCGTGGCATCAGATTTCGCTCGATCTGGAGCCCGTCGAGATCGAGTGGCCCGCCGACCTCGCCGTCGAAACTGAGCAGATGATCGCTGACCTTGAAAATCTCGAAACCGAGAAGGGTGAGTAATGAAGACCGCTATCGCCTACATCCGCGTCTCTACCCAGAAGCAGGGCAAGTCTGGTCTCGGCCTTGAAGCCCAGCAGTCGGCCATCGCCGCGTTCGCCGCCAACTACGGCTACGAAGTGATCGACACCTACGTCGAGATCGAAACCGGCAAAGGTGCGGACGCTCTCGCGACACGCCCGCAACTCGCCGCAGCTATCGCTGTTGCCCAGTTGACCGGCGCAACCATTGTCGCGTCGAAGCTCGACCGCATCACCCGCGACGTCCACTTCGGCTCTGGGCTGTTTCCGCGCACAGACCTGTCGTTCAAAATCGCCGACATGCCGCACGCCGACAATTTCCAGATCAACATCATGCTGTCGGTCGCGCAGTTGGAACGCGAGATGATCTCGACGCGCACCAAGGCGGCGCTTGCAGCGGCTCGTGAGCGCGGCACCAAACTGGGCTCGCCGACCATAGCCGCCGTCTTGCAGGATCGCTCTGCCGCGTTCGCTGCCAGCCTGAAGACTGTTGTCGAGCCGATGCTCGGTCAATCGTACCGCGCCATCGCGAATGCGCTCAACGCCCAAGGCATCGCGTCGTCAACCGGCGGCACATGGTCCGCTGCCACCGCGCGACGTCTGGTCAACCGCATGGTGGCGGCGTGACATCGCGTCAGTTCAACAAGGCGCTGATGCTGCTCGGCATCACGCAGATCGACTTGTCGCGCGCTATCGATGTCAACGAACGCACAATCCGCTCGTGGGTCGGTGGCCGCAGCAAAGTCCCGAACACCGTCGCGGCCCTGCTCAACTTGATGATCGACACCAAGGCCAGCCTGAAGGACATCCGCATATGAGCGTCTGGGGTTGGGCCTTCGTGCATCTCGTGCTGATCTATGCGGCGATCATCGTCGTCAGTTGGTACGCTCGCCTGATTTTTTCAGCCATCGCCTCGCTGTTCGGGCTCGACAAGCTGTGCGAAAAGTTGCGCAAGAAAAAACCACGACGGGCTCGCTTCCCTTGAAAACGCAAAACCCCCGTCGGACGAACGGGGGTTTTGTTTTTTTTGGGTCTAGCGGGGGCCATGAAGAACCAAAAAACGTAGGTGGCCTTCCGTGGGGGCACGTCGACCACCTTACACAAAACTGCTCCCAAAACGACCCGCTGTCAACGATCCGCCTCTTTCCAAAATTGAGCGAGCCGATATCCGGCATCGGAAAGTATCTCGTAGGCGGCGATGCGCCCGTGCGCCGCGCTGCGGTAGCCCAGTCGCGCTGCGATCTCGATGATTGGGAACTCAAAACAGGCCACGCCGTCGGCGACCAGCGCGGGGCGCCTGCCGATGTGGGCTCTGGCGCGGTGGTAGAGCGAGCGGTGATCCGCCTGCGCTTCGGATTTGGCGAGCCCCGACATCGAAGCCGGGTTGAATGCCAAGATGCGATTGAGATCGACACTCTGAAGGGCGCTCAGGAGCCCGCCGGAAGCCCAGTGATAGGCGTAGCGGCCAAGCGCCGAGTATTCCGCCGCCGTGATCCGGTGACGCAGCCACGCCCTTCCTAAAGGATCGTCGTACATCGTGATGCGGCGGGAGGACTTCGACCGCCCGCTCATGTTGAGGAAGCCTTCAGCGTGAGCGAGCCGCTCGTTGGTCGGTCCATCCATCGCGCTGCTCCCAATGGCTGAGATCAGCGTGAACCTGCTGCGGCGGTGCGTCAAGCACCACACCGGACAGCCCTGCTTCGTTGTTGCGAATGCATGTGCATCAGGCTGCATCGCTGTCTCTAACAGCGTAAAAGGTAGTAGTTATAATTATAGTTATAGTTAGCATTCCAACTGCATTGCAGACGCACATGCACCTGCATTGCTGATGCATCGAAATTGTTGAATTATTTCACAGGATGACGGCTGCGCTGCTTCGCCCACCGCTGCATTGCAGCTTGAGACTTTTTCTTTCGAAGGTCTTGGACCCGGAGCCACGTGTCGGTCAGGCGTTTTTGCGAGATGGTTCCACCGATCCGCGTCATTGGCCGCAACACTTTTTGCTTCATCTTCAGCCAGCGTGTCAGCGGCAGACCGACGATGGCCGCCAGTTCGCCATCGTCATCGACCACGCGCCCGCCATGCAGCCACATCGAAAACAGCAATCGGCAGTAGGCGCCGAATTCTTCTGTTGATAGGTGGGTCGTGTCCGCGAGCAGCGCGTCCACCTTGATCGGAAGGAAGGGAAGCTCTGCCATCGGGTCACTCCAGAATGTCGGAGAGCCGGATCACCGCGAGCGTCTGCTGGCCGCCGTCACCGCTATGCTCGCGAATGTTGCCCCGAAGACGCGCGAGGGTGACAAGATCGCGCAGCCGCTTGATCGGAAACATGATGTAGGCGAGCGTCTCGCCGTCGCGCATGACGTTGTGAACCCACAAGTCAGCTTCGGTGACGCTCAGACCGGAAGGCTGGCCCCGGCTCGCCAGTTCAATCGCGATCCTGCCGGTGCGCTCCCACAGCCAGCTTTCCGACTTGACCTCGATCTTGACGACATTGCCGTAGCCCAACAACCACGCCAGCTTGCGCTCCTCGATCAGTCCAGCCTTCAACTGGATGTCGAATTTTTTGCCGCCGTCGAACCTGATGCGGTCATCGAACTTCATACGTTCTCCACGATCCGCAGCCAGGAATATTTCCTGACCTTCGATGTTTTGCCGCCCTTGTGGATCGAGTGCTGCACCTTCAGCGTCTTCTGGATCAGGCCGTCGAGCACGGCTTGCGGATTGGCGTTGACCTGTACGATCTCGACGTCATGGTCGGAGCCGTACTCGCGGCCCCAGATCGAATACCGCTGCTTCATGCGATCACCACGGGGTTCGAGGATGCCAGATGCGATGCATCGCGTTGCCGCGACCGACCACACGCGACTTCCATTTCCAGCGCCGCAAAATCTGAGCGAGATCGTGGAACGGCTCGACCACCACCGGCACCATGCCCTCGCGCTGGATCGCCTTGATCAGCCGACGCAACGCGCCATCGCCGGGATGCTTGGCGACAATGGCGACGAGCCGCACCCGAAAATCGTTGGTCGACACGATGCTGTCCTCATCCCAGTCCTCGACCGGCAGCCACGGCGCCTCGCCGACGCGCACGATGCGGTACCCAGCCTGCACCTCATGACGAACCAGCCACGCCGCACCGGCAAAATTCACGGGCGCCTCCCGTAGTGGATTGCGACAGCCATCGGGCTGATGCCGTAGCTGGCCCAGAATTCGCCTTCGCCCATCGAATGCAGTTCGCGATGGTGGCGCCCGCACAACGCGACGGCCCATTTGTCGGACGCCTTCTGCGCCATGCCGGGGCCGCCGTCGCCGACCACGCTGACGCGCGGATGATGTGCCTCGACGGTCGTCGGCTCGCCGCAGACGCAGCAGGGATGTTCGCGCACGAAGTCGAGATGTACCTCATCCGGCTCGCGCGGTTTTTTCTGTTCGACCATGGTCGACCCCGTCGAGATGCGCTTTGCAGATGCTGCGGATCAACTCCGTCACGGGGGTGTGCTTCAGTCGCGCCAGCAGCAGCAGTTGCTCGTAATCGTGTCTGTCGAACCTGACGTTGATCTGGCTCATCGGCTTTCCTTCAGCTTCCACGCCTGAAACGCGAAATCGATGGCGTACCAAGCGCGCCGCTGTTCGGAGAAACCGGGCTTGCTGAGATCGGCGCGCGAGATCACCTGACACATCGAGCGCACGAAGCCCGCAGCCTCATCCTCGTTGGCGCAGCGGTGGTGAACACCCTTGAAACCCTCGTCCTCGATCCACGCCCAGAACACCGGATCGTGGCAACGGATACCCGCCTGCTTCGCCGGTCCCAGCGCGCGCCACTTGTCGCGCTCCTGCGCCACGTAATCGACCGGCTCCTCGTCGTCGTTGATCTCGACCAGCACGCAGGCGAAGCGGGCGCCCATCGCGGCGTTGGTGATGCGCTGATGCATGTCGATGGCCTGCACGGTGAGGCGTAGCACCCAGTCGCCGCTCTGGCGCTGCTGCAGCCCGTCCTTCTTGCATTCGAACTGCACGGCATTATTGCGGGCGCTCTCGGCGATGCTCATGGTCGTCCTCGAACATATCCAGTTGCGTGATGCCGGTCGGCTGGCGCTTGGCGGGCTTTTTCTCGAGCCGGGTGCCAGCGATCTCGAAACGCTCGCCGTCGATCACGAGCGTGCCGACCACATGGTGGTCGGAGAAGTGCAGCGTGGCGGAGAGCGTCTTCATGCCTTGGCCTGCTGCAGCAGGTGCTTGCGCATTTGAACCGGCATGCGATCAATCAGTGCCATATTGGCGCGAACGAATTCGTCTCGCGCCTCCGGCGGCATCCGCTTGAGGTCGGCAAGCAGCAGGCGGTACGCCATCGCGCCGGTCTCGTCGCCCCAGCCCGCCTTGCGCGCATACTCTTCATGCAGCGTGCGCAATCTGGCGTGGTCCGCCTCGCGGATGTTCTTGCGCTCATCCAGTTCGAGCCACGGCGCCTTGACCTCGTAGAGATATCTGCCGATGCCCCAGCGAACCGCCGCGCGCTTGAACGCGTCGGACAGCGCGCCCTTGTCGGCCTCCATGTCGGTGGCTCCGGCGCCGTCGGCTTTCCAGAGCCAGTCGCCTGCGAGCCTTATCCCGATGTTGCAGACGATGCTGGAGCCGACGCCCGCCGAATAGGAGCATTGCCAGCCGTCTGCGCCGCAGACGCTGTCGAGCCGATCCATCACGGTGCGCGCATCGACATAGCAAAGCGGCTGTCCGCGAAATGGGTCGTCGGGCTTCTTGCGTTTCTCGTTGGTCGGGCCGACACGCCACGACACCTCCTCGATGGGGAACGGCTCGCACAGCGAGGTAAAGAGGTCCATCGTGTCCATGTCACTTGACCTTGATGATCAGACCGGGTTCGGCATTGCTCAGTGAAAGGCCAGGAATTTCGCGATGGGCCATCAGCGCCTCGCGGATCGCCACGCGATTGGGCTCGGTAGTGACGCGGACAAACTCAGCCGGGAGCGTGTTGACGTCGACCTCGCCGACGATCTTCGGCTGACCGGCGCGCTGCGACAGTGTGGCTTCGGCAAGCTCGATCTTGCGCAAGTCGGCAGACTGCAACACCTTCAGCATCAAGGCGCGTAGAAAGTCGGCGCGACGGCTGAACCGGCCACGGCGTTCCGTCATGGTGGCGATGCGCTGCGTCAGCGCCGCCATCATCGACAGGGTGTCGTGCATCTTGTCGGCCAGTCCCGTCAGCGCCTCGCGAAGGTCGGTCTGGCCGTCGAGCATGTCGAGGCGCAACGTCTCGTCTTCGATGAGGTCGGGAAAGTCACGCAGCATCGCTTCGATCTGGCGACGAAGCTCATCGATGTTAAACATGTTTGCCATCCGCTTTGTCGAGCACTTCGGAAAGCTTGTCGCGGGTTGCCTCAAGGAGGGGATACAGCGCCCTGATCTGCGGCTTCGTCAGCTTTTGGAAGAAGCACGCGTCGAGGTGCATGCGAATGACCCGCTCCTGCAGCATGGGCGTGACTTCGGTCTTGGCCAGCCGCAACATCAGCCCCTCCCCTGTGACCAACGCAGCAGCACCTTCTCGGAGATACGCATGCGCAACAGGTCGACGTCGTCGGCAACGAGCGGCCTGAAAATGACCCAGCGTTCGATCTTGCGGATGGCGTGCAGCACCGTGGTGTGATTTCTCACGCCGACCTGCCAGCCGATCTGCTGCATTGAAAAGCGGGTGTGCTTGTAGGCGAGGAAGCAAAACATCTGGCGGCTGAAAGAGACATCGGCGAAGCGACTGCGGCTATCGAGTTCGCCGGGTTCGAGGCCGTAGAATTCGCAGACGCTGTCCCTGATCTCGCGCATCATTGGGCGCTTGGTTTCGAGAAACGCCAGCAGGCGATACAGCACTTCGCCGTCGTCGGGATAGCGACCGGACTGTTCCTCGACGGCATGCCTCAGCGCCAGCGGCGCGACAGCGACACTCTCGTGCATCTCGAACTTCCTTTGAAAAGCTTCAGTCTTCGTAACCGGCCTGACACCACAGCTTGGCCGGGGCAGAGCAGTGCTTCTTTTTCAAAGCGTCGTTCATTTTCTTGAAGTAGCGCGCGGGGAAGGAGTGGGCTTGCCCGGTCCAATAATAGACGTTCTTGGTCGTGGCATTGGTCAGCTTGACGACTTCGGGAATTCCGCCGAGGACGGCAACGACCTCACGAACATTTTGGAGACGACGCATGACGCACATCCCAATGATTGTGAATTGAGGGAAAGATACGCCTTCAGGAATATCTAGCAATACCCAAAAATCTAGAAAAATTTGACCTACGTTAGAACGGTTGGTCATATTTGGTGTTATATATTGACGGTTGCGGGAGCCGGAACTGCAAGGGGGTACTCGAAGGTGACTGTTTTTGTTGTTTTTTCGAAGGAGGACTATCGCAAACGCCTTCGGCTTTTGCGGCTGATTTACAACATGAACCAGACCCAGTTCGCATCCTTCATCGGCATCGGATACAAGAGGTGGTCGCACTACGAACGTGGCTACCCGATCCCGCGCGAGGCCGCTTGGGCGCTGCGGAAAAGAATACCGGACTTCTCGACAGACTGGTTGTGGTTCGATGACACCAGAGCCCTCTCGCCCTACTTTAGGCAGCGCTTGAGGGATGTTGAGCGATGGGAAAGCAAGGAGAAACTTGCCCAGCGCGCTGCCAAGCGCGCCGCCAAATCGAACGGGAAGCTACCCCGTAGCAACCGGATCAGCGCGACCGACAAGCCTTCCAAGCGGAAGAAGGGCGCCAAGTCAGGCTGACGCATCCCGCGCATGACGCTCGCGCCGCATTCCCAGCAACTGTTCGACAAGAACGGGCAGCACGCGAAGGATATCTCGGCAGGCGTCGGCATCATCGAGCGGGAAAAAGGACGCCATCTCAGCGGCTATGCTCTCAACATTGATTTCGTCATTGTGAAAATGCTCGACCATGGCGGTGTCACCCTCGTTTGATCGTCCTCCGGTGGTATATTTTATCTATATCCAGATGCCGCTTATAGGGCATTATGCCCGATTTATTGGGGCTGCGCTTCTGACCTAAATTCTAGATTTTTGAGTATTGTGAATTCCCAATCTATGGGAATAGTCTCCCGCTCCCTTTTTGTGCCGAACGGGAGACAACGAACATGGCAGCACAAGGTTTCGCGGAAGTTGATCGTGCTATCGCAGAATTGCGGCGCGGTAGGCCCGACACCAATGTTGACGTTTTGCCGCCCGCCTACGGTGACCAACATCGAGACGCGGTCAACGCCTGCATCGAGGGGCTGTCGAACGACCTGTTCGAAAAAACCAGAACCCTCGAAAAGATACTGCAGGCCATCGCGCAGCGCGCGCTGCAGAGCGCAGCCCGGTGCAAGCATGAGATGGAGGAGCACATCGCGCTTTGCGGTCGCCTCAATCAGGAAATCCTGCGGCTGCAGGACGTGGTTGGCGAGATCGAGAGCAAGGCTCATGACCTTTAACGAGCCGATGTACCTCGTCATCGAGGCGTTTCGCGGCACGACACCGTTTTTCCGCGAGGTCGACCTCGACCGCACCTCCCTTGGCACCGTCTGCAAAGACCTTCGGGACGGCCAATACCGGGATGTGCTGGCCGTCATCGAGATCGACATTGCCAACCACACCAGCCGCGAGGCCACCCATGAATTCGCGCCCCTCCTCCAAGATCACCGCGACCCTGACTGACCTGTTGACCAGTCACGAATACAACGATGTCACCGGCACGGTGACCACCAATGTGTGCGACGGCCTGTTCGCCATCGCAGGCGCGCTCAACCGTGTCGCCACGGCTTACGAACGCAGTGCCGACGCGATTGAAAAATCGACCATGATGCAGATGCAGATGGCGGCGCAGGCCCAGCAGCGCAGCGAGATGATCGTCTCCCTGATGGAGAGCACCCGTGGGCATGACGCTTGAGCGTTGGCAGTTCGAGGTCAGCAACCACCTGCAGATGATCGAGGCGGGCGCCGAGATGTGCGAGCGCCACACCAAGGCGCTGCCGATCCGGCCCGGTTTCCGAACGCTTGCCGAAGATGAGATGGAGCGGTGCGAGGTGACGTTGCTGCGGGCGCTGATGCGCTTGCGCAAGGCGCGGGCCATCTACCGCAGGAAGGAGATCGACGCATGAGTGACGAGCCCCGCCGCATGCTGACCGTTGCCCAAGTGCTGGAGATCGTCCCGGTGCGCCGCACGACGCTGTTCAAGATGGAGCGGAGGGGCGCTTTCCCGGCCAGCCACTACGCCAGCCCCAACCGTCGCTTCTGGTTCGCTGACGAGGTCGCGGCATGGCAACAGACCTTGCCCGTCAATAGCCGCATCCTCCGTCAACCGCGTTCAGGAAGCGCCGGATCAGCAGACAAGCCCGTTCAGGGGCGTTCAGACTACTGATAGATGGGTGTCTAGTGCCTATCTAGTGCCCAGCGGGCTTTGGGCGCCTTTCGTTCACATCCACGATTATTCAAGAAGTGCCTGCGGCAGAAGGACTTTTCGCATTTTTGGCGAGGGATTTTTTGTGCTTGACCGCATCACAGAACGGCTCGATAATGATGTCAAGTTGAACCGGGATGAACAGACAAAAGCCTTGTGGAATAGGCACTTCCCGTTAGCCTCGGTTATCCCGGTTCAACTCGATTTCGCTGTCTCTAGTGCCCGGCACTAGAACTCCAAAAAGGGAAAACCGATGCCGTTGATCACCACAAACACCGTTACCGCCAAGGTCGCGAAACGCACCAAGACCTTCGACAGCAAGTGCCCCGGCCTCTATGTCAGCGTCCTGCCCCCGAAGGGGGACGCCCAGCATGGCCGGGCGACCTTCTTTTTCAAATACTGGAACAAGAAACTCGGCAAGCAGGAGCAGGTCGAGATTGGCGTCTACGATCCGAAGGGCTGGACCGTCGAACTGGCCCGCGCCAAGGCGAACGACCTCTCTGGCCGCGCCGGGTTGGGTCACAACATCAAGAACGAAGTCAGGATCAAGAAAACGGTCAGCGGCAGCACCGTCAGTCAGATGATCGATGACTGGATCGCCGAAGTCAGTGCCCTCGAAAAAAAGGCGGATGGCGAGATGCGCCCGGTTCTCGAAAGCTGGAAGAATGTCGAGGGTTTTTTAAACCGTGAAGTGCGCCCCGCCATTGGCTTCATGGCTCCGGCAGATGTCACCAACAACGACATCGCCCAAATCCAGCTTCATATCGCCAAGCGTTCGACCAGCGGAGCACGGCAGACCCGCAGCGCCATGAAGCGCGTGTTCAAGTGGGGCGCCGAAGCTGGGCGTCCCTACGGCCTGCCCTGCAGCCCGGTCCACAACCTCCCGAGTGTCAAGAAGGAACACCCGTCCACGAACGTCCTGTTCGAGGACGAAATCCGCACGCTGTGGTGGGGCCTTGATCACCCCGACGTTCCCTGCACCCGCACCATCGCGCTGGGCATCAAATTCGAACTGGTGACGATGCTGCGCTCGAAAGAGTTTCTGGGCTCTCGCAAATCTTTCATCATCGGTCGCGGCACTGAGGCGGCGGTCTGGCGCGTGCCCATGAAGTTCGTCAAGAAGCGCCGCGTCATTGAACAGCCGCTCAACAGCCTCGCCGCCGAAATCATCGAGGAGGCCCTGTCACTTCATAACCGTGAAGTGATCTTCGCGCCGCGTGCGCTCGATCCCGACGCCATCCACGACCGCAATGCGCTTTCCAACGCACTCATCGGCAAGCGGGACAAGAAAAAGAGGACCATCCGACCGGGCGTCATCAAGTTTCTCGGCCTGAAAGATTTCACGCCGCACGACCTTCGGCGCACCGCTGCCTCGCTGTGTGGCGATCTCGGTTTTTCCGACGCGCAGATCGCGAAGTGCCTCGACCATCAGAAGGGCGCTGGCGAAAACGTGGAGCAAGTGCCGAGTGTCACCGGCAAAGTCTATGTGCATTCCAAACGGCTCAAGGAGAAGCGGGCCGTGCTCGACGCTCTGGATGCCGAACTGCGCCGGATCATCGGCAAGCGACCGGCGGTCGCCCGGTCGCCCCTGCATCTCGCTGCTTGACGCAAAGCGGGCGTGACGGTGGTCCGATAACCGCGTCACGCCCTGACCATCGAAACCTCCAAAGACAGTCTCAATGGCTGCTACAACGATATCATCATACTTCAGAGCTTCCTAAGCTTGTCGGCGGCGATCAGGATCGCCGCGACAGCGATCTTGAAGTAGTCGGCGTCCAAGTGCTTCTCAAGAAAGGCGATGTCGCCGACGAAGCCCCGCCCCTCCTCGCGGATCATCCCCTCGGCCAACAGAGCCTTGACCGCCCGGTCGGCGTTGGTTCGCGGAATGCCTAAATGCTTCTCAATGTCTGCGACTTTTAGCGGCTGGCCACCGCACCCGTCATTCAGGCGGATCGCCATCGCGACCCACCATTGCTCAAACAATCTGCTGAAATTTTTCTTGCTGCGAAATGCGCGCCGAACGCCCGCCACGATGGAAACCATCATTTCCGATACGATGACAGACTGTCGGTAGCGCTTCGCGAGCGCGCCCGAGATCGCTTTTGCCATAGTCCCCAGTCTCCTGCTGATTTGTTTTTCTTAGTTTTTTCCCGACCAATTTGGTCATTTTAGAAAACGCCCCGGCAGGTTCGTCATTTTCTCGACCATTGGCAATCGCCCCAAAGGCCAACGTGATCCCACCACGCAAACCAGCCGCTGCCAACCGTCAACAACGCTGCAATGCGATGTTTCGAAACTGTGAAAGGACGGCTGACCTATCGTGATTATAAAAACAACCGTTCCTGATTTTTGGGAATAAACCTCTCGGTCGCTTGTTTCCGTTACAATGTTGCCGCAAAGGTTGCATGAGAGTATTCCCATAGAATGCGATACCTCAAGGGAGCCCACGGATGGCAAAATCACCACCCCCGCCGGAACATCACCGCTTCAGGATCACCTGTGAGTGCGACGTTGCCAATCTCGGCGTCGTCATGTTCAGGCTCTCGCATATTGAGGGGCTGACCGTCACTGGCAATGAACTGATCACTGAAGTCTCAGCCTTCAACACCCGCCGCTCCTTTGACACTAGCTCGCAGGATTTCCTGCTGGAGTGGATCAAGGAACATCCGACCTTCCGCGCGTCGGAAGCCGTGAAGCACTTCACCGAGAACGGGCGTACCGCCTCGTCGTGCTATCCGGGGCTGGCCACGCTGGTCGACAAGGGCATCCTGAAGAAGCTCGGCCCCGGCCAGTACAGCCGCGCCGACGTCAAGGCCATCGCGGCCCCGAAGAAGGGCACCGCGAAAGAGGCCCCGAAGAAGAGAGAGACGTTCGCCAAACCGGGCCGCGACGTCGTGCTGTCCTACGCCAAGCGCAACCACGGCAGGTTCAACACCCGCAAGATCATCGAGTTGTTCGAAAAGGAAGGCCGCGCACGCAACGGCGTCTACGGCGCCATCGACGATCTCCTGAAAAAGAGGGTCGCCAAGCGGATTGGGGCCAGCGGATCGGGCTCGTGACCCGCACCGAGAAGCCTTCCAAGCCGACGACCAACAACACCGCACCACCACAGACTGTCGAGGAGACCTCAAATGGCTAGAGGCTGGCTGACGCGCAGCTACAATTTCATCAACAAGGACCCGGAGATCGACCGCTTCCGAACGATCTGGCAGAAAGACCACATCAAGGAGAGCGATCTCGCAGCCCTCGCTGGGCTTGGCGTCGGCACCGTCAAGAAAATTTTTGGCGGCGACACCAAGAGCCCGCGCCACTCGACGTTCGCAAAGATGGCCGCCGCGATGGGCTATGAGTACGGGCTGACCCGCGAGAGCAAGCCGAACTACGACACCGAAATCCCGAAGGCGCGTGAAGAGTTCAGGGAGCACAAAGAGATGCTCCGCAAAAAACGCGAGAAGGCCGCGAAGCGCAACAATAACAACAAGGAGTGACCAATGGTCAGGCGCAAGGAATTAAAGCTGGGCGTGCAGCGCAAGACGACCAGCGGCGACGGAATGCTCGGGCTGCGGCTGCGCGCAGCGCGGGTCGAGAAGGGCTGGAGCCAGTCGATGCTGGGCGAGAAGCTCGGCATCACCTTCCAGCAGGTCCAGAAATACGAAAAGGGCACCAACCGTGTCTCGGCAAGCCGTCTGATGCAGATCGCCGCCCTGCTCGATGTCAGCATGTCATCACTGTTGATGGACAGTGACGCCAAGATCGCGGCGGGACAATTTGCCGTCGACAAAATGAGCCTCAAAATGCTGAAGCAGCTTAAACTGCTGCCGGACTATATCAAGCCGCACATCCTTGCCCTGATGATCGCCGCTATCGAAAATCCTCCCGCCAGAAAGTAAAGACTGGCGCGCACAGGGAGCACGCCGATGAATTGGATGCCATCGCTGCGAACTCTTCGTCTCTGTCACTTCGTGGCGGCCGTGCTCCTGTTGCTGCTTGTGATCATCACCGAACGGCCCGCCCTCGCGCTGCTGCAGGCGGTCCTCGCCGGATACAACATCGGAGCGGGTCTCACGATCAGTTTCCTGCTGCGCGTGCAGGTCAGTCATCGCGAGATGTGCAAGGCGTTCGGCGCGATGTCGGAACTGAACTGCCAACTGCTCGCCGAGAGATCGGAGTTTCGGGCCGACGAACCACCGCCGCTGCAGCCCACCACCCTGCACTGAGGAGAGGCACCATGTATTACGTCCTGCGATTGATCAGCCCAGCGGGCAAGTCGGCCCGCGCCGACGAAGCCACCCTTGAGGCGCTGACGCTGGCCGCCATTAAAGGCAACGTCGTCAAGGGCCCCTATCTCGAATGGTCAGACCCCGACGCCAATCGTGGCATGGGCGCCGAATGCTGGACCGACGACCGGAAGAAAGCCCAGCGCTTCGCCACCTTCAACGAGGCGCTGGCGTGCTGGAAGGCGCAGAGCCTCGTTCGTCCGATCCGACCGGATGGCAGACCGAACCGACCGCTCACCGCCTACAGCGTCGAGCCTGAGTGCATCGAGGAGTAGAATGGCAAACGACGACGTCTTTTTCCCCGACAACGAGAGTTGCCCTGACTGCGGCTGTTTTATTTTCCGGCCCGGTCCTCGCGGCGGGCTGGCGCAGAACATCGAATGCGTGCGCTGCAAGAGCAGGTTCAATATCACACGCTGGCCGCATCCGACCGAACGCCTGCCGATTGTCCGCGCCCATCGCATCCCAAGCGAGAAGGACGGCGGCGGCGAGTGGCGCGAGGATATGTTTCCGAAGGTCGTGCTAGAATGAACGTCAAGATTTTTACCCTCGCCCATGTGCCGGAGAAGCTGCAGCAGGCGTGGCTGCAGCATCTTCGCGATTTCGACACGGCGCATCCCGGCTGTCATTTCGAGGTCGCGGTCGAAGGCCCCGACGTTTCGTTCGCCGACATCCTCAGACGCCTGACTGTCGAGCCGGGTTTGACCTTCACCAAAATCTACGAGCGAGCGAAATGGAAGCCGGGAGACGAGCCATGACGTCGCTGGCGATGTGGGCGGTGTACGACAACCCCAAAGACTATCCCGGCAAGTTCGTGGCACGGCGCTTTGAAGTTGATGCCACTGGCCCGAAGCCGACGGCGAGCATCATCGTCATGGATGATCTGGACGCGCTGCGCGATGTGCTTTGCTACGAGATGCATCTGACGTGCCTGTGCCGCAACGCAGAGGACGAACCGCAGATCGTGGAGACGTGGCTGTAAGTCTTGGAGGGTGCAATGACGGAATTGATTGTGATGCGGCTCGCCGACATGACGAAGTTTCACCCGGATCAGATCACCGCGAAATGCCACGGCTGCGGTCACGACGTCGCGGTCTATCCGTCTGGGCAAAAGGCCATGCGCCAATATCCCGGCATCAAGCTGATGTGTCAGGTCTGCAGGCAACCGGGTCCAGATGCCCTGCTCGCGCCCGGTGCGGGATCAGAACCATCTCAGTCGACAAGAAAACAATGAGCCTCGCGGGCCGCGATAACTTTTTGTTGCAGTCGCCAAACCCTATAAAACAAGGTACTTGGCGCGCTTGATCGAGGCCGCGGCCTGTCCTTTTTGCGCGAATTCATGCAATCCAAAAATTCTTTGAAGTGCGTTTGAGCCTATAAAACAAGGGGTCTCGCGCTCGGCTTTCCGACCTCGCTCGCAATTTCGAAAAACCGACCGTGGTATGATGCTCGTGCTTTGAAAAGCAAAAAAGGCCCGCACCCCATGTGGGGCGCGGGCCAGTATCTCTTCAACCACGGGAGGCAGGATGCCAATGGCAAAGAGACAGACTGAAGAACAGGTCATCGCATCGCTCACGCGATGGAAGTCGAAACTCAAGCGGTCGATCACCATGATCGACAAGCTCGAAAGACAGTTGAAGCGAATGCAGAGGACGGCGCCAGCGAAGCCGAAGGGCGAACTGACGATCATCGAGTGGGGCGTGTCGGGGGTGCGCGAGATTGCGGAGCCGCCGAAGGTCGAGAAGGCCGAGATCGACACCTCGATCCCGCCGTTCCTCCAGCGCAACAAGGTCGACCCGGTCGCCGACCAGATCAGGCAGGAACAGGCCGACCTCAAAAAGAAAAAGGCCGCCGGTCGCATCGCCAAGATGAAGGCGAAGCAGAGCGGCGAGACGCGGAAGATGCCGCTGACCGGGAAAGCCGCGCTCGCGGCGATCCGTGGCGAGTGATCACGTCGCCTTGCGTCGAAACTCTTCAGGCGTCAGCGGCGGCGCGCCCTCCAGCGCGCGGATGCGGTTTTCGTGATCGTACAGCACGACGTCCTCGACCTGCGGCTGCGGCGTGGTGAGATACGCCACCACTTCAGGATCGTCGTCAGCCAAGAATTCTTCGGCAACACCGGGCTGCTCGTTTCCAAACAGACAGTCGATGTTGCCGAGTTGATTGCGTGCTACATAAGGCATCGCTCTAAATCCTCACGCTCATCGCATGCGCCGCGCTCGCAGGAAGCCTGCGGCGGTGCCACCATTCCCGCCGTTGTAGGTGACGTACCCGACAAGATAGATGGTCGTGTTCACCGCGACCCTGATCTGGAACGGCGGGACCGCGAGGCTCATGCCGTAATAGGAAACGAAGGCCCCGCTGACGAACGTTGCCAAGTGCCCGACCGTGTTGTCGAGAGTTGCCGACGTCTGCGAGATGCTGATTTCGAAAGTCTGAATTGTCAGCGGTGAAAGATTAAGGAGGCCAATCGCGGAAACGTCCCAGTCGCCCGGTGTCAACGGGATCGAGGCGATGTTGAAGGACGCCCCGTTCGGAATGCCGACCGAAGGCGCGCTCGCCGAAAGGACTTCGCCGACCTCGCCAGCGGCAGCAGCACCGCCTGTCAGATCACCGGGCATGTGGCCCACGGGAGGCGAGCCGACTTTAGCCCACGGCTCCCAAGTGCCGTTGACCCTCGTTCGCACGTACATCCCGCTCGGGACCGCCGTGAGATCGATGGCGCGCTGCATCACATAGGCTGGGGCGCCCCCATAGGTCTGGACGTGCAGATACCACTGGCCGCCAGCCACCGGGCCGTTGGTGCTGGTGTTGTCATTGCAGGCATAGGTGCCGGGGGCGACGATGGTGTTGAGGTCGGTGCCGTTCGGAATAAGTTTGTCTTGGTTGACGAAACCGGTCGTCGCCAGCTTCGTGGAGTTGTCGGCTATCGCTGGCGTCGGTGCATTCACCGGCCCTGTCAGCGTGCCGCCAGCAATCGGCAGCACCTTTGCCCATGCGTTGTTCAGACGGCCATAGGCACTGCCATCGGATGGCGCATCGAACGCGCCTGCGCCGCCCGCGCCCCACTTCTCGCCGTCCCACGCATAGACCGGCACGCCAGCGATGGCGGGGTTCGGATAAGTCTGGCCAACCGAAGGCGAAGAAGGAAAGTCGAGCGCCATCAATAATACTCATCGATGATGATGATGCCGGAGCCGCCAGCGCCGCCGGGTGCGGAGTTGCTGGTGCCAGCGGCGCCGCCTGTTCCTCCCGCCGGGACCGAATAGGCGTAGCTCGCCGCCGGGTTGGCGATCAGCTTTTCGCAGTAGCCGCCGGAGGCGCCGCTGTTGCCGCCCGTGGTGCCGCCGCCACCGCCGCCGCCAGCGCCGCTGCCCGGTGATGCGGGGCTACCGTTGCCACCGGGCCAGCCGCCGTAGCCGCCACCGCCCCATGGACCCGACGCGCCGATGCCGCCCTGAATGACTTGCGACGAACCACCCGGCCCCCATGCCATGCCGGGGTTGCCCTGCTGGTTGATGTCGCCACCGCTGCAGGTGCCGCCGACAGCGGGCGCATTGCCGATGGTGCCGCCGTTGCCGCCGGGGCCTGCGGAGAGCGAACCGAACGTCGTCGCCGTGCTGACGCCGCCTGCGCCGCCGCCGGGGACACCGCCTGCGCCGCCGCCGCCGGGACCGACCAGACGGACGTTGATCGCCTTGCATCCGGCCTTCGTGGTGTAGGTGCCCGGTGGTCCGGCAGTGAGAACCGTGCGCGTCCACAATGCCGGTGAGTGTGACGAGGCGACCGCTGTATCGACATAGGTCTTCGTTGTGGCATGCAGCGGCGCCGTCGGCGCACCTGACAGGGTCAACAGGCCCGTCATGGTGTCGCCAGCCTTCAGCAGATACGCCGTGAGGTCGGGCGCTTCAGGCTGCGGGCACGCGATCACCCACTGCGTCGAGGTGCCGTCGTTATAAAGAATATAGAGCGAGCCGGTGTCGCTCTCCCACCACAGCGAATTATCCGGCGCGCCTGACGGCGGCGTGTCCGACACCAGCACTGAGGCGCCGCTGCCTCCCGAACCCGTGCCCCACGCTCCACACACGCCTGCGTTTTTCTGGCGCAGATAAAGCTTGCCGTCGGTGACGTCGCGAGCCTCGACAAAGATATTGTCGTCGTCGGTGGCGTAGACGATGCCAGCAAACGCGTGGCCCGCAACCGGCGGATTGGTCGCGCCCGCGCTGGAAGAAAACGAGCCGCTCTCCCAGAGCATGCTGTCGAAGTTGGTGACAACCTGGCCCTTCTTCTCGGCGCTTAAATTGTCGAGCGCCTCGTCGGGCGTGGCTCCGCCGGTCCCGCCGCCGATGATCGGCGCTGGCGTATTGAGCACCTGTTCGAGGTCAGCAACGAACAGGTTATAGCGTGCGCTGTCGATGGTGGTGTTCGGTGCGCCGTCAGTCCCCGGTGGCGCATGATAGTGCCCACCTCCGTCGCGCGGCATTTTAGAAACCCAGCATTGGCATGTTGAAGCCGCTCGCCGGTTGAAGATAGGTGAACAAGTTGCCGCTGGCGCTGCCACCAGAGCTAGTGACGGTGACGCTGACGAGACCCGGAGCATGCGGCGGCGACACGCAGGTGATCGTGGTCGCGTTGACGACGACGACGCTGGTCGCGGCGATGCCGCCGAAGGTCACGCCAGTGATATTAGCGAAGTTGGTGCCGGTGATCGTGACCGGCGTGCCGCCTTGGGTGAAACCGCTGGTCGGAGAACAGCCACCTACGGTTGGCGCAGGCAGCGGCGTGTATGTCGCAGCGATGAAGCCTTGGAAGCCGCTTCCAGCGGGGGAGCTGGAGCCGCCGCCGCCACCGCCAGCACCATAGCCGCCACCAGCGCCGCCAGCCCCGCCAACTGCGCCGCCGCCACCACCACCGCCGCCGCAGCCGAAACCGCTGCCCCATTCATTGCCGCCGCCGCCGTTGCCGCCATTCCCCGCAGCTACGGTATCGGCAGAGCCGCCAGCGCCCCCAGCGCCAGCATCGCCCGCGCCGCCAACGCCGCCAATCGTCTGATTAGCCGCCGCGCCAGATCGGCCCGCACCGCTTGGCCCACCGCAACCGCCGCCACCGCCTGCACCGGCTGCTGCTCTCAAGAACCCGCTGCCGCCGTTGCCGCCAGCCGCAGCATTGACGTTGCCAGTCCAAGTGTTGCCGCCCGAACCCGGATTAACTCCGCTGCCCGTTGAGCCGCCAGCGGCGACGACGGTGCCACCATTAAAC
>Ga0210393_10000329_pt1 | contig 43070 bp, 38 predicted proteins | sample IncBWC27OmetaG_FD_160068 | JGI IMG/M metagenome (GOLD analysis project Ga0210393, IMG submission 160068) | Forest soil microbial communities from Barre Woods Harvard Forest LTER site, Petersham, Massachusetts, United States - Inc-BW-C-27-O ... | reverse complement strand
AGTATTGCCGTCAACCTTCGCGAGCTGTCGCTGTTGCGGACGCCCATCGTGTGCGTCGTGATCGGTGAAGGGGGTTCCGGCGGGGCTCTGGGCATTGGCATCGGCGATCATGTCGCCATGCTCCAGTTCGCCTACTACTCGGTGATCAGTCCCGAGGGCTGTGCCGGCATCTTGTGGAAGGATGGCCGGCGGTCCGACCAGGCCGCGCGGGCGCTCAAGTTCACGAGTTCCGACCTGCTACGAATGCAGATCGTCGACGAGGTGATCCCCGAACCGCTGGGAGGGGCTCATCGCGATCACCGGGCGATGGCGACGACGCTCAAGCAGTCGTTGCGGCGGGCGCTACGAAAGGTGTCCGACCTGCAGACCGAAACGCTCTTGGCTCGCCGCTATCAGAAGTTCCGGAAGATCGGCGTCTACGAAGAGCGGGTGGTCGAAGCGGTCGAGAAGAGCGGGCCAGCGGCGGAAAGCCCGGCGAAGAAGAACGGCAGGAACGGCAAGTCAGAGAGCTGACGCCGGGCAAACGTAGCGGGGCCAAGCCCGCACCCAGCCGTTTTCGCCCGCTGGGCAACGTCCGATAATGTCTGTTATGTTAAGTTCGAACCGCAAAAACTCCGGGAAAACAGGCCTTTTTATCTGAGGCGGCCGCTCCAGCAACGACCGGTTGCTTGGAGGCACGCATTTCCGGAAGACCGGCTCCCCCCCGTTGACGATTCGGATCGGTCTGGCTCAAGCGAGAACGGTCGCCTGCTGGCCGCAAACCGGACCGGCCCCTTATCGCAGTTCCCCGCCACGGAGACGGTCCTGCGTGGCGCTGTCGAGACTGCGGACGGAGATCCCTGCTCGGCTCAGTTCGCGACGAATGCGCCGCACGAGCGACGTGCCGTCGACTTCGCGCGGATCGCGGTCCGTTTTGCCGTCTCGAAGGTCGGTCCGCCAGTCACGCAAAACGTTGAGTGCCACGTCGTCGGGAACGCCGCTCAAAGTGGTCTCGATATCTTCGACGGCCATCCTGCGATCCGAGCCCCCGCCGGCCCCTGCCAGCGAGCGAACGATCTGGCGTTCCAAAGACGTCCGATCGGCGCCGGTTTCCCGACCCGAGCCAGAGTCCCGACCTGGGTCGCGATTCAAACCCGGGTCGAAACTCGGACCGCCGTCGACCGCCGCCGTATCGGGCCGGCCGTTCTCCCACTCGTGGAGCGTTTTGCGAATCACATCGGGAACGGACCCGGACGAAAGCCGCCGCGACAGCTCGCCCCGATGCTCGGGCTTCGTTGCCCGCCAGACCTTTCGCGCCAACTTCCGCAGCCCTTGGTCGACGAGGGCCGGCAGTGACGAAAGCCAATCGCTCTCATCGCGGCTCGGCGGGCCATAGTCGTCGGTGGCCGCCAGATCGCGGCGGCGGTCATCACGCGGAGCATCACCAAAATCGTCGGTGACGCGATCGCCCAGACCCGGACGCGGTGGCCCGCCGTCCAAGCCAGGGCCGCGTCGATCGACGGGCGGGCGGTCGAGGGCCGCGTCATCGAATCCCGTATCGCGGACGTCGCGCCGACGATCGGGAGGAAGGCCATCGCGGCGTACGCCGTCGTCGCGCCGATCTGGAGTGAACGCGTTGTCGTCGCTGAGACGCCGATCGCCGCCACGCCCATCGGTGTCGAAACGACGGTCCTCGCCATCGCGCCGCGCGTCGCGGCGATCGAGTCCATCTCGAGGATCGTTGGGCCGGTCATCCTCCACAAAGGGATCGTCGCGACCGTCTTCGCCATGGCGCCGAGCGTATTCCATTTCGCGATGTTCGCGTTCGATTTCGGGAGCATCGAGACGACGCAGATAAGGCTCCAGCAACGCATGCAGGTCACCGGGAATCACCGGGTTCAATCGATCGATGGTGACCGCCGCGACGTATCCACTTTCGGAATTGATGATCGACTCGCGGGCCGAGTGCGACAGCGTCACCAGAAAGAACGTGAGGAAGAGACTGAACATGGCACCTTTGACCAGGCCCAATAGCGCACCCAAATGACGGTCGAGCGCCTCGATCCGCATCTGTTCGATGCCCTCATGCAGCACCCGCGCGATTCCGAAGCAGACAAACGAAAAGCCCAGGTAGAGCACCAGCATCGCGATCCAGCGATTGAGTGGCGGCTCGACGCGAATGAACGGCGCGAGGGTCGCTGACAGAGACCCCGAGAAGAAAAAGCACAACAAGAGCGCGGCGATTGTCGCGAGCTGCCAGACGATGCCCTTCATCGCCCCGCGAAACATCGCATACATGAGGATGCCAAGGGTCAGAAGGTCGTACCACATGGTCGGCTTCCCTGCCTAAATGAAGAACGCAGCACGCACCCACCAATCGGGGTTCGCTCAAAGGGGCGGGAAGTATAGTGAAAGTCGGCAAAACGGCAAAAGACCAAGTTCGGGGGCGGGAGGGGGATAGCAGGGCGGTTCCAATCGGCGTTTGCCGAGCCGCTTTTGCGTTACGTTTTCCCCATTATTGTTTCCCGCGTTAGTGTCTTCCGCCGTCCCGCATCTCACTCGTGTCGAGGATCAGCGTGACGGGGCCGTCGTTCACGAGTTCGACATCCATGTGTTCTTGGAAACGGCCCGTCTCGACGTGCGCCCCCTGCCCCTTGGCCTCGGCGACAAACCCGCGATACAGCTCGACCGCCTGCTCGGGACGAGCGGCCTCGATGAAGCTGGGCCGGCGACCCTTGCGGCAATCGCCCAACAGCGTGAACTGACTGACGACCAACATTCGCCCCCCGACTTCTAACAGCGAGCGGTTCATCTTCCCGTCGTCGTCCGGAAATATTCGCAAGCCGACGATCTTGGCCGCCAGATAGATCACGTCCTCCTGCGTGTCATGCTCGGCGACTCCCAACAGCACGAGCAACCCGGCGTCGATGCGGCCGACCACTTCGGCGCCAACCATAACGCTCGCACGCGACACGCGCTGAATGACCGCTCGCATGGGCAACCTTCACGCTCGAATTGAACCTACTCGGCGAGGGATTGTTCTGGAAGGCCACACATTTCCCAAGCCGACAGCTCTGCTGTCGTTCCGGGGATCCGACAGCGGAGCTGTCGGCTTGGGAAGCAGAACGCGGCAACGATGCCGATGCGGATCTGTCCAAGCAGCTCCGATCTCACGTGGACGCACGCGGCGGCGTGTGTCCGACCGAGCTTGATTCCTGGAGACGTGAACCTTCGCCCTGGTGTCGGTCGGACTGGAACGGCTCCAGCGGAATGTCGGTGTCTTGATCCAACAGGGCTTGTCGTGTCAGGCGGGCGGTCCCAGGCGACATTTGTAGCCCGTTGCGAAAGTGGCCGGCGGCGATAAACAAATTGTCGAACCCGGCGATACGTCCGAGATAGGGCAAGCCATCCCCTGACCCGGGACGCAACCCCGACCAAGCCCGCTCGAATTTTGCATGGGCCAGCGAAGGCACGCGGCTGACGCCGAAGGCCAGCAGCTCGCTCACCGCAGAAGCCGTGTTCGCTTTGAAGAAGCCGACATGCTCCTCGGTCGACCCGATTAGAATTCGGCCGTCGTCGCGCGGCACGAGGTAGCGCGACCCCGTCTGCAAGACGTGCGAGAATGGTTTCGACGCTTGCGACAGCAGCATCATCTGCCCGCGCACGGGAGCGATGGCGACGTCGACGCCGACCGAGGCCAACAACCCGCGCGACCAGGCTCCGCCGGTAATCAGGTATCGTCCCGCCTGCACGCGCCCCGAATGCGTTCGCACCGCATCGACCCGGCGGCCTTTGTCCTCGGGGCTGGTTCCCTCGTCCTCGCTCTCGCCCCCCTGCTCTTCGAGACCGATGGCCGGCGTTCCCGCGCGGAGCCGCACGCCACGGGCCGCGCATGCCGCGAGCAGGGCTTTCATCAAACGCGGATTGCGAACCTGGCCCAGATCGGGCAAGCGGTACGCGCCAACGGTTTCCGGATTGACCAAGGGCTCGACTTCTCGCAGTGCGTCAGCGTCCAACTCCTCGACGCGCACGCCCTGGCTTCTCCAACATTCGATTTCGCTCGCCAGGTCGCCGACGGAATCTTCCGCACCAGTACCAGTTCGCAACTCGAGACCGCCGCACCGGGTGTAGCCGATTTCAATTCCCGTTTCGGCGGCCAGCGATTCGGACCAATCAGGCCACAGCGAGTGACTCAAAGCTCGGAGCCGCGCCTCGGGGGAGACGGCCGCGTCGAGATTGCCCGGCGGCAAGATGCCCGCGCCGGCCCAGCTCGCCTCGCGGCCGAAGTCAGCCTGTTCGAGCACGGTGACGGCGGCCCCCTGCCCCGCCAGTTCCAGCGCGACCGACAGGCCGATCACGCCCCCGCCGATCACAATCACGTCGTCCATGGAGTCCCCGCGACCTTTCGCGATCTACTTTTCGCCGGCACGAGCGGCCTGGGCCGCCTTGGCGACAAACTCGTCCGCGAACGTTCGCGGGTCGGTGCCGTAAACGTCGCGAAACGCGTCGGCCTGAGTCGCACCGTTCACGAGCTGCTGGACGAAGCGGGAGAACAAGGTCTTCCCCCGCTTGTCGATCAGGAAGGCGACCGCTGCCTCGCCGACGTCAGCGATTGCTGCCGTTGAAAAGGTGCCGTCGATTACCAAGTCGTCCGATTTATCGAGCGAGCCCACTAGCCGATAGAGACTGGGCCAGGGCAGCGCCGCGAGCGCCGGCTGACTGCCGCCCACGGCCACGACTCGCCCGCTGCCGGCGACGATCCAATCGGGAATTTTTTTGTCGGCCCGCTTAAGCAGGGCCGCGGTCAGTCGCTCGGCGAGATTAGCCTGCAAGGACGTCGCCGATTTGGTCTGCCCTTCGTCCTGGGTCGACGCGTTTTCGCGATCCTCGACGACCACGTAAGCGTCTTTCAGATCGGGTGTGACGACGGCCGCCCCGTGGACGCCCGGAGCCGGTTCGCGCTTCTCGACTGTTTGACTGAACTCGTCGAACGAGCCTCGATCCTTCAGGACGAAGATTGCGATCCCCCCTTTGAATGCCGGCTTGGAACTGTCGCCCAAAAACGCCTGGGCCGTTCGCAGTCCTTCAGCAGCCAAGCGGGCCGCCTCGTTCAATCTTTCGGACGAGACGTTTCCAAACAGCAGGAAGTCATCGTTCTCGACCCGGGTTGCCTCCGACCTGGGGAACGAACGCCGCCACTGCTCTTCGCTCGTCGAGTGGCGCGCCTTGCGAAGGTCGGCCGGGCTGGTCCGGGCCAGTTCGGCTTTGCGTTTTTCGATTTCACTCGGGACGAGACTGGCCAAACGTCGCTTCGGATCGCTGCCGTCGAACGCGGCCCCCTCGCTGATCCACGTCCGCAGCTTGGTCCATTGGCGTCTCGTGATATTCTGGTCGCCCGGGGGCATCTTGAACGGTTTTTGTTCCCCGGCCAGCTGCCATAGGCGGCTCTTGGCGAGTTGACCCGGCTCGATCACGGGGCCACTCTTGCCGCCTGCCCAGAGCAGCTCGAACGTTTCCATCGAGAGGCCCCCCTTGGGATCGTTGCCGCTGTGACAGCGCACGCAGTTGTCCACCAAGATGGGAGCGATGTCCTGGGTGAAGGCGACCGTTTCGCCCCCCTTCGGTTTGCGGATACTGATTTTGGCTGCAGTCGTCGGCTTGGGAGTAGCTGGCGTCGCCGGCGCGGCAGCAACAGTGGTCGCGAGTGCCAGTTTTTCGAGAGGCTTGTCCCGGTCGTCGCCGTCGAATTTCGCTCCGCGGTTGATCCACTCGGCGATTTTCATGCACTCCATTTCGGACAGTGGTTCACCCCCCTTGGGCATGCGGGCCTCGTTCGGCGCGAGCAGGCGGGCCATCAGCAGGCTGGCCCCCGCGTCGCCGATGACCAAGAGCGGGCCCGTCTTACCGCCTTTCTCGAAGCCTGCGAACGTATCGAGCCGCAGGCCTCCCTTCGCCTCGCCCGAATGGCAACCGAGGCAGTGATTCTTGACGATCGGCGCGATCTGACTGACGAAGCTGATCCCCTGCTCTGCCTTGCGCGCGCGATCGGCCTTCTTGGCCCCCGGTTGGGCCTTCTCCTTAGCCTTGGCGATCGCGTCGCGGCGACCGGCAATTAGCTTAGCGAGACTGGCGAGGTGCGAATCTTCGGCAGCCAACCCCGACTGCGCGATCAGCGCGTCGAAGCGCTGTTGGGCGTCGGCGACCTTTTTCTCGGCGTCTTCGATCGCCTCGCGGCGAATCGGCACCTTCACCTTATAGAGGGAACTCTTGATCGACGACAATTCTTTGCGCTGGGCCGGAGTCAGGCCGGCCGCCAACGACGATTCGGCGGTGCCACTCCAGCACCCGAGTGCAACAACGGCGCCTAACAGTGCTTTGCGAGCGTCCATGTGTTCATCCAGAATCTCGAATCCTTAGTCGAGTCTAATCGAAAGCAAAATGGGCCGACACCAAACCGCGTCCGAAACCGGGCCAATTTGTAGCCGGGTGCAGTAGACGCCTGTGGATGGGGTTGTCCTCCTGGGATATAGTTCAGTTATGACCGACGTCGCCGAGCCGCTGACTTCAAAACGGGACCGACTGCTGGACATTTTGCGTGCCTGCGGCCGGGTGGCCGTGGCTTATTCCGGCGGAGTGGACAGTGCGGTCGTGGCGAAAGCGGCCCAGTTGGCGTGCGGCGACAAAGCAGTCGCGATCACCGCGGTGAGTGCCAGCCTGGCTTCGGGCGAACGCGAGGCGGCCGAGGAACTGGCAACTCGCATCGGAATTCGGCATCGGATCATCGCGACCGACGAATTCGCCAACGCCGACTATTTAAAGAACGCTCCAGACCGCTGCTACTTTTGCAAGACCGAGCTGTACAGCCAGCTCGAGCGACTGCTCTCGGAGCCGCACGCCGATTTACCCGAATTCGACGTGGTCGTGAACGGGGCCAATCTCGACGACCGCGGCGACTATCGACCCGGCATGCAAGCAGCTCGCGAGCACGCCGTCCGCAGCCCGCTGATCGAAGCGGGCTTCACCAAGACCGACGTCCGCGAATTGGCCGCCCACTGGGACTTGCCCGTTTGGGATAAGCCGGCGACCCCCTGTCTGTCGAGCCGCATCGCTTACGGCGTGGCCGTCACGCCTGAGCGAGTTGAGCGAGTCGATAAAGCGGAGGAGTTTCTGCGAAAGGAATTCGGCCTCCGCGAGTTTCGAGTGCGTCATGAAGCGGGCGACCTGGCGCGGATTGAAGTGCCGATCGGCGAGTTGCCGCGGTTGATTTCGGATCCCGCCCGCAAAGCGATCTCGCAAAAGCTCCATAGCCTGGGCTTCAAGTACGTCTCGCTGGACCTCGACGGCTTTCGCTCCGGCAGCATGAACGCGGTCGTGCCTTTGCAAACTCGGATCTTGAGTCAGGCGAACCATTAGTAGTTGGGCGGCCGCAGTCCAGGTGTTTCCCCTCTAAGGCGCAGCGACCGTCAGGTCGCCCCTCGCTTGCCGAGCGCGAATCGCACCGCCGTACCAGGCGGCCGGCATGATGACCGCGACCGTTATGATCCAAGCCCACGGCGGTGCGAAGTCAGGCTGATCTATAATCAGAGCGACGGTCAGCCCGACTTGGACCGCGCCCATGATTAGTGCGTGCAACACCGGGGCGCGTCTCGCGATCCAGGCGGTGACATAGCCGGCGGCCGCGATGCAAACCGTGGTGTACGCCATCGTCACGAGCCTGACAGCGGTGCTCGGCGACTCATCGGGAAACAGTCCGATCATTTTCATGAGGGGATTGGCAATCGCCTCGATCGCAAACGAGCTCAGGATCAAGACCACGATGCCGGCCACGACGGCGATGATGCTTCTCTTCATGGAATGGCGATCGTATTTCCGCACGAGCTGCGGTTGAGCGATGTCACGCGATGCCCGGCACTGGGTAGCTTTTCGTGAACTCGCCGATTTCGCCGCGGACGCGCTGGATCACGGTTTCGTCGGCGGGAGCGCGGAGCACGTCCAGGATCCATTTGCCGACTCGTTTCATTTCGGCTTCGCGCATGCCGCGGGTGGTGAGGGCGGCCGTGCCGATGCGGATGCCGCTGGGGTCGAGGGGTTTTCGCTGGTCGAAGGGTATCATGTTTTTGTTGACGGTGATGGCCGCCTTGTCGAGCGATTCTTCGGCGATCTTGCCGGTGAGGCCGACCGAGGTCATGTCGCACAGCATGAGGTGATTGTCTGTGCCGCCCGAGGCGAGGCGAATGCCCCCCTGCATCAGAGTCTCGGCGAGCGTCTTGGCGTTGGCGACGATCTGCCGCGCGTAATCTTTGAAGCCGGGCTCCATCGCTTCGCGAAAGCAAATGGCCTTAGCGGCGACGATGTGCTCGAGGGGCCCGCCTTGCATGCCTGGAAAGACGGTCTTGTCGAGAGGCTTCGCGTGCGTCTCTTTGCAGAGCACGAAACCCGAACGCGGACCGCGCAGCGTCTTGTGCGAGGTCGAGGTCACAAAATCGGCGACGGGCACGGGGGTGTTGTGGACGCCTCCCGCCACCAGGCCGGCGTAGTGCGCCATGTCGACCATGAACAGCGCGCCGACCGAGCGAGCGATCTCCGCGAACTTTGCGTGGTCGATTTCGCGCGGATAGGCGCTGGCACCTGCGACGATCAGTTTCGGTTTGTGCTCGCGGGCCTGGCTGGCGACGTGATCGAAGTCGATGCGATGGTCGCTTTCGCGCACGCCGTAGGAAGCCACGTTGTAGAGCTGCCCGGAAAAATTCACGGGGCTGCCGTGCGTCAGGTGCCCGCCTTGGGCCAGGTTCATCGCGAGATAGGTGTCGCCCGGCTTCAGCACCGTTAGGTACACGGCCATGTTGGCTTGCGAGCCGGCGTGCGGCTGTACGTTGGCGTGTTCGCTGCCGAAGAGGGTGCAAGCGCGGCGGCGGGCCAGTTCCTCGATCGTGTCGATGACTTCGCAACCGCCATAGTAGCGACGGCCAGGGTAACCCTCGGCGTATTTATTGGTGAGGATCGTGCCGGCGGCTTCCAGCACGGCGGCACTCTTGTTGTTTTCCGAGGCGATCAGCTCCAACCCAGCCTTCTGCCGGGTCATCTCCCGCTTGATGGCCGCCCAAATCTCCGGGTCTGTTCGTTCGATTGCCGACATGAGAACTCCTTGATTCCGACGACCCGAGCTGGCGATGTTGCGGTTGTCGAGCGAGTTCCATCCCGCTCGTACCGATGGTCAAGATAGTGGAGCCTGCGAGTGCCGACAAGTTTTGGCTGCGGCTTGGTGGATTAGCAGTGGGCCGTTTCGCCTTGGTAAGATCGCTTCATGTGGTGGCCAGCGGCACAAGCTTGGTCGACAGCCGCGCGTGACAGGATGCCTTGAGTGATCAGCAAGACTCGTTCAAGCGAAGAAGCAGCCTCCAACGCCGATTCGCGCGATGACACAAGCCCGGTTCCCCAGCCGCATCTCTCGGCGGCAGTGGGCGCGAGTTCTCCTTGCCTGGCTGGCGAGCGAGTTTCCTTCACCGGAACGCTGGCGTCGATGACGCACCAGCAGGCCCACGACCTGGCCCAACAGCACGGCGGTACAGCCACGCAACACGTCAGCCGCCAAACGACGATGCTGATCGTCGGCGAAGAGGGTTGGCCGCTCGAGCCCGACGGGCATCCCTCGGTGAAACTGCAAGACGCGTCGCGCTTGCAGCAAGAGGGGCAACCGCTACGGATTGTCAGCGAATCAGACTGGCTGCGACTGCTCGGTTTGGACGGTCGCTGCCGCGAGGTCCACGCCCTTTACACGCCGGCCATGCTTTCGCGATCGCTCGATGTGCCGATTGGCACCATTCGACGTTGGGAGCGGTTGGGGCTCATTCGCCCGGTCAAGAAAGTCTTTCGCCTCCCGTATTTCGATTACGCCGAAGCGGCCGGCGTGCGGCGGCTGAACGAACTGCTCAACGCGGGCGTGCCCCGATCGCAGCTCGAAGCCAGTCTCGCCAAGATTCGCCATCTGCTGCCGGGCATTGAGCGTCCGCTGGCGCAGCTCAACCTGCTCGCCCAGGATTCGCGGCTCGTCGCGCGGGACGATCACGGGCTGTTCGAGCCGACGACCGGCCAGCGGTGCTTCGACTTTTCGCTAGCGGGCAAATCGCAGTCCCCTGCCCTGCCCCACTCGGCCGGAGAGTCTGCTGACGATGCGTCCGAGGACATAGAGGCCGCGGTGATTGCGTTTCGGATCAACTCGCCGCAATCCGCCGACACCACGGGGTCCGCAGCATCGGGTGAATCGGATCCGACCGACGGCCGAACCAACTGGTCGTCCGAACAATGGTTTGCAGAAGGCTGCCGGCACCTGGACGCTCACCGTCCCGAGGCAGCGATCGAAGCGTTCCGACTCGGGCTGATGAATCGGCCCGACAGCCCCGAGATCCATTTTCATTTGGCCGAGGCGCTGTTTCGTGTCGGCCGAGCGGACGCCGCGCTCGAACGGTACTACGCGGCCGTCGAGGGCGATCACAACTATCTCGAAGCCTGGATGCAAATCGGAGCGCTGTTGGCGACGCGGGGCGAACTCGAGCCGGCGCTCGACGCGCTCAAGCTGGCGCTCTCAGTTCACGCGGACTATCCCGACGCGCACTGGCATGCGGCCGACGTCCTCTTGCAACTGGGCCGAACCGTAGAAGCCGCCTACCACTGGCGCAGCTACCTCATGTTCGATACGCGCGGCCCCTGGGCCGATGAGGCACGGCAACGCCTGGACGAAATCGGCGAAACGGGTGTCTAGCTTGCGTCGGTTTTCGGGTGACGCCGAATGTCTACTGCGCGACAGCCGATTGGTGGTGGAAGGTCCACCACGCGACCAGCGACATCGCGATCACCGTATAGAAGAAGAACGTGGCCAGCATCTTGCCGATGGCTCGGCCGGCGTCCCCGTCGTCCTCTTCAAATTGCTCGATCTGCTGCTCGGAAAATGGTCCCCCCTCCCCCGGCGAAGGAGGATCGTCGTGACCAGCGAGGGCGGGGGCGTGAAACGGCTCCGACATCAATCCAACTCCTGCAATTCTTAAACGACCTGTCGAGGCAATTGTGCCTCAGAATTCGGTTCCTGTCGAGCGAACCCTTGCCGTCTAAATGCGGATTCCGAGCAATTCGGCCAGGCGGTTGTCGCCCGGATAGGGATGACCCGAGTGCTGGCGGAAGGCTTCGCCGTATTTGACGCCGATTTCCTTGCCGCGAGCGGCCGACCAGCGTTCGCCGTTGGCCATGTATTCGTCGATGCCGTGCTGCTTGCGGAGCCAGTTACGCTGGCTTTCGTGACAGGCCAGCATCTTTTGTTTCGTCTCGAATGTCGACGTCACGTCGACGATGAAATCGGGTTTCACCGGTCGCCCGAACGGGTCGATCCCTTCGACTGAATCGACGTAATAGAGGTGCGGAATCCCCTTCAGGGGTGGCGCCGGCGACCATTGCCGCGTTGAGTAATTGGGGACCGAGGCCGAAAAGCACGCTTCGCGGACCAGCACGCTCGTTAGCTCGTGATCGGTCATGTAGTCGATCGGCGGGGCCGTCAGCACGATGTCGGGTCGCGCGCGGCGGAGGCATTCGCAAACTTTGCCGCGGCTCACGTTATCGATGGTGATCGAAAGATCGCGAAATTCGAGGCAGACGTACTCGGCCCCCAAAATGGTGGCCGAGGCGCCGGCTTCGGCACGGCGGATTTCGGCGATTTCCTCGGCCGAGTGTTCAGCGCTGCCGCAATCGCCGGGCGTCATGGTGGCGATGGTGATCGCACAGCCCTGTTGGGCCAAGAGTGCCAGCGTCCCCGCGCACTGAAACTCGACGTCATCAGGATGGGCATGAATGGCCAAGATTCGGGGCGGTTTGTCGCCGTGTGAGGGAGACGTGCCGGTCGCGTCTGCGGCTGCCATTGAATTCGCTCGCTCGGAGAATGTTTAATAATCGTGGCAAAACTATAATCAGGCGAGCGTTTGATCCGTCTCCCGCTCGGTCCGTGGCTCGCCGAGACGCCTTGATCCCGCAATCGGCCGGACCGTCCCAAAATTATAGGAATCTCGTTTCGCGCATGGCCATTGAAATTGCTCCCCGCCCCTCGGGCAAGGCAGTCCCCCACGCATCCCCTGCGCAGGCGCTTCGTCAAACCAAGGTTCCTACGCTGATCTTCGGCAACGCCCGCGAGGTCGATCAGCATGTCGCCCTCGTGGTCGAGAGTCTCATCCGCGAGAACAACTCGGCCGGACTGCGAACCGTGCTTGGGCTGCCTACCGGTTCCACGCCGATCGGCGTTTACCGCGAGTTGATCCGCCTGCATCGCGAGGAATCGCTCGATTTGTCGAACGTTGTGACGTTCAACCTCGACGAATACTGGCCGATGCCGAAGGATTCGATCCACAGCTACAACCGCTTCATGCGGGAGACGTTCTTCGACCACGTCAACATTCCGGCTGTGAACATCCACATCCCCGACGGCACTATCCCGCTCCGCGACGTCGACGCATTTTGCGATGCCTACGAGCACGCGATCGAAAAGGCGGGCGGCATCGACCTGCAGATTCTGGGCATCGGACGCACGGGCCACATCGGCTTCAACGAGCCGGGCAGCCCCCGCGACAGTCGCACGCGGATTGTCACGCTCGACCCGGTGACGCGGCAGGATGCGGCGAGCGATTTCTACGGCGAAGAGAACGTCCCCCAGCAAGCCATCACGATGGGCGTCGGGACGATTCTGTCGGCCCGCAAAATCATCATTATCGCCTTGGGAGAACACAAAGCGCCGATCGTCCGCCGCGCTCTCGAGGAGCCCCAGTCCGAAGAGGTCACCGCGAGCTTCCTGCAGACGCACCGCAACGTGACATTCGCCGTCGATCAGGCGAGTGCCTCGGAGCTGACGGCGATCCGTACGCCCTGGCTGGTCGGCCCCGTGCGGTGGACGCCGCCCATGGAAAAGCGGGCCGTGATTTGGCTCAGCCGCAAAGTCAAAAAGCCACTGCTGAAGCTCGAGGCTCGTGATTTCGTCTCGAATCGGCTGCACGATTTACTGCGGGAATCTGGCCCCACTGAAGCTATTCGCCAGCGAGTCTTCGACGAATTATTGAACGGCATTTGCACGCGACCCGGTGGTGCGGAGCGGCAGCGGATTATCGTCTTCAGCCCGCATCCGGACGATGATGTGATCTCGATGGGTGGGACGGTGGCCACCCTGGCTGATCAGGGTCACGAAGTCCGCATCGCCTACATGACGAGCGGCAACATCGCCGTCTTCGACCACGATGCGCTGCGACACATCGACTACGTCAACGAGTTCCACAAGCTGTTCGAACTGCATTCCGAGTCGGCCCGCGCGCTGTGCCACAAGCTGCGAAACGCCATCGTTTCCAAGCAGCCGGCCGACTTCGACACGGACGAGGTCCTCAACGTCAAAACGCTGATCCGCAAGACCGAAGCCACGGCGGCCGCCAAGGCGGTCGGAGTGCCCGAGGAAAAGCTGCACTTCCTCGACCTGCCCTTCTATCGCACGGGCAAAGTTTCCAAGCGACCCATCGGTGAGGACGACGTGGCTCTGATCGCCACACTGTTGCGCGAAGTTTCACCCGGTCAAATCTACGTCGCCGGCGACTTGTCCGACCCGCACGGCACCCATCGCGTCTGTGCCCAGGCCATTCTGCGGGCCCTGGAACTGGTGCGGCCCGAGGGGTTGCAGCCGGAAGTCTGGCTTTACCGCGGCGCCTGGCAGGAATACGAGCCGCACGAGATCGAGCGAGCCGTCCCCCTCAGCCCGGAAGTGATGCTGCGCAAGAAGCTGGCGATCTTCAAGCACGAGTCGCAAAAGGACAAGGCCCTCTTCCCCGGCCACGACGAGCGCGAATTCTGGGTGCGAGCTGAGGAACGCACTCGCAACACGGCTCAGATCTATAACGACCTGGGCCTGCCCGAATACTACGCGCTGGAAGGCTTCGCTCGGCTGTCGGGGCAGCTCTGAGTGACCGTGCCCTGAGCGACAAGCGTCAGGTTGCCGAGGGCCTCGCCAGGAACGAGTTCGCAGTCAACCGCCGATCTTGCTCCGATTCAAAGCCAGGTTCCATTGTTCTTCGATTCGCATCGGGACAGGCCGGTGCCGAGACTCCCGGCTGATTTCGCGTTCCGCGTAGGCATCGACGGCTGCGTTGAACCGACGCGCCGAGCGCACGCGGGAAACCCAGACGATTCCCGATAAACCAAGAGCGGCGCTAATCAAAAGCAATTCCACGATCTGACTCCGTAGTCGAAATGACCCTTCGCCCTAACACGACACCCGTTGTGGACCCTGGGTTCGACGTTTGCATGGTCCCTCTTGGACACTGTGCGCTGTCCGTCCCCCTCAAGTACGACGAACGAAATGATCGAAAGGGGACAGGGAAGGGTTGGCCAATTTCTGCGCGGCCAAGCCTCCGCCGAACTCATCGTGTTGATGAACGGCCTGCGGCGCCCCTTCAACACAGACAACGGAGCGCGAAAAACGTTCTCGAAAGAGGCTGTCGATCTCCGCCGCTTCGTACACTGGACCAAAAGAACGACGCCGCTGTTTGCGATTCGCTCTGCCGCGCGGAATCTTGCCGCTTTCGTGATTCAGATAGCGTCGAGGGAACACATAAAAAGCTCCGGATGTCGATTTGGCTCCGCACCATTCGACTAGCGTGTGGGGCACAAAGGATTTGGACGCGTTTCCCTGTAATCCGAAGTTTCGCTGTGACACGAACAGGAGCCACCGATGAAGTTTGCTTTCTTGGGCTACAGTCTCGAAAAAAACTGGGTCGCCATGACGAAAAGCCAACAGGACGCAATGGTGGAGGACTGCTTCACTTACGACAGCAAACTTCTGAAGGAGGGGCATTTGATTGGTGACGGCGTCCCACTGCAGCCGAGTCGAACCGCCAAGACCTTGCGATGGCGAGAGGGCGCGGTGATCGTGACCGATGGACCCTTCGTCGAAACGAAGGAGCAATTAGGCGGAGTCGGGCTTTTGGAGGCCACCGACATGGCGCAGGCCGTCGAGTTGATCTCGAAGCATCCCGGCCTTCACTACGGCGCCGTGTTCGAGATCCGCCCGATCGACGAAGAATCGCTCAAGCAGCAGGCGACGGCCATCGCGGCATTGTGCACCAGTGCGCCCGCGGCTGATCCACAATCGCCGAGGTTCGCCAGCCTTGGCTACATCGATGAGAGCGGCTGGGGCTCGATTTCAGAGGACGATCGCGCGGCCATGATGAGCAGGTGCATCGCCTTCGATAGAGTCTCGTATCGAGAGCGGCCAATGGAGGAGTGGCATCGGCCTCCAGGGCCCGCGTACCGCAAAGACCTTACGGGCCAAAGCGGGACAAATCACCGTCACCGACGGCCCCTTCGCCGAAACCAAGGAACACCTGGGCGGAATTGTCGTGCTCACGCTGAAAGACCTGAACGAGGGTGTTGCAAACCTTCGTGAGCATCCGGCACTTCCGTTCGGAGTGGCCATCGAGATTCGGGCCATTGACAAGGAAACGGACAGGCGCTGGGAGATCAAGCAGGGGCGAGTCCATGCGACCGAAGAAGGAGGAGTCGTTCTCGATCAACTCGGATGAGGCGGACGTCAGTCGCGAGATTGATGCGGAGTCTGTTTTCGGGGTGACTCTAGGGACGGGCCATGTCGAAAACGGCATCTTCGAAGTCGTTGACACCGGATTCCTCTTCCCAGAGTTATCCCAATCGCCTAAAACATCGCCGTAAGTGCGGCCGCCAGGCGCAGGGATTTTGTGCGCGGCCGTCTGCGAATTTCTTGTCAGGGGGGCTGCGGTTCGTCGTCCCCCCATCTCTCAACGGATGGAGAGACCATGGCGATCTCAACCCGCTCGACCGCATTGGCAGCGGCGGCCCTCATCGGAACTTTGGCGGCGCTGAGCCTCTTTTCGCTCGAAGGCTGTGGTAAGTCGGGTGCGAACCCGGACGGCGCGACATCGCAAGACGGCAAAAAGGCCGATGCTGACTCAGCGTTGCCGACTGCCTCGCTAGGCAATCCGACGTCGGCACCGGCGCCAAACGCTCAAACGGCGGCTGCCAATCCGTTCGATTCGCCCGTCGCGGGAGAGCCGTCACAGGCCAAAAATCAAACTCCGACCGACCCGCAAGCAACCCTCAAGAAAGACAGCCCCGAATGGCTCTTGGGTCAACTCCTCGTCATGCGCGCCGAGCCAGTTGCGGGGGGAATGACGCCGCAAGCAACTTCGGCCCACACCGAACACAATCAGAAGCTGATCAACGCGTCTCTCGAGCTGATCGAGAAAACCCACAGCCAAAAGGCCCTGGAACCGATTTTCACCCGGGCCGTGCAGATCCTTTGCGAGGCGCGGCTCGAACTGGCCACCAGTGGCAGCGCGGCCGATGTCAAATCGCTGCAAGACGACGCCGAGGCCTTTTACCGCCGCGATCCGAACTCTGCGGCCGCTGAGGAGGCGGGGTGGCACTTGGCTCGACTGGCTCACACCAACGCCCTCCAAGCGAAGAATGACCGCCGCAAGATTCAGGCCTTCGCGATTGCCGCGCGAAATTTTGCCACGCGTTTTCCGAAGTCTGAGGCCAAGGCGCTCCCGTTGTTGGCCTCCGCCGGCCGCACTTGCGAGCTGTATCACCTGGATGTCGAGGCGATCAATTGCTTCGCCATGCTCCAGGAGAAGTTCCCGAAAACTCCCCCAGCCGACCAGGCGATCGCCATCCTTCGGCGACTGGAATTGAAGGGGAAAAAGGTCAAAATCTTCGGCGAAACGACGGACGGGCGCTTCCTCAAGGCCGGGCAATTGGTGGGGAAGCCCGTGCTGGTCGTCTTCTGGTCGAGCGATTCCGATGCCTTCCAGGAAATGCTGCCGCAACTGAAAACTGTCACCAGCCCTTATGCACGTTCGGGCCTGCGGATCGTGGGCGTTTGCTTGGATGAGGACAAGGCCGCGATGGACGCCTTCATCGCCAAGAATGAACTGAAGTGGCTACAGCTCTTCTATTCGGACGCCGATAAGCGACACTGGGAGCACCCGATGGCCCAGTACTACGGCGTGCACGATATCCCTGCGATGTGGCTCGTGGATCAGGAGGGAGTGGCCGTCGACACGCACGTGACTGCCGAGTCGCTCGACGGCCAACTGCGATACCTGATCGCGAACGAGGGCTCGCCCCAGCGGCAGTAGGCTCTGGCTACTAGCCCCGGGTGATGACGCCCTCTCTCTGTGATGAAAAACGCGCGCTGCTTTGCGCGCCGTGGTTGGCGACAGAACTCAGACGCTGTTCGCTAATCTTTTTTGGGTGTGTAAGCCCACGCTTACCAACTGCCCACTGAGTCTCGCCATTCGTGAGCGCGCTCGCTGTCGAAGATTTGCGCGCATCAACTGCTTTTCTTTGCATTTCGTCGAGCCTTCGCGAACTGCCGCGGGTTGAATCAATAGCTGTTCGGACGTTCGCGGGTGGAAACACGAGACCGCCACCGTCGGACGCATCTCGACGAGTATTTAGCTGTGAAAGGGGTGCCGGATCTCGTTGGCGGACCGCTCATTACAAAACGGTTAACTGATGGCAATCTGTTGTTTGGCGATTGCCGAATGCACGTCCGTATATTAGGATCGATACGTATGATCCATCACCGTACCGCTTCACCCGGAACTCCGCCGCGAGCAGGAGAGCCCATGTCGACGTCAATGCTTGAAACTAAGCCGGCACTCACCAGCCGCCAGAAGCAGATCTACGACTTCCTCAAGGACAAGATTCGCAACCGAGGGTACGGCCCGACGGTTCGCGAGATCGGAACGCACTTCGGCATCCGTTCGCCGAACGGCGTCATGTGTCATCTCAAAGCCCTCGAACGGAAGGGGCTGATTACCCGCGAGTCGCACATGTCGCGGGCCATTCAACTCTCTGAGTCGCCCCAGCAGCGGACCAGCCTGCGACTGGCGGGTCAAATCGCGGCCGGCAGCCCGGTTTTGGCCGTGGAAGAGTTGGAGCAGATTGATTTCGCTCCCCTCTTCGAGCCCGAGGACCACTATTGCCTGCGGGTAAAAGGGGACTCGATGGTTGAGGACCAGATCGCCAGCGGCGATTACGTCGTGGTCCGCCGGCAGGATTCTTGTCGCGAAGGCGAGATCGTGGTCGCCCTGGTCGATGACCACGAAGCGACGCTCAAGCGGTTTTACCGCGAGAAAGACCGCTTCCGCCTCGAGCCAGCGAATTCGACTATGAAGCCAATCTACTCCCAAAACGTCAAAGTGATGGGCGTAGTCGTCGGCGTCGTCCGCCAGTACTAAGGCTCGCGCGAGACGATTAGCAGTCAGCCGTTCGGAGTGCAGCGATCGTAAGCGCACTCAGGAACGGTGAACGAGCAACCGAGTTCCAGCCCGTCGCGCTCGGGCGGAGCCGGTGGCCGACACTCAAGGGCCGCCTTGATGAGGGCCGCTCAACCAAACGTTAGCCAGCTGCCGCGCTGGCTTGGTATTGGTTGAGCTTGTTGTAGAGCGTTTTGAGGGCGATCCCGAGTTCGTGGGCCGCCTTGGGCTTGTCACCCGCGTGCTTGTCGAGCACTTGGTGGATGACGTCCATCTCAATTTCCCGCAGGGTTTTCCCCTGGCCGGGGCTCAGCGACGTGATGGCGTGACTTCGCGCACCGGTTCCCGTGACGCTCGCGGGCAGATGCTCGGGCAGAATCGTCTTGCCGTCGGAGAGGATCACGGCGTGTTCCAGTGCATTTGCCAGTTCGCGGACGTTGCCGTTCCACTCGTGGACTAAGAGCACCTCCAGCACGGCCGGCGAGAGAATGTCAGCCGGCGCCTGCGATCGCTTCAGATGGCGGGCGATCAGGGTGCGGGCGAGGCTCGGAATGTCATCTTTGCGTTCCCGCAGCGGCGAGAGGTGAATCTCGAACGTGTTGATACGGAAGAAGAGGTCCTCGCGGAACGTCCCTTCGGCCACCATCATCTGCAAATCGCGATTGGTCGCACAAACGATGCGGACGTCGACGTGAAAGAACTCGTTCTCGCCGACCCGCCGAATCTCGCCTGACTCCAAAAACCGCAGCAGCATGACTTGCATGCTCTTGTCCAAGTCGCCGATCTCGTCCAAGAAGAGGGTCCCGCAATGGGCCACCTCGACGAGCCCTTTACGCGGCGTGTCGGCCCCGGTGAAGGCGCCTTTGCGATGGCCGAAAAACTCGCTTTCGACGAGGTTTTCCGGCAGTGCCCCGCAGTTGACGGCCACGAATGGCCCGTCGACTCGCAGGCTCAATTCGTGAATGCGGCGGGCGACGAGTTCTTTGCCGGTCCCCGTTTCGCCCTGAATCATGACGGCCGAATCGGTCGGTGCGATCTTGTCGATGAGCTGCTTCACGCGGCGCATCGACGGCGTTTCGCCGATCAGGCTCGGACGGCCTTCGACGCGCTCGAGCTGTCGCTCGAGAGCCACGGTCTTGCGGGTGAGAGCCAGTTTCTCGCCCACGCGCTTGAGCACGTTCGCAATTTCAAACAGCTTGCACGGCTTCGGGAGAAAATCGTAGGCGCCACGTCGGAGGGCCTGAATGGCCTCTTCCATGCTGCCGTGGCCCGTGCTGATGATAACTTCGGTCTCGGGCGTCGTCTTCTTGATGTGATCGATGACGTCCCAACCGCTCAGCCCGGGCATCCGCAGGTCGACGATAGCGACGTCGAACGATTGCTTCTCGAGAACCGCGATGGCGGCCGCCCCGTCCTCGCAAATCGTGGCCTCGTGCCCCATGCGGGGCAGCTCGATTTTCATGACCTCGCGGATGGGCGGTTCATCATCCACGAACAGGACGCGTAACTTGTTGGCGGGCACAGAGTTCAAGCAGCCTGCTCCTTGGTGCTTTTTCCAACCGAATCCATTCGGCGGCCCTCAAAGTGGAGCGGCTTGATAACAGATTGCGCAGGTTGTGGCAACGGTTTCCGACGACGCGATTTGGCTGCGAAATCTTGCCCCGCTCAGGCGGCCGTACCCGACTTGATCGCCTTGCGCGGCAACCGCACCCGAAAGGTGCTGCCGCGGCCCAGTCCGGCGCTTTCGACCTGAATTGCTCCTCCGTGATCGGTCACGATGCGGTGGGTGATCGACAGGCCCAGGCCAGTACCCCGTCCGTTTCGGCGCTGAGTAAAGAAAGGTTCAAACAGGTTGTCGATCACCTGCTGGGTCATGCCGCAACCGTCGTCCGTAATGATTAAAGTCACGTGATCGGTCTGCTCGGTAATGGTGATCGTCATCGTGCCGCTGGCGTCCATGGCTTCCAGCCCGTTCGAGACGAGATTCAGCACGACTTGCTGGATTTCCGGTCCATTCATTTCGAGCAGGCACGGCACATTTCGCGTGAATCGGACGGTGCGATCGCGATAGCGGCTCATAATGCGGACGACCCGCAACACGTCGTTTACGATGGCAGTCAGGTCGTGGCAGGCACACGAGTCGCCGTTGCCACGGGCGAAATCGAGCAAGTTTTGCGTGATTTTCTGGCACCGAAACGCTTCGCGCTGGATCATTTCCAGGTATTGCTGCACGATTTCGGCTTCTTGGCGTTCGCGACTCGCCGGCTCTTCCACAAACCGTTCCGCCAACGATTCGGCCGCCATGGCGATCGCCGACAGCGGATTGTTGATCTCGTGCGCGACGCCCGCTGCCAAAAGGCCGATTCCCGCCAGGCGTTCGGAGCGAACGAGTTGCTTGCTCCGCTCGTAAACCTGGCGATCGAGATCGCCGCGGATCTCCTGAAAACGGGCCGTCATGCTGTTGAAAGCCTCGGCCAGCTCTTTCATTTCGTCCTGACGGGAGAAGGCCAGGCGATAGTTGAAATCGCCCTGAGCCACGCGCAGCGCACCCTGATGCAGCTTTCGCAGGGGCGAGAAAACCCAGATATAGCCGTAAACGATCAAGCCGCAGAAAAATACGACCGCGAGACCAGCCGACCAGGCCACGAGTCGAAAATTCTTTTGGAAGATTGCGTTCGATTCTTCCAATTGAGCGGGGATTCCCTCCTGAAAATCGGGGACTTCTTGAGCCGTGTCGTGCAGCTGGTCGACCAGGTTGCGAAGGTCAGCGAGGGCCCCGTACGGTGGCAGATCGGGATCGCCCAGCGACGGCAATCGCTCCTGTCCGATTTGCCTGAGGACCAAGCTTATCCTGCTGACCATATCCTGCGCGATCGGGTTTTTCTGCAGGTAGTCGGAGCGCGGCGGCAATAACTGCAACTTTCGCAGATAGTCGTTTGCCTCGCCTTCGGCGTTCTTGAGTGCGGCCTGAAAATATCGTTGGCGCTCGTGCGCGGCGCTCAGGTCACTCACCTTCTTCAGTGGTTGCCTGAGTCGAGCGAGCGCTTCGATCAGCTCGTGCTTGCGCGGGCACTTGTTGAAAGAATCGTCGAGGTCGCGAACCATCTGCCGATAGGAATGATGGCTGTAGATTGCGCTGGCTGACAGCAGGATCATCATCACCAGGACGATGACGAGTCCGCAAACCATCGTGCGCCGGATGGTGCGTGTGAAGAGCACGACGACCTCCCCCTCTTCCCCGCCCTCCCCTGTTGACGGCGGCGCCGCGGCTCGCCGTGCGGGGAGCGGGAGTCTATCCCCGCGTGTCCAGTTTTCACAACCCGAAATCGCCGCCGCACCCCTCGATGCGAGAATCGTCTCAGAGTGGGATGTTCCACAGGCCCACGATAAATGCGTTGTAGCCGATGTGGACAATCATCGACGGCCAGAGCCTGTTCGTCTTCTCCAACACGAGTGCGGTTGTGATGCCTAGGCAGAGAACGGCGACCGAGCTGGCCATCGGATGGATCGAGGTAAACAGCACCGCGCTGATCGCAACGCTGGTGAGCATGCCCCACGAGCGTCTCAAGCTTCGATAAAGCAATCCGCGGAAGAGCCACTCTTCGAAGATGGGGGCGGCTAGGACAATCGTCGCTAAGAAAATCCAATTGCCGGCTGTCACAGGACCTAGGGTCGCGGGAACTTTCATATTGGTTTGGGCCAGGGCGGCCTCGCTCGAGTGTCGCAGCACGCCGACCCAGAGCAGCCCGACCAAATAGGTGGCGGCCAGGCCAATCGCCACAGGTCGGAGCTTGGGGCCGCTGACTTCCGGAATTGCAATGCGGCGCTGCGTGCGTCGCATCCAAATTGAGGTGATGGCCGAGGTGACCAGCGCGCTGATGATGTATCCACCACTCACGGCCATCGGCACATTTCCCACGGCGTGATCGAGCAGTCCACTGCAGAGATCGCGCAGAGTGAGAAACGCCAGCAGCACGAGCAAACCGTCCAACAGGTCAAATCGAACGGGCGGGTTCTCGACCGGTTCACTGAGCCAGGCCAGGTCGGCCACCTGCTTCTGCCGCACGGCCATACTCAGCACGATCAAAACCGCCAACAGAGCGCACTGTTCCCAAATGGACCCTCGATAAATCGTCGCCCCGCATTGTCCGCTGATCAGCAGGGGCACCATCCATTGCAAACGTCGAAATCGCACCGTCGTTTCATTCACCACGGTCGCGCCCAGCGACAGCAAGCCGAACGAGATTTCCGCGAGCAACCAGAGATCGACGATCACAAATGGAGCGCGAATCGCAACTTCGCCGACGTGCCCGGGTTGAAAGATGGCGACCCCAATCAGCAGGCTCGCACCCATCGCCATCGAAATCACACCCCAAATGCGGGCCTTGGTGCGGAACGAGTCGGCGAGCGAACGGGGCTGACACTGCAAGAACCACAGTGTCCGCAATTCGGTCCGCAGCACCGCGCTGCCGGCGACAATGAGCAGATAGCTCGCCGCGGCGAACGCCGAGACGCAAAGTCCCGCCACGTCGCCAGCGGCCACCTTCATGAATTGGTCCGGATTTCGGATGTAGAGCAGAAATCCGATGATGAACGGAGCGGAAAAGACTTGCGCCAGAAACTCGGGCTGTCGGCGAACCTGCAGCATCTCTTTCCATACGAGGCCGCGCAGCCGGCCTTCGGAAACGGGCTCGATCGAGGTCCGGCGGGCGGCGGCCGGGGCGGAATCGTTCGCGCTCGCGAGCCCTCGGGCTGTGAGCCGAGTCGCCAAAACAACGGCCCACATCGCCAAAGCAAGCGCCGTCACCGGCGGCCCGATCCACCAGAGCAGACCGATGCCGTTCGCCATTTGGGAAGATCCGACGCCCATCGACAGCGGATTCCAAAACACGAAGTTGGGCAAGCGGTCTGAAATCCAGAGCACAAAGCGGGTCGTCGGCGCAGCATTCGGATAGTAGGCGCCAAACATCAAGCCGCAGCTCGCGATGGCGGTCGCCGACGAAACAAAAGCTCCGCGAAATTTGCGGCGGCAACGCTGGGAGAGCAGCATCTCGAGCGCCAAACAGAACGAGCCGACGGTGACCGCCGACGCGAGACCGAATACGAGCGAGAGGATCAGTCCTGTCGTGAAGGACGCACCGAATCCCCACAGCAACATTGCCGCCAAAATCGCGGCGATCGGCCCGATCAGGTTGCCGACGGTGTACTCGCCGAGTTTGGAGACGAACAGGATGGGCCGCGACACGGGAAATTGAAACAGCCAAGTCAGCGAAGGGTCGGTTTGGGAAAGGCTGCGGCTCAGCACTCCGATGGTTAACAAGACTCCCGAACCACCGATCAACAGCAGGTACAAGCCGGCGGCTCGCAAGGCGCGCAGTCGGCCCTCTGGGGAAAGCGTAGCCAGCGCGCCGCGCCATGCGGGGTCGGGCTCGGCCGCTTTGAAGCCGGCGAGGCCCTGCTCCACGAAGCGCTCGTGAAGGAGAGCCTTGCCCCGGTTATCCAGCCAATCGGTCCCTTGACCCTCGATGACTTTCGACAGAGCCGCGTCGACGGCTTCGGAAGTTTGCTTGGGCTGCAACGATTTGCTGGCCGTTTGCAGCGCTTCGTAATCGGCCTGAGTTAGCGGAATGACTTTGGCGTGCTCCAACTCGTCGAGACGGACTGCTTGCGTGGTGCAGGGAACCGGTCGGGTCAACAGCATGACGGTCCCGAACGCCAGCGAGAGGCTGAAAAGGACGGCAAACGTCCGGCTGCCCAGCGATTTCTGCAAGCCGCGCGGAACGGTGGCCTTCCGCGAGGAGGCTTTGGTCAGGTTCTGCGACGTGCGTTGCACCAAGATCGCAGTTCCGTTGGCCGCACGACGCAGCGCGACGCGCGCGAACAATCCCAGCACCGCGATGCTAGAGGGGCGGCTCATGGGGGTTACTCCTTCGTCGCTGAGGCGGTGACCGGATCGGTGCTCGGCACGCCTTCCGTCAATTTGAAGAAGAGCGCCTCGAGGCTCGAGTCGACGCCGAACCGCTGGCGCAGTTCCGCCAGGGTTCCTTCGGCGGCGATTTTTCCGTGATTGACGACGGCCACTCGATCGCAGAGCTTTTCCGCCTGATCGAGCAGGTGCGTCGAGAAAATTACGGTGCGGCCCAGCGCCAGCGATTCCCGCATCAGGCCGTGGAGTTCCAGCGTCCCCTGCGGGTCGAGCCCGTTTGTCGGCTCGTCGAGGATCAATAACTCGGGCTCGTGCAGCAGAGCGCAGATCAGCCCGAGTTTTTTCTTCATGCCGCGCGAATAGTTTTCGGCGAACTCACCGAGCGCGTCGGCCAGGTGCAATCGCTCGGCCAGTTTCGTGCCCCGTTCTTGAATGACGTTTCTAGGGATGCCGTGCATTTCGCCGGCGAAGCGGATGATTTCGCTCCCCCGCATGAAGTCGTAAAACGCCGGCTCGTCGGGGAGGTAGCCGACATGTTCTTTGACAGCGACGCTGTCGGTGAACGCGTCGAGCCCGTCGACTCGCAACGTGCCGGCCGTGGCCTGCAGCATGCCCATCAAAAGCTTGATGGTGGTCGTTTTGCCAGCCCCGTTGGGGCCCAGCAGAGCGAAGATGCAGCCCCGAGGAATGGATAAGGTCAGCGAATCGACGGCGGTGAAGTCGCCGTAGCGTTTCACGAGTCCGGTGATTTCGACAAGTGGTTGCATGGCAATCCCTTGGAAGATGGTTGAGGTGTTCGCGGATGGAAGCGAAACGAAAGACATGGGCGCGTTCGAAAGCAGGACGCGCACCGGTCCCTGGCCCTCACAGCGAAACCGAGGATGGCTTGTTACACAAAAAATGTCAGCCGTCGTGAAAAAAAATCAAAAGCCTGGGCCAAAGAGACCAGACGACGCCTTGATGCCATTTGGAAACGCGTGGGCGGCAATCTCCGATCGGCCCTCGAATCGGAGTTTTTCCCGGGGCCGAATTTTTTTTGTTTTTCCGTGTAACAAATTTGGACCGGTCCCGCTGTGCAATTTATCAGGGCCCAGTTCGTCGCTTTTACGAACCCTCACTCAACCCGGCTGCTCGCCACGACAAGGAAAGGTCCACGCTCATGTCCATTCGATCCGTCAAAGCCCGTCTTTTGGTTGCGTTTGCGCTTACGCTCATCGGGAGCTGCGTCCGACCAACCCCCGCAAATGCCGAAAGTGCCGCCATCCTCAAAGTCGACGAAACCACAGAAATCGACGCGATGGGGAACGCGACTGTGAAATCGATGATCTCGGCACCCACGGTGGTCTATACCAACATCAAAACCACCAACCCCAATGTCAATTTGCTGCTTCGCAAGTTCGGGATCGGCCGCGGCTGGGCCGTCCTGGAGAATGCGGACGCCAAGTTCAATGACGTCAAGAACCGCGTCGAGATCTCCTACGTCGTGCGCGGGTTTGCCCGCGTCGAACAGGGCAAGCGTTGGAGTATCGCGGTGGCAAAAGAAGCCGCACTCGACCTGCTGGAAGCGCACGATCGAACGGCCATCTTTCAGGGAACTGTCAACTCGCAGGCCGGCGTCGTCAACATTATTGAGCGGATCGTCGTCCCGGCCGGTAGCACGAACTTGAAGAGCAACGCCCAGTGCAGCTCGTTCTGCTACGAGTTCGTGCCCAAGGTTGCCGACGGCGGTCGCAGCGACGCCACGTTCGAGCTGGATAACAAAGAAACCATCATGGGCTGCCTCGCCAAGTGCTACTCCAATGAGTCGTTCGGCAACCTTTGGGTCGGCAAGTGCCGCTTCGACAACACAGGAACGTCGACGTTGACCGACTACCGCGTTCGCTTCCGGATCGCCGGCTTTAGCGACTGGAGCACCTGGCGACACTCATCGAAGGTCTACCCGGGTCAGACCGTGGTTGATCCCTTCTTCCCCGTGCTCGACTTGGAAAAGTTGGGACTCTTGACCGGTTCGCGTACCGCGAGCCTGGAATGCGAGTATCAATACAAGAAAGCCGACGGCCAGGCAGTGATCGAGACCGACACGAAGAAGTTGCAGCTCTTGGGCTACAACGAAACGATCTTCTCGGGGCTGGCTCCGGGCGAAGTGACGAACTTCGCGGAAGCGTCGGAATTCATTCCCCTGGTAATCGCGTCCTTCACCAGTCCGAGCGATCCGGCCGTTCAGCAGTTGGTCGGCCGGGTGAGCGGGCTGGTTCCCAACGGTGCCAACAATGCGGCCGGCACCAACGACAACGCGTTCGCCTTCGCCAAGACGTTGTACGAGTGGATGGTCGCCAACCGCATCGCTTACCAGACGCCGCCCGTCTACGTGAACGGCAGCACCAACGGGCAGCACATCAAGTACGCTCGTGACGTGCTCCGCAATCACTCCGGAACGTGCATCGACTTGGCCATCTTCTGGGCGAGTGCCTGCGAGTCGGTCAACCTGCAAACGGCTCTCGTGCTCACCAAGGGGCACTGCTTCCCGGTCATTCGGTTGCCTCAAGGTGGCACCCTGGCCATCGAAGCGACCGGCATCGCCGGCCACACCTTCGAAGAGGCGGTCAAGTATGGCACGAAGGAAGTGGAAGAGTTGAAGGACCGATCGGACCTGGCCACGTTCGTCGATGTGATGGCAATGCGACAAGGTGGCGTGCAGCCGATCGACCTGCCCAAGGTTTCCGACACTTTCCTGACCGACTTGGGTTACCAGTTCACGGTTCCGAAACCGGCCCCGGTGGCGACTCCGACCGCTCCGGCGACAGCGCCCGCAAAGCCGGACCGCTCGAGCGCGGCCAACGACACCAAGCCGTCGAACGAGAAATCAATCGTCTCGCAAATCGCCGGCAACTGGACGGGCTCCGTCCGCGGCCCGCAAGGCGGAACGATCCGCGCCGGGTTTAACCTGCTGGCGAATGGAAACATGAGCTACGTGATCGAAGCCCAGTTCGTCAACGGCGAGACTCGGAAGATGCAGGGAAGCGGACAATGGAAGGTGAGTGAGCGAAGCCTGGTCATGACAGATCAGGACGGCGTGACTTACTTCCCGTTTGAACTGAAGGAGCAGCAACTTTCAGTTTTCATCGCCAACTTGGGAGTGGAGATCAATTTCGTACGGAGCTGAACGCTCGGCCCGAGAAGCCGCCTGGGGAACCCTTCCCAGGCGGTTTTTTTTGCGCGCGCTGCCACCCCCGTCGATCCTCAAGCTCCCCGCTCGTCGGGCAGCTCTTCGGCCGCGGGGCTTGGTTTGGGAACGGGCGTCGGATTCGTCTTCTGAGTGGAATTGGGAGTGGCGTTCGGAGTCGTCGGCTTGCCCCATTTCGATTGGCGCTGAATTTGTTTGCGATGTTGCAGCAGGCCGGCCATCAGAATGTCGATGACCTTCGCCAGTTCGGAAAGCGCCTTCGGATAATTCTTCGCTTCGAGCGATCCTCGTGCTAACGCGCGGGCCGCCTGTTGCGCCGGCCAATCGATCGACCAACGCTCTTCGCTGGCCGCGCGCGCCAGTTCGCCTTCCAGACTCGCAAGATGATTCAAGAACGCGATGCTTGGCCGCGCGGACGCCGAGCGATACGGCCTCCAGACGGTCGTCTCCACCCCCTCTTCCCCTGTTTGTCGCGGGCGCCGCGGCCGCCGCTCGAGCCAGTAGGCGAATGCCCCCACCCCAAGGAACGAGGCCGCGGCCAAGAGGCAGACACCTGGAACGGGATGATCGAACAAGAAACTCACGACTCCGGCCACGAACAGCAGGGCCAGGCACCAGATCGTGATGATCCATCCCCAACCCAAGCCGGGCATAGGAGCCACTGTCTCCTCTTCAGCGTCGCTCCCTGCGACGTTGGCCACCCGCGCAATAACGACGGTGACATTATCGGATCCGCCGCGCAAGTTGGCTAAGTTGACGAGCATTCGGCAGGCTTCCGGCGGCGGCAGCTCGCTGGCGATGATCCCGATCTCGGCATCCTGCACGTGCCCGGTCAAACCGTCCGAACAAATGAGATAGACGTCGCCGGGCAGCACGGCGTACGGGCCTTCGATGTCGACTTGGACGACGGGCTCTGGTCCGAGCGAACGTGTGATGACATGTCGCGACTCGTGCAAGAAGACTTCGTCGGGGCGCAACCGACCCTGACGCATGAGCTCCCATTGCACGCTGTGGTCGGCGGTCAGCTGGTCGATGCGGTCACCGCGCACGCGATACAGGCGGCTGTCGCCGACGTGGCCAATCACGGCTCCCTGCGGGCAAAGGGCCAACGCGGTGCAAGTTGTTCCCATTCTCGCGAAGTCGCGATTGAGCGAGCCCCGCTCGTTGATGGCGGCATTGGCCGTTTCCAACGCCTGCTTGAGCGCGTCGGGAACTTCGGTGTTGCGGATCTTATAGAAGGTGTGGCAGACGGTATCGGCGGCGATCTTGCTCGCCAGCTCGCCGACGGCATGGCCCCCCATGCCATCCGCCACCATTAAGAGGTGTCCGTGTTCGCGCCAGATTTCGGCGTCGGAACACATCCGGACCGCATACGAATCCTGATTGTTACGTCGGCGAAAGCCAATGTCGCTGACGGAGGCATAGCGGATCGGCTGATCCCAACGCATCAGGTTGATCTTATCCGGCCCCGTTTTGCCAAGTAAAGCGCTAGTTCCATTTCGGCGCTGCGTAAACCCCGTACTGGCAATCGATACGGACACGGCCAGCGGACCTTTCCGACGCCGGGGGACTGATCTGGCAGCGCCTGGGATCGACGAATAGAATCCCGCCGCAAATCCATACAGCGCAGGGAGTGTCCCCCTCCCCGCTGCCAGGGCGCCTCGCCGCAGTTTTGCTCGAAGCGTTGACTATGCCAGACCCTAGCCAGCCCCGCGGAACAGCGCCGTTTGCCAAGCGGCGGGGCCACGTTGCGCGCGCCGCCCGGGACGGTCGGTCTTGCCCTGCCCTGCCCGGGCACGCTCGACCGTCGCTGGTCCTGATACTCGCCGCCTTCTGCTGGGTTTCCTCGCTGAGCGGCTGCGTTTACCGCCGACTGATCGTGCGGTCGGATCCGCCCGGGGCCCAGGTAATTCTCGACGGGCAAGAGGTCGGCACCACGCCGGTCGCTGTCCCCTTCACCTATTACGGAACGCGCCAACTGACCCTCGTCAAACCGGGATTCGAAACGCGGACCGAACTCGTGAAGATCCCCGCGCCCTGGTACGAGTGGGTGCCAATCGACTTCGTCTCGGACAATTTTCTGCCTCGCCACGTGACCGACCGCCACGAGGTCGCCTGGCAGCTCACGCCGCAGGGAGTCGTGCCGCAAGAGAAGCTGCAAGAACGGGCCGATTCGCTGCGCTCGGAAGCGCACATCGGTCAGTGACACTGTGGGAGCGATCTTCAGCTGGTGACTCTCACCCAAGCGTCGAGGCGCCGACGTTTCATTAATGCTTCACATACCACAGGAAGAAGTAGAACCCGAGTCCGCCGACCAACAATGCTCCAGCGATGACCAGCACTTGAGCGAGCGGACTGAGGTGAGAGTCGCTCCGGAAGTTCTTCCCGTCTCCGGTGACGAATTTCTTGACTTCCGCTCCGAGGGTTCCGTAAGACCATTGCAGCAGCAACCAGCTGGCTCCAATCACTCCCAACAAGGTCGACTGGATCCACAGCTCGAGGTTGCCGCGCCAGCGGACGAGCTTGAGCACACTGGCGAGTAAAACCAAAACTTCCAAATCGACTGCAACGAAGCCCGTCCACCACAGGAGCCGTTGAAACGGCGTGCGAGGCTCGGGCTCATCATCGTCCTCAACCTCCACGTCGGGCTGCAGCACGCTTTCCGTCACCGGCGAGGACGCGTGCGTTTCGCTCGCGGATAGCGGATCTCGAGCGTCGGGCTTGTCGGCCATCAGTTCACCCGCCAAGGGACAAAAGTTTGCGCTCATTCCCTATATCAAAAGCGACAGTCCGGACGCATCTTTAATTTTGGCGCGAAGGTGTCGGTGCCCACTGATTTTTTGGCGGAAATTGGTCAAACTGCGCGCCTTTAGGTCCGAAATGCGAGCAATCGTCACGTTCCAAAGTTCGACCTTCAACACGTCTGAACCGCGGGACTACTTCATTAACGACTGCTGCTACGGTGACGACCTGGCTCGCTGGTTCATCGCGGAGCTGCGCGGACGCGGCATTCGGACGGACAGCGAGCCGGGTCAGGAGGATTTTGGCTGGTACCTGGGCTTCCGAGTGGCCGACACCGACTATCACCTGGTCCTCGGACATCGCGGGCGAAAGGGAGAACGATAGTGTTTGGATCGCCTGGCTCGAGCGCAAGCTCGGGTTTGTGAAATCGCTCCTAGGAAGGCGCAGGCACGGCATTCGGAACGAAGCGGCTTGCGTCCTGCATGAGGTCCTTTCCTCCTCCCCCAACATCAGTAACATTCGTTGGCATGAACAGCGCGATTTCGACACAGGTAAAGAGGAGAATGGACGCGCCGCGCCCTAGGAGGTGTGAGCCCGATGTGAGATGACCGAGCCGCACGCCCCACAACCCTGATGCCAGATTGGACACAAGCGAATGGATGACCCGCGAGTTTATTTTGCCGCCGAGCGTACGCTGCTTGCGTGGGTGCGAACGGGTTTGGCGATGATGGGCTTTGGATTCGTCGTCGCCCGGTTCGGGCTTTTCCTGCGCGAGCTGGCGTCCGAACAAGGTGGGACGCCGCCGCAACACACGGCGGTCTCGCTCTGAACGTCGCTCGTGCTCTTTGGCGTCGTGGTGAACGTTGCGGCTGCTGTGACTCACTGGCGTATGATCGGGCGGTTGAACGCCAATCAACGCTCACGTTTCGCCCGCTCTCGGCCGGTGTGATCGTCGCTGTGGCCCTTGGTCTCCTCGGCTCGATCATCACGTTCTATCTGCTGTTCGGGGTGAGTGGCGCTCACTGATCCGTGCCGCGCTGCCCAACCAACACGTGGCGCAAAAAAGAACGAAGGCGCTCGGCGCGCCTCCGTTTCTGCTCTCAATCGTCTTGGCTAACTAAAGCCGGACGATTTCCGTTAGCTCTTACCACCACCCGTAGCCAAAACCGACTCCGCCCGGCCCAACAGTCACGCCGGCAGGGCCGACACCCACTCCGACGCTGCCTGGAGCTACGCCGGCGTAGACACCCGGCGCGCCGGTGTAATAGCCGTTGTAGTAGCCCGGGTAGTACGCGCCGTTACCGTAGTAACCGGTGGTGCCGTAATAAGTCCCGCCGTAGTACGGATGTCCGTATCCGCGGTTGTAACCTCCGCGATAACCGCCATCCCAACCTCGGCGTGCGTCACCATGCCAGGCTTCCGTTCGGCGTGCCTCCACGCGTCGCCCTCGTTCATCGGCAGACCGCGCAGCGGACGTCCAGGATGTGGCTGCCGCAACGGCAAGGAGGGCACTCAAGGTCCAAGTGATTCGTCTCATGATTTGTTCTCCGGTGTTTCCGAATATCGGTCGATTACTTTTTCTGCAATTGCTCACGCAATTGGTGGATTTCCTCGCGTAGCTGATGCACCTCTTCTTCGAGCTTTTGGAGAGCGTTCGGATCGGGACCAGCCTGTCCTTGGCCAGCGCCAAATTGTGCTTCCGCGTACTCGCTGCTGCGGCTGCCAATCGTGACGGGGATACGTTGCGGCTGATTGTCGCGCATCACGTCAAATTCGGCTTTGGTCTGCGGCTTCATTTCGTGAATCAGGGCTACGAATTCAGCAGGATCGTCGATCTTCTGGCCGTTGACCTGCGTGACGAGGTCGCCAGGCTGCAATCCAGCGCGGGCGGCTGGGCTACCTGGATAGATTTGGGCCACGCGCGCCCCGGGTTGGCCGGGAGCATTTTGTCCCCCGGTGGCACTGTTGGAACTTCTCTCTGGAGTCGCCGGGCTGCCGGCCTGCGTGACCGAGTTATTTCCCGGCGCAGAAGCCGCATTTCCCGGCGCAGAACCGGTGTTTCCCGGCGCGTTTTGGGAACTTGAGTTGCCCTCGGCGGCGTTCGTCGGCGTCGCGGGGCCGTTCTGACCGTTGGGCGCCATTTCATTCTCGCCAAACAACAGTACGCCGACCCAACCGCTGTCTTCGTCTGGTTGACTCGGAACAAACTGAAGCATCAGCCGGCGACCGTTGCGTTCGATGACCAAGGGCACGACGCGCCCCGCTTGCCCACTCAAATAAGCCTTCGCATGGCGATGGTGTCTAAAGGGGCGACCATCGATGGAGATCAAACGATCGTGGGGTTGCAGACCGGCTTGGGCACCGGAACCGTTCGGATCCACGTTCGAGATTTCCAGACCCTGACCCCCGGCGGATTGCGTTTCAAACTGAAGTCCGAGCCCCCTCGTTTGTCGGGGCCCGCGGTCTTGTGGGCCGCCCTGCTCTGCTTGACGAGCCTGCTCGGATCCATTCGGTCTCTGCTCGACCCTGGTCTGTGGGTCGGACGGATTCTGAGTCGCTGGCTGATTCTGCGCCATGACCTGAGTGCCGACTCCCATCACGAAAGTCGTGACCGCGCAATACGTCAGCCTGCCTCGTAGGTTTCGCAAATGCTTCACGATTCTCCTCACTTTCAAAAAGTTCACCTTTGCCCAGCGCCGCCTACAGCCTTAGTCAGTTACAAAACGACTGGCGGCGCCTGAGGTGCCCGTACGACAGCCAAGTTGATTGTCGAAAGGCCGATTCGAACTCCTCGCCCAACAGCCTCTCCTGCCCATCCGGCCGTTATCTCAAGCTCTACGTACCACGACCGGACGGAGGCAGCCTCCTCAACATGCAAGCGATGTACCAATCGATGGTGGCTGACAATTCGGCGAAATCTGCCAATTGACAGCACTCGTGTTCAGTGACGACGCCATCGGTGCGACGGTGTAGGATGGCGGCCCATTGGTGACTTCATGCAAACCGCTCCTTTTCAACTCGAGACGCCCGATGGCGTTTCGCTGTTCGTGCATCGGTGGATGCCCGAGCAGTCACCGAAGGCCGTCGTGCAGATGGCGCACGGCTGGGCCGAGCACGCGGCTCGTTACGCGAGGGTGGCTGAGGCGCTGTGCGACGCGGGCTACGCGGTGTATGCCAACGATCATCGCGGTCACGGACGGACAGCAACAACGACTGCTGACTTGGGCTATTTCGCCGGGAATGACGGGTGGAACAAGTGCGTGAACGATTTGTGGCAAATCAATCAACGGATCCGCGCGGATTATCCCGAAACGCCGATCGTGATCTTTGGCCACTCGCTCGGCTCATTCATGGTTCAGCAGTTCATCAGCGAACATGGCGAGGCCGTCATCGGGGCCGTGCTTTCGGGCTCGAACGGTAAGCCGCCGGCGGCTGCGGCGTTGGCAGGGGCGATCGCACAAGTCGAGCGGCTACGCGTCGGTCCGCGCGGCAAGAGTCGCCTCTTGCAGTCGCTATTCTTCGGCGCTTTCAATAAGCAGTTTGAACCGGCACGGACGCCGTTCGACTGGCTCTCACGCGATCCGGCCGAAGTCGACAAGTACGTGGCGGATCCCCTGTGCGGTTTCGATTCGCAGGTCCAGCTCTTTCTCGACATCGTGACGGCGCTCCCCGAGGTCGCCGATCCCGAGCGACAGCGCCGCATTCCCAAATCGCTGCCGATCTACATTTTTCGCGGCAGTCGCGATCCGGTAGGGGGCAACATCGATCAGTTGCTCGCAGCCTATTGCTCCGCCGGCCTGCAGAACGTGACCTACAAGCTCTACGCGGACGCGCGTCACGAGACCTTGAACGAGACCAATCGCGACGAAGTGACGGGCGACTTGATCACCTGGCTCGACGGCGTGTGCCAACGCAAAGAGACCCGCTGAGGACGAATCCCCCGCGGGTCTCTTGGCAAGCAATCCAAAACGAGCGTCGGTTTACGTGAGCGCGTTCTTGACCGCGTTGAATTTTGCATTCGCGTTCGTGCCGACCGCCTGAATGGCCGTGAGACAAACCACGACGATCAAGGCGAGCATAACCGCGTATTCGACCGCGGTCGGGCCGTCTTCCGAAACCAGGAAGCGTTTGACGCTGTTGGTGAAGACGTTCATGGCGAGTTCCTCTGTAGTTGTGTTGATCTGTTTGTAACCGTGACATCAAAAAGATAGGTCAGGCAAAGACAGACCACGCCGAAGAAGTTGCCAAACGCGGAAGATTTCCCAAAATACTCCGTTGTTTTTTGGCAACACGACGGACGAATTGTCCGTCGACGTTCGACTCCGAATCGCGAGATTTTGTTGATCGCGCGGCTCGACCGATGTACTCTCGGAAGCTAAGACGTCCGCGAAGCGTCGCAATCGAATCCACTCCAGAATCTCATCTCTGAAGGACTCCCGATGCGCAAAGCGACCTTCTTGCCGTTAGCTCTCTTGCTGGGAATTCTGCCCGCCTTCGCCCGCGCTCAAGAAGTGGGCGACACGGTGATCGTGGCTCGGGACGCAGAACTCAAGATCGGCGACGACGTGTTGTCGACGATCCCCGCGGGGCAAGGTCTGAAAGTCTTGAATGTGGACGGCGACTGGCTCTGGGTCTCACGCGGAGCTATGGGCTGGATCAACAAACAGTTCGTGACGAGCGCCAGCGAGGCTCTGGAAGCGTACACCGAACAGATTCGGCAGTCCCCGCGCGATGCGCAAGCGTACGTCGCCCGAGGATTGGTGTGGGAGAGCAAGGGCGAACTCGACATCGCCATTTTGGACTACAGCGAGGCGATGCGGCTTAATTCCCGGGTCGAGAATGCGTTGTACAACCGGGGCAACGCCTGGATGCGAAAAGGCGATTACGACAAGGCGATTGCCGACTTCGACGAAATGATCGAAGGCAATCTCAGGTTGGGTGACGCGTGCAACAGCCGAGGCACCGCTTGGTATTACAAACGGGACTACAACCGGGCCCTCGCCGATTACAACGAAGCCATTCAGCACAATCCGAAGTCGGCGAATGCCTGGTGTAATCGAGGCAACACGCGGTATCAACGCGGCGAATACTCGCAAGCGATTGCCGATTGCACCGAAGCGATCCGACTTGATCCAAGGTTTGCGAATGCGTATTGGACGCTGGCTGGGCTCTACGCGAATTGCCCCGACCCAACGTATCGAAGTCTCGCGCGAGCCATCGAGAATGCGAGCAAGGCCTGCGAGTTGGCGAGCTGGAGTGACGGGACGCGGCTGGCGACGCTCGCCGCGGTTTATGCGCAAGGGGGCAACTTCGCCGACGCCGTCAAATGGCAATCCAGGGCCGTGCAGTTCTCGGAACCGAGACAAAAGGCGGCATTTCAAGCCCGCCTCGACCTCTACAAGGCCCGCAAAGTGAATTAGGACATCGCCGGCTAACCGACCGGTTTACTGTCGCTGCTGCTGGGGTCGAGGTGCGGCCGCGTCTTCCGGATCTTTGAGGCCCGAGCTGCCGCGGAGCGCGCCACTGACTCCGACCAGCTCGGGGTGGCGGGCCACCTTATCACTGAAGACTCGTAGGTCGCGGACCACCGGTTCGAGTTGACGCAGCAACATCGCCGCCGACTCGGCTGAGCGGTTCATGTTCACGTAGAGCTGCGGATCGGCGGCCAGCTTGTGGATCGTACCGTCTTTGCTGTTAACTATCTTGGCGAACTGTGACAGTTCCTCGGTGAGCGTTTCCACATTCGACAGTGTGTTTTCGACGCGCGTCGCCAGCGTGACGCCGTTCTTCGCCAAGGGGGCCGTCACTGCGTTCAGGTTGGTGAGGTTCTCATCCATCTTTTGGACGGCCACCCGGACGGCGACCACCGTGCGCTGCGTCTCTTCGGCGAGGACGGGAAGCGCGCTCATGGTCTTGCGGAGGTTTTCCTGTGTCTGTGGGTCACCGATCAGGCGGCTCGTGTCTTGCAGCGTCTGGTCGACTGTTTTCATCGTGTGGGCGACTTCGGTCAGCGCCTCGGCCGCGCGGGCCACGACCGTGTGTAGGTTGCCCTGATTGGTTTGCAGCAAACTGTTGAGATTGTGTCCGACCGATTGCCATTCATGGCTGGTTTGTTGGAACGAATCGATCAACAAGGCGACGTTCTGCTCCATCCGCGCGACAATGTTGAGGGGATCGACGGCCGGTTCGGCTTCCACCGTGTCGCCGTCTTTGAGGGCCTGATTGCTCTTACCGGGCAGAAACTCGATTGACGAGTCACCCAATAACGACGTGTTGAGTCGCACGCGGCCATCGGGCCAGAGGTGGACGCCGTCTTTGATCGAGGCCGACACGATCAGCCCGCCATTCTCGTCATCGAATTGCACGGCCTTCACGCTGCCGATCAACACGCCGTTTCGCCGGACGGGGGTGGAGACGGCGATTCCCGAAGCGGACTTGAAGCGGATCTTGACCGTGTATTTCGGCCGGAGCAACGTTTGGATCTCGCCGAACTCGAAGATCAAGCCGACGATCGAGGCCAGCGCGACGCTCACGAAGATCCCCACTCGAAACTGCAACTGACGCTCGGTCATCGGTTCGTCTCTTTATCGAAGGAATTGCGGCGCGGATTGCTCTCACGAGATCGAAAGCTCTTCGATCCGCTCGCCGGCGTTGCCGTTCACAAACTGGTGGACTCGCGGGTCGGACGAGTGCTCGAGTTCCCGCGCCGTGCCTTCAAACACGATTTGCGGCTCGTTGGGCCGCAGATGGCCCGCCGGGCAGAGCATGACCACGCGATCGGCCACGCGTTCGACGGTTCGCATGTCGTGCGTGACAACGATGCTCGTGACCCGGCCGCGATTCTTTGTGCGCAGGATCAGCTCGTTGATGACGTCGCTCATCACCGGATCCAGACCGGTGGTCGGCTCGTCGTAAAACATCACCTCGGGCTCGAGCGCGAGGGCCCGTGCGAGGGCCACGCGTTTTTTCATTCCGCCTGACAAGTCGGCCGGCTTGCGGTCGCAGACTCCCTCGCGCAACCCGACTTCGCGCAGCCGGTCGCGAACGATTTCGCGGACTTTCGTTTCCGACAGGTCGGTGTTCTGCCGCAGGCCGAAGGCGACGTTTTCGGAGACGCTCATGCTGTCGAAGAGCGCGGCCCCTTGAAACAGGAACCCGTAGCTGAGCCGCGCCTTGGCCACTTGCCGTTCGGTCATCGCAGCGACCGGTCGGCCGCGCCAAAAGACACGCCCGGCGGTCGGGTTGAACAGAGCCATCATCAGTTTGAGGGTCACGCTCTTGCCGCATCCGCTTTCGCCGATGATTACGAGTGTTTCGCCTTCTTCCACCAAGAGTGAAATATCGCGCAGGACGAGCTGGCTGCCGAATCGCTGCGTGACGTTCGCCACTTCGAGCATCGGCGGTGGCGCAGCGGCTCGCGGAGAAGTTCCCACTGCGCGGGGACCGGCCGCAGGCGTTCCCGCAACGGGAGCGGTCCCTTTCGCCGGTTTGCGCGATCCGAAAATGCCCATACTCAGTCGCCTCCGACGGCGGCTCGCACATTAGCCTCCGAGAGCGGAGGGCCAAAGTACGTAGTAGAAGTCGTTCAGGAAAATCGCCAAGACGAAATCGAGGACCAGGATCAATCCAAACGAAACCACGAACGCCTGCGTCGCCGCCCGCCCGACACCCTGTGCCCCTGCGCTACAATGAAAGCCGCGATGGCAGGAGACAATGGCAATGGCCGCTCCGAAAAACATGCTCTTCAGCAGTCCGCAATAGACGTCGTACGCCGAGACCGTCTGCCGCGAGTGCAGCCAGTAGTGGAACTCGTTGATGTGGAAAACTTGCGTGGCAATGAACCAGCCGCTGATCACTCCGGTAAGGTCGGCCAACGCACTGAGCAAAGGAATCAACAGGCAGCAGCCGAGGAACCGCGGCACCACGAGGTATTGGATCGGGTCGGCGCCCAGGGCGCGCAGCGCGTCAATTTGTTCGGTGACACGCATCGTGCCGATTTCGGCCGCCATCGCGCTGCCGACGCGGCCGGCGAGCATTGTCGCGGCGAGCACCGGTCCGAGCTCGCGCACGAGCGACAAGTTGATGATGGCTCCGAGCTGCGTCTCCAGCCGCATCAAGTGCAACTGATCGTAGGTCTGCACAGCCAGGACCAGGCCGATGAAGGCACCGGTGATCACTACGACCGGAACACTCAGCACGCCGATTTGGTAAAACGACGGCAGCAAGACGGCCCGTTTGGGCAGCCGCACCATCATCCACCGCAGCATTCGCGCGGTGAACAGCGACAAGTCGCCGATCGTCGTCACCACCCCCACGACCCAGCGGCCCAGGATGTGGAACGGCGTGTCGAAGTATCGGACCTGCGATTCGCTCGTCATGTCAGCCCCCCCCTTCCAATGCGCTCCGCTCGAGGGACACGCCATTCAGCACGTGCGCCCTGCCGGAGCGGGCGGGTACGTTAGTGGAATTGGCAAAATGGGGCGATAGGAGCTTTATTCCCGCTCCCCTACGGCGATTCCTGGCGTTCGCTGCACTCGGGTCAAATGGCGTGTTAGACTGGTGGAACGGGGGAAAGGCCGCAAACTTGGGCCACTGCCTCCGAATGCGGCGGCAGCGTTCCCGCAGCGAAATACGGGCATCGGAAGAGGAAATTCGGTCATGCGACGCGCTTTTGTTCTGACCCTCGGGCTCACGATCCTGGCAAGCTCTTTGGCCACCAAGGCCGACGACGACAAGACGCCCAAACGATCTCCGGCCGAAGTGAAGGCCATCGCAAAGATCAAAGAACTGGGCGGTCAGGTGATGGAGCTGGCTCAGAACGATCCGCGCTTGGAAGTCTCCTATCACCTGAGCGGCGGCAAGGTGACCGACGAGCAACTCAAGCCACTCGTCGATTTAAAGGGCGTCGTGCACCTCAACCTGCGCGGCACCGACGTGACCGACGCCGGGCTGGACACGGTCGGCAAGTTGACGTCGCTCGTCCGACTGCACTTGGAACGGACGAAGATCACCGACGCCGGGTTGGCTCATCTCAAGGGGCTCACCAACCTCGAGTATCTCAACTTATATGGGACCGGCGTGACCGACGGCGGTCTCGACCAGCTCACGGGGCTCAAGAAACTCAAGAAGTTGTACGTCTGGGAGACCAAGGCGTCGCAGGGCGAAATCAACAAGCTCAAAGGGAAGATCGTCGGCATCGAGATCGTTCCCGATCCGGAAGTCGACATGCGGCGAGCGGCGCTGGAACGTCACCGCGCATTCGAAGACGCGCAATTGCTGGTGGCCGAGGCGAAGAAGTCCGCCGAGACGGCCGCGGCGAAAGTGCCCGAGCTCGACAAGGTCTCCGAGAGTGCGGCGGCTGTCGCTCTCGCGGCGAAGGCTGAGCTGGAAGATGTGACGAAGATTTTGGAAGGCGTGCAAAAGATCGTCGACGCCAAGAAAGCGGCACACGCGATGGCCGCCAAGAAAGCCGCCGAGGCCAAGAAGGCGGTGATGAGCGCGAAAAAGAAATTCACAGACGCCGAAAAATCGGTCGCGGATGCTGTCGGCGCGCTTGACGAATTCGACGTGAAGAAGCAGGCGGCCAAGGCGGCGAAAGCGGCCGAAGAAGCTCGCCACGCAGCCGACGAGGCGCAGAAACAGGCTCAAGCCGAGGCCGCAAAAGCGCAAGAAGCCAAGAAAGCCGCCGACGCCGCGGTCAAGAAAGCACAAGAGGCGGCGAAGAAGGCCGAAGAGCTTTCCAAGCAAGTGCCCGCCGAGGTAAAGGCGGCCGACGCGAAGGCCCCGAAGTCGAAGTAAGCGTATCAAGAGCCGCGCACGTAGTAAGCGGTGTATTCGAAGCGTGCCTTGCCTGAAGAACCGCTTACTGCGTGCGCGGCTCTTGGCTTACCGCGAGGCCGTCTCGAGCGGGCCGAGGTCGTAGCAGGCGGCCTCTTCGCCGTTACGCACGATCAGCCGGCCGTTGCTATAGGCCGGATGATTCCAGGTTTTGCCTTCGATCGCGCGGAAGCGGACCAACTCTTGAGCTTTGTCCGGCGAGACTTCGACGAGCACGGCATCCCCTTCTTCGGAAATCACCAGTAGTACGTTCTCAAACAGCAAGACCTGGCCATAGCCGTAGTGTCCCCGCTTCCAGCGTTGGCGACCTTTCGAGAGATCAAAGCAGGCCAGAATGCCTTCATCCAATCCGTAGACATATCCGCCCCGCGCGACGCCCGAATTGAACTTCAGCTTGAACTTGTTGGGCGCCTGCCAGCGTTCGCTGACGGCCCAGGTCTCGCCCGACTTTTTGACGTCGAACAGGATGCTGCCGGTCCCGTAACCGCTGCTCAAGAACACGGTGTCTGCACCCGCTCCAGGCTGTCCGACGATCGGCTGCGCAATGTTGTTGTGGAATTCGTTCGTCCATTCCGGCGTGCGCCACAGTTGTTTACCTGTCGCCGCATCGTGCCCGGCCGCTCCCAGCCCGTCAAAGATCACGACCTGCTTCACACCGCCGATTGTCTCCAGGCTGGGCGAGGCATAAGCGGCCTGGTAATCGCCGGCCGCCCACACCTCTTTGCCCGTGAGGCGATCGTAGGCAATCACCGCGCGGCCGCTCGACTGAGTTCCACTGTTCGACGTTCGTAGACCGCCCGGATTGACGACGACAAGGTTCTCGTAAACGAGGGGCGAACCCGACATCCCGAACTGCAACGGCTTAACACCCGCTTCCTCGAGTGTGTTCTTCGACCAGAGCACGGCCCCCGTCCGCGCCGCAAGACAATTGAGAATGCCCCCGGTGCCATACGTATAAACTCGCGAGTCATAAAGGGTGGGCGTGGCACGCGGTCCGATTCCGGCCATCGCCTGGTCGTAGCGCTGGTTCTGATCCAGATGGGCCCAAATCTGCTTGCCGTCCCGCGCGTCGTAACAGACGACCGCCTCATCCTTGCCACGCTGCTCCTGGGTGAACGCGTAGTTGCCGACGACTGCAAACGAGGACCATGCCGCTCCAACCGGATGACGCCAGAGCTGCCGCGGCGGCCGCTGATTCCAATCGGTTCGAATCCGCGCCCCGGTCGCGAGCCCGTCGCGGCCCGCTCCGTCGAATTGAGGCCAGTCGCCCGGCCCAATCGCCAGTTTTTCGACAGCTCCTGCCTCTTTAGTCGCGACAGACGTGGCGGTTGCCTCGCCGCCTTGATTCTGCCAGTAGTCGGCTGCCTTTTGTTCGGCCGAAGGCTGCCAGCGGGATTCGAAACGCGGCACCATATCGCCGCTGAATTCTTTCAAACGAAACGTGAGACCCAGAGCCAACGTGGCGAGCGCGAGGAGGCCTAACCCTGTCAGCCGAGTGGACCAGGTGAATCCGGAGAGAAAGGTCCACCACAGCAGTAACGAAAACGCAAACGCCGGCGCCGTATACCACGTCCGCATGACTTGAAGCGTTCCGTCGCTTTCACTTCTGGTCCAGATGGCAGCTTCGACCGCCGCCGCAATCACCAAGATGGCGATCGGGGTTCCAAAGCGCAGCCAGCGGGGCAAGCGGCTCCCTTTGCGTGGTCCGACTGCTCTCTCAGCAGGTGCCTTCGCAATCGGCGCAGCGGCCCCGGGGGCGTCTTTCGACTCGATTGACATGGGCAACGACTCCCTGATCGGGCAAAAACTCACGGTGGGGATTTGGCGGCCTTCCGCCCGCGCGGCAGTACTAGTGTAATGAATCGGGTGGTTCGATTCAGTCGGGGAATTGACCCGCCTGCGGCACTAGGGCAGAAACCGTGCCCGCTCGGACGGTGTTGGCATCCGGCACGTTTCTTTCTTGCCAAAAATCCGGTAACGGTGGCGCGCGACGACCGAATACCCGGCATCCCTCAGCGGTCGGGGCACGAGTCGCAACACGGTTCCAAGCAAAAGCCAGAAGCCCCCCAGCCGGATCAGAATTCGCGTCGCGGCCGTCGATTTGCGAAAGATCCCCTGCTCTTCCCACAAGACCATCGTGTTGAGTTCGCGTAAGTCGGTTTCCGGCAACCGTTCGCGAGCTGTCTCGCCTTGCAGGGGCGCAAACCGGAAGACTGCCGCCCGATCTCGCGAGATCACAAAGTCAATGAAGTAATTACAAATGCCGCAGACGCCGTCAAAGAAGAGCACCGGCGGCACGCCTCCCCGTTGTGTCCCGTCGCCGAACCTCGCGGCCGGGGCGTCCGACGTCGAACGGGCAGTCAATGCTGTGGGAGCGACTGGCGTCGGAATGCCGGGATCCATGGTATTGCGCCTCCGGTACAAAACCCGTTGGAATCATCATAACCGGATTGCCGGATTCGCATTAACGAGCTTTCTCCCAGGGGTCGAAATCTCAAGGCGGAGCCGTCGGCCACCGGGCTCAGAGCCCTGCCGATTTGGGCCGCCGCGCCTCAAATGTCGCCGGGGAGTATAATAAAACAAGAAAAATAGGAAGACTCGGTAATTGCGGCCAAGTCTGTCGGCTTCGCCCGAACTGCTTCTCCAGCCAGTTTCGCAACGTGCTCGCGACTCAAAACTCGACACCAAAACTCGGTTCTCGGCCCTGGCGCTTTGCGGTCACGGCATCGGCCTTGCTGCATGTGGCGCTACTGATCGGAGCCGCGCTTTGCGCCGTTGAGCTGTCCACCTCGCGTCGGCACCTCGACACCTTGGAAATGGGAGTGGCAGCGGACGCCGCAGGCGACTTAACGGCGCTGGGGCCGACTCGACTCGTCGAACTGACGCCGGCTCCTGCCGAAAACAAATCCGACGCCCAACCGAACGCAGACGTCGCGGGGCTTGCCGACGGCACCTCGTCAGTCGCGGGGCCGGACAACCGGTCGTCTCGGGTCCGCCTGGCAATGGACGCTCAGCCGCTCGGATCGCAGTGGATGAGCGACTCGCGTTCGCGCGGCGGATTGGCCGATATCGTCGGCGCGGTGGCTGGTCAAAA
>Ga0210393_10000328_pt1 | contig 43098 bp, 40 predicted proteins | sample IncBWC27OmetaG_FD_160068 | JGI IMG/M metagenome (GOLD analysis project Ga0210393, IMG submission 160068) | Forest soil microbial communities from Barre Woods Harvard Forest LTER site, Petersham, Massachusetts, United States - Inc-BW-C-27-O ... | reverse complement strand
CCTCGGGTCCGCTGTCTCCTCTCTTTATGGTTCGCATTACAAGTCCCCCACCAGCAAGCAGCAGGATTGTACCACCGACTTAATCTTCGCCAAACCTGGCGAACGCGGAGACGGAGCGCACAACACTAACCGGTTCCCGTCGCACGCATGCATTTAGCCTTTCTTCTAGCCGGTCTTTTCACTTCAATCATGTCTTCTTCATCCTCACAATCCGACATCGCAGGCGTCAACCTGCCAGACCTCTCGGTCCGCTCACTCAGTTACTTGATGGTTGGCGCTCTCAGGCACAGCGTCAGAGGGAAGAGCCAGCCCGCAATTGGGCCGGATACCATTCATGACGGGATGGGACAATTCTTATGACCTCGACAATCACCGCCAGTACCACCTCAGCGATGGTCAAAGAAGCCAGATCAGCACCGACTTGACCATCACCGCCGCTGCCGCACGCGCGAGAGCTGAGCACCGGTCGGATGACAACTCGCAGTTCATGCTGCACCGGCTGGGTTACGCGGAGACGCCCGTGGGGTTACTCGCGCATCGCGTCTACTATGAGAACCTGTTCAAGAGTGGCTCTGCTGCGATCTCTCGATGCTGTAACCACAAGCCACCTAAGTGCGAATGCTGGAGAAACGTGCGCGACGCGCTTGTGGGGAATTCAAAGCCATTACGCTGCCACTCCCGAAGCTTTTGCAGCCGCGCGAATTTATTCAAGCCTCGAAGAGTTAGAAGTCGCAACGCGACCAGAGCTCAACCAGCAACGCACACCCCCGCCCACAGTAACCTTTCCCTGGAGCAAGCAGCCCCTCGTCCGCAGAAATGACATGGAGTAAGAACGCAATCGCCCCAGATGACGCAGCCAGAGCTAGATATAGAGATGTATCATTACGCGATATACATAGAATCCGGCGCTGCGACGACCTGACTGGCATAACGGTGGTTACTCGACGTGATGGGGAATGTGGTCATCGACAGGACTTTCGCGCTGTGAAGAGCAGCCGAGAAAGCAGGAATGATGATGACAAAGAACCAGCGCCGTGATTTGCACCGCACCATCAACTCACTCACACCCGACCAGGTGCGGCCATCGTGCGCCAAACTCATCCAGGCGTGAAGGCTGGCCACCTGGACGCGCTTGCAAAGCAGGTTGTCGCAGCAGCGCATCGCCGGGTCTCGCCACGTAAGACTCCGACCAGGTAAAACAAAACGCAGTAGAAACACAGATGCCGCACCTTGAGTAACAGAACTCAGCGCGTGCGGCATTCTTGTCTCGGCATGTCCGTAGTCGAGAAAAGTCATTGTGAGCATAACTGATCAGCGGAGACACATCCCGTTCCACCATAATTGAAGCTGGTGGTACCTCCCAGTTAGGACAAACCTTGACAAAACAAACTACAACGGCGAAAAGAACTCCTGCGTTCAGTCCCTATGCTTTTCTTACAACGGTTGGGAAGGGCCGGGATATGGTGTCCTTCCAAAAGAAAGAGACGATCTTCGCTCAAGGTGACTCCAGGGACGGCTTGTTCTTCGTCCAAACCGGGAAGGTGCAGCTCAGCGTGGTATCGGAAGCCGGAAGAGAAGCAACGCTTGGCATCCTTGGCGAAGGCGATTTCTTTGGAGAAGGTGGCCTTGCCGGTCAGCCCCTTCGCATGTCGTCAGCGACTGCATTGACGGACTGTGTCTTGCTGCACATCGAGAGGAAGGCGATGGTGCATGCCATGGGACTAGAGCCCAAATTGTCGGCGGTGTTTGTAAGATACTTGCTGAAGCGGAACATCCGATATCAAGATGACTTGGTCGATCAACTTTTTAATTCCAGCGAAAAGCGGCTGGCGCGGGTTCTCTTACTGATGGCGCATTTCGGAGCAGAAGGAGTGCCGGAAGTGTCAGTCCCGAGACTAAGCCAGGAGACTCTGGCGGCGATGGTAGGGACAACGCGCTCGCGTGTTAGTTTCTTCATGAACCAATTCAGGAAGCTGGGCTTTATCAACTACCAGCATGGGAATAACATACACGTTCACAGTTCGCTGCTTAACGTTCTTCTTCATGATGATGACGCGGCTCCAGGAGCCAAGAACCAAACTGCCGATGCCAAGGGAAGGTCCGAACCGCCTCCAGAGCCCGGCGAGGCCGCTGACAAAGATCGTGCCAGGCGACCGCCACTCGGCACCATCACGCGACACCATATAGGTGAGCGCAACGCGACCGCAGCTGGTGATCGCTGACGTGAAACGTCCCATTAAAGTGCCGCCTTCTGACACGTTGCCCTGGCCAGTCCCGTTTTGCGACTGATCGCGCCCCACGAGAGCCCCTGAGCGCGTTGCACACGGATCTCCGCAGCATCCACCGCAGCCCGTGGTCGTCTCAGCACCTTGCCCAGCTTGCGTGCGCGCTCCAGTCCGGCCTTTGTACGCTCTGACAGCCGAATCCGCTCCTGCTTGGCAAGCGTGGCCAAGATGCTGATGATGGCGTCCCGGAAGGTGCCTTTCGAATTCAAGTAACATTCGGTGAAGCTACGCCACTGGATTCCGTACCCGTTGAGCCGGTTAAGGTGCTGCAAGGCTGCAAGGTTTCCAGTGCGCCCTCGCGGCTGAGTCTGTCCAAGCGGCTGCCGCAGTCATCGCGCTCGACAGCAGAGGGTTGTTCATAGCCTCGGTCGTGCGCTCGGGCCGAATGTCGGGCAAGGGGGGATTTAATGCTACCGGCGTAACTTCATATGTCATGCCGAAGCGGTTGTATACTGGTGTTAACCACGTCGCCGCGAACCCCACCAGCGTCCCTGTTCCTGATGAGGCCCCAGCTTTCGGCGGTGTCGTCATGCGTAGAATTGGCTTGAATAGTTGTCCGTACTGCGGCGGTCATGAAGTCTTCCGTTCACACCCGAGGACATGGCTGGATCGAGCTTGTGTCTTCCTGTTCCCGCTTGGCAGGTGTCACCAATGGATGCACCATTACTACCGTCCGCCATTGTTGCCCCCGCTCGAATACCCCAATGCGGCCGGGAAGAAGCCTACTACGACAACCTCGAAACATGAGAAGCGGGAGCGTTCGGCCTAGGTAAGCCGTGGGAAGTGAGGTTTGGCCGGATGTTCCATCTCTCTCCTCAACCAACGTTCCTGAAGAAGCAGGCAGCGTCAACATCCGACCAATGAGATACTAAGCCTCGATCCCTGCTGGATCAAGCGCTGGTCGACCACAGTCGGCGTTCGCCGCGCCATCACTCGGAGAGTTCGTTCTCAGGGTTTGGTGTTTCAGACTGATCCGACCTGAGTATGGTCCTTGCAACCTAACACGGTTCGTGGACGGGCAGACCGCGCTCGTCTGTTTTGCAGGTGTTGAGGTCAACAATCTTGCCGCATATCCAGCACACAGGGGGTTTAGAAGACATATAGACCTACCAGCGGATCAATAGAAAATTATTGCCAACGACGTGACCATGAGTCAAGTCGCCCTCCGCGCTTGCGCGGTCTAGCTACACCTACCGTAAACACTGTATGGTATGGGCGCACGGGCTGTAGGACGCTGCCCCGGTGGCCGCCCCTCGTCTGGAAGATCGCATCCGCACCCTTTGCGCCGATGTCGTCGCAGCGGAAGGCGACCATCTGGAACCAAGCCTGTCGGAGCTGAAGGCCGCCCTCCACGAGCATACCGAACGGCTCAGGAAAGTTGCTGCGGCCAAGTTGGCCAGCATCGTGAAGCCTGCACCCTGACGATCTGGCAACTTATAGGCAGACCGCCGACCGCGCTCAAAAACCATGTCCCACTGGCGAAACTAAAACGAAAGCGACTGTGCCCAATTCTGTGCCTAGCGGCGATCCCTATGAAGTGATGTGAGTTGCGATCACGGTTTTCATGCCGTTCATAACTTAGGATTTGGCGGGTAAAACCGTGGGGGTTCGAGTCCCCCCTTTCGCACCAACAACTTGCGCGGCGGCGTTTTCTTGGCTTCGATCTGATGTGCCCAGTTTTGGGCTCGCCAAGATTCGGCTTTAAGAATACCCAGTCAGTCAAAACTTGCACTCGCCCCCCCGCCCGAGCCGTCCCCATCATCCGCCTGCATCCCAAAGAACCGCGCCGCGAGCCGTCCCTAGCACGCTGGGGCCTAATCCCGTCATGGGCGAAGGATGCGTCCGAGTAGAAGTGTTTACAAGTTCTTGACAAGATATTGACAGGTTCGTCATCCATATCGGCGACCATTATGCCGGCTGTTCGGCTCAGTCATGGCGTTCAAAGAATCCGGCTTGAGCCGAGGCGTGTGAATTTGCTCCCCAATTTGCCCCCTTTATGAGCGCCGGAGACTTTCTTTGCCAGGACGCCGCAACACCACTCTGCGAGTTCTACACTACTGCTGGCGCCGTTTGCAGCTTGTCCACGAACTGCGAGCCTCTCTTGGAGGCGGCGCGTGAAAGCTTTCTACCAGTTGAAGAACCAATAGAGTCGGTGGATTTTTCTGTCCGATTCTGGGTGGATTATACCGACTCGGCGGCTCAGCTCTGGCCGAAACCTCGCGTCAGGGGTCTCAACCATCTTGTGTTTGCAGGATTCGATTCCGGCAGTTCGATGCTGGCAGACCTTCGCGCCCGCCGCGTGATTGGGCGTTTTTCGGCGCCCATCGGAAATGATCGCTCCTACTGGAAGACGGTCGTCTTTCCGGTGCTGCTCACCATTACCGGCGCTTCGGTTGGGATTGTGGAGCTCCACTGCTCCTCCGTAGCGAAACAGCAAAAGGGACTCCTGATGTTAGGTGCGGGGCGAAGCGGAAAATCGACTTTGGCCGTAGCTCTGGCGCAGGAAGGTTTCGGATTTCTTTCGGACGACCGCACGTTCTGTTCCTGGCAAAAAGACAAGCTGTCGGCCTGGGGACTCGCGACGACTGTCAAATTGCGCAGCGATGCCGGGAAACATTTTAGGGAGCTCCAAGCTGCGCAGCCGAAATATCTCCCGAGCGGGGAATGGGGTTTTCGCCTGGAACCTGAGCTTGCACTTGGGCTGGAGTGCGTAAGACGTTGCGAACCACGATTGTTGGTTTTCCTTGAACGCAGCCAGAATCCAAGATTTTCTCTGACTGACTTGTCTTTGGAGGAAGCAAGGGCTCGCCTGGAGGAAGATCTGATGGCAGAATCGCCTGACGCGACTGCGGCGCAGATGGAACTCATCGGGAAGTTGGCCGAACTGAACTGTTGCTCGCTGCAATACGGCGGGCAGCCCCAGGTCGTGGCCAAGAAGCTCGCTCAACACTTTGAGCGATTCCGATGATCAGCCGTGGGCATGGGATGGGCGAACCAGCCATGCGGCGCATGGAAGTGCCAGGAGAGAGCACCGATTGTCTGGGCAAAATGCCGATGTCCTCGAAAGCTCCGAGCAGAATGAAGCGGAAGGATCTACTGCGTCGCTTCACGCCGACGCCGTACAGTGTGGACTTGCTGGTTATGGCAAGGACTGTGCGCCTGGAAAGCAACAGCCGCACCGTGATTGAAAGTGCGCTGGAATTCTTTGCGCGACACCAGGGATCTCCGACTGGCGATCCGGAATTCCTCTGGCGAATCGTGAGCGAAGAGGATTTTCACATCGAGCACGCAGGAGTGGCGCTGTCGGCCTTTTCGGACGGTGGTCTTCGTTTCGTCAATCTTGGACGGGGAAGTTTTTTGGCGGTTGATTTAGAAGCGCGCGAGGGCATCGGTTTTGTTGCTGAACGATTAGTCGAGAGCGAACCCAGGCTGCATTGCCGGTCGGTTTTCGACACTCTCTTCTGCATGAGTACCGGGAGTTTTGGGATGGTGCCGCTCTCAGCGGCATGCGTGGGCAAGGGGGATAAGGGACTTCTCTTATTCGGCGCGCCCAACAGCGGCAAGACGACTGTGAGCTACCTGGCGGCTAAGCTCGGGCTGGAATTTCATGCTGATCAAGCTGCCTTCTTGGAAATGGAAGCTGGTGGCTTGCGGGTTTGGGGTGATCTGTTGCCGGCGATCTTTCGTCCCGAATCGCTTCAGTTTCTTCCTGAACTTGAGGCCGCAACCCGTCGCTTTTCTTACCCAGGCTTGACTCTTTGCTACCTGCCAAAGCGCCCGTTTCAAGCCCTGGAGGCGCACTCCGTGGACCCGGTCTGCTGCGTGTTCCTTGAGCGGCAAGCCGCAGCGATTCCCACCCTGTCACCTATAGCTCGCTTTGATTTCTCCCGCCGCCTCGCCGAATGCATGCTTTTCAAGGACAACAACTGCCTCGCACAACAGGGCGCCATTGCGTTCGATGCTCTTGAGAAATTGCCCGCTTATCATCTGGCCTACGGCAGCGATCCTGCGACAGCGACGGTCTTAGTACGACAAATGCTCACGGATTGTGACGCTCCAAAACTCGCCGTGGAGCAAGCACGGTGATGGCTAAGATATGAAAAAAAGCTTTTGGATAACACTGACGTTCTCCCTCGGCTATTTGCTGTTGGCACTTGCGTGTTTAGTCCGTTGGGGTAATCCCCATCCATGGCAGCGGATCGATTTTTTCTCGGCAGGTTATCTGGCGCTGCGCTTCCTGGGTTCAATACATTCTCTGGTGTCGAGTCGAGAAGTATTTGATTCAAAACCTGTCATGCGGGAGTGGTGGGCGCTCGAATCAGACCACTCAGCGCCACCCTTGGTAGTTTTCCTCATGGCGGCCGACCTGGCTGTCTTTCTGGACTACGGACACTGGCGTCTGGTTCCCGCTCTCGAACAACCCTGGCTTCAGAGCCTAGGCTTGGGACTGTATCTGGCGGTCGCGATTTGGCAAACTTGGACGGACACTTACCTCGCCCGGTACTTTGGTCGAGGAAACCCTGAAGCGGTGCCCATGGACCATGGCCCATTCCTGTACGTGCGCCATCCTCGCTACTCGGCTGCCATAATAGCGAAGGTTGCGGTGGCGCTGGCCCTGGCCAGTGTCTTGGGATGGGCGCTAGCAGGGGCATGGACCATCGTCATGCTGCGGAAGATTGCCGTGGAAGAGGCCCACCTGAGGACAGTCTTCGGTACTCGCTACCAGACTTACTCGCAAAAAACGGCAAAGGTGCTCCCGGGAATCTACTAAATGTATTCTGCCTCCTGCGTTTCGAACAGCGGAGGCGAATTGCGATATCAATTTGAGGATGAGCCTGGATGTATTGCGCGACCGCTTGTGCCGCCCGTCACCATGCAAAATGCACAATGCTGTGCGTGATTTTCAATCCACATCAGCCCATGCCGGTGCGGAAGAAGGAGATTCCCCAAGGCCGGTGGCAATAAAGTCCGCGTCTTCTCGATCCCCACAATTCGCGACCCCGAAGTTCGGGGGGCTCAAGCTCATCCTGGAACCAATCTTCGAAGCTGATTGCCAATCGGGGCGTACGGCTATCGACCCAAGCGGATCACTCATGAAGCGGTAGAACGAGTGGCTCAGGCGATTGTCCAAAGGCTTGCGGGTCGCGGTCGGACGCGGTTTATGGCTCGGAGGTATGAGCGCTCGATTTGGAAGCAAGCATCCAGAATAAGCTCCACGCGATCCGGGGAGATTTCTCTGATTGCAGATAAGGTTTGAAACTGGCAAAGTCGCGCGATATAACACCGGCATCCCGAGACCTCGTCCACAATCGCTGGCGAAAATCAAAGTGCGTGAATCTTCTTCCCATACAGGTGAGGAGCTATTGCAGTTTCCTCCGGTCACGACTTGTGTCTTGCCACTCTCCGTATCTCGCAGCCAAATCTGTTTGGGCCCAGCTTGCATTGACTCAAAGGCCATCCACTTTCCGTCAGGCGAGATCACTGAACCCTCGGTTGTGGCCCGCGGCGGCAAAGCGGCGCGGGCCACTTGCCGAGTGACAGGATCAAACGTCATAGTTGTTGATGCACCGTTTTTCACCAATTCAAAGTAGATCGGCCCCTCGAACGAAGGTGCCACCGGATGAAAGGCCTGGCCTTCGAAAGCAAATTCTTCCATCTGTCCATCGTGCAACCAGCGAAGCACGTACCCGCTTCCGACCATTGCCTGATAAAAGAGTCCGGCGCTCGATACTGCGGGAAATGTAGAAAGATACGTCCCCTGGTCCAAACTGACTCGCTGAAAATGCCGCCCGGGTTCGAGCAGATAGCGTGCTTGGTGCCTCCGTGCGTCGAACGCCGCAATAACGATTACCACCACCAATCCTCCAGCCACAAGTTTGGGATTAATCGATCGAAAATATTGACGCCCTTCCCCGAAGAAGAGCGCAGCCAATATCCACACCTTGGGAAAGAATCGCAGCCAGTCCTCCAACAAAAAAGAGTTCAGCGCAATGTACGAGATAATCAGAAAAATTCTCTCCTTAGGTCCGGCGTTCTGCAGCAACAGAACTACGGGCAACAACAAGAGAATAAATGTATACGAAGATGCGTTCGATGAAAGCAGCAGGATCGCTATCGTGAACCAAGCAAAACCGTGGTGATGAGAATCTTTGCCACCCGACGCCAGACCAAATAATGTGCATCCCAGAATGAGCAGCGCTGTGAACGGGCGTAAGAAAAAGAAAACCAGCGGCGCATTCCAAAGCGGGTGCGGATTTAGATCTGGTTCCATGACAAACGAACGCCGCAGAAGGGTCGTCAGAGTTGCAATTCCACTGTTGTAAGGATCGATAACCTCGCCTTCCAGAGATCGCGGCAAGATTTGCGTCGCGTAGAAGTGAACGTCTCCCCAGCCAAAAAGCGCAATTGCGGTTATCATGGCTATTGCGGATGCGGCCACCATTCCCGCTACCGCCTTCCAATTGCGTTTCAGTGCGAAATATAAGAGAAAAGGACCGCCGTAAAGCTTGAGTCCGAACGCCACACCGCAAAGAAAGCCGCTCCCCGCTGACTTGCCCCGATCCAGACAGTAAAATGCCAAGGTCAGCAGGAATAACAAAAAGACGTAATACTGGCCTAGGCGAAAGTTGGACTGTATCGAGTTGTAACCCAGAAACATCAGTATTGCGATGTGCTCAATCCGAATCTGCGTGGCTCGCGAAAGCATCCACAAAGTAGCCGCCAAAAATACCAGGTTTAGCGCCAGCCATATCTGTTTGGCGGTTTGCACCGGAAATCCAGCCAGCGGCACAATTGGTAGCATGGTCATAGGCGTCTGCGGAAGATACGCCCCCAGTTGGTGTTCGATTCCCGCGTAGATCATTTGCCGCTGAAACCATGTCCAATCGTAGTAGTCGCGCAAAGGTGCGCCCTGACGCACCAGGACAGCGGCGGTGTAGTAGTTTGGAAAGTCGGTCTCGTGGCGGGTCCAACCCTTGCGGAATGAGGTTGCCAGAAAAACGACAAACATCAGCACCGCCAAGGCGCGGGCTTTGGTCATATTGCTTTTGGCACCAGCGGCTGGTCTTGCTCCAGACCGGCTAGTTCTTCGTTAGTAATCTCCGCTCCCGCTTCCAGATAATCCTTATCGACGCTCAGATTCCACAAGTCGAACCGTGCACCCGCCACGTTTCGCGCTGCCAAAATAGCGGTCAACATCGAGTGGTCCTGATTGTTGTAGCGATGCATTCCATTTCGTCCAACAAGCTGCAAATTAGGCACCTTTGCAAGGAATTCGCGCACGACCGCAAGGCCATCCTGATAACCGCGGTCGTAGACAGGATAAGCCTTTGGCATTCGCACCACCACTCCATCCACCACATCCTGTCCATGCACCAGTCCCAGCTGTACCATCTCTCGCTTCGCCAAGGAGATTAGGTCCTCATCCGCCGCTTTCCAAATTGCATCCGACATGTTGCAAAAATATTCCACGCCCAAACACGTCAAATTAGGATTGGGCGTCATCTCCGGACTCCAGTTCCCGAAGTTCTGCACCCGCCCCGCTGTGACCGATGGGTCGTGCACGTAAATCCAGTTGTCCGGAAAAAGATTTCGGCCTCGCACCATCAACGCTACGAGGATGAAATCGCGGTAGTGAAATTTCTCCGCTGCCGCCAGAAGCACCGGCGGCGCAGCGGGATCAAGCTTCTCAATCAACTCCCGTACGGGAATGCTGCTGATGAACTGCGTCCCGTGATAGGTCTTGCCTCCGGCCTGCACGGACACCACTTTTCCTGCCTGCCACTGAACGCCCTCTACCGGAGCATTCAGAATGACCGGTACGCCTCGTTGCTCTACAATTTCTCGCATCCGCGACCACAGCATTCCGGGTCCAAGTCGAGGGTACTGAAACTCTTTAATAAGCGTCTTGATCTGTTTGTCAGATCGCCGAAACACCGCATCGCGCAGCAACGACCAGAGCGAAAGCCCCTGTATCCGTTGTGCCGCCCACTCCGCAGCTATTTCGCGGCAATCCATACCCCAAACTTTTTCCGTGTAGCTCTTAAAAAACGTCTCAAACAACCGTCGGCCAAACCTATTCGAAACCCATGTTTCGAAATTGCATTCGGGCAGTGTAGGGAACAACCGGCTTTGCACAAAGCTGAATCCGCAGCGAAACGCCTCCATCAGGCCTAGTCCACGCAAGGCGTCAAACGGCTCCAGCGGATACTGAAAGAACCGCGATTTGTAGTAGATGCGCGAGAGACGCTTGCGCGTAAGAAGATCGTCGCCGAGAACGTCGCGCCAGATTTGCCGCACCAACGAAACCTTGGTGTAAAAGCGGTGCCCTCCGATGTCCAAGCGAAAACCTTTATGCTCCACCGTGCGAGCCAGTCCCCCCACCACCGCGTCCTGTTCCAGCACCACGCACCCCACGCCCAAGTTCGACAGCTCGTACGCCGCCGTCAATCCTGCCGGACCAGCGCCGAGGATCACAACTCGAATTGCGTTGTCACCTGTTGTCACCACTATTCCTTGCGGCTTGGCCACCTCGTCTCGCGCCACTTCGAACGCACTAAGTGCCTGAAGGTGTGGTCTCACTCTATCGACGGGGCGGCCACCTATTTGTCATCGTTGTGTCAAAAAAGGTTATCCTGTCTGCAATCTGAACATGCCGCCGACTGCGTCTGTTCCGCTAGTCCACATCCAAGCCGGCCCTCTGTACGCTTTGGGCCACGCAAAGAGGCAGCACGGAAATTTCTCAACGGGGGCAACCCACCGGCAGGAGTATTCATGCTCGGCGAGCCAGGGGCTGATCTGATCCGCAGCCTGTTTGTGATGAATTTCAGCGGCGATAAGGGGACGTTGCGTCGAGAAAAGGCGATGACCGCCGCGCAGAACGTCGTATTCGCCGCCTTCTACATCAATCTTGACCAACTGCGGTGCAGGGCCGCCGTTCGCAACGAAATCGTCCAACGTGACTGCCGGTACATCGATCAACTGTCCCCTTCCAAGAACGGGACGTTGTCCCTCCATCTCGACGCCGCCATGCGCCCTCTGCTCTCCTCCGCTCCGAAAGGAAATACCATTGGAGGAATGGGACCACACTGCGGAAGAAACGATTCGAAGGGTGCTTGTTAGATGATTGCGGTCTCGGTTTTCCCTCAAGGTTTCCGCATTCCGGGGGTCGGCCTCGAATGCGACGACGTGTCCGTTTGGACCTACGAGACGTGCAACTCCCAGCGCAATACTTCCCACGTGGGCTCCGATGTCATAGACGACCGTTCCCGGAAGGACAGCCGCACGCAGTGCACCTTGCAGAGTCGGTTCGTGCTCTCCCCGCCAAAATCGAGTTTCTCTCTGAAGGTCCAGGCGCATCCACATCCCTTGTGACATTCCTGACCTAACCTGAACCCACACCGGCTTACTGGGCAACAGGACCCTAAGCAGGCGTTTGGCCGGGCTCTTCACTCCGGGGATTCGACGCAATATTTCCGCTATCTTGAGTTTTCGAATGCCAAGGTAGGCACGACACGTCAGTTCATTCAGGTTCATCAATTTCGACCTGCGATTCCCTGAGGCATTGTATCGGCTCAGCCAGCATCTTGGTCAATTGATGATCGCGGTAGGAGACCACTCACGTGGTACCCCGCGCACAGCGCCGGCCGAGCGCCAAGTACCACCACTAGCCGCTACGAATACCGCGGTGAGCCAGAGTGTTTCCTTGAACCTAAGTTCTGGAGGAAGGCAGATTCTCGTTTCCGGATTCTTGTTTCTTACGCTTCCCTTCAGCGGTTACCTTGACGCTGCCCATCACTGGTACAGCGCGCTTGCCGGTATAGCGGGCGCTTGCGGTTGCCATCGAGAGAAGAAGTGCGGCTCGAATGGCATGGGCCGGCACGCTTTGGGGTTAGCCACAGGCTTCAGTCAATCAATGGTGCTAGCTGTAGCAGAGGAAATGACTGTCAAGGCGTTCCACGGAGGCTTCCGAGGGGTCCAGAGCAGACCGAGTTGACCCGCCACGAATGAGCGAACCTCACCGGGAATGCGGGGCATGGCGTCTGGCACGTAGCCAAGGTGTGAGAGCGTCTTCAGCAGCAGCGCCCTCCCGCAACGATGTGGATCGTCGCGGCACGCGAGTACAAGTTGCAGTTCGACCGGCGCCAAGAAAGTGCTCGACCATCTCCTTGTGAGAATAAGAGGGCCGAAACTGGGGATACGCTTCGGCCACCGCGAGCCCCTCCGTCTCGATTCGAGCTCACAAGAATAGGCAGAATCGGAAGTCTTCGGCGCTCCCGGAGTGCAGAAGAGCGGCTGGGCAGTCGATCCTAGGAGAAAGCCGAGGTGAAAACAGAAACGGCAATCTAGTCCGGCTGGCGGGTCCGCTCTGGTGGGTCATATCGCAGCTTCCCTTGTATCACCCCTTCTACTTCTAGCTGTCTCCTGTTGGGCCGGTCACGCGGCCCCGGCCACAATCCACATCCACTCCACCTGTATGTAGAAGAAAAACGCCAGCGTGACGTATAGCGCGCGCCGGCGCCACACGGAACTCCGCAACGGTTCCATCACTTCCCCCCACGACCGCTTTCGCACGGCTTCGATGAAAGCGACAGCGAATACCGCGAACAAAGGAACTACGGGGAAGTTGTACCTCGGCTGGGAACAAGTGAGGAAGAATGGCACGGCATAAATGAACAGCACACCCAACACTGCGCGCGCGTCCGCTTGTAACGCGGGCGAGGGACTTGCGAACCAGAACAGAATTGCCAGTACCATGATCGGCCAGTAGAAGAAACCAAGCTCAACCGCTGTGATGGCAAGTCCCACGATGGCGGGTGCTTTCCCTGTCGGCGACAGCGGCCTGCCCTGATGAAGCGGAAAGCAGAAGAACGCCCGAAAGCGATTAAAGGTTCTCAGCAAGAACAGGTCCGGCCGGGAGACAATGTGTTCGATCGCGATACGCCGGTAGATCGGCTGGCGCTCCGCCGCAGGCTTGCACTCAATCTCGTGCTCCAGCTTCGTGAACTCGGGCGGTACAGTCCACTCAACCGGTCCACAACAGCAGGTGTTGTACAGAGGCGTCCAGGGGTTATTGGCCTGGAATAAGTTCAGCGCGTTTGAGTCGTTAATCATAATGAACCGGCCGGTCATGGTGTGCGCTTTCAACAGCCACCCCGAGATGGGCGCCGCCGCGACCAGCAGCACTGCCAACGCCAGCCCCGCTTTCCGAGTGCGAAACCACAGCCACACGGGGACCGCCAACGTCAACCCCAGGCTGTTGGCACGGACCAGTGCCAATACACCCAGCACCAGCCCGAGCGCCGCCGCGGCCCACCAGGAGCGCTGCCGCGCTGCGACCAGGGCCAGCAGCGCAATGGCCGCCAGACACATCGCCGTGGGGTACTCGGTGGTGGGATAGTACGCCCAGCGCACATAGGAAGGGTAGAGTGCGAATACCAGCACCGTCAGATTTGCCGCCCATCTCGACGCGAACTTCTGAACCAGCGCGTACAGCGCATAGGAGAAACCGACGTACACAGGCAGCATTGAAGCGCACGCGATCAGCATTCCCGGGCCGAAGATCCAATGGAAGAAGGCCAGATAGTAAGGCACTCCCGGCGGCCAGTATGGGTCGAATTTCGCCCCGGCAAGGAGCTGGAGCCCCATCAGGTCATAGGCGGGGTTGTCGTTATACAGAAATCTCGGGTCTACGCGCGAGAGTGCCGCGATCCGGATCGCCAATCCGAACGCGACTGTGAGATGGACCATCCATCGGGAACGCACCAATCGATTCTAGCCAACCTGTTTGAAATCTTCCAACAATCATCCGGGCATAGGGCCTCTTGGTGAGGTGAATCGCCCTGTATGCCGAGAGGTAACGGGACCGAATCAACCCAGCTCGACTCCCAATTTCCGCAGCTTCAGGTGAAAAGGCATCTACCTTGGCCGCAAAATCCAGCGCTCGCAGAGAAATTTCTCCTGCGATCTGGCCCCCGGCATCACGCCTTGCTGCCAATGAGCAAACAGCGTGCGGTCTCGCCGAGCGACGCGTCCCAACCACTACAGCGACGCAGGTTCGCGTCGCCGGAATCTTCTGTATTTCCGTCGTGCCGATCGGCGCAGCTTACCGGACCTTGCCCGAAAACTGCACAACCTCCCTCTGAATCTTCCGCTCTCCAATCTGGGGACATTGATGCTGGGCTGGCGGGGAGCGGGGATCACGAAGTACGCAGGGCTGCATGGGGTGACGCAGCGTCGTGAACATCATGCGGTCGCGGTACTAGGGCTCAACGGGTTGTCTCAAAATTGGGGTCCATACCAACCTCATTTCGCCGCAACGGTCCAATGTGCTCCATCACAGTAGGCTAGTACGTGATTGCTTCCGCCCCCTTCAACGGTGGAGCCCCACGTATTGACGTTAGAATCAGTCACGGTGGCGGTCGTGCCTTCCACTGTCGATCCACATACCGCTAAGTTAGCAAATACTGTGGGAACCTGACGGATTGTTCCAAAGGATGCTCCTGGAGAATTGCCGGAACTGACCTCCAACGAATTGTGTGGATTTGCGCGAATGTTGGTAAAAATGTCGGTCCCGGAGGAGTTTACTGAGTCGAATTGCATAGACTGCGAAAAGGAATTGGCAACGTGGCCTAAGTTGTTTGCTACATCGGCGAAATAACATATTCCGGCTCTGCCGGCAACGAGTCCATGATGACAGTAAAAATCCCCAGAGGTCCCGCTAATCAAACCGATACTATATGCTTCGATGCCTACGAGGGTGCCGGTATTCGGAATGAACTGAACCGTACCTGATGACGCGCCGGTGGAAGATGGATTCGAGAACATTTTCATGCTCTGACCGACTTCGTCAATCAACAGAACCCCAGTCGGACCACTTTGCACCTGGCCGGTTACCGTGATGTTTCCCGTCACCCTTTGATGGCCGGTGAAGTTATTGGGAGCGTTCAACACCGGAACTTTGGTTGTGTCCAGATTCAGCGTGACGTTGCCGCTAGTGCCGCCGCCGGTAAGATCCGTGCCAGCCGTCACGCCGGTGATCGTGCCGGGCGGGGCAGTGATCGGTCCAGTCGACTTGTTACTGGCCGCGACGGCAGCACCCGGCGCAGCCTGCACGAAGGCCGAAGGCGGCAGCCCACCTATCGTCTCCGCGTCTTTCGCCTTCAGGGCATAGGGTACCGCGACCAGCATCACCCGGGCTTGCTCAGCGTGACCTGAAACCTGCACTGCCAGCCAGCGCGCTTCTCCGCTCGCAAACAAATCAACCGGAAGTCCGTTCGCGGAAGTCGCTCCCAGTTGCACCGCGTAGTGTCCCGAATTGTCAGGTGTGACATTCTGCGTCTCCATCCACAGCGGGGCGCCCCCCTCCTGGTCCGCGTAGAACAGGAACATCACGCCAGTGATTCCAGTGGCGGGTCTGCCATTTGCGTCTTTCAGTACGCCGACGTAGTTGATTAGGTTCGGCACTGCACTGGACGGCACCAGATCCGGTGCGACCGTACTCTGCTGCGCGGTTAAAACTAGGGATGTCATGCAGGCGAATATAGTCAGGTTGCGGACGCGAACGAACTGGCGCTTCATGTTGCCTACCCTTGAAGGGAGTGAAATCCTGCGAGAGTTTATACTGACCTGCCGGATCTGTACAGCGGGGAACGATGATCAAAACACACTCGCCTGGCTAACTGACTTCCCACTTTTTTCAGTTGATCAAGTTGCGGGTGGGAAGCGATGATCAAAAGATCAAAAGGGGATCCCAAGGATGTCGGACGGAGAGCTGGCTGCCAAAGCAAAGCCTATGCTGCAGAACTATGAAACAAACCTGAAGCTGGTGCACATCCTCGCGACCGCTTCTGGGTTCAAAAGATACTTCTTCTGGCAACCAGTACTGGCGTTCGGCGCCAAGCCGCTGATGCCTTTCGAACCGGAGCTAGAGAAGGCTCGTTGCAAGGAGCTAGGGGGAAGAGTTCACAGCTCTCCCCGCAATGACTAGAACCCCGGGGTAATCAATCACTGAGGCCAGCTTCCTTCCCCTTCATTCCGTACGAGCCGGCAAGATCTGAACCGGACACCCTATCAAGTACAGCTCGGCGCGGTCTCTGGCTGCAACCTTTTGGCGTCCACGCTCGGCTTTGGCAGTTTTACGATGTTCTTCAGTTGGCGATTAATCCACAATTCAACCGGAAAGTTGTAGAAGTCGTGATTCAAGCGCACCCGAGCCGGGTAAGCAGTGAGATGTTGAATCGCTTTCGCAAAGCGCCCGTGGCCCGTAGTCGCGATGGGAGCACGATCAAAAGCGATACGCAAGTAATCTCGCATGGTTTGAACGCGTTGATGATCCTTTCCTTGAAGCCAGGGTAGGACGGTATAACGGGGGAAATAATCCACCCAACCTTCAAAGGACTTAGGGACTTCAATGCCAAGTTTTGCCGTCTGCTGAAAAATAGGTGAGCCCGGATACGGCGTGAAAATGTTGGTCCAGAACTCTGCGCCGGGAAATTTCTGGCAGATGTCCATCATGAAGCTGACGGTCTCGCGCCGTTCTTTCTGGCCCTCACCCGGGAAACCGAAAATGATATTGAAAGACGGAATGACTCCAGCTTTTATGCAGCGTTCGGTTGATTGATAGATATCCCCCAAAACCTGGAAATCCTTGTTCATCAACTTCATCACTGTGGGAGATGCGGTTTCTATACCTTGGCAGATTTGGTGCAGTCCGGAGCGGCGAAGCAGACTCAACTCTTCGATGGTGAGTCGCGCCGTCAGATTGGTGGTGGCCTGCACGCTCCACTTAAAAGTGCTTCCGGCACGAACCAAAGCCTCTGCGATCTTTAGCGACCGGTCAAGATCGACCAGGAAATTATCGTCAGCCATCCACAGCAATTCGAGCCGGTAACGCTTCGCCAGCTCCATGGTTTCTTCAACCACCTGTTCCACCGGCAATGCGTTCCATTTACGCCCGTACACTCCGGCGTTCGTGCAGTAGAAACAATTGAAAGGGCAAGCGAGACTGGAAACATACATGGTCCATCGGCGCCCGCAAACTTTCTCATAGGCGTCGAAGTCCGCCAGGTGATAAGCCTTGGCGGGCATTTTGTCGAGCGTCTTCAGGGGGCGTTCGGGGGTGAGGTGCATTTTGCCATCGCGTTTGAATCCGATACCCAGAACGTCGTCGAGAGCGGCACCGTCGCGCAAGCGGTCGGCAACCTCGAGCATGCTGTCTTCGCCCTGCGCCCGCACGATGATGTCCACGTATGGGGCCTCGAGCGTTTGGCCGGGCAGGAGGGATGGATGCCACCCTCCCAAGATTATGGGGAAGTCAGGATCCCATTTCTTGATCATCTTGGCGACATCGACGGTCTCGCGGATCATCGGCCCGGTCACGACTGAAATACCCAAGCACAGGGCGTCCTTCACTTCTTCCATAATCCGCTTCTTGTAGTCGGGCGTGATCGTGGAATCGATAATCCGGATATCGTATCCCGCGTTCAGCAAGGGAGTAGAGATGGCAAGGATGCCCAATGGCGCCGTCGCTTCGATGCTCGAAAAAGAAGCGACAAAGAACACGATCTTCTTCGACGGTTTCACGAAAATGCCTCTTTTGGGTTACGTCTTTCCTCACCCAACCTCAGAAGCCTGGTTGTCCAGACCGTGGAGTTCTGGGCAAAGAACCTTAGGATGAAGTAGCGAAAAAATACCAGTCGCGGTTGCTATAGTTGTCTCTAAATTGTCATCATTCTGCAAAATCCGTGCTGATGTGGCCCTCTGTTGGCACTGGCTGTCTGACTACCCGTCGAACGGTGAGTGCCTTCAGGAAAATGACAGATATTTGACAATCACGTGACAAATGCCTTTCGCCAGAGCTCTAGCTTGGTATTCCAGCCCCGAGTAAAATGACCCGTAGTAGAAAAGTCGTACTGTTCTATCCACCGTATGACGGTCCCCCGTTGGGCGCGCCCCTGTGCCTGCTGGCGCTCGCCTCTCCCCTGCTTCAGGCGGGATTCGAAGTCAAGCTGGTAGACAATCTAACGTCACCGGACTTCGAGAATGTCATTCTGCGCGAAACCGAAAACGCCCTCTGTCTCGGCATCTCAATCCTCACCGGCCCGATGATCGGCTCCGCGATCAGAATGGCGAAAAAAATCAGGCTGACTCGCCCAGGCCTGCCAATCGTGTTTGGTGGTTGGCATCCCACGCTGGTTCCAGAGCAAACGCTCAAACCGGATTTCGTGGATGCCATTGTGCGCGGGCAAGGCGAGCTGACTCTACTCGAACTCGCTCATCGCTTGGCCGATGGTCAGGCGTTGAATGGTGTGCGGGGACTGTCATTCAAAGATGGCGCAGGCTTACATCATGAACCGGAGAGGCCGGTTGCAAACATCAACGACCTGCCGGCACCGGCGTACCACCTGGCAAATGTCGATGTTTATGCCTCCGCCAGCGGCGTCCGGCAACTGGCTTATGCGAGCAGTGTGGGGTGCCCCTACGCCTGCAATTACTGCACGGACATGGTCTTTTACAAACGCCGCTTCAACGCCTATCGCGCCGACCGGGTGGTAAGCGATCTGGCGGAGCTTGTTCCGCGCTACGGCATTGAGGAAGTCGCGCTGTTGGATTCCAATTTTCTGGTTGACATCAAACGAGCGGTCGCAATTGCTCAAGGGATCATCGCGAGTGGCGTCAAATTCAATTGGGACTTTCAAGCTTCCACCGACTTCGTGGCGAGGATGAGCGAAGATGATGTGCGGTTGCTGGGCGAGAGTGGCGTGAATCACATGGGGTTTGGCACGGAATCGGCGTCCAAAGATGTGCTCACGTTGATGAATAAGAAACACGAACGTGTCGACGACATGGTAGACACGGCCCGCAAGGCAGAGCTCGCCGGAATTCACGTTACGTTCAATGTCATTCTCGGATACCCAGGGGAAACCGAAGCTGATCGTCAGCAGACCTTTCGCATCATGAGCGAGATTGCCAAGCAATACTGGAATGTCAGCTTTTCTCCTAACATTTTCACACCGTACCCTGGAATTCCAATATGGCCGCAGCTCAAGGAGATGGGATTGCATGAACCACAGTCCCTGGAAGAATGGGAGAATCTGGCCTTAGGATTTAATGTGCTTCCTTGGCTGCAGGGGGAAGATCTTCGCCGGCTCCGACGCAGCCTGGAGTATTTCCTGCTGAACAACCATATCCGCAAGGCAACGAAGAACAGCGTGTGGTTGCGGCAAGGGTTTCGTCGCGCCCTCGGCGCGCCTGTTCGCTGGCGCATCAACAAGAACCGCTACTCTTTTCCCTGGGAACTCTGGGTTTCCCGCGCTGTCGAACGGGTTACAACGCGGCGCTCGCTCCTCACCGGCCAAAAGCTAAGTGATCGCATGCAGGAAGTTTGCTGAGGCCGTCTCGGCCGGCACAGTGTGGACCTATGAGAGTGTCTCCGCGTAGGCTGTATCGGCCATGGTGTATCGGCGTCGGAACAGATGCTTCGGCGTCGGAGCGAGGTGCGGCGAGTTCAGTGAAGTAAGCGCGGCGCATGGTGACCAGCCGCCGACGGTGCTGAAAAGATGCGATCATTTTTGAGACGTTGCTTGCGTTCGCGCATCCCCCCTGCCGCATTCGTGTGTGCGTTGATCGCGCTCACGGTTGGACAATTTCGCCACGCAACACCGGCCATAATGGTCCTCACAACAGGCGCTTGCATCTTTAGCGCTTTTGTATGGGGCTACTCTGCCCGCGTGACCCGGGAGTGGCCCAGGTTGCGGGAGTTACGGCGCTCGGATTACGCCTCAGTCTGGGACGCGCTGAGTCCGAACTCAACCGCCGCCGCCCGCGCCGCAACGGGATTGTCCGACGAGTACTCACTCCAGGCCGCCGGGCGGCAAGTGGCCGCGCGAATAGCTGGTTTTGTTTCGGTAGTGCCCACGGACAATGTGCTCGAAATTGGATCTGGGGTCGGCCGGGTCGGTTGGGCCATGGCGCCGCTCTGCGGCAACTGGATTGGCTGTGATCGATCGAAGCGGATGCTCAAGTATGCCGAACGGCGGCTGGCGACTTTCGAAAATGTTCGCTTCCTACAGCTTTCGGAGCCGAAATTAGATGGAATCCCCGACGGTTCGATCGACGTTGTGTATTGCACGAATGTGTTCGCTCATCTGGACGAGTTGGAACGATGGCAATATGTGGCCGAATCCCATCGCGTACTTAGCACCGGAGGAAGGCTCTATATTGACACTATTGCGCTGGATTCGGTGGAGGGCTGGGCAATGTTATCGAACAACTTGGCACAGCGACGTCGCCGCGTGGACCCCCCGTATATGCCCCTACCTTCAACCAGCGAAGAGGTCGCCGCATACTTCAAGAACGCAGGGTTCAATTCTGTTCGGGTCGAGACCCAGAACTCGCTTTTGATCGTGACAGGAATGAAGGGCATCGCCGGCAAGGCCAGATCCGAGAATTCTTCGCATGTGTTTGCCGCGAACGCGCTGTCCTAAGTCGAACCAGTCATTCGCGTCGGCCGTCGCCCAGCTTATAAAGGACAAAGCGGGAAAGAGAGAAACCAACCCCGGCTTGGACCCGAAGGCCGAGCCACGTCGAGCTAACATTTTTTCGCGGCTGGCGGCTTTAAGGCTCAGGACTCACCTTCTGATCGGTCGACGGCGGCAATCGGCTCGCTGGCGAATCAGCCTGAGACTCACACATCGAGAGAAGCCGACCGCATGCTCGCCCGGTTCAGCCGTCGCCACCGCGGAATCTCGCACAGGTATCGCAGCCCAGATAGAGCGTGAAAGAGGCCTCGCCGAATGAAAAGCTGGCGCTTCCACCAGCCAGCGCTCAGTACCAGCGAAGGCTTATCTCTCAGCGACGAAGCCATGCGCGAAAGACGCGGGAACTTTATAAGCCGACTCCGTGCCGAGTGTTTCTGGATACAGGCGCCCTGATATTGCTGGTGGAGAAATAGAACGAGCTTGGCCTTTGGCAATAACCACAACTCGTAGGGCGGCACATCGCAAAATGCGCAATGCATTGCGTAGTTTTCAATCCATACGCGGGTTGCAGGCCGAATTCCTTGACCCCAAACGCCAACCAGCGACGGAATAGGCGCTGCGAAAAGCTTCGCCACCAACTCCGTTATTACCACGACGAACTCTCGCAGCATTAGGTTGTCACCGACGCGCTGCTCGATCCGGTTCCATAGCGATGGGTCCGAAGCTCGCTGATTCAGGAAGAACCCGATCTCAAATAACCATGACATTCGTATCCAATAGGTGAACAGATGGCTGCATGCGTGTAACACCTGAAGGAGAAATGCGTCCTCATCGGGGAGGACGGGGAACACGAGTCCATTCCACTGATGAGTTCTGGCTCGGTTTACCGAGAACACACTTGGCATCCCGGGGAGGAGGTCGCCATCCAAGATATCCAGATGCAACTCAACTGCATGAGGCGATTGCGCAGAGTATTGCTCAGGGCTGCGTGACGCGCTCCCTGTTCCCGGCGTAAGGAAAATAGATTCCCGTCTGGAAAGTGTCGGCTTCGGGCTATATCCAGCTTCGACCACCACCCGTTGAGCCATTGGAAGCGACGGCTCATCAACCAAATAGTCGAAGTCGCCTTGATGCCGGAGACGCGCATCCGGACAGAACCCGGGAATCAAAGAAAGTCCCTTCAGCACGACATATCGGACCCCGGTTTCGTTGAACTTCTTGTTCAGAGAATCGAACCGATGTGCCATCTCGCCAACACGCTGCCGGTTAGCCGCGAAACTTTGTTCGAGACGAGACATCACCCAAGTCGGGACCTCGTCTGTCGCCTTTGTGTCCTTGACCTTCCGCAGGAAGTAGAATGCCAAGCCTGCATCGTCCAGCCATCTCAGGGCATGCTTCCAATCCCCCTGACGAAAGTCCCTGAGCCCAACCAGACAATGCCCTTCGGCACTCGAAAACCTCAGGAAATCAACGATCTCTTGCGCTGGAGTTCTTCTCATCCCGGCGCCTCTGCGGACCGCTCCGGAGAAGATTGCACGGAACGGCCTGAAAGCCGTTTGAATTGGCAGACCAGGACTGCGGGGAATTGGCAAGCCTGCGCGAATAAGTGTTCCTTGCCCGCTTGCGCGAAGATTGGCTTCTCCGGCTCCCCAAGCCAAAGAGACTCTTGCGTCAGACAATCGAAGTCACTTGAGTAAGCCGGTTCGACAATCTGCTCGGCCGCGTGAGGCGCCATTTCGATTTGAAGCGCGGAAGTCTGCTCCCGGAAGCCGACGCGCCAGCCCTGCGCATAGGCTTCCGGATGGAGATCGCTGACGAAAAGATCGGCTCCGGGTTTCATGACCCGCGCCAACTCGCCTACCATGGATTTCAAGTCTCGGACATGCCCTATAGCAAACGAGCAGATCGCCAGATCGAACCATGCGCCGCGAAACGGGAGACTCTCGCAGGTCGCTCTTACCAGCCGCCCGGTTATCGCGGATTTGCGGCCAGCGACTCGCAGCATTGCCTTTGAGCAATCAAGTCCAACTCCCGACTCGGCACAGCGTTGCATCAGTCGTTCAAGCCAACGCCCTGTGCCGGTGGCCAAATCGAGAATCCGTCTGTTACGCACGTCCCCAAGCAAAGGTAAGAGATGACGTTCTTCGCGGGCCAGCAGAGGATTGGGAACGCGATCGTAGGTTGGTGCCCAACGCTCATAGCCTTCCTCGACCGAAACACAGGCTGAAGTAACCGAAGAGGACGTATGGCAATTCGAGGATCCGGTATCGAGACATTCCGGAGTGCTGGGGATCCGATTCACAGGCTTTCTGTTTTCGGCTTCCGCAGATCGATAAACTGCTGGGCCCATTTCAGTTCCAGTGGAGCGGTATAAACGCCCAGTCGATATCGCCAACTGCTTAGCGCTTGGAGCGCGAGCCGGCCCCAGTTAGGCAAACGGATGTCCTGAACGGTCGGCCACCGGGAAGAGACCACCAGTTCGAAGTTGTCGATCAGTTGCTTGGTGCGCGGTCGCAGCCAGGGCGTTTGGGGATCCTTCTGGGTGGCAAACCGCTGCCAGGTGTCCGTCGCCCACTCGTCCGGAGTGGTGGGAAACTGAAATTGGTCTCCTATATCCCCGTACATTCGCGCCCGCTGCGGAACCGGAGTGTAATGCTCGACGATGATTTCGGAGTCCGGGTTCAGCCGCTTCAGTTGGCGAATGAATTTGATGCAGTCTCGCGTATCACCCTCCGGATCCTTTGGATTTCCGAAGATGATGGAAAATTCAGGAATGATGCCGAAGCGCCGTATTCGAGAGGCCAGAGCGAGAGTGTCTTCGGCGCAGAGATCTTTATTCATCTCTTTCAGGTTTTCATTCGAACCCGATTCGGCACCGAAGAAGATCATGGCACAGCCGGCGCGGCGGATGGCTTCGAACGTGGCGTCCGAATATCTCATCATGATGTCCGTGCGTCCTTCGCACCACCATCGCATGTTGAGCGAGGCCATCCGGTCCGCCAGTTCACGCGTGTGTTCTTCCCGCAGGAAAAAGTTGTTGTCGTAAAACTGGACGGCATCGACGCCGTAGGTCCGCGCGAGGTGGCGCAGCATACCTTCGGTCCGTGCCGGCGATTCCATTTTTTCGCGGCTGCCGGAGAAGTTGACGACGCCGCAAAAGTTGCATCGAAAAGGGCACCCGATGCTGGCTTGGTGTACCGCAGTGCGACGGCCCAGAAATGTGGGCAGGAGATATCTCTCGGCCGGAATGCGATGGTATGGATACCAGGGAAAATCCTCCGGACTTCTCATGGGACGTTCAGGATTGTGAAGAGCAGTTCCGTCAGCGTCTTTGTAAGAAAGCCCGCTGATATTTTTGAGATCGCGACGGCCGCGAATCCCTTCCAGCAGCTCCAGGAAGGTCTGCTCGCCCTGGCCGCGGACGGCATAATCCACGTAATCCGCTTTGAGAACAGCAGCGGTGTAGTTGGTAGCGAAGTAGCCTCCCCAAACGATCGGCAGGTGCGGGAATCGTGCTCGCACCTCGCGGCAGGTGGCCACCGCACCTACCGTCTGGGGTCCCGGCATGACGGTAACTGCAAGCAGCTCCACGTCGTGCTCTTGCAGCAGCGCGACGATGCTCTCGGTGGGGTGGGGATCGATGTTGCCATCGACGATCGCGTATTCCTCCTTACCCTCGAGAACCGCCGCAATCGCCAATACCGACAGCGGTAAGCGCCGGTTGCGAGGTTTGGTCGCTTTCGGGTTATAGAAGAGAATCATCTTCCAGTCTCAGTTGCGGGCCGACACACCCGGCCACCCCAATGAGCTCCCTGCAAGCTGAATGGCCAAGCTACCAATTGGCGGTCGGCGACTTGTCTCCGATTTGTCAATTATCTGCAAAATCACCGTCACCTTCCCATCGGATCCGAGTCAGGATGTGACACAAATTTGACATGTTGCTGACATTTTCTTTGTCCCGCTCTCCTAAGATTTGGCCGTCACTCCTCCACCAATGAGGCGCAAGCAGCATGGCTGACGTTCTGCTAACACATTCCTACCACCTCTATTACGACCGCAAGCAGACGCGGAAAATGCAGCCCTATCCTCCGCTGGGCACGCTGTATGCCGCCGCCCTGCTTCGCAGCGCGGGCCTCTCCGTCGCACTGTTCGACACCATGCTCAACGACCCTAGACGAGGATTTCAAGCGGCCATGGAGAAGCACCGGCCGCGGGTTGTCGTGGTTTACGAGGATAACTTCAACTTCCTCACGAAAATGTGCCTGACTCGCATGCGGGAAGTCGCCTATCACATTCTTGAGGTCTCGCAGGCAGCCGGAGCCATCGTCTTGGCGAATGGCTCTGACGCTTCGGACCATGCACTTGATTATCTGCGGAAAGGATTCCGCTACGTATTGCTAGGGGAAGCAGAATGGACGCTGCTGGAGGCCACGCAGCACCTCTTGCGAGGAGACGACCGCGGACTCGCACACATTCCGGGCCTCGCATATCTGGATGAAGAAACCGGGGCACTCGCGCGGACGCCACCTCGCCCCCTTACGCGCAATCTCGACCTCATGTCATTTCCTGCCCGCGATCTAATCGATGCCGAACAATACCGTACGGCATGGAAGGCTGCACACAGCTATTTCTCGATGAATATCGTCGCCAGCCGTGGTTGCCCCTATCAGTGCAATTGGTGCGCAAAGCCCATTTATGGCGACTCCTTTGCCGTGCGGTCGGCGCGGAGCGTTGCGGAAGAGATGCGAATCCTAAAATACGATTTCGGCGCTGAGCACCTGTGGTTCGCCGATGACATCTTCGGCCTCCGCGCCAAGTGGGTTCGAGAACTTGCTGTGGAAGTCGAGAGATTAGATGCCGCAGTCCCGTTCAAAATGCAATCCCGGGTGGATTTGATGACGCTCGACACCGTGCGCTCTTTGCGCCGGGCCGGTTGTGCCGAAGTCTGGCTGGGAATCGAATCCGGATCTCAAAGAATTCTAGACGCCATGGATAAGGGAACTCGAGTCGAACAGATTGCAAAAGCCCGAGACAACCTGCGGAGTGAGGGCATCCGGGCATGCTACTTCCTGCAATTCGGATATCAAGGAGAGGCGTGGGACGACATTCAAAAGACAGTGAACCTCGTTCGAAATACTCGGCCGGACGATATTGGAGTCTCAGTTTCCTACCCGCTGCCAGGAACAAAATTCTTCGACCGAGTGCAGTCACAGCTCAGCGACAAGACCAATTGGTCGGATAGCGAAGATCTTTCCATGATGTTCCAGGGGGCATATACAGACGAGTTCTACCGCGCCTTACACAACGCTCTGCACGCCCAGGTTGACTCTTGGAAGTCACGCAATGAGCTGACGTCTGGGAAAGAACGCGATGGAGACGCTGACCCCGGCGAGCTGTGGAATCGGGTTGTGCAGCTGGAGAACTCTTGTCGTAATCCAAGGCCCCCCGTGCCGCCAAGCCATGCCAGCCACCCGCTGGTACAGTTGCAAGCGGCCCCCGGCATGGGGTCGGGCGATGACTAGGTCTGGCGGTCGGACCATCCCCATGGACATCCTTCTCACTCACGGATATTTCCTTTACGAGGACCCCAAAGAGCTTCAAATTATGAAGCCCTACCCACCCCTCGGGATCCTGTACATCTGTGCACATCTTAGAAGCAAGGGTCTGAGTGTTGAGGTGTTCGATTCCACATTTTCTTCACGGCATCAGCTGTTCGAAGTACTGCGGCAGGGACCGCCTTCGGTGCTGGGCGTCTATGCCAATTTGATGACACGATCCAATGTGGTTGAGATCTTGCGTGTCGCGAAAGATGCTGGTTGGAAGACGCTGGTCGGCGGTCCAGAGCCAAGTGCTTACATTGACGAATACCTCGAGGCTGGGGCAGATGTCATTGTGATCGGCGAGGGAGAAGTGACACTCGAGGAACTGGTGCCGGTATTCCACTCAAATTCCGCCGAAGCGCTACACCACGTCAAGGGGATTGCTTTCCGGACTTCGGATGGAACCGTGGTGCGCACGGCTCCGCGGGATCAAATTCGGGACATCGATGCTCAGCCCTGGCCCGCCCGCGAATCAATCGATCTGGCAAAGTACCTCGCGGTCTGGCGCAAGCATCACGGCATGGGGTCCGTGTCACTCATCACTGCTCGCGGCTGCCCCTACCATTGTCGCTGGTGCAGTCACGAAGTATTCGGCAAGACCCATCGCCGGCGAAAGCCCGCCTCGGTGGCCGATGAACTTGAGTGGTTAGTGGGTCGATACCAACCCGAGATGGCGTGGATGGCCGACGATGTCTTTACCATTCACCATGGTTGGCTCTTTCAATACGCGGCCGAACTGAAACGGCGGGGATTAAAAGTGCCTTTCGAGTGCATTTCGCGGGCCGACCGGCTGAATCCTCAAGTGGTCGAAACCCTGGCGGAGATGGGATGTTTCCGCGTGTGGATCGGTTCCGAGAGCGGCTCACAGCGCATTCTGGATGCCATGGAGCGGGGTGTCACCGCCGAAGAGGTGCGATCCTCCGTAGCTACCTGCAAATCGCACGGAATCAAGACGGGAATGTTCTTGATGTGGGGATACGAGGGCGAACAGCTTTGCGATATCGAAGCGACGATCGAGCACGTGAAGAAAACCGATCCCGACATCTTTTTTACTACTGTCGCGTATCCGATCAAAGGCACGCCCTACTTTTCCGAAGTTGCTGACCGCGTCGAGAATCTAAAGCCCTGGAACGTGGGGTCCGACCGCGAGGTCCGCATTCGCAACCGGCATTCGCGCCAGTTTTACAGCTTTGCCGACAAGTTGCTTCGCAGCGAAGTTGAATTGGAACGTCTGCGGAATAACCCGACCGTCGACCGATCTGCCATTGCGGAAATGCAGTCGAAAGTCTCCGATTTTCGCGCCGCCTTGACTTCGACTGCCCATGAAGTGGAGGCCTGACTTCATGGAAGTTCTTCAAGCGCATGGCGATGCATCTCCGTTTGATGCCATCGCCGCGCGCTACGATGAAAGTTTCACCGCATCAAAGATTGGGTGCGCCCAACGAGCATCGGTGTGGAAGGAACTAGAAAAAGCCTTTCGCCCCGGAGATAGTGTCCTTGAAATTGGCTGCGGCACGGGCGTCGATGCATGCTTACTGGCCGAACGCGGGGTTACTGTGGTTGCCTGCGACAGCTCTCCTCAGATGCTCAACCTGGCCATCCGCAGAATCAGGGAAAATGGAAGAGATCGTTCGGTGCGCCCGCGCTTGCTGGCCGCCGAAGACATCGCTAGTTTACGAAACTGCTCCTTCGACGGAGCATTGTCGAACTTTGGGGCACTTAATTGCGTAGAGGATCTGCATCAATTCGCACGAGACTTGGCGATTCTACTGAAGCCAGGTGCAACCGCTCTGTTGTGCTGGATGGGCCCGTGCTGCGCTTGGGAAATCGCGTGGTATCTCGCTCAAGGAAATCCCGCCAAAGCGTTTCGCCGCTTTCGTCGCGGAGGTGTGACTGCTCATCTGGCGGAAAACGCGAGCGTGCGGGTTCACTATCCCAGGGTCCGTTTACTGACAAGCACATTCGCACCTGAGTTTCGTCTTGTGTCCTTCAAGGGAATCGGTGTTTCGGTGCCGCCGAGCTATGTCGAGCACTGGGCGAATCGGTTCCCGCGCCTACTCGACTTGACTGTACGAGCCGATTTATTTCTGGAGCGCTGTCCCGGCGCGCGCGCGTTTGCCGATCATATCCTGCTGGAATTTCGGCGTGAAAATCTGCCCGTTTGAGCGTGGATGATGAGTGTTGTATCCATTTCGATCCCGCGCGAAGCAGTCGAACCGAGTGTCGCTGCGCACCAGGTACGCACCATGCCGGTCGTGGTCATTTCGCCGCACAATCAATGCAACTGCCGCTGCATGATGTGCGACATCTGGCGGATTCGCGAAGCTAAGGAAATCACGCCCGCACTTCTAGAGCAACAATTGTCCGGCTTCCGCGAACTCGGTGTGCAATGGGTGGTGTTTACCGGCGGCGAACCGCAGATGAATGCCCAGATGATTTTCCTGGCACAGATGCTGCGCGCGGAAGGCATCCGCGTCACTATGCTGACGGCCGGGCTGTTACTGGAATCTCAGGCCGAATCGCTTGCAGCGAACGTCGACGACGTGATCGTTTCTCTGGACGGACCACCGGCGGTGCACGATCAAATAAGGCGCATTCCCCACGCTTTTGAACAAATAAGAACTGGAGTCGAGGCGCTGCGAAGTTTCCGGCCTCAGATAATCGTGCGAGCGCGGTGCACGGTCCAGAAGGCGAATCACCTCTCGCTCTGCGAAGTGGTGAAATCGGCGAAGGAAATCAGCTTAAACTCGATTTCATTTCTGGCGGCCGACCTCACCTCGGAAGCCTTTAATCGTCCACAAGGCTGGGTAACCGAACGCCAGGAACGAGTTGCTTTGGACGCGGAGGAGGCCGATGCGCTGGAGGCAGAAATCGAGCGCCTAGTGGTCGAACACAGTCCCGACCTGGATTCGGGATTTGTCGTTGAATCAGCCGGCAAATTGCGACGCATTGTCCTTCACTTCCGCGCTCATCTCGGCCAGGTGCAACACGTCGCACCACGCTGTAACGCACCGTGGGTATCCTCAGTGATCGAAGCATCCGGCGAGGTCCGTCCCTGCTTTTTTCATCCTTCGTTGGGGAACATTCACGATCAACCCTTGCGCCAGATTGTAAATAATCCTAAGGCGTTGAGCTTTCGGGCCACACTCGACGTTGCGACGAACCCGGTCTGCCAGCAATGCGTATGCTCTCTGCATATTCCGCGCCAAGAGCAGTGAAACAGTTAAGGCTCCGGCGTAAATACGAATTCGATGTTTGTCTGGCTCGTTCCGATATGAGTAGCGATGGACGGCCGGAGCAACTAAAATAGCGATAGAAAGGAATCCGCGATGGAAATTTCAAAACGCCTGTGGATAGCGATCGTGGTTCTGGGTGCGTGTGCGAGGCTCGTTCCTCATCCGTGGAACTTCACGCCGATGATGGCCATCGCACTGTTTGCGGGAAGTCAGGCTCGAAAGGCTAGCACGGCCGTCCTGGTGACTCTGTTTGCACTCACACTGAGTGACGCAGTGATGGGTTTCTACCCGGGCTTTTGGTACGTATATGCGGCAGCGCTGATTCCGGTACTGCTCGGCAGGCGAATTCGTGACCGGGGCGGAGCCGGCGCAATTGCCGTGGCGGCCCTGGCTTCCAGTCTGTCGTTCTTCCTGATAACGAATTTTATGGTTTGGGCTACCGGCCAATTGTACCCACATACGACTGCAGGTCTGTCGGCCTCGTATCTGGCTGGCATACCGTTCTACCGGAATCAGGTGCTGGGTGACGCGTTCTACATGGTCGCAATATTCGGCGGCTACGCCATTCTCAATCGCTGGTGCCAACCCGCGCGGCAGGTTGCATAGCGTGCGCATTGTGTCTTTGCTGGCGAGCGCCACAGAAATCGTCTGTGCCTTGGGCGCGGGCGAAATGCTGGTAGGGCGTTCACACGAATGCGATAACCCCGCTTGGGTGAGGACACTTCCCGCCTGCAGCGCTCCTGCGTTTGACATCGCCGTTTCGAGTGGGGAGATCGACGCGGAAGTCAGGCGTCGCCTGCGATCGAGCGAGCCCCTGTATCACATTCACTCGGAATTGATTCGCGAGTTGCATCCCGATCTGTTGATTACGCAATCGCATTGCGAAGTATGTGCCGTCACTCCCAACGACGTGGAGCGCAGTGGGGCCTGCCTGCCCGCCGCACGTCAACTGGCGCTCTCCGCTTCGTCTTTGGAAGAGATATTCCAAGGCATTCTGCGGATCGGCGAAGCGCTCGGCCTGGAAGATCGCAGTAAGGCCGTTGTCCGCGGCGAACGGGATCGACTGGACAAGGTCAGGGAAAAAGTTGCGCGTTTGCGTCGGCCAACTCTGGTCATGCTTGAATGGGCGGATCCGATATTCGCCATGGGAAACTGGGGTCCGGAGCTAGTGGAAATCGCGAACGGCGAACTCCTGCTCGGAAAAAAAGGAGAGTACTCGGCCGCCATTCCTTCCGAGGAGCTCAGCCATGCTGATCCGGAATACCTGATTGTGGCGCCTTGCGGATTTAATTTGCAGCGAAGTCTGTTCGAACAGAGTGTGTTGGAGCGATATCCGTGGTGGCAGGACCTACAGGCTGTACGAAAAGGCAACGTGGCGTTTGCGGACGGAAATCTATTCTTCAATCGTTCTGGAATGACGGTCTGCCAAACTGCAGAGATCATCGCCGAAATCCTCCACGGCGTTTCTTTCGGCGGAACAACCAGCGGAGTGAGTTGGCGACGGATCGAATCGCCGGTCGAGCAGATCCGCGGCCAATGATGCCGAGCTAAATGGAGTAAGGTTGTCGCATTGTGCGGCGACGAAACCCCATTGCTGAAGACAGCGCCTGGACATTTCCGGCGCCTCGGTTCTTGTCACTCGGGCGAGGAGGTTACTTCAATCTCTCGTGCGGTTTGTAATTTCGCTATGGCCGGATCGAATGTCAATCGGTATCGCTCCAATTCGGCAACCGTTATCATTTTGAGTTCGTGCATCATGCAAAACCGCGCCAGATCGGGTAACCGTGCCATGGTGCCGTCATCCTTAAGAATTTCGCAAATGACGCCCGAGGGGTGCAATCCGGCTAGGCGCGCAAGATCTACCGCTGCCTCTGTATGGCCGCGGCGCTCGAGGACGCCACCCGCTCGGCACCGCAGCGGAAACACGTGTCCCGGCCGTGCGAAGTCTTCGGGATGGCTGCGTACATCAACGGCGGCTTGAATCGTTTGTGCGCGATCATAAGCCGAAATGCCAGTTGTGACGCCGCGCCCCTTCACATCGATTGAGACCGCGAAGCCTGTCCCGCACAACGCAGTATTTTCCAGCGTCATGGGAGCGAGTCTTAATTCATCGAGCCTTTCTCCAGTCATCGCCAGCCAGATCAGGCCTCGTCCGTGGGTTGCCATGAAGTTGATCGCCTCCGGCGTCACCATTTCCGCCGCCATCAGCAGATCCCCTTCGTTTTCGCGATCTTCATCATCGACAACGACGATGATCCGTCCGGCTGCCAGTTCGCGAAAAGCTTCCTCGACCCTTGCGAAGGCAACCTGTTCTCGGGTCACCTCAGTTCTGCACTCCGTGGATAGGCCAAGCCCAGCGGCGGGTGCGTGCATTACCGGTTCTGTGCCGTCAGCGTCCACGAGTCTGAGCGCGTGTCCCATCTTTTCTCTCTTGGTCTGCATGTAGGTTGAGGAGTGAAGGTTCACAGGAACCTCGCACCGGACCTGCTCGACAACGTCGACGCCGGCGTTCGTCAATGCGCGAACTTTATCCGGATTGTTCGAGAGAAGGCGAACGCGCGTGATCCCCAGATCATGCAAAACCGCGACAGGTACGGCGTAGTCGCGGTAATCAGAACTGAAGCCAAGCGCGTGGTTTGCTTCAACAGTATCAAGGCCCATGTCCTGCAGACTGTAGGCCTGCAGCTTCGCCATCAACCCGATTCCTCGTCCCTCCTGGTGCTCATAGATCAGCAGCCCGGATCCTTCGCGAGCGATGGTGCGCATCGCCATGTCCAACTGGTCTCCACAATCACAACGGAGCGAACCCAGCACGTCGGCGGTAAGGCACTGGGAATGAATACGCAACAGCGGAGCGTTCCCTGTCAGTTCGCCTACCACAAGAGCTACGGCCGTCTCAGTCCGTCGAGTGCCATTGCAAATCTCCAGCCGGAATCCGATGGCTTGAACGATCCCCCATTTGGTGGGCAGTTGAGTGCAGGCAACTCGTCGAACGGCCTGGGACTGGGCAGCTAGTTTCATGATTGAGTGTCGTGACGCTCCCGATCCCTTCTCGATCAATCCTGGGTCTTGCTGGAGTTACCCAGGCACTGGGGACCGATCTATTGTTTGAACACAAACTCCAACTTCGGGCTCTGGCCGGCACTGACCGTCACCTTCTGGCTTTGCGTACCGAGCTTTCCGTGCCAAGCCGTGATGGTGTAGGTGCCGGGCGGCAGGTCCTTTAATTCAAAGCCGCCATCCTTACCCGTCACTGCGAAGTAAGGATGTTTGAAAACCGCGATATAGCCTCGCATCCACGGATGCACGTTGCATTTGACCGGGATAGCAATCTCTTCGCGCGCGAAGGTCAAGTCGAGTGGAACTCCGGGCGGCTGGATCATATTCGATTCCCGGTTGTTGGCAGGCATGGGATGAATGTTGTGCGTGGTGGCGTCACTGTTCACCACATTGAGCTTTTGATTAGCCTGTATAGCGACCACATGCGGCCGATAAGAGCAACCCTTCTGTTCAAGGACGGCGGGTTGTGCCGGAGGTTGAAAGGTGCGACCTTCGAGACCGTCAGCGACGAATACGACAACATTTTCCAGGCTGCCATTTGCCCCCGCCACAACGTCTTCTGTCATGACGGTCGCAGCGCCCGATTTACAGTTGGGATCGGAGGAGGTGTCGATTCGGCTTGCTTTCGGCGGGATTCCATCGAACTTCACCATACCGGTCACTGATGCTGACGAAGAAGTGTCTGCGGCTGCTGCATCCGTAAACCAACGCCCGCAAGTTAGAGTGACAAACACGGCAACAACGGCGAGCCAAACGCGTCGGGTTTTCATATCTTTGATTCTCATTAGTTTCTGCCCGGTTTTCGATTGTGAATCCACTCGTCCCCTCTCATCTGTCATTCTCTACTTCGCGGCCGTCTCTACTTCGCGGCCGCGCGAAGTGTGGCGACATAGTGCACTAAATCCCAGATCTGGTCCGGTTTGAGAGCGCTCGCGAACGAAGGCATCGGAGTCCCATCCAGGCCGGTAGTTAGATCGCGGAATATACCTGCGTCAGAGTCTCCGCATTTCAATCTTGTGCCGCTGGTCAGGTCAAAAGGACGAATTGGATAACCCCTCGTATCCGTCAGCGAAGCCGCAGACGGACCGTTGCCTCGTCCTTCCTTTCCATGGCACAACCCACAGTTCATGCTCTGGAATAGCTGACCACCGCGTTTCACGCTGTCTGGAGAGGTGGGAGGCTCCGATGGTATTTGTATTGGAACGACTGGCGGCTCCTCCTGGAATCGCGGAGAAAACGTCTTTATATATGCCACCAAGTCGGCGCGATCCTGCCGCAGCAATGGCCTCCAGGATGGCATTCCACTGGCGTGGACACCGCGCGTTATCGTGTCGTAAAGATCGCTGTCGAGCGGAAGATCCCCGCTGGGCGTGGATCGACATTTGAATGTGGCTTTGGTGAAATCGCGAGGTTTGGGATCGAGGTAAGGTGCACTATCTCCATTCCCGTCACCTTGAGAACCGTGGCAGAAAATGCAGTAGCGTTGATAGAGCGCCTTCCCATGCTTGGCGCTTCCCACCAGATGGCCAATGTGGCTTTGTTGCGCGTGGCTGGTCAGCCCGCAAAATAGGAGGATGAAAGCCATCGTTAGATTCGTCTTGTTGGCCATCCGGCGCATGTGATCCCGTCACTTCAAAAGTCAAAATCAAAGCCCATCAGAAGACTGCTGTTGGCGTCATCGCGGCCGGAAAGGGGTGCCGCTCCCGCGTTAAGTAAGCGGGAATACTCTTGGACCCAGGCTAAACCGGCACGCGGGTTCATAATGGGGTACCATCGATATCCCACTGCCCAATTATCAAGATTTCCGAGGTCGCTGCGAATCCCAGGGTTCGCTTGCCTTGACATTCGGATCAGCTCGTATTTACCAATCAGGACCAGTCGTGGGTTGTAGGTGTAGTGTGCTTCTATAAACCCACCATTCCAGGCTGGTCCAGCGGCTCCAGCGGGCAGGGCTGCTGGCTGATTGGCGGGGACAGAATTGCCAAGAAACACGTTGTCCTGCCCATGCAGGTAAAACGTGTCGAAATCGAATTTACCCACATACCACATCCCGTAAGCGCCCGCGCGGTAGAAACTGCGATTTCCCAAGCCTGCTCCTGGGATGGGTGCGCCTCCGCTGGTTTGGGAATAGGTTGGTGCCTCCCCCAGGTATCCGTAGACGCCGATCCGCTGCAACCCGAGTTTGGGAAGCTCGAAGGATTGCGTGAAATTCGCGTAACCGCTGTAGCTATGGCTTGGAAAAGTGCTAAGCAGTGCCGCAGAGTAGCGCGTGTAGTCGTTTTCGGAATGCCCCGATAATTCTAATCCCAGTGGATTTCCTCCCAGACCGACAAAGTTCCGATCGCCCGGAGGAGTGAAGAAGTAATTGTAGTAACTGCCCCCGGTGTTGCTGAGAAGAAGGTTCCGTTCTTGCGAGATGGGCTCGTCCAATTCGAACTTACCAAGCTTCACGTTCAGCCAATGCGTGCGCGCCAGGTTGTCAAGACGCACCCAGGTTTGGGCTATGGAGCTGCTTCCATTATTGATAAATGGCTGGACTAAGAAAGAAATATTATTCGCAAGAGTGCCACCGCTGAGAATATCGATAGAGGAAGTGTCGAAACCGGACGATGCCACGCTGGCTTCAATTTGCCCGCTGGAGGCACTGCCGGCAACCTTGTCGACGGCAACGCGATCATTGCTTTCCCGGTGCCATTGCGGTGTCACGCGAAATGTAATGGGCCAATATTCCGGCTGTTGGTAGATCGGCGCGTCCCGTCCGTTGCCCAATTGATATCCATTGTCTTTGAAGGTCTGCCCGAAGTTGTTCAGCATTGGCCAAGAGGTGTGACAAGCGGAACAGGGCAGGCCGTATTTGCGCGCGAAGGCGGGAATCGCAAGTGCGGGCCGAACAGATGCAAAAACGATGGCCAGCAGCAGCAACCTGCCGGCGTGCTTCATCCTCCTCCCATCTCCCATCTCCTGCATCCTTCCCGATTGGTCGAAGACTTTCCAAAAGGTCACCCGCATACTTCTAGTCGACGTGACATTGTCCTGTTGTCACCGAAATGTCAAAGAAATGTCACTTTCCCTCTGGCAGAATTCTCTGAGGGCCAAACCAACACGCAGTGTGCCTTCATCGCGGGAAAAATATTCTTACGGTAGTCAGCAGATGTCTGGGAACGCCCGCAAAGCCGTAGATGCCACATCGAGAAACCGGGTCAATCTGACCGGGTTTTGTTCTCCCACAACAGCCACCGTTTTGCTGCGGACATTTTGCTGCAGACATGAAGAAAAATTCATCCAATTTTCTTCGTTTTTTCCACGAACGGTCTTGAATCTTGGCAATTCCCTTTGTTATAAGGACCCCTTGCTATAACGACCCTACTACTGGAGGTTTTCCCGTGCGCTTCGCCTGCATCGATATCTTCGATTCGCTTTCGAAGTCCTTGCGCAGCCTTTTTGTCTGCGCACTTTCGCTCGCTTTCCTGATGCAGATTGCCTCCGCCCAGCAGACGCTGGGTTCGATCACGGGCACCGTGACTGATCCGTCGAGAGCTGTCGTGTCCGACGCCGCTGTGAAAGCGGTCAATATCGCGACCAACCTCGAAGTTGCTGCTCAGACCAAAACAAACGGCTCTTTCGTGATCCCGGATCTTCCCGCCGGAACCTATCGAGTCACCGTCACGAAGGACGGCTTCAAAACGGAAACGCACACGCAAATCCTGGTGTTCGGTAACCGTACGACGACAGTAGATACGACTCTGGTGGTGGGCTCGATCGGCACCACGGTGGAAGTGAACGCCGTGCCTCTCATGAACCAGACGGACACCACGATCGGTTATGTGGTCGATACCAACACCATCGCAACCACCCCACTCGGCACCGGCAGCTTCACGCAACTCGCAATTCTTAGCCCTGGGGTTCATGCCGATTTCCTCGGTGGCGGCGGCGCCAACACTGGCCTTGGCAATCAGGCCATCTTCGCCAACGGAAATCGCGACACCAGCAATAGCTTTTCTTTGAACGGTATCAGCACCAACAATCTCTTTAACGGCAATTCCACCAGCCAAGTCGGTGAGAACCGCTTTGTGCTCAACACGGGTGAGAACTTCGGAGCCGGCGGAACCATCCAGACCAGCACATCGGTGTATGGCGCGATTGGCCAGGCTCTTCCCACTCCACCCCCGGATGCCATTCAGGAAATTGCCGTCAACTCCTCACAATACGACGCCTCGCAGGGCAACAACAGCGGCGCGCACATCAGCGTACTGACGAAGTCTGGTACGAACCAGCTGCATGGTTCCCTATGGGAACAGTGGCAGAACAGCGATATGAACGCCACGCCGTATTTCTATAGTGCTGCCGGCATCAACCCTTTCACCAATCGGCCTTATCTGCCTCGTCCTTTCCTGAACCGTAACGCCTTTGGCGGGACCATCGGCGGGCCGATTATCAAAGATAAGTTGTTTTTCTTTGGGTCCTACCAGGGAACGCGCATTGCCGATGCGGAAGCTTCCACCAAAGATGTGACTGTACCTCTGTTCCTGACAAATGACCGCAGTACGCAGGGCATCGTTAACATGATTCAGGCGACCTACGCTAACGTGCCCTCCCCGGTTACGATTACCGCCAGCCAGATCAATAACGCTGCCGCACAACTCCTGAATGCCAAGCTTCCCAACGGGCAGTATCTGATACCCAGCGCCCAGTACACTGAGACGCAGGCCACAGCGCTGGGCTACGATGCCGTCGTGCAAGGCCCCAATACCCAGGCCACCGTAAGCCAGGGGATCGCCGGCATCGATTATGTTTTAAGCTCCAAGGATCGCTTGGCCGCGAGATACTACATTCAGAGCAATCCCACCGACAATCCTTTTGGCGCGGTCGGTTCGCTGCTCGGATTTGCGCAACAACTTTCCGCCGGCAGCCAGGTGTTTTCCATGGCTAACTCAATCGTGCTCTCGCCCAACCTTACCTGGGAACAGCATGTGGGTTTCACTCGCCTGCGAGCTTATGCAAACACAACCAAGGCATTTAACCCGGCTTCGGTGGGCATTACCCTGCCGGGTGCGGCGACTTTTCCTCAGTTCGACATCTCCACGTCGGATCCTACGGTCAACGCTGGTTTGGAGTTTGGTCCCAGCACCAGCTTTGGCGACGGTGGCATGATCCAGAATCAATGGGAATATGGGACCTCGATGAGTTGGGTGAAAGGAAAGCACATTCTGAGTGTGGGGACGACGTGGGACCACACCCAGCTCAACATCCTGAACAACAACACAAAGACCGATACGGTGGACTTCCAAGGATTCGTTGACTTCGTAGAAGGAAATCTGCACGGGGGCGATGAGTTCGTTGGTTCAGCTCACCGCTACTACCGCGCCGATACCGTCGGCACCTACGTTAACGACAACTTCAAGGTGATGAAAAACCTCACGGTTACCGCCGGGCTGCGTTGGGACATCGACGGGCCGCTCTCGGAGAAATACGGCCTGCTCACCTCTTTTAACCCTTCTAAATACGGTTACGTGCAATGCACCGTCAATGGAACGCCGGCGGACCCGGCTTTGACTGAGTACAACTTTGGCACTTGCGACTCAGGGACTGACGTAATTACCGGCTCTGGTCTGGAAATCGCTGGGAACAACAAGACTGGCGCCACCCCCGGAGCCAACAACTCGCTCATGAAGAATCACCAGTGGGGTTTCGCGCCCCGCATCGGCATCGCGTGGTCTCCAATATCTAAGCTCACGGTGCGCGCAGGGTACGGTATGTATTACGACCGCGGCGAGCTATTCAGCTACTTGTCGCCGAGCGCGGGATCCGGATTCAACGGCCCATTCGGCGTCACGCTGGCGCCTCCGTTCGTCCAACCGATCTCCGTCGCGAAGGGCGCGACGCTCTCTCAGCCGTTCGGCACGACTCTGCCACCACCGCCGCCAGCCACGGCAGCAGCTGTCCTCGCCTACCTGCCGAACCTCGAGCAGACTGCTTGCGGTTACCCGGGATGCTGGCCGTCCGGGAACCTTTTTGGTCCATTCCTGTATGGCGGTTACGATATCAATAACAAACTACCGTATACGCAGAATTGGACACTCGACCTGCAATTTCAGCCCTCTAACACCTGGATGTTCGAGGTCGGTTACGTCGGCAATCACGGTACCCATTTGGTGCTGCCCATTCCCTTTAACCAACCACTCATCGCCACGTCAACGCATGTAGTGAACGGGCAGACCACTTCCTACGGGGGTACCAGTCCGTTGGCCAACCAGAACGTAGGCTCTGGGCAAACCCCACTGGATACCGAACTCATCTATACCAACGAATACTCAGGCAATGCGCCGATTCGCGTGCCCTTTCCCGGCTACGACATGAACTCGGTGTCGTACAAAGCGGAGGGCATATCGAACTTCAATGCCTTGCAGCTCCAGGTCCACAAGCGCCTGTCCAACGGCCTGCAATTCACCACCTCTTACACCTGGTCTCATTCGCTGGACGAGCAGAGCGGCTTGGGACTCTTTTTCACCGGGAACAATCCGCTCACCCCCCGAGCCAACTATGCCTCCTCGGATTTCGACCAAACCCACGTTTTTCTGGTCAACTACAGCTATACGATTCCGAAAATCGTAGACAGCGGGGCGTTGAGCTATGTCACCAACGGCTGGACCATTGGTGGCCAGACTGTGGCGCAGAGCGGGCAGCCTTACAGCGTCTACGACTACACGGGCTCGGTGGCGAGTCTGTACTACGGCACCGATAACGAAATTGGGAACCCCATGGTGCCGCTGCTACCGGGCGTAACCGCCAAGCAGGCAGCAAGGGGCGGTATTTGCCCCACAGGACTTACTGTGTCACCCTCACTCTGTAAGCTCAATTCGGCTGATTTTGCACCCCAGTTCGTGACTCCGGGGACCAACGGCGTCCCCGCTCCCGACAGCACCGGGGAAGATGACTTTGAATCCTTGTTTGGAAATAACGGCCGGAACAGTTTTCGAGGCCCATTCCAGGTGCGCTTCGACATGAGCTTGTCCAAGATGTTCCAAATCAAAGAGCGCTACCTGTTGAAGTTTGAAGCTGATGCGTTCAATATTTTCAACCATCCCGATTTCGACGCTCCGAACAACGACGTGAGCTTCTTTCCCAATTTCGTAGGTCCGCCACAGTTTCCCCCCGCGGGAAGCTTGGGCGTCATCCAGCACACGGTTGGCAGCCCGCGCTTCCTGCAGCTCTCGCTGCATTTAGCGTTCTGATTTGAAGCAGAGAGGAGTGGACGAATTCTGCATCGTGAAATGAAAACTCGGCGGTCGGGACGGGGGCTGGTCGGCCTGGGGCTTACGGCCCTCGTTCTTTTGCAGAGCGTGGGGGCCGGGGCGTGGGGGAACGAGGGGCATACTTATATCAACCGGGTGGCTGCGGAGAAAATTCCAGCCACCATGCCGCGCTTCCTGCGCCGCGCCGTGGTTGAGATCGCCTACCTTGGCCCCGAACCCGACCGCTGGCGCAGTCCCTCAGAGTTCGCCTTAAAGAACGCGCAGGAGCCCGACCACTTCATCGACCTGGAACGCGTCTCCTGGCTCGATCCACTTCCCCAGGGCCGCTACGAGTTCTATCGCAAGCTCTACGAAAAGCGCGCCGCGACGCCCAGCACGGACCACCCCGATGACTATTTGCCCGAGCACGTCGGTCTGCAGCCCTACATCACCATGGAGGTGTATGGCCGCCTGAAAGCCGCGTTCCGCGAGTACAGGCAGCGACAAGCGGCACATCAGCCTACGCGGGCGGTCGAGCAAGCGATTATCTTCTACGCCGGGTGGCTGGGCCACTACGTCGGCGATGGATCACAACCGTTGCACACCACCATCCAGTACAACGGCTGGGTCGGCGAGAATCCTAGCGGATACACCACCGAGCACAAGATCCACGCCCAGTTTGAGACGGCCTACGTGGCCGCAAACATTACCGCCAAGGATTTTGAGGGACTGGTGAAGACTCCGCAACGCCTGGATCATCCATTCACGGATTATGTCGCTTATCTAAGGCAGTCGAATACTCTGGTGGAAAACGTGTATGCGCTCGAAAAGGCTGGAGGCTTTACGGGAAAGGGCTCTCCCGCCGCCTTCGACTTCACCACACACCGCCTCGCCGCTGCATCGCAGATGCTGCTGGACCTGTGGTACACCGCGTGGCTGGAGAGCGCAGTCCCGGTGCCGGAACATCCGGCGCCAGTTCCCGCGAGCAAATGACGGCAGGGTTAGCGAAGGTCTTAGTTCAGCATAATGGCCGGAGCTGACGCCAGGATTCCCGCGGCCAACTCCAAGTCGTGCAAGTCCTCGCGGCTGAAGTCCTGGGCAAAGCGAGCATCCAACGCCTTGCGCGAAATCTGAATCACGCCCACAACCGTCATGTCCTGATCCATGATGGGAACGGACATCAACTTTTGGATGGGATTCGGCGCCGCCGCTTCTTCCGAATCGGTCGCATTCGGCTTGATCGTTTCGAAGATGCTGGCGTGCTTTACGCGCGCAAAATTGTTGAAAATCTCGGCTTTTTTGCTCAAAGCCGTGTGTGCCGCAACCGCTTTGCTGGAAAGCGGAATCGCCCCCGTGGTGCGCAGATGCTCCGGGAAAACGAACCGCAGCAGACCGCTTTCTAACCGCAGCAGAGCCACTTCTGTGTACTGCACGCGAAATATCTTGGCCAGGACCATGGAAACGTCCATGGGCGTAACTCCATGTCCCAGAATGGTTTCCAGGGGCAGCAAGTTCTCGGGAAGAGAGATTTCTTCAGTCAGCCCGGCGTTGGGTTGTTCGGTCATAGGACCTCACTGGTTCGTCCAAATCGAATACATGAACTGTATCGCACGTTCAAAGCCAGATGGCTTCCCGGAATCGAACCGGCGAACGCCACATAAGTCGTTTGTTTTCAATACAAACTTAAGATCAGGACCTATTCTCTCCGGACTCTGGCGACTGCTAAGCAGCCATAAACGACCAATGCTTGACAGTTTTTGTCATGGCTTTTGGAATCCGGGCTCGTAGCAACGAGTCGGCGTAGGAGCAGATTTCCAGGGCCTGGCCTTCCCTTTCGACCGGGGAACTCATTACACTGCGTTGCTATGACCATTCCAACGCAACCTAATGTGAAGCTGGTGGGCGACCCGAACTACCGGGAAGGCTACGCGAACAGTGTGCAAATGCGGGTCAACATTTGGGACTTCTTTCTGGTTTTCGGTACATTGCAGCAGCAGACGGAAACCCAGGTGGAAATCCGCAATTTTCAGGGAATCTATCTGAGTCCACAGCAGGCCAAGGCGTTGCTGGGGCTGTTGCAGCAGAACATTGCCGGCTACGAGAGCGCATTCGGAGAGATCAAGCTCGACCCGCGCATGGGGCCGAGCGGGCCGGTGCACTAGGGTGGAGGTTCGGCGCGCCGCGTCCACATGGATACGCAGGGCAGTTTCCCCGGGACAGGACCTCGGCGACCGGAATGAAATAGTTCCCTATCGGCCGCACCCGGGCCTGGTGTTTGCCATCATCTTCGCCTTCATTTTCCTCCTGCATGCGCCTCTACTGCGCTTGCCGTATTTCTGGGACGAAGCTGGTTATTACGTTCCGGCGGCGCGGGACATTCTTCTCAGCGGCAGCCTGATTCCGCACACAACGTTATCAAACGCGCACCCGCCGCTGGTGCTTGGCTGGCTCGCGATGTGGTGGAAACTTGCGGGGTACGATCCGCTGGTAACGCGATCGGCCATGCTGGTGGTGGCGGCGTTTTCTTTGCTCGGAGTTTTTCGGCTGGCTGAGCGTGTGGCCAACCTGCAGGTCGCGGTTGCGTCTACGTTGTGCACCGCTCTCTATCCCGTGTTCTTTGCGCAGAGTTCCATGGCGCACGTCGATCTGGCAGCCGCTGGGTTCACGATCTGGGGATTATGCGCCTACCTGGAGGGCCGCGTTTTTTTGTTTGCACTTTGGTTCTCGCTGGCCGCGCTGTCTAAGGAAACCGCGATCCTGGCGCCGATGGCGCTGTTCGCCTGGGAAATTCTTCGGCGCACGTTGCTGTGTCGATTCCCGTTTGAGAACTCCAGTGCCAGCACAGAAGGTGTAGGCGGTCCCGTAGGGCGACCTGGAATACTCTCTGCACGACTGCTGATGGGGCTCCTGATTCCGCTTCTGCCCCTAATCGCGTGGTACCCATTTCACTACAGTCGGACGGGATATGTATTTGGCAATCCGGAGTTCTTCCGCTACAACGTCGCGGCAACGCTCAGCCTGGGACGCTTTGTGCTCGCACTGGGACTGCGGCTATGGCAGACGTTCTGTTATCTCCATTTGTGGGTGCTGACCCTGGCAATGCTGCTGGCCATGTTTCTGCCGGCGCTGGATGACGACGGTATGCAGCGGGAACGCATCGCGATTCCGGTTCAGATGGCTTTTCTGACGGTAGTGGCTAGCTACGT